>WNFH01000169.1_pt1 | contig 37325 bp, 41 predicted proteins | sample 5400411 | NCBI WGS metagenome assembly WNFH01 (sample SAMN13153347, study PRJNA577476) | soil metagenome | isolation source: 200 cm saprolite under Douglas fir tree site 2 hole 3 | place: USA:California | collected 2015-04-18 | reverse complement strand
ACGACCTTAGAACCGGAAGATGCGTGGCGCGATTGAGAAAGTCGGTGGTTTCGTCTTGTGTCTGGGGCGCAACATAAAGTAAGAAATTGAAATAAAAATAATGGTCAATCAGAAAACCAAACTCGAACTCACCTGGATCGGCAAGGAGAACCGGCCCAAGCTGCATAAGAAGAAAAGGGGACAGGCTGGTTTTTCAACCGCGACAGGGCCATCCTCGACATTTTCTGGCTCCGAGACGAAAGCCTCCAAGAATCCGACAATCTCCCCGACCCTGATGTTCTCGCCCAGGAAATCGTTGAAGACCTCGAAGCTGCTCTCAGTAACGGGGTCTGACTTCTACGTCTCAACTTTCTTAATGTCGCCTATGGTCGGTAGGGCGCCTACGACTACGAGGAACTCATCAACCGCGACAAAGCTAGCCTCGACATCTTCTGGCTCCGAGATGAAAGTCTCGAAGACTCCGACAACCTCCCGGACCCGGACGTCTTGGCGCAAGAGATCGTCGAAGACCTGGAAGCCGCCCTCGAGAGGGAGAATGGGGATAAGCCCCATTAAGATTCTACGATGTCTCGCCTGGAGGAAAACAAAGCCCGTGAACGGCGAATTGAAATGGAGGCCATTGTTGACGCGTACAACGCCAGCGAGCGGGCCATGGGTTGGTATTACTACCTTGAAGAGAGGCTGAAGGTCCCCTATAAAGCCCGCTGCAAATCCAAGCACGCGGTTTCGCCGTTGCGAATCCGGGAAGAGGTAAATGTCTTGGGTATGGCTCGGGAGAAGGAGTGTGAATCCGAGATGTTTGTTCGAGTGCGGTGGCGTGGCCGTATCCTGGCGGTGCCGCTGTCCCAGTTGGAGCCGTTGGCAGCGGACCCTGAAACCAGGGAGGCCGTCGATGATTGGCACTACTGGTTGGGCCGAGGCTATGAATTCTAAGTTTCTCATCAGCGACATGAAACTTGGCCCGAGACACGATACCAAGAGAGACAAGGAATGAACATTCCACAGGTCTTGATCTTGATGCCATCACGCGCCTATTGCCCTCGCGAGCTTGAAGGGAGGTTGGAGCAGTCGATATGAAGACTAAGAAACAGGTAAAAGTGGTTGCAAAGGAAACAAGTCGCAGCTTCAGCGGAGTTGCCGGTGCGGACACATACGAGGTATGGGTACGCATGTTACGTAAGCTGGTTCCTGACGGGCGCACGCACCGTCTCTCCGTCATGTTAGCCGGCATGTTGCAGTACGCGGCCGTCATGGCGGCTGCCAACAGAGATAAAGAAGGAGACGAGGGTTCACTGGCTGCCTCTCTGCTCGAGGCGACCGAAGCGAGCGACCCGAGCGAGGTTAACGATTTAATCCATGATGCAGTAGTGCAACTGTTCAAAGATGCCAAGGTACGGTTTGATCGCACGAGCGTTCGTGGCGCAAAGTATAGCCTAGCCGAGGAAGCCTACGCAGAGTTTATTCACTGGTTCGATATGCCTTGGGAATAAACCGGGGGTAGGTGCGCCTGAAGCCCGCGTTTCGAGCAGACCAAAAGGAAGTACAAACCATGATGAAGATTGATATCAACAAACTCAGCGAAGCGGAACTCATCGATTTGAACCACAGGATCGTCGAGCGCTTGCGTTTTTTGAGCCAGATGCGCGCGCACTCGAAGATGCTGGACTATAAGATCGGCGAACGTGTTACTTTTCATCCCGACGGGCATCCGTTATTGGTCGGGATAGTGACCCGCTACAACAGAAAAACGGTTACGGTGATTACTGATGCCGGGCAACATTGGAACGTGGCGCCTGGGCTGCTGCGCAGAGCCGATTCGCGCGAGCGGACAGATACTGACAACGCCAAGGTCGTACGGCTGAAAAGAGACTGAAATGCGGGCGCCACCGATGAGAGCGGAATTTTAGGGCACTGCTACCGGAAGGGAGAAAAGGGTAGAGTAGAGGACAGGCTCAACCACCCTTAGGTCCACCCTTGGCAGTATCCGCCGTTTCCTGAGGGAGCCGCAGGGTCAGGCTTTCTAATCTCGACAATCTTGATGCCGGAAGCGTCAGGGTCGCGTGTCGACTCCTGAATTCAGAGTAACCTCCCCGCCGCTTTTTGCCTTAGTAGCTAGAATCCGATATATGCTTGGCACTTCTGGAGGTGCCGATGAATGGCGCAGATCTGTCGCACAGGCGAGGGAAAACTTCCGTGCCTGACTTGCCTAAGTTGCCTAACTTGGACTCGCCCAGAGAATAAGCCGCACTCGGAGAAAAAATGGGGTTCGAGCAAGTTTCGCAAGTGGGACGCCAGTTTTTCCAGACATCAGTTTTTCACTCTAATTCATCTATTCCAATATCAAGCATCTTCGTTATGGCGGTGGCTTCGCCGGGGCGCCTTGCAATGCCTTTTGCATCGCATCCATTTCGGCTCCAAAGGTACGCCAGTCGCCTTTACTCAACGCGTCGAACGCTCGACGGTAACGGTTAAGGGCCTCCGCATTGGCCCCTGAGGGAGGCAATTCGTTTGTGCGAGCTCCGGGCGTTGGCGCGGATGTCGATGTGACAACGGCCGGCTGCCTTCCCTCCTGGGTGAACAGCGCGGCCAGCAAACTGTCAACAGTCTGAGCCATGACAACACGATCTCCGGTGGAGGCGATCAGGCGCTTTAGTTCCGGCAACTGGCGGCTTTCGGCGCTCAAGTACAAAGGCTCGACGTACAGCAAGGTGTCTTCGATCGGAATCGCCAGCAGATTACCTCGAATAACGCGAGAGCCCGTCTGGTTCCAAAGAGAAAGCTGCTGGGAGATCGTCGTATCCTGATCGATGCGGGCCTCAATCTGTGCCGGACCGTAAATGAGCTTTTCCTTGGAAAAGGTAAACTCGATCACCTTGCCGTAGTTGTCACCGTCGCAACGCGCGGCCAGCCAGGCGATCATGTTATCGCGATTGTTGGGCACCATCGGCAGCATCAAAATAAACTCCTCACGGGTCTCCCCCGGCAATCGCATAATGGTGTAATACGGCTGCATCGTGCCACTTTGCCCTTTGTGGCTCTCCCTAGGAAAGTTCCACAGATCTTCTTTGTTGTAGAACACCTCCGGATCCTTCATGTGATAGGTCCCGTACACGCTGGCTTGGAGAATAAAAAGATCTTCCGGGTAACGGATGTGGCGGCGTAAGGACGCCGGCATCGAATCCATCGGCTGAAATAGCGACGGAAAGATGCGCTGGTAGGTTTGCACTATCGGATCTTTCGGGTCAGCAATATAAAAAATCGGATTCCCGTCGTAGGCATCAACCGCTATCTTCACCGAGTTGCGTATATAATTGATACCGTCAGGCTGACGCTGTTGCGAGTAGGGGAGCGAGTCGGTGACGGTGTAGGCGTCCTGCAACCAGATCATGCGCCCTTCGTTCACGACCAGATAAGGATCGCGATCGAGACGGAGGAACGGCGCGATACGTCGGATGCGGTCCTGGATGAGACGACGAAACAGGATCCGGCTGGATGAGGTCACGTTATCACTGATGAGCAGCTTTAGGTCGCCGAAGGACCAGGCAAATAAGGCGCGCGTCCACAGACTGCGCAAAGACACACCGTCGCGGCCTTCATAAACGTTGTAGACATTTTCTTGACCCTTGGCGTAATCAAATTCTTTGGTGCCGCCGCCGACCACCACATAATTGCGGGTCTCCTCGCCGAAGTAGATCTCCGGGCGGTCGATCTTCAGCTCCGGCGGACCCACGGGGGGAATATCTTTGACGTAGAAGACCGGCAGCCCTTCCTCATCGAAGCGATTCACCGGGTTCATGGCGATGCCGCTTCCGTGGGTGAATTTGAAGCGCTGATTGATCCAGGTTTGCGCGTCGGCCGGCAGTTTCGACTGATTCAGCTCTCGGGCGGACAGCAAGACTTGCCGGTAGCTCCCATCGATGGTGTAACGATCAACATCGATGTCATGGAAGTCGTAGTAGAGACGGATCTCCTGCAATTGCCGGTAGGTATCCAATAGCGGGCGGGGATCCCACCAGCGAATATTCTGGATCGTCGCTTGGTTTGCGGCGATCACTTCCGGCGTAAGCTTCCCCTTTGCCGGAAACGGCGCGCTGGTGATGTGATCGAGGTCAAAACCATACCGCGTAAGCGCGATGTTGTCGGCGATGTAGCGCGACTCCAGCTTTAACTCGTCCGGCTTGACCCAAAAGCTTTGAAACAAACTCGGCACGATCGTTTCTATAGTCGACACAGCGAAGATCAGGGCTACTGCTGCAACGGGCAGGCGGATACCGGCAAGCCCAACATTGTAAGCGCAAAGGGCTGCCGCTATAAGTGATGCGCCAACGAGAGCCATTAACAACGGCAGCCGAAGATGGACGTCGGTATAGGCTGCACCGAAGACGATCCCATTATTGCTGGTCATCAAGTCATAACGCTGCAGAATATAACCCGCCGCTTTTATGAGAAGAAATACCGCGAGTAAACCAGACAGGTGTCTGATTGCGCCAGGGCTCAGCGTAGGAAACTCCCCTGGCCGATTAGAGATGTCGCCACGTATCCAGTAGATGATCCCTGCCATTACGGCGGCCAAAAAGATAATTAAAAGTCCCCAACCCCGCACCAACTCGTAAACGGGAAGGGAAAAAATATAAAATCCCAGGTCGTATCCAAATAAGGGATCGGGACGTCCAAAAGGGGCAGCATACAGCCACTTGAGGACTGTCTCCCAGTTACCCATTTGTGCGAAACCAATGAACAAGCCGAGCAACCCAGCAATCGCCGGAATGATCAGCCGCCATGGTAAATTGTCCAGGGAAAATTCAATGACCTCGGGTAACCCTTCCGTGCCGCGACCAACAACCTTGAAGCCACGCGGTCGGCGCGATCCCGCCGAATTGGTTCTCGCAGCGATGAATCCGTTCAGCAGAAGTATTGCGGTCGAGAGTCCAGCCGCGATGACAAAGACAGTAAGCTGCGTGAGCCAAGTGGTCGTGAAGACAGATCTGAATCCCAGTGCGCTGAACCATAACAGGTCGACAAGGAAGTGGCTGAGTATGACGAATGGCACGAGGATCACTATGATTGACGCCGCAAGTATGAGAGAGCCTTTTTTCATCATTGAATATCTCCTTCGGTTCCGAGTCTAGGTATATAGGACAATGAACGAAGAGGGAAGCAGAGGAAATAAGGGGGTCAGCTCTTGGACTATGAGATTTGCCGCAGATTTCACAGATGCCGAAATGACTCAACCCCCGCGCCTCTCTCGCACCAACGATACTTTCACGTTTTATATTTGGCCTCCGACTCATGTGAGCTGAGCCGAGGATTAGCGGAGTCCATTCTCCATCTTTTACTCGCGAGGCTATATAACGTTTAACCCTTTCTTCTTTACCGACTTACCCAAGGCGGTCAAGAACATCACGCTCTTTCCCGCGGCATGGGGGGAGAAAAAATCCGCGACGTCGTCGTCGAAGAAAGTGAGGCCTGAGGCGCCGAGGCGCTGAGCATAGGCGGCTAGATAGAGTTTCCCGCCCATGGTGCTGGCTTCGAGCTGGGCCGCGCGATAGCCCCGGTTGCCAAAACGCTCCAACGCGCGATTGAGGTCTGACAGAAAGTAAATGTTGACGCTGCAATCCGCCGGAATGTCTTGACCCAAGCCGAGATGTCCCGCCTCGCGGCGAAAGTTGCCTTCCTTAAGTAACTCAAGCGCGCGGCTATCCCGCCGGTAGAAGTAAGCGCCAGGGGGAAGATCGTCTACTGCATTAACGATCAGATAGAGATCGTTGAGCGACGCCTCTGCTGAATTGAGGAAGTCCGCCCCTACGCCACGTGTGGCCCGGTCAAGCATTGTCGAGAGCTGGGCAAAGGTAGTCGATTCATCGGAAAACTGGCGGGTAGATCCGCGCCGGATGATAACCTCCTCGATCGTATCCTGAGGCATGTCGTTATCATTCGACGGTTGAAGCAAGAACAGTTGTTCTTCCTTTCCGCTTTCATCCTTCCTCCTTCCGCCTTGCTTTTCCCCTCCCCCGCGCCACGCTCTGACTTCCTCTTCGCTCTCCAGAGACGAAGCCTCATGCATGGCTCTCATAACCGGGTAATCGATCTCTTTCTTCGATAGCGGCACAGTCTCGAACGTGAGCGGCTCGACCGATGGAGCGAACGCGGCCGCCTGAGGCGGCGTGTGGCCCAGTGCTACGAGACTAAGTGGAGCCTCGCGCTTGCTATCTAAGCTCAAAAGCCCGGTCACCGCGGCGTCCACGAATCCGACAACGACTTTAGCCGGCACCTTACGCGCGGCTGCGGCTGCCAAAAGATTGGCCATAATGGTGCCGTTGTCCCAGTAGCAGTGGCGATAGGCTCGGGCCTGGTACTTCCAGGCATTGCGCCAATAGGTTGAAGCGCAGATAAGTACGGCCGGTGCGTTCACTATCGACGGTTCTTGCCCGCCGGCAGTTGCGAGGACGGAACGGTAATTTCCCTGCCGCAGTCGCCGCAGGGCAAAGTCATGCGGGCTGAAGTGATAAACCCCTGCTTCAAGATCCTCAAGGTCACCACAGACGAGATAGAGATCCACGTGATAGAGCGCGCCCGTGCAGGCCGCCGCCCGAAAGAGCATCGCTCCGCCCGGATAACTCCTGCGCTTGGTGACGCCCGCGGATAGATACAGAATCTCCGCCAGGATCTGACTCGTCAGGCGGACTTCACTTTCCGCCGGGCCTCCGATTGCCGAAATGGCCGAAAGCGCGGGCATCCCCGAAGACGATAGGTGTTGAGGAAGAACGATGGGCTCCAGCTGTGGATAGAACTTAAAGGGGATCGGCTGGTTCTCCCAATCCAGATAGTGAGGATTTGTCCGGATGCTCCGGTAGGAGTGTTTGGTCCCGTTATGGTAAGCCCATGCGGCTTCGATCTCACGGTTCTTCATGGCGTCCCTCCTACCGAAGAAATCTATGAGGCGTTTTTGAATAATGCGCCCTGTTCGATCACGAAACAACCGGCGATCTTCGCTCTCTACTCCTCACCTCCACTCTTATCAATTGAAGGCACTGACAACTAGGGTTTTTCAACACCCTGTTGCCTCCCGAATCCAGACTATCATTCTCCGCCATTTTGCCTTAATAGCCGGAATCCGATATATGCTTGACAGTTCTGGAGGTGCCGATGAATAGCGCGGGGCTTTTGCAGATCATAAAGAAGAGACGAAGCGTGAGGGTCTATAACGGGGGGCACGGTGTCGGGCTTTCAATTCTAGACAATCTTGATGGTACAAAGGGCAGGCGCAGGGTCAGGCTATCTATCCTCCAGGGAATCGTCGAGGACCTCGAAGCCGCCCTCGAACAATTCCGCGAAATCGCCACGGACCTGGGAGCAGAGGTAACTAAGGAGACTGAATAACGGTGGCGGAACTGGAGTCTGATGTGCTTGACATCGACCTAGTAAATTCCTTCCGAGGCATGACGCGACCACGCGTCTTTTCTTGACAGTAAAACAGCTCACACAGTAGAAGCGGTGTTATGTCCCGAATCGCTATTTTCCTGCTGTCTCTCGTTCTGATCTCCGCTGAAACCGCGGAAGTCTTTGCCGCTGAGAGACCGGCAAAGCTAAACCCTCTTCGGATCGGCGTTCCCTCTCGGAGCGCAACCATCATGCCCTTTTTTGTCGCACGGGATCGCGGCTTTTTTCGAGACGAGGGCTTTGAGACCGAGATTATCCTGATGAAGGCGCAGCAGACGATTCAGGCCTTGTTGGGAGGCAGCGTTGAGTTTGGTGCGGCGACGGGCACGGGAGTTAGCGCCGCCGTTAGTGGCGTCGAGGTGCGGGTCATCGTGGCCGTGACCGACAAACCCACCTTTGATCTGCTTTCTCAGCCCGGCATCACTACCATTGAGCAATTGCGGGGAAAGAAAATTGGTACTTCTGGCGTTGGGGGGTTGTCAGACATGCTCGGCCGGCGCATCCTGCTTGCTCACGGGATCCGCCCGGATCAGGTTACTTTTCTCGGGTTGGGACCCAGTCACGTGACCTACATGGCGTTAAAAACAGGAGTCATAGATGCAACCCTGCTCCAAATTCCTTTAAACTTTGGCGCAGTGGATGATGGCTTTCGCAAGCTCGCCTTCGCAGGCGATGCCTTTCGGAGCGTGCAAGGAGGGCTTGTGACAAGCAAGGCGATCATCGCACAGCGACCCGATCTGGTGACCAGGGTTGTGCGCGCGACGCTTCGCGCCATCCGTCTGATTCGAAACGACCGGCAGTTTGGCATTGAATTTATCAAAGGGCCTCACCTCGATATCGAAGGTGATCGCAATCGCTTCGCCGAGCGAGTCTACGACGCCATGCGACCCTTATTCCTCGAATCCGCAACTGTGGATGAAGAGCTTCAGCGTGAGATGATTGCCGATGCCGCGCAGCGCAGCAAGCCTGCGCAGCCGGTGCCGGTTGAGCGTGTGTTCGACTTCAGCTTCGCGCGCAAGACCGGCGAAAGTCTGCGCTAGACAAGAATTTTCAAAAGCAAGGATCAAGCCCAAGAAATCGTCGAAGACCTCGAAGCCGCCCTCGAACAACTTCCGCGATATCGCCGCGGACTTGGGCGCGGAAGTTATCGAGACCGAAGAGACATAAGAGGCAATTTCCAAGAGTCAAAATTTGGACTGAGGTAAACTATTTATGTTTGGTCAGGAAGCGCAGGGTCAGGCTTTCTAATCTCGACAATCTTGATGCCGGAGGCATCAGGGGCGCGTGTTGAATCCTGAATTCAGACTATCATTCCCCCCGCTTTTTGCCTTGGTAGCTGGAATCCGATATATGCTTGAGATCTCTGGAGGTGCCAGTGAATAGCGCGGGACTGTTACAGATTATAAGGAAGAGACGAAGCGTGAGGGTCCACAAGGCGGCAGTGAGGGTCTTGCGCTGCGACAGTGGGGAGAGGGTTTTGAATCTCGACAATCATAGTTAGGCAACAGGCAATATAAACAGGCGGAAGGCGTGAGGCAATTATTAGGCGACAGGGACCAGGCAACAAGCAGTAGGCATGGGGAATAGAAAGAGACGTGATCGTGAACAGGGGCTCTAGGGTCTGACCCCAAGCTGGTGCCCCCATAAATTTTCCCAAACGCGCATTCCTATCATTTTGCTATTGGTTCGCCTGAAATTTGAACGTCCGCTCGATCGGCACGTCGGATTTCGGCCCGAACCAGACGTCGAAGATCTTTGCTGCTTCGCCGGAGGCTTCCATATCGAGCAAGGCACGATCCACGGCGTTCTTCAGAGCGGTTTCGCCTTTCTTGATTCCAAAGCCGGCTTCCCTGCCCTTATTGAAGTCGGGAATGAAAAAGTAGCGCTCGGCGTCGTTCTCCTTCTTCAGATTGGTTCGGAGAACCAGATTGTCGGCGGCGAAGCCATCGAGCTTTTTCTCTTTGAGCCCTGAGAATGCGCCGGCATAGCTGTCTACGAAGACGATTTGGGCAGTCGGTATGACGTCCAGGATATTCTTGTCGGCGGTCCGCCCCCTCAAAACCCCGATCTTGCGCCCTGCCAATTGCTTGACCGAAGTCACGCCCGACGCCTTGTCGACGATGATGACTTGCGGCGAGTAGAACATGGTGACGCTGAAATCGACGTCTCGTTCGCGCTCCGGCGTGCGCGTGAAAGTGCTCGCCACCAGATCGACCTTGCCCTGCTGCAGCGCGGAAATGCGCTCCGTCTCGGCGACCGAAACCATCTCCAGCTTCACGCCCATTCGCTCCGCGACGCCGCGCACGAGATCGACGTCGTAGCCGACAGGCTCGCCGCCCGCCCGACGAAAGGTGAAGGGCGGGATGGCGTCACCGATGCCGACCACGAGCTTGCCGCGCGCCTTGATGTCGGCGAGCTGATCCGCGGACGCGGGCGCGGCGAGCATCAGCAACAGCGTCGAGAGCATCGCGTGCGCAAGCTTTGCGACGGCTTTCATGTTCGCGTTCTGAATCGTCATGATGTTTCCCCCCATCGATGCGAAGAACTCCTCATTTCGCCAGCTAATTTAGTTCCCCATTACTCCAAGGCGGAACAAATGTCCATGTCTGTCCGAGAAGGAACGGGGGCGCGAGGACTTCGACATCTCGACTATCTTGATGGTACTGCGCTAGGTAACTTCCATGTGCGTGGAGTGAGGCTCGGGGGCGGGTCTTGAATTTTGAATTCCATATATCCCTCCAACTTTCACCTTTTGAGAATTCTCAAAACCTCGAAATGAGTGGATAACGCGCGTTGCGGCGGGGAGAGGCTTTGACAACTCAGCTATTTCCGCATAGTGAACGTCCCATGTGCGGCCGGTTTACTTGCGCGAAAGAAACCCGCGATGTTCGGATTCGCTTTGACCTCTAGGCCGAACGGATGCAGCCCATGAAATTGCCGCACGGCTCTAGGGCCCGCGTCGAGCGACGGAAGATTATCGATTACCTACTGTCGTCATCTCATCCGGATGGAAGCGGCAAGGCCAGATTTTTCTTCGGTTTTGGTTTTACCGTCGAGGGTTGGGAGATCTTTGGCCGGGCTCTTAAAAAACACGGGAGAGTTAACCCAGTGAGTGCTTCCGTAGAATCAAGGCATGGAACGCGCTATAGTGTTGATGGGCCGCTTGAAACACCGGATGGACGCAATCCGAAGGTCCGAACTGTGTGGATTCTGGCTAGAAGGTCGAAGTCGCCGCGGCTTATAACGGCGCATCCCGTTTAGGAGGACTCTATGATCAAGGAGCACCACCGAGTCGTTTTGAAGAAGGGGATTCGTGAACGGGGCTTGAAAACGGGAGACGTTGGCACCGTTGTCCACGTGTATAAGAATGGCGGAGCTTTTGAGGTGGAATTCGTAAGCCTCTATGGAGAAACAGTCGCCATTGCGACCTTAGACGCTTCACAAATCCGTCCCGTTCAGAAACGAGAAATCACCCACGCGCGTTTGTTGCGTGCGTAGACCTGCCATTCGTTGGCATGTGGGTCTCTTTGATTTCTTGACTATTCCCGCATTTCGAGAATTCTTGGCGTTTCGCAACAGTTTGTAAGTCGCGGCCGAGCCAGAAAGGGGGACTGAGTGGGCGTCCAATGTGCGGGCGGTTTACGAACAAGACGGGATTCCGGGACACGAGGTAAAAAGTGAACACGCAAAGGAAGCTGTGTCAATGGAGCAAAGCGCCTATGGGGAATATTTCGAGATAAGAGCTTCCTTGACCGGCCCTAACGGAGTTGCGTTGAAGGTGAAGACAATGTGGATGAGGGAGTCGAGAGGCGGAGTCACGAAATTCATCACCTTGTATCCGGATAGGGGGAGGTGACCATGAAATTCAAGCTTTTTGAACAGGTCGCTCTGGCAAAGGACATTCCAGAAAAGAAACTTCGACGCGGTGATGTAGCAACCGTTGTGGACAATCATCCTGGGCGTGGTGGTGAAGTGGGCTACTCGATCGAGGTCTTTAACGCCGTCGGAGACACGATTGCAGTAACGGCTGTGCCCGAATCGTTTCTCGAAGAGCTCACTCCGAACGAAATCCTCCACGTTCGCTCTCTTGCAGGATAAGCACCACCAATCTTCCTTTCACCCGGTGAGAAGGCAGCCACAGCAGGGACGGGCAAGTGTCTGGCTTTGACATCTTGTGTGGTCACTGACGGGGTCTGGCTTTGCTTACTTGACAATCTTGATGCTGGAAGCATCAGAGTCGCGTGTTGACAGACCGTTGAAAAAGGCCCATCTGCCAATAGGCTGCCTGGGAGCATCTTTCAGGTCCGATGCGATACGACAGTCTCACGCTCGCCAGCTTACTAAAGGTATCTCTCTGCTACGCCTTAACTTCCTCGTCCGACGCATCGGCCCTTCAAGCCGCCCCCAGGCAGGCGTTGAGACTGGCGCGCTCGACCGCCTCGCTCCAACGTACTGGGTAAGTACGCCTCCGCTCGTCGGTTTCTCGCGCGCCGCTCGGCTGAGCTCGCGACGAAGCCTCGCATCTGGGACCTTTTTGACCGGCCTGAGAACAGGGTTTTTCAACACTCTGTTGAGTCCTGAATTCAGAGTATCGTCCCCGCCGCTTTTTGCCTTGGTAGCCGGAATCCGATATATGCTTGACAGTTCTGGAGGTGCCGATGAATAGCGCGGGACTGTTACAGATTATAAAGAAGAGACGAAGCGTGAGGGTTTACAAGACGGGAAAAATCACCGACACGCAGCTTGAGACGATCCTGGAAGCGGCCCGCTGGGCCCCTTCGGGGGCCAACACGCAGCCCTGGGAGTTCGTCGTAACCACAGACCGCGAAAAGATGAAGCGCACGCGGGAGATTTTCTACCACGAGTGGCAGCAGCGGAAGCTCGAAGATCCGGTCAACTACAAGGGACTCACCAAGTACTACGTGGGCGATGCCGCGGTCTTAGTCTTGGTCTGCGGCGATCCGAGGACCATGCAGGCCTATCTCACCACGCGCCGTCCCGGAGATCGGGAAAAGCTCTTTCAAGCGAGCGTGGCGAGCGCGGTCGAGCAGATGATGCTGGCGGCGGCGAGCATGGGCTTGGGAACGGTGTGGGTCTCTGTGAGAGAGGAGATCGAGCCTGAGCTAAGAGATCTCTTCAAAGTGCCGCAGCCTCTTCGCCTGCTCTGGGTTGTCCCGATCGGCCATGCCCGCTTCTGGCCCGGGGCCAAGCCGCGCAGAAAAATCTCCGACTTCACGCACAACGAGTCTTATGATCCCAACAAGATTCGCAGCGAATCACTCATCCGCGCCTGGCCGAAGGGGTGAAATAAAGGATGAAGGATGAGAGAAGATATTCCTACTGAGGCTGGCCTCAACTAGGACATGCGTGCCTGGTTCTCCTTCATCCTGCGCACGAGGTCTTTATACGACGAGGCCGCGATGACTCGGTTGAACTGGGAGCGGTAATTGCTGACCAAGCTGATGTTGTCGATCACGACGTCATAGACTTTCCATTCGCCGTTCGAGAGCTTTAGCCTGTAGTCCACGGACGTTTCCTGGCCGTTTCTTGTGAGGATCTTGGTGTCGACCTGCGCGTAGTCCCCGTTCTCGACTTCGCGCTCGTACATAACCTTCTCCCCGCCGTAAGACTTGAGGGTCGCGCCATAAGTGCCTTCGAGAAGGCCGACAAAGGTCTCGACAAAGTCCCGCCGATCTTCGGGCATCAACTCCGACCAATGCGCGCCCAGCGATCGCCGCGCCATCTCGACGAAATCGAATCGCTCCGCCAGAAGGCGGCTCACGCGCGCCCGCAGCTCGGGAATCGTCAGCTGGTCGTGCCGCAGCGCGTCCACGGTTGCGAAGAGCTTATCGACCGTCTCACGGAGTTGATCTGTCGGCGCGCCCGCTTTCAGCGAAAGAGGCATTGATAATGAAAGGAAGAGCATCGCAGCCGTGCATTGAACTTTGTAGAATCTCATCGTGCTTTTTCCTCGGATTCTAGATTGGTCTGAGAGATTTATCCCTCAGTGACTATTAGACGCTCGAAGTGGGGAAAAGGATGCGCGCGGGGAGCTTGATTCACTTTACAGGCGGTTAGAGGGCTACATAGATCGGAAATTTTGAGGCGCTCGAACCATAACAGCGAACCCCCATGATTCAAAGGATGAGGGCAGAAGAAGAAATGGCCAAAGCCGCGCTGTCACATTGTCGCTATACCAGCCGGCCGCCCGGCATGTGGGGAAAAGCGCTCATTTCATGGGCCGGCGCTAAGGGTTGCGTTTTGCAGAGATAGGCCGGCTTGAGCTGATCGATGCGGTTCACGCCGAGAAGTCCCATGGTCGTCGTGATCTCGCTTTCCAACATCTCGAGAACGCGTACCAGCCCCGCCTGACCGGCCGCGCCGAGGCCCCACCCTTGGAGCTTGCCGATAGCGACAGCTCTAGCGCCAAGAGCGATCGCCTTCAGGACGTCGCTGCCGCGCACGATGCCGCCGTCTATGACGATCTCCGCCCTGCCGCGAACCGCCTCGGCGATCTCCGGCAGCATATCGATCGTGGCCCGCCCATGGTCAAGCTGGCGTCCGCCGTGATTCGAGACATAGATCGTGTTGACACCATGCTCCACGGCGATCGCCGCATCTTCCGCGGTCGCGACTCCTTTGAGAATGAACGGCAGGCCGGCCATCTCCTTGATGGCGTCCATCGTCTCCCAGGTAAGCGCCGCCCGATGCTCGTAGCCCGTTTGCCGCCGGCTCGGCGGCAGCCAGCGATCCATCATCTGGCGTTCGCGATGGCCGTAGTAGGCGGTATCCACGGTAAGGCAAAGCGCCGCGTAACCCGCCTGCTTCACGCGCGCGAGCAGATTCTCGACCCACTTCATATCCCCCTGCACGTAGAGCTGAAAAATCTTGGGGGTTTGGCTGGCGGCCGCGATCTCTTCCAGGCTCGGCTGCGTCACCGAGCTGACAAAGTTGACGGTGCCAAACTCTTCAGCGGCTTTGGCGACGGCGACCCCGCCTTCAGGAACAAGCGATTGCAGCGATCCGATGGGCGCCAGCATGACCGGGATCTTGAGCTTGTGACCGAGAAAAGTTGTCGAGGCATCGATCTTGGAGACATCGACGAGGACCCGCGGCCGGAATGCCAGGCTATCCAGTCCAGAACGGTTGCGCCGCATCGTTGTCTCAGACTCAGCGCCGCCCGTGAGATAGTCCCAGACATTCTGGCTGAGATTGCGGCGCGCCTGCATGATGACCTCTTGGTTGCTGACAAAATCGAGCGCCATGTTTGCCTCCTTGTGCTAAATGTTTTTCACAGCGATGCCCTTCTCATAGCATTTTCCGCGCCTGTAGCTCCAGAGCCGAGAATCAGCGTCTGATCTTGGCAGGCCGTTGAAAAAGTCTCATCTGCCAATAGGCTGCCTGGGAGCATCTTTCAGGTCCGATGCGATACGACGGTCTCACGCTCGCCGCTTACTGAAGATACCTCTCTGTCACGCCTCAACTTCCTCGTCCAACGCATCGGCCCTTCAAGCCGCCCCCAGGCAGGCGTTGAGACTGGCGCAGCCGACCGCCTCGCTCCGATTCGTGCCCGGGCTCGGGTTTCGTGCTCGCGAGCCACGGACACGAGTAACGATAACTGCGCGCCTTGCATCTGGGACCTTTGTTTTGGCCGGTCTGAAGACAGATTTTCCAACAGCCTGTTGAGATCAGGGAAGCTTGATGCAGAGAAGAGAAAGGCAAAGAGACGAGAGGACTCCGAACTGACCCGGGTAAGCTTTAGACAAACAACGGCGCCAGAACCAGCGTGATGGTGCTGAGAAGCTTGATCAGCACGTGGAGGCTCGGACCGGCCGTGTCTTTGAAAGGATCACCGAGCGTGTCTCCAACCACTGCTGCCTTGTGAGAATCGGAACCTTTACCGCCGTATTGCCCGGTCTCGATGTATTTCTTCGCGTTGTCCCAGGCGCCTCCGCTATTGTTGAAGAAAGTCGCAACCAGTATCCCGGCAATAGTGCCGATCATCAAAAAAGCCGCCACGGCTTCTGCTCCGACACCGAAGGAACGAAAGATGATACCAACAGCCACAGGCATCCCCACGGCGAGGAGACCCGGAAGGATCATCTCCTTTAAGGCTCCGACGGTAACGATATCCACGCACCTTCCATAGTCGGGCTTCGAGGTGCCCTTGAGAATACCGGGGTTTTCTTTGAACTGCCTGCGGACTTCGTTGATCACGTAGTAAGCGGCCTTCCCCACCGCGCGGATCGCAAGGGCGGAAAAGAGAAAAACCAACATCGCCCCGAGGAGTCCGCCGACAAAGACTTCTGGCTTGGCGATATTGACCGATTCCAACTTACTTCCGTAATGGGCCACTTCATCGAGATAGGCTGAGAAGAGAAGGAAAGCAGCCAAGGCTGCGGAGCCGATGGCATACCCTTTGGTGAGAGCCTTGGTCGTATTTCCGACCGCGTCAAGACGGTCCGTCTTCTTGCGCACCTCCTCAGCTTGTTGGCTCATCTCGACGATTCCCCCGGCATTGTCGGTGATTGGGCCAAAGGTATCCATGGCCAGGATGTAGGCCGCTGTTCCCAACATGCCCATGGTGGCTACGGCAGTCCCGAACAGGCCGGCATGCGGGACACCGCTCGCGCCGCCCAAGTAGTAGGAGCCGATGATGGCTGCGGAAATGACGATCACGGGTAGCGCCGTGCACTCGAGCCCGACAGCGATGCCCGTAATGATATTGGTCGCCGGTCCGGTTTGGGAAGCCTCGGCAATAGATTTCACAGGACGATATTTGTATTCAGTGTAGTACTGGGTGATATAGACGAACGCCTGGCTCATGGCGATTCCGATCACCCCGCAGAGAAAAAAGTAGAACCAGGCTGAGGCGGCCTCGGGATGGATGGTGGGATCAATGGTCAAGAGCCACCGGGTAGAGATAAAAAATCCCACGATCGCAAGAATGGCTGTGACGTAATAGCCTCGGTTGAGAGCATCCATCGGATCGCCTTGCTCATCGGTCTTGACGGTCACGACCCCGATCATCGAGGCGATCAAACCGAACGCGCGGGCGACTAAGGGAAACAGAACGCCCTTAAGCCCGAAGTAGGGAAACAGGCCGACGCCGAGGATCATCGCCCCGATATTCTCCGCGGCGGTGGACTCGAACAGGTCGGCGCCGCGACCCGCGCAGTCTCCTACGTTGTCACCGACAAGGTCGGCGATGACTGCGGGGTTGCGAGGATCGTCCTCCGGTATCCCCGCCTCCACTTTGCCCACCAGATCGGCTCCGACATCCGCTGCCTTCGTGTAGATCCCTCCTCCGAGCTGAGCGAAGAGAGCGACGAAGGAAGCGCCGAATCCGTACCCGACGATGGTAAAAGGAATCTTCTGCGGGTCATGGCCCATCGCCTGCAGCAACTCGTATAGTCCGCCCACCCCCAATAAACTCATGGCCACGACAAAGAGACCTGAGACCGCTCCTCCTCTTAAAGCGATGCGCAGCCCCTGGTTCAGGCTGGAGCGCACGGCTGCGGCCGTGCGTATGTTCGCGCGGATCGAGACCCACATGCCGACATAGCCGGCGACGACGGAACAGGCGGCGCCTAAGAGAAATGAGAGCGTGGTCCAGAAGGCTAGTTGCAGGGGAGGAACCGGATCCGCCGGGTTGGGGGAACGCACAAAACCGTAAAGAACGAAGATTAGGACAGCCAGCAGGCCCGCCAGAAGAACAATGGTTTTGTTCTGGCGCGAGAGAAAGGCCTCGGCTCCCTCCTTGATGGCATTGGAAATCTCCTGCATCGCCTGCGTCCCGGTATCGTGCCGCATAACGTACCGGGCCAAGTAAACGGCGAACAACAACGAGCACAAGCTAATCACAATCACAAATAGGATCATCGCAGCTGTTCATTCCTTTCTTCTAGGATAGGATGTTGTCTTCATTCTCGCTTACGCCAAACGTAAGCCACGCCAATACTCAAAATGTAAAGCAAAGTCAACGGAATGGCGAGAAGAACTTGGGAAGCAACATCCGGGCCGGGGGTGAGAATGGCAGCAACTATAAAAATAACGATGATGGCATAGCGAAACGTTCGCCACATCAAGCGGTAATTCCATAATCCCAAGCGTACCAGGAAAAAGGTAAAGAGGGGAAGCTCAAAGGTAACGCCAAAAGCCAAAACCATCCGGGAAAAGAAAGTGAAGTACTCGCCAATCCGTATTTCCGGAGAGACCCCCAGCGACTGGTACTGATCCACAAAGTAAGCGAAGGCAACCGGCAGAACCCCCCAATAGCAGAAATAGGCGCCCCCAACAAAGAAGAGCGAAGTGCAGAGAACGAATGGAATAACGAGTCTCCTTTCGCTCACTTCTAGACCCGGCGCGATGAAATGCCAGACCTGGTAAAAAATGATCGGGCTGGACAAGAAAACTCCCGCCACGAGCGCGACCTTCATTTCAAAAAAGAAGGCCTCGGCCACTCCCGTCCCGATCAACGTCTGTCCCGGTTGAAGTGTTCGCTTCAGCGGCGCGATCATAAAGGCAACAATGTGATCCGAGAAATAGAAACAGAAACCAAAGGCAACGACGACCGCAAGGAACGACTTGATCAGGGACCATCGGAGCTCCTCTAAGTGCTCCGTGAAGGTTAGGTAGCTTTGTTTAGCCACGGACCGCTTCCGCCCAATTCAAATTGCAAAAAAAGGGGAAGGATAGGAACCCTTCCCCTTTTTGGACTGCTGAAACCGAAATAAGGCGATTTTGATTCCTTACTTCTTTTTCATGCCATCGTCTTTTTTCTCCGCCGGCTTGTCGCTCGGAGCTGCTGGAGCTGCCGGAGTCGCCTCGCCGCCTGCAGGCGCAGGAGCCATAGCGCCCGGCTCACTGGGTGCGCCAGCGGCTGGAGTCTCCGGTGCTGGTGCCGCGGGTGCTGGAGCCGGAGGAGGCGGTGGTGGTTCCTCCTTTTTACCGCAACCGGCAAGAGCTAGAGTTAAAGTAAAGAGAGATACTCCCGACCAAACAAAAAACTTCTTTCCCATCATGATTCACCTCCTTTCAAACATCTCGGGAAACGATTGTTATATAGCAAGTTTTATTGCACAACTCTGACTGACTTGCAAGGGGAGACTGGTCGTGGACGTTGCCGCCTGCTTAGCGCTGCTGGACCGGGTCGGGCGAAACCTCTGCTCCTTCCTTTTCCCCATCAACGCCGGGGTTTGAGTCGGGCTCTTTTATTTCTTTGGTTGGCGTGTGAACCGTGATCGATTTGGATCCGATCACAAAAGGGATCTTTGTCGCAGGGGAGCTTTCGAAGACGGGCAGAGGATAGCCGTTACCCTTGAGATTGATCTCTAGCCAACCGACGCCCTCAGGTACTGGAAAGTCCTCGGGTTGCTCTCCTTGACCGGCGGCGGTCATAAAAGAAAGCCATATGGGCAGGGCGGTTCTAGCCCCGGTTTCTTTGTCTCCGAGCGAACGAAAATCATCGTATCCCACCCAAACTCCGGCAATCAGACTTGGGGTGTAACCAATGAACCAAGCGTCGCGGAAATCACTGGTCGTTCCCGTCTTCCCAGCCACGTGGTGACCCAACTTGGCTGCAGCTCTACCCGTCCCGCTCTGGATGACATTCTTCAACATATCGGTCAGCACGTAGGAAATCTCTGGAGAAAGGGTTTGCTTGGGCTCAGGACCATTTTCCTCCAAAACTTTTCCGTCGCGATCTGTGACCTTGGTGATAAACATGGGTTCCACCAGACGACCTCCGTTGGCAAAGACGGCGTAGGCCCGGACCATCTCAAGGAGGGAAACAGAAGAAGTGCCCAGAGCCAGCGAGAGGTTCTTTTCCAGAGGCGACTCTATTCCCAACTTTCGTGCTTGCCGAATGACTCTATCGGAGCCCATTCGATCCACCAATTTTACAGACACGCTATTCAACGAGTGCGCTAAAGCGCTTCGAAGGGTCACTGGTCCAACGAACCGCTTTTCGTAATTCTGAGGCCGCCAATATTTGCCTGCGGCCATCTTGAAGCTCACGGGGCCATCCCTAATAACCGTCAGCTCAGACAGACCTCCCTCCAAAGCGGCAGAGTAGATAATCGGCTTAAAGGCGCTTCCAGGTTGTCGCTTTGCCTGAAGGGCGCGATTATATTGACTGAAGGAAAAATTGTATCCCCCAACTAGCGCTTTTACCATGCCCGTATGGGGATCCAATGTGAGCAGAGCGCCTTCGACTTCCCCCTTTCTCGAATCGCCGGGAACTGTATTCTTTTTCAGCCTGAGACGGACCTCGTCCAACCCGTCTCGGACAGCCTCTTGAGCCGCCATCTGGAGTGATGAATCCAGAGAGGTATAAATGTGGAGACCGCCTTGAAGCAGCGGATCGAACCCGTATCGCTCCCCTATAACCTGTCTGACATGCTCAACAAAGTAGGGAGCCACTTGCGAGTTCAAGAGCGGTGCAGGAGTCAAACGAATAGGGGTCTGCAAGCTTTCCTGGTATGCCGCCTCGGTAATGAACTCTTCCTTATACATTCTCCGAAGGACGTAGCGCTGCCTCTCGATCGCTGAGAAGAAGTCCCGATACGGAGAGCTGCGGCTGGGAGAGCGGGGAAGTCCGGCGAGCAAAGCAGCCTGAGCGAGGTTGAGATCTTTTACCCCCTTGCCAAAGTAGTCTCTGCTGGCAGCTTCTATCCCATAGTTGCCGTGACCGAAATAGACCTGATTCAGATAAAGGTACAGGATCTCTTCCTTGGTATGATTCCTCTCAACTCGGTAGGCCAATATCGCCTCGCGAATCTTGCGCTTCAAAGTTCTTTCCGGAGTGAGAAAGAAAGCGCGGACCAACTGCTGGGTGAGAGTGCTTCCCCCTTCACGAATCTCGCCCCTTCTTAAATTGGATATGGACGCCCTAAAGACCGCAAAGAGGTCCACGCCTTTGTGCTTAAAGAAACGAGCGTCCTCCGCCGCAAGAAATGCCTGGATCACATGAGGAGGAATCCGTTCCAGCGGGACCACCACTCTTCTCTGATGGTAAAACTCTCCGATGGGCAAGCCGTGCGCGTCGTAAACCGTGCTGACTACTGACGGCCGATAATTCGACATGAGATCGAGCCGGTCCGGAAGATCATGTCCGAAGTAGTAGATCAACGCCGCTATCCCGAGAAAACCTGTGAGGAATAGAGCTCCAATGATTCCTAGGACCATCCTGTAAGAAAGCAGTTTAGTTCTCATTTTTACCAAGGCTCCCCAAGTGAGATGACATCTTATCAGAACGACTGCCAGTTTTCTAAGTACTGCAGGCAGCAGTTAATCTAATAGTAGTTTGCGAAGCAGATTTCAAAAGAAGCACGAAAAAATACAAATGCATCATCTTTAAGAAAACAATTTTTACCGGAATGGAGACAAAAATTCACGGAAACTGTTTATAACTTGTTGATAAGTCCCTGAGAGATCGTGGCAGAAGGCGAAAAATAGCTGACGTCAGCGGATTGCCTAAATTATGACCAATAAAACCCTAATCCCATCAGTAACTTAAAAGAAATTTACAATTAGGCTGTCTCTTAGATTTTATGATTGTGCTCCCTATGAGCGGTGATTTTGCGCCACGACCATAATTCTTCCATCACGTTGACTACGATTGGGGCAGGTGATAAACAAAAATCATTAACTATAGGAGGTCTTCCTTGGCTGTTCATCCATCTGTCATAAAGAGACATCGCCAGAGTTTGAGGAGAAGAGTGAGGAATCAGCAGGTTAAATCCAGGATCAGAACCCTCATGAAGAAGGTCAAACAGGCTATACAAGGCAATGATCGGGCGAGCGCTTCGAGTCAACTTAGAGAGGTGAATAAGGCGCTGGGCAAGGCCGTGAACAAGGGCATCCTCAAATCCAATACGGCCTCACGTTGGCTATCCCGCTTGTCTCGGTCGGTCAGTCGGTTAGCGACTTCTTAGCTGCCTCGTTTTCCTGGTCAAAACATTTCCAGGAGCCTTTGATGCAACTCGCGAGCGAATCTTTCAACGAGTCGCTCCTTAGCCTCTCGGCTCAGAGTTTCCGTAAGCTGGATATCCGTAAACTGACTCACATCCGCAACATTTAAGTTTTTTGTCTTAAAATCAGAAGAGGTAGTCACTACGGCCCCTCTGGAGCCGCTGTACAGTTCTGTCAGTGAGGAGCCCTGGCTGCGCCACAGGATCGTGTCTGGATTTCGGCGGCGAAAACTTACATCGGCAGCCAGCGCCAGCTGGTATTGAAGAACCTCGTCTCTACGGTTAACCGCCACGACTTGGCTGGCCAAAGAGCGAACCACGCCGCTCAGTACGGCATCGGCCTCCTCAACTCGATCCACAAGCTGAAGCTGGCCTCGCCGCCGAAGCTCACTCTTGATGGCTGAGGTTATCTCAAATTCAATTCCAACATCCCGGCTTTTGTTCGTGAAGGGCTCGACAAAAACTGTCCGAACATCTTTGGGGAAGGCTTCTCCCTTTCCGGAAAACTGATAACCACAGCCGCTCACCACCAAAAGAAAAAATAAGCCCAGCCCCCTAATGCAGTTTCGGATTTCAGGTTTTAGTTTTCGGGCTTCTAACTCGCAACTCGAGACTCGAGACTCGAAACTAACATCCTTCATATTTATCCCTCCAACACAATGTTTACCAGCCGGCGCGGAACCTGAATCACCTTCTGGATCTCTTTACCCGCGAGGAATCCCCTAACCTTCGGGTCGGCGAGGGCCTCTCCCTCAATAAACTCACCGCTTGCATCGGCAGGTACGGTAATCTTGCCCCTGACTCTACCGTCAACCTGCACGACAATCAACAATTTTTCTTCCTCCAGGGCTTCTTCGGAATAGGTCGGCCACGGGACCTTTTCTAACGGCCTTTGTTGACCGAGATTTTCCCACAGCTCGCTGGCGACGTGGGGCACAAATGGGTAAAGCAGAACTATGATGGTTTCCAATGCTGCCTTGATGACGGAAACCCCTCGAGATACCTCCGGTCCTTCTTTTGCATTGGAGCTGACAGCGTTGAACAATTCCATAACCGCAGCAATCGCCGTGTTGAAGTGGAACCTCGGCTCGATATCTTCCGTAACCCTCTTGATGGTCCGATGGATCAAGCGACGGAGATCTCTAAGATCAGTGGAAAGTTCATCACGGGAGAGATCCAACGTCGCGGATACCAAAGCTTCCTTATGCTGGAAAACAAAACGCCATAGTCGCGTAAGAAAACGGTAAGCCCCTTCGACGCCCTGATCGCTCCATTCGAGATCTTTCTCCGGAGGGGCGGCAAAGAGCGTAAAGAGGCGCGCCGTGTCCGCCCCGTAGGCGGCGATCAGCTGCTCCGGATCGACGATGTTCTTCTTGGACTTGGACATTTTCTCCACGCGCCCTTTTTGAACCGGCCTGTTGCACTGAGGACAGCGCCAACCCTCCTTCTCGGAACCGCCCAGCTCTTCCGGAAAGAGCCAGTCGTGTTCCTCGCATCGGTAGGTCTCCTTGCAGACCATCCCCTGGGTGAGAAGGTTCGTGAAAGGTTCGTCGACCTTTGTGAGTTCCAAATCCCGCAAAGCCTTTGTGAAGAAGCGGGCATAGAGGAGATGGAGCACCGCGTGCTCGACCCCGCCGATGTACTGATCCACAGGCATCCAGTAGCTTGCATTTTTGGGGTCGAACGGGGCCGAGCCGAATTGCGGCGAGACAAACCGGAGGAAGTACCAGGAGGAGTCGACGAAGGTGTCCATGGTATCGGTCTCCCGATGGGCCGTGGCGCCGCATTTGGGGCAGCCGATTTGCAAGAAAGCCCGGCTTTCCAGCAGGGGAGATCCGCCTTTTCCAGTGAGCGGGACATCGCGCGGAAGTGTCACCGGAAGTTCATTCGCGGGCACGGGAACGATCCCGCACCTATCACAGTAGATGATCGGAATCGGCGTGCCCCAGTAGCGTTGCCGGGAGATGCCCCAGTCGCGCAGACGAAAGCGGGTATCCTTTTTGCCCCAACCCTTTTCTTCGAGAAAGAGGGCGATTTTTTCTCTTCCTTCATTGCTGGGGAGCCCGGAGAAGGGACCGCTGCCGACCATGATTCCTTCCTCCACGTAGGCCTCGGTCATCTCTTCCGCTTTGAGCACCTGGTCCTTGGGTTGGATGACGACCCGAATGGGCAGGCGATACTTCCGGGCAAACTCAAAGTCTCTTTGATCATGCGCCGGGACTGCCATGACTGCGCCGGTCCCATATCCCATGAGGACAAAATTGGCGAGATAGATGGGAATCTTGTCTCCGGTGAAAGGATTGTTGCAATAGGCTCCGGTAAAGACGCCTTCCTTCTCGCCCTCTTCCTCTCCTCTGCGCGCTTGGCTGGTCTTTCCGATCCGCTCCACGAACTCCTTGACCGGCTTCTCCTGTGAGGTCCCGCGGTAAAGCTCCAGCGCCAAGGGGTGCTCGATGGCGAGCGAAACGAATGTCGCCCCATAAATCGTGTCCTGGCGGGTCGTGAAGATGCGCAGCGCCCCCTCTCGATCTACGAGGGGAAACAGGACCTCAGCGCCGATCGATTTGCCGATCCAGTTCCGCTGCATCGTGAGAACTTTGTCTGGCCATCCGTCAAGATGGTCCAGATCCTCAAGTAACTCGTCGGCGTAGGCCGTTGTGCGAAAAAACCATTGGTCCAATTCTTTCTGGATCACGGTGGTTTCGCACCGCCAGCAGCCCCCTTCGATCACCTGCTCGTTGGCCAAGACAGTCGCACATGAAGGGCACCAGTTCACCGACGAGCTTTTTTTGTAGGCGAGGCCGCGCTCGTAGAATTTCAAAAAGATCCATTGGTTCCATCGATAGTATTCCGGTTCACAGGTTGCGACCTCGCGTTCCCAATCGTAGGAAAGACCCATGCGCCTCAGCTGGGTTTTCATGTAAAGGATATTTTCCTGGGTCCAGACTTCTGGGTGAACTCCTCTTTCGATCGCGGCGTTCTCAGCTGGAAGACCAAAGGCATCCCAGCCCATGGGGTGAAGCACGTTGAAACCCCTCATCCTCTTATAGCGGGCGAGCACATCGCCGATCGAGTAGTTGCGAACGTGGCCCATGTGGATTCTGCCGGAAGGGTAAGGGAACATCTCCAGGACATAGTACTTGGGCCGGGAACAATCCTCCGCGACGCGGAAGCTTTTCTTCTCCTCCCAGATCCTCTGCCACTTTTCCTCAACTTCTTGGGGATGATATCTCTCTTCCATCACTCGCTCACTGAACTATTTCATGCCGCTCGCAAGGGCCACTTGATCCAGGACTCCGTTAATGAATGTGGGGGAGTCGGCCGATCCGAAACGCTTGCCGATCTCTATCGCTTCGTCCAGACTTACGTTGAGCGGGATGTCGGGGCAAAAGACCAGCTCATAGGTGGCCATGCGCAGGATCATCAGATCCACCTTGGCCATCCGCGAAAGCTTCCAGTTATCCGTGGACTGCTTGATCAATCGGTCGATCTCTGTCCTGTGAGTGATGACCCCTGAGATTAGGCGGCGGGCAAACTCCTTCGCGTTGGCGCTCCCCTCGAAATGGGACAAAAAAAACTCCAGAGCGCGGGGCGAATAGTCTTCCGTCATTTCCACTTGATAAAGAGCCTGTAAGGCAAGCTCTCTGGCCTTTCGCCTTGTGCCCATAACAACAGTTTTGAGTTTTGGGTTGCGAGTTTCGAGAAATTGCGCTGAGGAATGGGATTCCAACTAGAAACTCGAGACTCGAACCTCGTTACTATTACGGAATCTCCCGATTCAGACTCGCCATCTCGATGGCCGTGAGGGCGGCCTCAAATCCTTTATTCCCCGACTTGGTGCCAGCCCTTTTCATGGCCTGCTCCACCGTATTTGTTGTAAGGACCCCGAAGGCGATCGGGATGCGGTGTTGTGATATGGCCTCCGCGATCCCCCGGCTCACTTCCGCCGCTATGTAGTCGAAGTGAGGGGTCTCGCCACGAATCACAGCCCCGAGACAAACCAGGGCATCGTATTTGCCGCTGCCGGCCATTTTGTATGCCAAGAGGGGAATCTCGAAGGCGCCCGGGACCCGGACAATATCGATGTTGCTTTCTTCGCCGCCGTGACTCTTTAGCCCATCCAGGGCGCCCTCCAACAGCTTCTCCGTGACAAAGTTGTTGAAGTGGCTGACAATGATACCGAACCTCATCCCACGAGCGTCGAGCTTCCCTTCGATCAAGTTCGCCATGGAACTCTTGCACTCTTTTATGTCTGCTTCTCGGAATTTGGCGGGAGCTTGGAAAAGAGATGGCCTAGCTTCTCCTGTTTGGTGCGCAAATAGGCGATATTGGCTTCATGGGGAGGCACTTCAATCGGAACTCGCTCGACGACGGTCAGGCCGTATCCCTGCAAGCCAACAATCTTGCGCGGATTGTTGGTCAGCAAGCGCAATCTTTGGACCCCTAGGTCCCGTAGGATCTGGGCGCCGATTCCGTAATCACGAATGTCCTCCTTAAAGCCCAGTTGCAGATTGGCTTCGACCGTATCCAACCCCTGATCCTGGAGGGCATAGGCCTTGATCTTATTCGTCAGACCGATGCCTCTCCCTTCTTGGTACATATAAACAAGGACCCCTTTTCCTTCCTGGTCGATCATTTTCAGAGACTGGCGGATTTGGTCCCCGCAATCGCAGCGTTCCGAGCTAAAGACATCCCCCGTAAGGCACTCGGAATGGATTCGCACCAGAACATCGTCCGCTGAGCCGATCTCATTCTTAACCAGGGCCATATGTTCGTTGGAGTCCACATTATTGCTGTAAACAAAGGCCTTGTAAGTCCCGCCGTGAATGGTAGGGAAGACCGCCTCTGCCACGCGCCGCACCAAGCATTCGCTGCGGAGCCGAAAGGCAATAAGGTCGGCGATCGAAGCAATTTTAAGGTGGTGCTTTTGAGCCAGAGCCTCAAGATAGGGCGGGAGGGCAACGGAACCGTCGTCTTGCAGGATCTGGCATATAACTCCGGCGGCTTGAAGACCGGCGAGACTTGCCAAATCCACGGAGGCTTCCATTTGACCCGAGCGGACCAACACTCCGCCTCGACGGGCCTGTGCCGGAAAAATCTGGCCCGGAACCATGAAGTCGCGGGGACTGGCCTCCTGTGCCATTGCCGTCCTGATCGTCTGCGCGCGGCCCATGGCCGAGGCTCCCGAAGCGGCGGCAGCCCGGGCGGTGATCGAGACCCCAAGCGGGTTGCCGACCGAGGAGCTGCTCTCCTGCACCATCAAAGGAATCTCCAACTGCTTCATTCTCTCCTCGGTCAAGGTCAAATAGATGAGCCCCCGACCGTAAAGCAGCATGAAGTTGATCGTCTCCGGGGATGTCTTGTCGGCAGCGGCGCATAGATAGCTTTCGCTCTGGGCTCCTTGTTCATCGACGAGGATGACCGTCCGGCCGTCGCGTATCTCCCGCAATATTTCTTCTACAGGTGCGGTGGAAATCATTTTAAGTCCAGGAAACGTCTAACATATTTCCCGATAATATCGGTCTCGATGTTGACTGTATCACCAAGCCTACGCGCGCGCAAATTAGTGTGTTTCAAGGTAAACGGGATAATGGCGACAGAAAAACATTGTTTTTCAAACTCGTTCACGGTCAGGCTGATACCGTCTACTGTGACCGACCCTTTCGCAACCAGCAGGGAAAAAAGAGGGCGTGAGACCCGGAATAGAAAGAAGGTAAAATCTCCTTTTCTCTTAATCTCCTCAATGGTTGCTGTCCCATCGACATGGCCGGTCACCAAGTGGCCGCCAAATCTATCGCTCAAGCGCAAGGGGCGCTCCAAGTTTACAGGATCGCCGGATTTTAGCGTTTTAAAATTTGTCCGTCCCAGGGTTTCGGGGGAGACATCGACCGAAAAGCGCCCCTTGGTCTTGCCGACAACCGTTAAGCAGGCTCCGTTGACTGCAACGCTGGAGCCGAGAGTGAGTTGCCTAAGAGAGAGATGGGTATCGAGAGTCAAAAGGCCCGACCGCCGGCGCATTTGCCAGCGATGAACCCTGCCCACATCTTCGATAAGACCGGTAAACATTTTAGCTCTTATTCAAAGATATCCCGAGACGAGGAAATCTTTTCCGATCCTTGAAATTTCCATGTTCTTGATTTTCTTGGATCGGCCCATCTTTCTGATTCCCAAAGCTTGGATCATATCCCTACCGTCACCGCCAATAATCCTGGGCGCGTAGAAAAATAGGATTTTGTCTACAACTCCCTCTTTAAGGGCGCGGCTTGCCGTATGACCTCCCGCCTCAATCATAACGCTGAGCCATCCCATTTTGCCAAATCTTCTTAAGAGAGGAGTCCAAGGGATTGCACCAGTAGGCCGGGAAACTTTCCAGACCTGGGCTCCAAGAGTTTGGACCGCTCTCAACTTTTTCGCTGGTACGGCCGAGTTGGCGACTATAATCGTTTTTTCGGCGTCTCGCTGGTGGAGGAGACGGGAGGTCAAGGGGATACGAAGGCGGCTGTCGAGGACAACCCTCCAGGGATTTCGGCCGCCCGGAAGACGGCAAGTGAGCTGAGGGTTGTCGGCGAGTGCCGTTCCTATTCCGATAATGACGGCGTCTACCTGATCGCGCAGGCGATGGACGTAACTTCGAGCCGCCGCTTCTGTGATCCACTTCGAATCGCCCGTCGAAGTGGCGATCTTTCCATCCAGAGAGGCGGCGAGCTTCAGGATAACCAGAGGGGCACGGCCGGTGATATATTTTATGAAGGCCTCGTTGAGTCTGCAGCACTCTTTTTCCAAGAGGCCGACCTGAACCTGTATCCCGGCGCGCCTGAGTCTGCGAATTCCGCGTCCCGAGACAAGGGGATTAGGGTCCACCATACCCACCACAACTTTCTTTATCCCTGAGCGTATCAGAGAAAGTGTGCAGGGCGGGGTCCGTCCTTGATGGTCGCAGGGTTCTAAATTGAGATAGAGAGTGGCGCCCCGGGCCTTTTTCCCGGCCTTGTTGAGAGCCACGATCTCTGCGTGGTCGCTTCCTGCCTTGTGGTGGTAACCCGTTGCGATGACCTTTTTGCCTCGAGCCAGGACTGCTCCAACCATCGGATTCGGGCTTGTCCTTCCAGCTCCCTTGAGCGCGAGGCGCAGCGCCAAACGCATATGTCGCTTGTCGAGATCATCTTCCATCAAGACGACCGATTCTCCTGACCCTTCTTCTGCTTTTGCCCGGCTGGTCTGGAAGGCAGCCCCTTGCGCTCTTTCAAAAGCTCTTCAAGTTCTACCATAAACTCGTTGATGTCTTTGAAAGAACGATAGACTGAGGCGAATCGGACATAGGCCACTTGATCGATATCGTGCAGCTCCCGCATCGCGGATTCGCCGATCAAAGAGCTGGGAACCTCTTTGTCCCCTCTTTCTTGAAGCCCCCGCTCGATCCGATCCGCGACCGCTTCTATCGTGTTGATGCTTACCGGACGCTTTTCGCAGGCTCGTTTGAGGCCATTGGCGATTTTGATGCGATCATAGCTCTCGCGGCGCCCATCTTTTTTCACCACCAGCGGCATGGTCTCTTCGACTCGTTCATAGGTCGTAAAACGGCGGCTGCACTTGAGACACTCGCGCCGACGGCGGACCATATTGGCATCTTTGCTGAGCCGGGAATCGATAACCTTATTATCTGTTTCGTGACAAAAGGGACACTTCATCTTAACGCTCCACTCAGCTCCCCCAACCCGTAGTTTAAACCGCTCAATTCGTTCAAAACGTTTTGATCGGCTTGAACGGCTTAAACGGTTTTCGTCACCCGCTTATGCTTTGCGCAGCCGATGAGGATAAACCGGGAACTTTTTGCAGAGTTCGCGGACATCATCGGCAATGGATTTGAGCAAGCTATCATTCCCGACATTATTCAAGGCGCGCGACATAAGCTCGGCGATCGTTGCCATCTCTTTCTCTTTCATTCCGCGGGTGGTGACTGTCGGCGTGCCGATACGAATCCCGCTGGTAACGAAAGGAGAGCGGGTCTCAAAGGGCACGGTATTCTTGTTAACGGTGATCCGAGCCTTGTCCAAGGTTTCTTGAGCGACCTTCCCGGTCAACTCCGACTGACGGAGGTCCACTAGCATGAGATGGTTGTCCGTGCCTCCAGAAACGAGGCGAAATCCTTTTTCCATCAAGGCGCGGGCCAGCGCCTTGGCGTTTTTGACGATCTGTTGTTGATAGATCTTGAACTCAGGAGTTAAAGCCTCTTTAAGGGCGGTTGCCTTGGCTGCGATGACATGCATGAGAGGCCCACCCTGTAGCCCGGGAAAAACTTTGCTATCGACAGCCTTGGCATGCTCCGCCCGGCAGAGGATCATCCCCCCGCGTGGCCCTCTTAGAGTTTTATGTGTGGTCGTGGTGACGAAGTCGGCGTACGGGACTGGGCTGGGGTGGACTCCCGCGGCCACAAGCCCGGCGATATGGGCCATGTCTACCATGAGATAAGCCCCGACTTCGTCGGCGATCTCCCGGAATCTCTTGAAATCGATCACTCTTGGATAAGCGCTCGCGCCCGCTATGATCATCCGCGGCCGGTGCTGGCGCGCCATCTGAGCCAAGCCGTCATAATCAATGGTCTCGCTCTCTTGGCTCACGCCATAGGGAATGACCCGGTAGAGTATTCCTGAAAAGTTGACCGGGCTGCCCATCGAAAGATGGCCTCCGTGAGCCAGGTTCATGCCGAAATAACAATCTCCGGGGTTTAACACCGAGAAATAGACGGTCATATTGGCTTGACTTCCAGAGTGCGGCTGAACATTCGCATGATCCGCGCCAAATAATTCCTTGGCCCGGCTGATCGCCAACTCTTCCACCACATCCACGTTCTCACAGCCGCCGTAGTACCTCCGTCCCGGATAGCCTTCGGCATATTTATTGGTCATGACCGACCCTTGGGCTTCCAGAACCGCCTCGCTCACCATATTCTCCGAGGCGATAAGCTCCAGATTGTATTCCTGTCGCTCAGTTTCCTTTTGGATCGCCGCAAAGACGTCCGGGTCGGTTTGCTGTAAAAAAGACATGATGCAATTCCCTTTGATGCTAGTTTTTGCTTTCGTTTGGGATTCGAATCCCCAGTTCTTTTTCCACCTGAGTGATTTTATCTATCCGGCGTTGGTGCCGGCCTCCCGCGAACGGAGTGTTAAGCCAGATCTCCAGAATCTCTTCAGCAAGCGGGCTCTCCGTTACCCCACCCCCCAGGACGAGGATATTGGAATTGTTGTGCTCTCGACTCATCTGCGCCCCGCGCAGATCATGAACCAGCGCCGCCCTAATACCGGGGAATTTGTTTGCCAACATGGACATGCCGATTCCGTTCGTGCAAACCAGGATGCCTCGCTCGGCCTCTCCTTTAGCGACCTTCAAGGTAACTAGACGGCCAAAATCCGGATAATCGACGGACTCCTTCCCTCTGGTTCCTAAGTCCTCCACCTCGATCCCTTTGGAGCGGATGATCTGCACCAAATGATCTTTAAGTTCGACACCCCCGTGGTCACTTCCTATGACGATCATAATAAGCTTCGTTTTCAGTCCTCAATGATGAGCCGTCATGAGGTCTAAGGAAGACAAGCTTTTTAAACAACCCGTAAATAGCCGACCCTCTAAAGAAAATCGCAGGAGCATGGCCCCTTCGCCACTCTAACTCCTGCGATTTCCCTCTAGCGAGGGGGGATAAAGACCCGACAACTCTCCTGCTGCAGTTGGGTGTTTATCCTGGGTTCTCCTTGGTCCGAGAAAGATTACTTGTGGCTCTCTATGTAGTGAATGACGTCCTGAACTGTCTTGATCTTCTCCGCATCCTCATCGGATATCTCCATCTCGTACTCTTCCTCTAAGGCCATCACAAGCTCGACGATATCCAAAGAGTCCGCCCCGAGATCCTCTATAAACGAGGCTTCAGGAGTCACTTCATCCTCGCTGACGCCCAGTTGTTCACAGACAATCTCTTTCACCCTTCCCTCTACAGATGATGCCATCGCTTCACCTCCTGCTTAACTTTTTCCTCACATATAGAGTCCGCCGTTTACGCTGATCACTTGTCCCGTGACATATCCCGCTCCAGGCCCGACTAGAAAAGAGACCGTTTCCGCCACATCCTCGCAGGTGCCAAAACGCCCCAGGGGGATGGAGTGAAGATATTCCTCGTGAGCCTTGGCGGAGAGTTTTGCCGTCATTTCGGTGTCGATGAAGCCCGGCGCCACGGCATTGACCGTTATCCCGCGCGGCGCCAGCTCCCGCGCCATGGCCTTGGTAAACCCGATGATGCCGGCTTTTGAAGCCGCATAGGCTGACTGCCCCGCGTTTCCCGTCAGTCCCACCACTGAGGTCAGATTGATTATCCGACCATATCGCTCTCGCATCATCCCTCGACAAACGGCCTTAGTACAATGGACAGTTCCTAATAGGTTGACTCCGAGAACTTGGTCCCAATCTCCGCCCTTGAGACGAATTAAGAGATTGTCGGCTGTCACGCCGGCGTTGTTGACTAGAATATCAATTTTTTTGTGTTGGTCAACGATTTTTTTTACCGCCTCTTCAACCTGAGACTCCACAGCCACGTCGAACGGATAAAGCTCGCCGCTGCCCCCTTCCGCTCGGAACTGTTGGAGCGTCGCCTCAGCCGCCTCGCGGTTCGCCCGATAGTTAATCATCACCTCAGCCCCAAGATGTCCCAGGGCCGCCACCAGAGCGCGACCTATTCCCCGGCTCCCTCCGGTCACCAAGGCGATCTGACCTTTTAAGCTCGAATCCAAGGATAACTCAATTTAGGGTGATCCTTTTGAGATCCTGGCAGCCCCCGAAATTCACTGCCCGTAATTTGGAGCTAATTCTCTTGATCAGGCCGCTCAACACCCTCCCGGGGCCGATCTCGACAACGCGCTCGCAGCCCAAGGCTTCCAATTGCCTAACGGACTCTTCCCACCTTACCGGACAGACTGCCTGTTCGACCAAAAGCGGCTTTACTCTGTTGCTGTCCAGGTTGACGGTGGCTTGCACGTTGGTGACGACCCCGATGGAAAAAGGTTGAATCGTGACATCCGCAAGGAGCTTTTTTAGACCTTCTGAAGCAGGGAGCATGAGGCAGCAGTGGAAAGGAGCGCTCACGGGCAACTCCAGAACCCTTTTCGCCCCCCGCTCGGAAGCCAGGGACATGGCTCGAAGGACCGCCTCCCGCTCTCCGGCAATGACGATCTGCCCTGCGCCGTTTAAATTTGCCGGAGATACGACCTCGCCGCGGCTCGCCTCTTCGCAGATCGAACGAACCTCCTCAGCTCGTAATCCATGGATAACCCCCATCAAGCCTTTACCCGGAGGGACCGCTTCCTGCATAAGCCGTCCCCGCTCTCGTACTACTCTGACAGCATCGCTGAAAGCAAGCGCGCCGACGCTCACTAAAGCGCTGTACTCACCGAGACTGTGACCCGCGACACACAAGGGCTGAAGGCCAAACTGCGATTCGAACACACGAAGGGCGGCGATCGAGACTGTGAGTATGGCAGGTTGGGTATGCTCGGTGAGCTTGAGCTCTTCTTCAGGCCCGGAGAAACAGAGGCGGGTCAGCGGTAATCCGGAAGCCTCCTCTGCCTCCAGGAAGGTCCGCCGGGCGACATCGAATTGTTCGTGGAGGTCTTTCCCCATCCCCACATATTGGGAGCCCTGGCCGGGGAAAACAAAGGCGACCTTAGCCCTTTCCCCCACGTTTGCTCTCTCTTCCTTCTCTCTCGGGAATTTGCTTCTCGCTGAAGGTGTTGATCTTGGATTTGAGGTGTTGCCAAACTCTGCTTGGAAACTTACTTTCTCCCTCTTCCGCCATCTCGCCTAGCCCCTCTAGAGCTGACACGATGTGGCGGTTGACATCGTGAGAGACCGTTTCTCGCGCCACCCGGATGGCATTCTTGATCGCCTTTGGGTCCGATCCTCCGTGGGCAATAATGGCGACACCGTCCAGACCGAGCAAAGGAGCCCCTCCATACTCTGTATGATCTACGCGGGCGTAAGCCCGGAGCAGAGATTCCCGACTTAGGAGATAGCCCAAGCGACTGAAAATGTTATGCCGGAAGCCTTCTTTCAATACTTCCACGACAAAGCCTGCAAGCCCTTCCATAGTTTTGAGGGCAATATTGCCGGTAAAACCGTCGCAGACCACTACATCAACAGTCTTGCCGAAAATGTCTCTTCCCTCGACATAACCGATATAGTTCAAAGGGGTGCTGGAGAGCTGGTCGCTCGCCGCGCGCGTCAAGTCATTGCCTTTCCCTTCCTCCTCCCCGTTGCTCAAGACTCCTACACGCGGTTGAGGGATGCCGAGGACTCTTTCTGCGTAGATGGAACCCATGAGGCCGAACTGGAGGAGATGACGAGGCTTGCAATCCACATTGGCTCCGGCATCGATAATCACGACCCCCTTGCCTGGGTTAGGGACAACCACAAGGATAGCCGGCCGGTCCACCCGAGGAAGCTTTCCTAAGACGAACATCCCCGTCGCCATCATGGCCCCGGAATTTCCTGCGCTGACGACGGCCTGAGCCTCTCCGCGCTTCATTAATTCAAAAGCGACCTTCATGGAAGAATCTTTTTTCTTAAGGGCGCTGCTGGGAGATTCATCCATGGTTACCATCTGAGAGGCGGGGACAACTTCGAGGGATGGATTACCTGAATGGCGGGCGAGCTCTTTCTCAACCGCTTCCTTTTGGCCTACGAGGGCAACTTGAACCTCAAGCTCCTTCGCGGCCAACAAAGCACCCTCCACCACCACAGCGGGGGCTCGGTCACCCCCCATGGCATCCACAGCGATTTTGACCATAGGCAAAAAAGCCCCTCAGCTTTCTTCAGTAGGCACCACGAGCCGGCCGCGGTAATAGCCGCAATTAGCACAAGCGCGATGGGGGAAGAGGCTCTCCCCGCATTTGGGACAAGTGCTCCACTGGGGTGGGGTTAAGGCGTCATGCGCCCGGCGCTTGTTTTTTTTGCTCCTGGAGGTCCTTCTTTTGGGTACGGGCATTTTTTGATCCTAACTCTTTCCTCAAGCTATAAACTACACAAAAATGGGCCGAATGATATCGGGAGGCTATTGACCTAACTTCAGTGCACGGAACGGCGCCATGCGCGGGTCACTTGGCGAAGAGGCGCACAGGCATCGTTCCTCGTTGAGGTCTACGCCACAACCGACGCAAAGTCCACGGCAACCATTCTCGCACAATGGCCGAATCGGCAGGGCTAATAATACCTGTTCCCTAATATAAGGGGAGAGATTGATTTCGTCTGCTGTGTAAAAACTCAATCCCATTTCGTCCCGGTTGATTTCCCTACTCTTGGCCGAAAGCGGGTCGGGCGTCAAGACAAAATCGAATTTTTTTTCCAACGGGAAAGAGTAATTTTTGAGACAGCGGCTGCAGCGACCCTCAATCTCCCCTCCCAGCCAGCCCTGGAAATAGAGATCACGCCCAGCCCTATAAAAAACGACATTCACGTCGAGGAAGGGGGGGAAGTGGAAATCCTGAACCGTCTCCTCCTTATAGATCTGGTTTAAATCTTCAACCCTCTCCGAAAATCTAGCCTCTTTAGGGGAGTCGGTGATCTCGCGGACTGGTATCTTCATGGCCCCTACGCCAGCGCCAGAAAAGTGAGCCCAGTATATTGATTTCTCCAATGTTGTCAAGCTGATAGAATTCCGGAAAGTCAAGAAAGCCTTTGATTTTTAATTACTTTCCCATTACTGAAACGCAGTCTCAGCAAGCTATTCTTGACAAAGAAACGTGGAGCGGATAGATGAAAAAGTCCTATGGTTGAGGTGTCGGGACTGACAAAGTATTACGGAGACTTCCGCGCCATTGAAGGTGTCTCATTCGCAGTCCAGCGCGGGGAGATTCTGGGCTTCCTTGGACCTAACGGGGCAGGGAAGACCACGACAATGCGAATCATCACAGGCTTTATGCCACCCAGCCAGGGGACTGTTACCGTGGAGGGTTTTGATCTCCAGAACCAGTCCCGTGAGGTGCGAAAGCGGATAGGCTATCTGCCCGAGAATCCCCCAGTTTACCTGGACATGACCGTAAGCTCTTATCTGGAGTTTGTCGGGCGCATTAAGGGTGTCCCCAAGAAGGAAGTTTCGGAGTCTCTCGACAGGGTGCTGCACCAGTGTTCTCTCACGCAGGTAGCCTCTCGCCTGATCGGTCACCTCTCAAAAGGCTATCGCCAAAGAGTAGGGCTGGCCCAGGCCCTGATCCATGATCCGCCGGTGCTGATTCTGGACGAGCCCACCCTAGGACTCGATCCGAAGCAGATTATCGAGATCCGAGGCCTGATCAAAGAATTGGCGGGGAACCGGACCGTTATTCTCTCTACCCATATTCTGCCCGAAGTCTCTCAGGTCTGCACCAAGGTGGTTATTATCAACGAGGGAATGGTGGTCGTGGAGAAAGAGCTGAAGGAGCTGACCCAAGGTGTCAGCCTCGAGGAGGTCTTTCTGCGATATATCTCCAGGGAGAACGAAGAAAAGAATTTAGAGAACCAGCCCGCTTTGTCCTAGCGAAATAAGGCAACATGAAATACATATGGGTTCTGGCAAAGAAAGAAATCCATTCCCTGTTCGTCTCGCCCATTGCTTATGTGGTCCTGACGGGATTCTTGCTTTTAGGGGGATGGCTTTTCTTCAACCTCCTTTTTCGCTTCAATTATCTCCTCACCCTATATACGAGCTTTCAAAACCTTGGAGGGGCGCAGGGCTTGAATCTGAACGATTTTGTGATCACCCCTCTCCTCCAAAACCTCACGATCATTCTTCTCATCATGGTCCCGGTGATTACCATGCGGACCTTTGCGGAGGAAAAGAAAAGCGGCACCTATGAGCTTCTTCTAACCTCTCCCCTCACAGTCACCCAGATCGTCCTGGGCAAATTTCTGGGCTGCCTGTTTTTCATTTTTGTTATGATTCTCCTCACGGGTATTTACCCGGCGATCCTGCTCTTCTACGGGAATCCGGAGCTAGGTATCTTGGCCTCGGGCTACCTAGGACTCTTTCTATTGAGTGTCGTCTTTGTGTCGGTGGGGCTCTTGACCTCGTCCTTGACAGAAAATCAGATCGTAGCCGCGGTAAGTTGTTTTGTCATCCTTTTGCTGCTTTATGTTCTCTCCTGGCCTGCGGAGACCACCGGGTCTGCGTCGGGTAGCCTTCTCAAATACCTCTCCGTCGTCGAACACTTCAGCGAAATGACCAAAGGGCTGATTGACACCAAAGACCTTGTCTACTTTCTGACGCTTATCTTTTTAAGCCTCTTTCTCACCTACCGCTCGGTCGAAGCCTCCCGATGGAAATAGAATAGATGGGCAAGTTCCTCCAGATCTCGGGCATCGCGGGTATTGTTCTCATCCTTTTCGGGATCGTCGCCTATCTCTTTACGGGAAATATCCTGGACCCGTATGTTCTGATTCATCTGGGCTTTGGAACGCTATGCCTCGCAGCCTATTTTTATTCTCAAGGCGGCAACCTGGCAAAGACCCTACGCCAGCGCTCCGCCCGCTATGGCGCCCACTCCTTGCTGTATTCGCTTCTTTTTGTGGGCGTGCTGGTTATGCTTAACTTCCTCAATACCCGTTATCATCACAGGTGGGATCTCACGGAGGCAAATGTCTATAGCCTCTCGGCCCAATCTCTCAGGGTTCTCGGACAACTCAAGCAAGAGCTTTCCATGTACGGCTTCTTCGAGAGAGGGGAGAATCCCAAGGTTTCAGATCTGGTCAAGAGTTACACTTACAACTCTCCGAAAGTTAAGTTTTACGCCGTTGATCCGGATCGTCATCCCGAGATGGCCAAGCAGTTCAAAGTCCAGCAGATCAACACCCTCCACCTGGCGTATGGGAGAGAATCCACCAACATCACAGAGCCGACTG
>WNFH01000241.1_pt1 | contig 37703 bp, 40 predicted proteins | sample 5400411 | NCBI WGS metagenome assembly WNFH01 (sample SAMN13153347, study PRJNA577476) | soil metagenome | isolation source: 200 cm saprolite under Douglas fir tree site 2 hole 3 | place: USA:California | collected 2015-04-18 | reverse complement strand
GAAGGCAAAGACATTGCGGCTGCGTGGCTCCGGGTCTAGGCGGCTGGTAAAACGTGTTTCGCTACCGGTCGATTCGTAGCTGAACGGCAGCGGCGAGAGCCAGGCCGGAAGTCCAAAGGGCACTCCTTTGACATATTTCTCCGACTGTTCCTCGACGCCGATCAGCGAGTGGCCTACAGGCTTGGCCTCCACCGTACCGATCGCTTTTCCATCCACGAAGAGAGTGTAGTCTGGTTCTCCCGTCTTGAAGGAGAGCTCGCGGACGGCGACGCCGTGCACGGCCTGAAGGTTCACGGACGACTTGTCCTGCACCTGCCAGCCGCAACGCTCCAAAAGCGCGTCGATTTCTTCTCTAGCTTGTTCCTCGGGGGACGGCATTTTGGTCATTCTTTTTCACCCGAGCCATTGAAGCTCCTCGCAGGGCAGCAGAGCTGTAGCTATAGGAAACATTAGACGTTATTACCACATTTATTACCACATTAACGTGGTATTACCTATTTCACCTCGATCCGCTCCCACTGGGCATCCCGTCCGCGGCCTATCATCTTCAGTCTTCCTTCTTTCCGCCAACGATTCATGACGACCCTTATCATGTCGCGACTGACGTTGGGGCAGAGTCGTTGCACGTCAGAGATGCCAAAAGGGCTCGGCACGTTCGCCAGGGCGTAATCAACCAAGTCGGCCTTGGAACCGCGGGCCGGTCGTTGCCGCTCTGCGCGTTCCTCGAACTCACGGTAGGCAATGCGGATCGTGGAAAGCAGATAGTTAAACCAGGGCTGGATTTCATGACGTCCCTCATGCCATCTGGTAGAGCAGCGCTGTAGTGTCTCGTAGTAGCTCTCCTTTGTTTGCTCGACGATCCGCTCAAGGCTGATGTATCGTCCGACCTCGTGTCCATGATGGTAAAGGGCGAGTAGCGTCAGCAGCCGTGAAACTCGGCCGTTGCCGTCGCGGAAAGGATGAATGCACAGAAAGTCGAGCACAAGACAAGCCACTGCGAGGAAAGGCGTGACCTTCTGCTGGTCAATGCTGTGACGATATCCGAGGCAAAGCTCCTCAACAGCAGAAGGTACCTTTTCGGGCTCGACAGGACGAAAGCGAACCTCCCGATGTCCGTCGGGGTAGACCTCGGTAATTTCATTCGGCGTTCGCTTCCATTCTCCGGCGTCGCCGGTTGTCCCTGCTTGTGCGAGCGCATGGAGGCGTTTGAATGTCTGAGGCTCAATTGCAATCTTCTCATGGCTGGTGTGAATCCAGCTTAGCGCCTTGCGGTAACCAACGATCTCCTCTTCAGAGCGATCACGGGGACGGGCGTTGCCAAGAACGAGTGGTCGCAACCTATCTCGCTCCACCGTTACGCCCTCAATTCGGTTGGACGATTCGGTGCTCTCGACCAGCGCCAGCTCCCGTAAAGCCTTGAGGATCTGTGGCGACTGCTTCTGGTAGAGAGTTTGTTTCCCTTTGGCCTCGGCCAACTTTTCCAGCAGCCACACTGTACCCAAGGGCAGCCGGCTCTCTGCCAGGCGATTTCCCCGAAATGACATCATGAGTCGGTTGATCGAATATACACTTGAAGCGCTTGAGGATGGTCAGACCTTTACTTTTGATCTCTCGTCGGACTCCGCCGCGTCCAGACAACCACAAAGCTCATCCGTCACGTGCCCGAGTTCCTCCTCGAAGCCAAGCTTCCCTCCGTTGTTTGCTTCGGTTATTCCTCTTCGCCCGAGCCCTTGAAGCTCCTCGCAGGGTAGCAGAGCTGTGTGGGAAAAATCAAAGGTGAGTGAACTAAAGCCGCTCTAACCCGGAATTTGAACAATTTTACGTGATGTGACACGTAAAATTCAAGGGTGTAATCTGAAAGCTGAAAACGGAAAAAAGAAGAAAAGATGTGATCGTGAGCGTTGGAGGGCTAGGTTGGGGTGTATTGGCGGATTTCGACCACATGGTAAGGTTTTGGTAGGATGTGTGATTCGTCACCCGACTAGATATTCAATCAATTCAAGAAATCGTCCTAATCCCGGCCAACCCACAGCAACAATTGACGCAGTGCCGCCCACTAATATGATGACAAAGATGCTGCTAGACCAGGATATCTTTAAGAAGAGTGACTGCAACCCACGCCAACGCAAGCTCGATTTTCTTGCCGCCTCAATGAAAGTGTCAATATCCGCGTCCAAGGCTTTGATTTTACCCTCTACCGGTCGGCGCGGTATAATGTTTATATCCCCGTTCCCGCGTATCCTCTGGTCAATCTCCGCCATGCGTTCATAGGCTTTTCGTGAGAACGCCTGCAAGAGATCCGCTGTCTCATTAAGAGCCGCGTTGGCAAATTCAGGATGAGTTTCACAGTCTTTGACGGTTTGATCTATCTGCTCCGTAATTACCTTCTTAAAGTCCGGCTCAAAGAAACCACCCCAAAAGATTTCCTGCGGAGATCCGACAAACTCAACGTCTCCTGTGAAAAGGGCTTTTTTGCCTTCACAGTTGGTAACTGTGATTGTTTTGCCCGAATGAAATAACCGCCAAGGGGTAAATAACTCTCGTTCGAGTCGGTTATAAACAACGTTAATACTCAATGTACGCCTGGGATAAAAGGGTGTCTGTTTAGGCACGGTATCTCCTAGCGTCTAGTTTTGGCATGCGCCCCGCTTGGGCCACGCCCGGCAGCTACGGTTCATTATAGCAATAGCCATACCATTCCCTGCCCTCCGATTAACGTTGACGACTTGGAAGTGATCTCGCGCTGAAAAACGCCAATGCTCGGTCGAAATCTCAAAGTGCGTCAGCGGGCAAACCCCGGCGAGCTCAGCACCATGCTTCAGCCAGTATCGGCTCCTCTTCCCGGCTGTCTCATAGCGGACCACATCCGGGGTCCGGGGTCCCTTTGGGTTAGCCCCGATTTCGCGGACACTTTAAAAGGGGGACAATAGCAGAGGAGGTGTCCGATGAGAGAGCGTAAGGTTTATACGAGGGCATTCAAACTCGAAGCGGTACGACTATTGGAGAGTGGTGGCAAGCCTGCGTCGGAGATTGCACGGGAATTGGGCATTCGGCGTAACCGGCTCTAAAGTGGCAAGAGCAACTCAGTCGCAAAGGGGCAGAAGCGTTTCCGGGCCATGGGCGTCGAGGTGCGGAGGCGGGAGACGAGGGTTTTTTTAAGCAACAGGCAATGGGAAGAAACTTAATTCGTGGTTCGTGAATTGGGGCGCGTGGGCGGGTTACGAAGAGAGCGCCAAGCATTATCCCCCGAGTGAACACTTTCACGTTTCGACAATTGTCGAAACGTCGAAATGACGAGATCGAGGAAGCTCGCTTGAACCGCGCGCAACTTTTTCGAGCGCTCCGGACATGTAGGCATTAGGCGCGATATGCCAGGCCGGAGGTGGACGGCGGGACGGTTTGGGTGTTGTTCGGCTGAAAAGACAGCAGTTGGAACGCGATGGCTCGTCTAGCCTCTTGGGGAACGCCGCCCGCGGATCTGTAATTCAGAATGAACCTCACAAGCTCGTCCAATCTCAAGACAGGCACGGTGGGTTCGTAGAGCTTAAGCTCTTGCTTCGGGTTGGTAAACACCAGGATGGGATTGACGAAAGGAAGTTTGCCCAAGCCCTCCAGGCTGTTTCGCACGGCGACGGCGTTGCCTTTGGCCTGTCGGCTCAGGCTCCGAATCTTCTGCCAGTTGACGAACCACCGGTCTCCTTCGCACTGCACAAAGCCGGAGTAGTTCTTGGTCTCGATAACAAAGAGGCCGTTGGGTCCGGCGACGAAGTGGTCGACGTTACCCTTGCCGTCCGGCAGCGTCAGATCGTTGAGCAGGACGTAATCATTTGGCAGAGATCTCAACGTCTCAATGACCTTTGACTCCCCTCTCTTCCCCAAAAACCATCTCTCCCATTGCCCAAAACTCTCGATGAACAGCAAAAGCACGAAGACCAGCGCGAGCAGACCAGCGAGATTCCACTTAAAAAGGATGGATGCGGCCGCAACCGCCAGGCTCAACACGTAGAAGATCAGCGCGTTTGATCCGTGGAGCCGGATGCGGCGGTCGATAAACTCCCCGCCTTTTCTTAAAACCCTCATGGCAATCAACGCTTAAAGGCAAGAACGATGCCAGAGAAAACAGACAGCCCGTTTCGGGAGCGATCGGCCATGACAGCGCCTTCCCTACCGTCAGCTAATCTGAAGCGGACTTCTGAAGAAGGCAAAGACCTGCTCCATGAGGAGTCTCGGGTGTTTCGCGATCAGTTCTTGCAGGAGCGTGAAGGGCCTGGAGTCGGACGGATCGATTTGGGCCGCCTCGGCGTAGGCCCACGCGGCGCCCACGACGTCGCCTTGGCCTCGAAGGCTGATGCCGAGGTTCTTGAACGCGTTCGCACGCGCCGCATCGATCTGTATCGCGGCACGGCAAAGCTCTTCCCCCTCCTTATATCTCTCTTCGGCATTGAGGCAGTAGCCGAGGTTGTTGTGGAGAAAATAGGCGACGAACTTCTCGCTCGGCTTCAGTTCCAACCCCTTGGCGTAGTATCGGATCGCACGCGGGAACTGTTTCTCCTGCTCGGAGATCTGCCCCAGCCTCATGTAGAAAAAGGCCGGCTTTTCGGGGTCGTCGCAATGGTTTACGGCGAGATCGATCACCATAGCCGCCAGGTCGCTGCGGCCGTTCCTGTTGTAAAAGACCGCCAGTTGATACAGATGGTCCGCGAGATCGCCGTCCTCGCGAGGCTCTTCCAGCCCCGCCAGAAGGCTTTTTTCCTTGTCTTGGTCGGTCGCCGGAATCGCTTCCGGCAGTCTCAAAGCAGCTTTTTTCTTGATCATGGTCAGCCCTCCTCGCGTTGGATCCAGGAGCAAGCGGTGTGCCAGGGGGAAAATCAGGCGTTTAGGGGCAAATCAGGCTTGCAAACTGCCGTGTTTTGGAAGCGGATGCCGTAATGAGGCAATAAGGATGGCGACAAAGACGTGATCGTGAAGGCGGCGGCGCGTGGGCGGGTTACGAAGAGAGCGCCAAGCATTATCCCCCCAGTGAACACTTTCACGTTTCGACAATTGTCGAAACGTCGAAATGACGAGATCGGGGGAGCTTGCCCATGTCGGCCGTAGTAGCCGAATCACTTTGCTCGTTTTTCGGGAGGCCTAAGATGCTTCTTATGAGATAGAAAATCTTTCTCCTCGACGCGTTTGAGATAGTGAGCCAATGTCTGTTTGCTTTCCTTGCGACGTCGCTCAACGTCGGCGCGGCTCTTGTGAAGCCTGTCCATCCATTCTTTCCCTTTAATCTTCATAGACAATAACCGCTTCTGGTTGGCGACGTGAGCGTGGTTACCGTGCTCGTGTTCGTGGTTCGTGGCTTTTGAGTAGTGAGTTTTGAGTAGAGAGTTTCGAGCAATTGAGGTCAGGACGTCGAATTCATCAGGCCGCTTAGCATCTTGGCTATTTCCTCCGCCTCCCGGTACAAGATCCCATGAGACTCCTGCTCCAGGTAGCCCCGTCTTTTGGATATCTCCAAAAGATTAACGACCTCGTACACGGAGCCTTTTGCAATATTGTAAAAGTGCTTCTTGTCCTTCCGGTTATTCCTCCCACCGCCCTCCGCAATATTGTTGGAAACCGAGATCGCCGCTCTCCTTAACTGCTCTCCCAACGAGAAAGCGTCCTTGCGGTCGATGTCCCGATCCACAAAACTAACAACCTTCTCCGCAAAACCTACACTTCGCCTCCACACCTCAAGCTGCTCAAAGGGATTCTAGACTCGTTATTCTTCATTTCTGCGTACTTGCTCACTACTCCACACTCGTTCCTCTATACTCGCAACTCCTTACTCGAAACTACTAAAAGCTCTCCCATTTCCGGAACGATCTATCCGAGTAGAGTTTCTCGATGTTTAACGGAACGGACAGGTCCCGGCTTTTCAAATAGCCGGCAATCGCCTTTAAAGGCAGACCCACTGCGGCAAGATAGTCCCCGTGAACGGATTCGATCAGAGCGCGGCCTTCCCCCTGGATCGAATAGGCGCCCGCTTTATCGAGAGATTCGTTACAGGAAAGATAGCGCTCAATCTCTTTTTCCGAGCAGTCGCGCATCGTTACGGAAACTTCTTCGACGATCCTGAGGCCCGGCCCGCCTAAGCCATCGAGGATCGCGACGCTGGTGAAAATCCGATGAGTCTTGCCCGAAAGGGAGCAAAGGATTTGTTTGGCGTCGTCTATCCCGTTAGGCTTGCCGATCTTTTTTGCGTCTAGGAGAATGATCGTGTCGCTCCCGATGACGATGCTTCCAGGATTGCCCCTGGCGACGGATTCGGCTTTTCCCAGAGCGAAGTCCAGAACCTCGTCTTCGACGGGACGATCGGACGACGCTTGTTCATCGAATCCCGGAGCAATCACTTCAAACGGCAAGCCGAGAAGCGCCAGTATCTCACGACGGCGGGGAGACGTGGAGGCAAGGATGATTTTCATGGGATTTAACGACCGTCGGCTCCAAGCCGAAGCGTTTCAAGAATTCGACTGGAAGTCGAACCGCAATCCCTCTTTCCGTCATTCCCGCGCACGCGGGAATCCACTCTTTCCGTCCTGCGCTCCTCCAGAGACCGTACTGGATGCCCGCTTCCGCGGGCATGACGACTAATCTTACAGACCTGCCGGTGCCGAGCTGTCGGCAGATGAGCCTCTTTCAACAGGCTGTAAAGCGAGCGATGCGACGTAGTTCCTGAGACACTCGACCACCTCGCTGACGTTGTTCAGCCGAACCATCTGAGATCTGAGTTCCGCCGCCCCGCGGAAAGCCCTGCAATACCAGGCCAAGTGTTTTCGCATTCCGAGAAACTTTGGGATCCCCCAGTGTTTCTCAAAATGATTGCCGTGCTCCAGGATGACCCTGAACCGCTCCTCCAAGCTGATGGGAGCGTGATGAATACTTACATCGCCGTTTGAGCGCAGAGTCTGTTTAACCTGGTCCTTGCTTCTAAAGATCCACGGATTTCCCAGGGCAGAGCGCCCTAACAGAACCCCATCCACGTTGGTTTCACGCACGCGACGATAGACATCCTTCATGTCTTGGAGGTCTCCGTTGCCAAGAATCAAGGTGCCGGAATTCTTTGCTAGATCGACTGCTCGCGCGATCGCTTCCCAATCGGCGTTTCCCCGGTACATTTGCTTGAGTGTCCGGCCATGGAGAGAGATGACCGAGGGTTTTTCCTCCAGTAGAGTTTGAATCCACTCCTCCACGACGATCTGGTCGTACCCTAGTCGAGTCTTGACCGACACGGGAATGAGACGGCGCCTGGGAGGAGTCTCCAGCCCGGTCCTGAGTCGATTCGAAATCCTGATTTGCTGGATCAACTCCGGGTTCATCTTCAGGTCGCACAGGGTTTGTCCTTCGAACCAGTGTCGGATGCCTTGACCGGCAGTTCGGATAATGGTCCGAGCCAACTCCGGGTTGAGGATCAGGGCGGCTCCGCTGCCCTTGGCGGCAACCTTTTTCGCGGGACAACCCATATTGATATCCAAGCCGTCGAACCCGAGCTCGCAAACGATGTGCGCGACCTGGTAGAACATCTCCGGCGTATGCCCGTAGATCTGCGCGACAACCGGGCGTTCGATCTCGGAATAAGTCAGGTCTTTGATGAGCGTGTGGGGCGCGAAGAAAGCGGCCTCGACATTAACAAACTCGGTAAACATCACATCGGGTCCGCCGTGCTTGGCCGTGATAAATCGAAAAGAGGCATCGGTGACTCCATCCATGGGTGAAAGACCGATGATGGGCTTATCAATATTATTTTGCCAGAAATTCATAATAGCGTGTTCGTGTTCGTGAAAAGTGGAGCGCAAATTGAGGGACAGAGATAAGTTGTTCCAACTATCCGTCAAAAGTCCACAGCGCCCCATCGGGCCTGCTCTTCTTCCCGTTCTTATGCTTTTTGGCCAGACGCTGGCTCCAACGGTTAAAAAACTCGTCGCCCTCGATGCGTATGGAGACGATGGCATTTTGTGGAATCCCCCTGGCGAAATCCGGATGCTCTAGAACATATTTCTCGAACTCGAAGATCAGATCCAGGTTCTTATCCATCATCTTTTTATCGCTCCGTGTCATGGGAATCCCTCTTCAGCATCCTAAATGATTTGGCGGCGGGGGAGCAAGCCCAAAATTAGGCGACAGGCATCAAACTGTAGGCAATTAGTAAAGGGGTTCTCGTGGCGCGGGAGCCGTGCGCGTGCTCGTAGCACAGGCTAGGCGGTCCTGGCCAAGGGTTCTTGGTTGTCGATGATGATCTAAGGGATCTCGATCCTTGGAAATTTCGTGTCGGTAAAAGCCGGAAACTTCCTAATTGGAAACTTTCAGAGCAACTCCGACAGGCAGCGCGCTCTTGCCGATGCTCAAAACCGTTTTTGCGCCCGATAACTCGTAGGATGAGATCGCATCTTTCGAGAATCCTTCTTTCATGGCGGCATCCGACGTCTCGGCGTTTGCCGATTTGATGAGGTATTTTACGTTATTCCCGTCGCTAAGAGTGACCGATAGGACCACCTCTTTCCCTTCCGCCGTAGCCACGGTTTGAATCGTAGCAATTTCTTTCGACGCCACCGTTTTTTTCACCGTATCAGAATAGATCCACCAGGAGCACGCAATAAACACGGCAAGAACCAACCAGCCATACTGACCGACCCTCTTCTGCCTTTTCAAAAATCGACTTCTCTGTAGATCGAAGAATCTGCGGTAAGCCAGCCTTTCGGCGTCCAGCCTCTTAGTAGGATCCTGCTCCGACGAACTTGCAGGCTGGTCAAAGGAAAGGTCAATACCGTTCAATACCATCCCCACGATCACCAACACTATCGGAACGGCAATCACCAAAAGAGGATTCATCTTGTTCTCCTTTTTAAGGCCTTGGATCGCCTTTAGCTTGTGGAAGAGGGAGGGGGTTAGGACTAGGAATTAATACATTCGCCGTGAACCCGGATCGAAGTCCTTGCCGCCGCTTGAGTTTGTGGCCTGCCTTCTTCCTCTTACGCGCCATTGGACGGAGGAATGATCTGCGCTCATTTGCCTAGATTGAGTCACTCTATATGACCGGAGGTATTCTGGCAAGGAATATTCTGGAGCGCCTGGGAAGGGGTAAAAAAACGTGCGCGTGCTCGTGGAGCGTGACACGTGCTCGTTGGAAGGCTAGGCTGGGGTCTATTGCCGGAAGACCCTAGAGCCTTTTCCTCAAACGGGACTCAAGGACTACACGAATAACGGCTACTTGGGAGCAAGGTCCGAGGCGAGCGTCCCTCGAGTTCCCCAGTCTTCCTTATCCATATCGTGAAAAAGGATATGGAGCGACTCGGGAGCCGCGTTGGCGACCTCCTGAAAATCCTTGGCGATCCTTCTCACCAACTCTTTCTTCTGTTCTTCCGTCCTTCCCTTATACATGTAGATCTGAACAACGGGCATGCTCTTCTCCTTTTATCAGGTCCCGATTTGAGACCTCAAAGATTCGACAAAACCCAATGGAGTCGGAGTAACCGGCCTTCAACTACTTGTCTCTTCCTGACTCTTTGCGAAGCGCTTCGAGGAAATTGGCATCGACTTGGTAGCCGAGATCCTGCGCTTTATGAACATCGGCCCAAGCTTGGTCGTACTGCTGCTGAAAATAATGGGCGAGGCCGCGATTGTGGTAAGCGTCCGCAAGCTTCCCGTTGATTGATATCGCCTTGTTGTAATTTAGGACCGCCCGCTCCGGATCTCCCTTAGCCACGTAGGCATTTCCTAGATTGTTGTAGGCGCGGTCAAACTTGGGGTTGAGATCTATGGCCTTGTTAAAGTCGGCGACGGCCAGGTCGTACTCTCCTTTCCTGGTGTAGGCGAGACCGCGGTTGTTGTAGGCGTCGGCAAGAATCGGGCTGATCTCGATCGCCTTATTGTAATTGGAGATCGCCTGGTCCAATTCCCCCTTGGCCATGTCGGAGTTTCCCAGGCGGAGGTAGTCGGCTGCGCTCATGACGGGCCCCTGCGCGTCGGCGGCGCCCGCCGTAAGGAGCAGCGCCATCCATAACCACCAAGCTCGCGTTGCCGAATAAAATCTCGCTTCCATAAAAAGATCGTATTTCATCCCCTGAGGGGAATCAATGAGGATCGTGTTCGTAACGCGCGCAACAATGAAAGGATGAAGGATAAAATCGGTGTTCCCCATTAACAATCTTATTTTTATCCTTCATCCTTGTTTCTTAACTTTCTCCACAAATCCGCTCCTCTTGATCTCCTCCAGGACACTCGCGTCTAAGAGCCTCAAGGATTCCGGCGTCTGGCCCTGGGCCTTCGGGATCGTCGCGGCTAGCTGGGCGATGACCATCTCAAGGCCTTTGCGATCCGGAAGGGTCAGGATGTCATCGCCGTGCTTGACCAGATAGTAATCGTATCCGATCGCCGCCATCTCGTCGTCATCGATGCGAAGATATCTTCTTATCACTTGAAGCGCAGCGGCCTTTTCCTTTTTCAGGACATAGAGCCCCTCGATCACTCCCTTCATGAAGTTCACGACCTTGGCCCGATTCTGCTCCAGATAGCTCCTCCGCACCATGAAGCAATTCTGCGGGAAGGGAACGCCGCTGTCAGCCAGATCCAAGACCTCTCTCATGCCGAATTTCTTGACGGCCATTGTGGCGTACGGCTCGCTAAAAACCGTCGCCTGAACGGAGCCGCCGCTCAAGCCGGCCAGGCGGCTTGGATTGCCTCCTAACTGCATCAGCGTAACCTGTTTAACATTCACGCCGAGTTTTTCCAGCGCCGCGACCGCGGCAAAATCCGATGCGGAGCCGAAGCGGCTGATGGCGACCGATTTCCCTCTGAGGTCCGCGGGAGCCCTGATCTCCGAACGGACGATTAACTTAAAAGGGAAAAAATTGATGCCGCCGGCGATGATCGTGACGTCGCCGCCCTGCAGGTTCGAGGTGACGGGCAGGGCCCCGGTGGTGAAAAGGACCTGGATTTCGTTCGCCAGCAGGGTCTGCATCCCCAAGGTCCCGCTGTCCAGAGCGATGTATTCGACGTCGAGCCCGTATTTCTTGAATACCCCCTGATGATAGGCCCCGGGGATGATGGCGTTGATGGCGGTGCCAAATCCGCCGCTTGCCGCCCGGATTTTCTCGGCGGCGAAAACTGCTTGAGTCACCAGGACCAGTTGAAGGGCGATGCCCAGCCAAAAAATCATCTTCTCCATGGCTACTCCTTTCTTAGCAGAGCGATCATTGCGCCGATGCGCAGGCGAGGCTGCAAAACTGGATAAGTTTACTATGCCAATGGAAACTGGCAACAGAAAAAATCACGTGATCGGAAATCGTGCTCGTGATTCGTGGAACGCGGGTCGTGAGCGCGGTGAGGTTTAGCCGCAGGCTCTGAGTTTTCAGGCTTTGAGGGCCTGGATATCGCGGCGTGAGGGGAGTCTTGCCGCTTCCCGGGAAATGGCGATCCGGCCGGTGCGCACCAGATCTTTGATCCCGAGCGGCTTTAGCATATTGATCAGCGCCTCGACCTTGTCCACGTCGCCCGTGACCTCGATGGTGTAGGTCGCCGACGAGGAGTCGACTATCTTGGCGCGAAAGATCTCCGCAATGCGCATCGCCTCGTCGCGGTGCTCCGGCTTGGCATTGATCTTGATCAGGGCGGTCTCGCGGTCGAGGAAGCTCGTCTCCGTCAGGTCGGTGACCTTCAAAACCTCGATCACTTTATTGAGCTGCTTGATGATCTGTTCGACGATTCGATCCTCTCCCGTAGTCACGATGGTGATCATCGAGGTGGTCGGATCGAGGGTCGGCGCGACGGAGAGGCTTTCGATGTTGTAGCCCCGGGCGCTGAAAAGTCCGGCGACTCTGGCCAAGACTCCGAATTTATTTTCGACGAGAACCGATATGATGCGTTCCATGCGCGGATGATATCAGGCGGGCAGAATGCCTTCCCCCTCCTCAACCTTCTTCTTCGTTGCACCGCCCTTCCGCGCAGTCTTCAATTCAGGCGGGTCTTCGAGCACCATATCATGATGGGCGCCGCCTGCGGGAATCATCGGGTAACAATTTTCGAACGGGTGCACTTGGAAATCCATCAGCACCGGCCCCTTGTGCTTCAACCCCTCGCGAATCACGGCATCGACCTCAGACGGCTTGTCGGCGCGCAGACCGCAGATCCCGTAAGCATCCGCCAGCTTGACGAAATCGGGCAGCTTTCCCAGTTGGCTGGAAGCGTAGCGCCCCTCATAGAAGAGATCCTGCCACTGCCGGACCATCCCGTGAAAGCCGTTATTGAGCAGAACGATCTTGACCGGCAGCTTGTGCTCTTGCGCGACGGCGAGCTCCTGGAGATTCATCTGGAAGCTGCCCTCGCTCGTAATGCAGAGCACCAGCTTTTCCGGGTAGGCCTTCTGCGCCCCGATCGCCGCCGGAAAGCCGAAGCCCATCGTGCCCAATCCGCCTGAAGTCAGAAAAGTTCTCGGTTTGGTTCCCTTGAAATATTGCGCGGCCCACATCTGGTGCTGGCCGACGTCGGTGACGATGATTCCCTCGTGGCGCGTGAGCTCATAGAGTCTCTCGATCACGTATTGCGGTTTCGGCAGCTTGGTATCCTGCTCGTAGCGCAACGGGTGGGCCTTCTTCCATTCCTCGATCTGGTTGTTCCACGGCCGCCGCTGCTGCTTGACGTCGGCCTGATTGCCGTCCAGGGAGCGCAAAACGATATTGAGCTGACGCACAACCGTCTTGGCGTCGCCGACGATGGGGATATGGGTGTCGACGTTTTTCTTGATCGAGGTCGGGTCGATGTCGATGTGAATGATGCGCGCCTCGGGACAAAAATCGGACAGCTTGCCGGTGACACGGTCATCGAATCTGGCGCCGACAGCGATCAGCAGATCGGCATGGTGCATCGCCATGTTGCTCCAGTAGGTGCCGTGCATTCCCAACATGCCCATCGAAAGCCGGTGCGCGCCCGGAAAACTTCCCAAACCCATCAGCGTCATGGTGACGGGGATTTGCGTGATTTCCGCCAACTCGAGGATCTCATCCGACGCGTCGGAGAAGAGCGCGCCGCCGCCGACGTAGATCACCGGCTTCTTCGCCTTCAAGATCTCTTCCGCCGCCTGCTTGATCTGGTGCCGGTTTCCCTCGTAGGTCGGGTTGTAACCCCGCAAGTTCACCTTGTCGGGATATTTGAACTCCGCTTTCTCGGCGCTGACATCTTTCGGAATATCGACCAACACGGGCCCGGGCCGGCCGGTGGTGGCGATGTAGAAGGCCTCTTTGATCGCGCCGGCCAATTCATTCACATCTTTGACCAAGACATTGTGCTTGGTGCAGGGCCGGCTGATTCCGACATTATCCGCTTCTTGAAACGCGTCGTTGCCGATGAGCGACGTTGACACCTGGCCCGTGAAAGCGACCAGAGGCACAGAGTCCATGAAGGCGTCCGTCAAACCGGTCACGATGTTGGTCATCCCAGGCCCGGAAGTCACCAGCACGACCCCGGCTTTGCCCGTGGCCTTGGCAAATCCTTCGGCCATGTGCGCGGCGCCTTGTTCATGGCGGGTCAGGATAACCTCAACATCCTTTTGCTGATGGAGAACATCGAAAATCTTGAGCACGACTCCCCCAGGAATGCCGAAGACGACTTTGACGCCCTCTTGCTTGAGGGACTCGACGAATATCTCAGCTCCGGTCTTCTTCATTTTGCCTCTCCTTGGGCTCCGCCATGCCGATATCTCTCCAAGATCTCCATGATTTTATCTTTTCCCAAAAGCTTGAGCTTTTGAAGCCGTTTCTTCTCGACCTCCTCCATTTCAGTCAGATAAGGTTTACCTTGATAAAGTGAGAGCTTTTTCTCCAATTCCTGATGCTCCTCATAATATTTCCTGAGTTCCGGATCCTTGTCCAAAAAAGAGACGATCAGCTCTTCCTCTCTCCGCTCCATAAGAGAGCCTCCTTATCTTTGTTTTTTATTTCATAAATCGCTAACTTACTCTACACTATTTCTTTTGTCAACGTAGCCATAAAATCCCTTTCTGACGGCGCATCCTGGCGCCCCTGCTTGAGCTCGGCCTCCGAGGGACGCAGGTAATATGGGCTCAAAGGACCCAGAGGATCAGACTGTTCGCGGCGCAGTCTCGCCTCTCCCAAGCGGGCTACGGCTGAAGCGGTCGACGGATAGCTCTCACCCTGGGTCAGCTGGCACCTTTCCCCCAACTGACTCTTGATCTCATCGCCGTAAACTTTGGTCCCTTCTCCGATGAAGAGACAGGGCTCGCGGCCGCCGCGGGATTGAATCTGCTGGACGATTCTCTCTGGGGGAGAGACCATATCCTCAGTCAGCCGCTCTAACATCTCCCCCCTTTTGCTAAACAATGCAGCATAAACCTCCTTTTTTCGGGCATCCAAGAAGGGACAAATCAAGCCGTCCCATTGGGTGACGCGCTCCGCGATCGCAAGCAGCGTCGGCACTCCGACGACAGGGAGGTTCCAGCCGTAGGCTAGACCTTTCACTGTGCTCAAACCGATGCGCAGTCCGGTAAAAGATCCCGGACCTATAGAGACAGCGATAGCCGATATGTCCGAAAAAGAGAGAGAAGCTCTTTCGAGGATACGGTCAACCATCGGGAGAAGGGTTTCTGCGTGGTTGGCGTGACCCGTGACGGAGGATGGATTCTGCTTGCCACCGGGCTGAACCTCCTCTGCAACCAGCGCTCCTTCGTTTACAATGGCTACGCTGGCAACCGTCGTGGAGGTGTCGATACCGAGGATCATAGAAAGCAATCAGCGCTCAGCAGTCAGCTTTCAGGGCCACTCCTCCCCACTTAAGCTGATCGCTGATGGCTGATAGCTGAATGCTACCCTTCAAAGAATCTCGAGATATCGTTGTAGAAGGCATAAACCATGATCAGGATCAGAACAAAAATCCCGACCTGCTGTGCTCTTTCCCGGTGCTTGAGTTCCACCGGCCGGCCCAGGATCGACTCGATCAGGAAAAAGAATATATGCCCGCCGTCGAGAACCGGAATCGGCAAAAGATTCAACACTCCAAGATTGACACTCAATAAGGCGACGAAGAAAAGAAAACTTCCCAGCCCTTCTTGCGCCTGCTGGCCCGCCATCTGGGCTATCATGAGAGGGCCGCCGAGATTCTTCGGAGAGACCTCCCCTTTGACCATCTTGAAAAGCGCCTGCAGCGTCAAGACGGAGTACTCTGCGGTCTTGGAGAAGGCCATTCCCACGGCCAGCAAGGGATCGCTCTTTTCCACAGACACCTCGCTGGCGATCCCGATGACCCAATTCTCCGTTCTCTCCCCGAACACATTTTTGCCCTCTCTCATGGCGGGCTGAACCGTGAGAGTGACCTCCTGGTCATTTCTTCGAAGCTTGAGGTTCAGCGCCTTGCCCTGGCTTTGCCTGATCTCGCTGGAGAGCTCTTCCCATTTTCCAATGGCCCGGCTGTTGACGGCAAGGACGCGGTCACCCTTTTGTATTCCAGCATTTGCCGCAGGAGAGTTGGGCTCTATTCCACCGACACGCGTTGTTAGAATCGGCACTCCGTAGAACAGAAAAATAACTGTAAAAACCGCCGCCGCCAAAAGCAGGTTGAACAGCGGGCCCGCGGCGACGATCGCCAGCCGTTTGGCTATTCCCTGGTGCGAAAAAGATCTCTCGATGTCCGCTTCCTGGACTTCTTCTTCCGGATCTTCCCCGATCATTTTGACATACCCGCCAAGCGGAAAGGCGCTTAAGGCGTACTCGGTCTCCCCGATTTTCTTCTTCAAAAGCTTCGGACCGAAACCGATAGAAAAGGTCAGCACCCCAACGCCGGTTTTTTTAGCCAAGAGAAAATGACCGAACTCGTGAACAACGATCAAAACCCCCAGCCCAACGAGGGCTGAAACGACCGAATAAATAATGGTCTCCATTCCGCTACTCCTTTACGCCGCTTCTATGAGCGCGCGGGCCTTCTCCCTCGCCCAGCGGTCCACCTCCAAAATCTCCTGCACCTCCGTGGGACGAATGGTCGCGTGGCTCGTCATAGTCTTTTCAATCACTCGATGAATCTGGCGGAAGCCCATCCGCCTGTCCAGAAAGGCCGCGACGGCGACTTCGTTCGCGGCGTTGAGAACCGCAGGCATGGTCCCTCCGGCCGCCAAGGCCTCGTAAGCCAAACGGAGGGCCGGGTATCTCCTTTGCTCCACCGCAAGAAACGTCAGCTTCCCCCGTTGAGTCAGCTCGAGCGGCCGCAATCCGGCGTTGAGCCGGTGCGGAAAGGACAGGGCGTAAGCGATCGGTATCCGCATATCGGGGATTCCCAATTGGGCGATGATCGATCCGTCCTGGTAGCGGACCATCGAATGCACGATGCTCTCGGGATGGATCACCACCTCCACCTGATCCGGCATCATATCAAATAACCATCTGGCCTCAACCACCTCCAGTCCCTTGTTCATCATGGTGGCCGAGTCGACGGTGATCTTCGGTCCCATTTTCCAGTTCGGGTGTTTCAAGGCTTGCTTGACGGTTGCATGGTTCAGACTCTTGAGCGAAGCGCGGAGGAAAGGGCCTCCGGAAGCGGTCAGGATGATACGATCGACCTCCTCGCGCCGGTTGCCTTGAAGACACTGGAAGATCGCGCTGTGTTCGCTGTCCACGGGAAGAAGCCGCACGCCTCTTTTCCGGGACTCTCGAACGAAGATCTCCCCGGCCATCACCAAGGCTTCTTTGTTGGCCAGGGCGACTTCTTTTCCCGACCGCACCGCCGCCAACGTCGGCACCAGACCCGCGCCGCCCACGATAGCCGCCAACACCACATCCACTCCGTCCGCCGTCGCTATGGAGGTGGCGCCTTTCTCCCCCCACAGGATTTCAATCTTTTCATTGCCGATAAGCCTGCGCAGGAGAGGGACTTTTTCTTCCTCTCGGATGCTGACCCAAGCCGGAGAAAATTCACGGGCCTGCGCGGCGAGGAGCTTCAAGTTGCGGCCGGCGGCGAGGCCCCGCACTTTAAATCTGTCGGGGAAGCGGCGCACCAAATCGAGCGTGCTGACCCCGATGGAGCCTGTGGAACCGAGAAGCGCGATCGACTTCATGAATGGAGAAGCCTTACGTAGTAGGTCATAAACACAACCGGGAATATAAGACTATCGATGCGATCGAGCAACCCTCCGTGGCCGGGCAGAAAGGCGCCGGAATCTTTGACGGAAAAAAGCCTTTTGATCCATGACTCGAAAAGGTCGCCTCCCTGCCCAAGAAAGCTCAAGATAAGGGAGAGCCATAACATCTCCAGCGATGGAATCTGCGGCAGTAGAAATCTACCCCCGACGACTCCGGCGCAGAGGCTTGCCGCAATGTAGGCCAACGCGCCCTCGACGGTTTTTCCCGGACTGATTTTGGGACAGAGTCTTTTCTTCCCGATGAGAGAGCCGACCAAATAAGCGGCCGTATCCCCGATCATGATGACCCACAAAAGCCAGAAGACCCATTCCTTGCCATAGGAATACCGATAGAGGAGAACAAAATGGGGAACCAAATAGCCGAGATAAAGAGCTCCGAGTAAAGTCCACCCTAAGCGCTCATACGGATCGCGCAACTTGCGGCCGAAGAAAAGACAGAAGGCAAGGCCAACGGCAATCAGGCCGACCAGCCCCAGACGGGCTCCCTGGGAACCGGGGAGGATGACCCCAACAGAAACCAAAGCGCCGAGGAGAACTCCGAGAGTCCGATCTTTCCGGCGATCGGGAAAGACGATCGAAAAATATTCATCAAGGGAAACAAGAGTGACGAGAAAGACCAACAAGGAGAAATTCCACGGCGGACTCCAGCCGACGATGAGGACCAAGACGGGAATTCCGATCAGTGCGGTGATCGCCCTAGGTATGATCTTTGTGTTCACCGGCCTCTGCCCTCGAAGCGGAGGGTATCAGCTGCTCATCGGTCCGGCCGAATCGCCTGCGGCGCCGCTGAAACTCCAAAAGGGCTTGCAGGTATTCCGCTTCCCGAAAATCCGGCCACAGGGTGGGCGTCATGTAAAGCTCCGTATAGGCGATCTGCCAGAGAAAAAAATTGCTGATCCGCATCTCGCCGCTCGTCCGGATGAGCAGGTCCGGGTCCGGAATGGACGGAGTCTCCACATGGGACGACACCATAACCTCATCGATGTCCTTCACGGCGCAACTCCCCTGCTTGATCTTGCCGGCTATTTTTTTGACCATTCTGACAATATCATCGCGGCCGCTATAGCTCACGGCCAACAGCACCGTCATCCCTTTGTTGTGGCGAGTCGCCCTGACGGTCATGTCCAGACTCCGCAGCACGGAAGCCGGCAGCCGTTCTCGATCGCCGATGGCCATGAGACGGATGCCCTTGCGCATCATGCGGGGCTGTTCGGCGATCAGGTAATGTTGGAGCAGGCCCATCAGCGCATGCACCTCGTCCTGGGGACGCAGCCAATTTTCAGTGGAAAAGGCGTAGAGAGAAACATAGGAGATCCCCAGCTTCCGGCTCATCTCGACGACCGCTCGCACCGACGCCTTGCCCCGACGATGTCCTTCGATGCGGCTCTTGCCTCTGAGCTTGGCCCAACGTCCGTTGCCATCCATGATAATGGCCACATGCCTGGGCAACCGACTCTTGTCTAGGCCCCTTAGGTTCATTCTAGCGGGAAAGCAAATGGCGGGAGGAGTGGACGGCCTCAGACCTCCATGATCTCGTCCTCTTTGGCCTTCACCACCTTGTCGATTCGGACGATGAACTCATCGGTGATTTTCTGGACTCGGTCCTGGCCGTGCTTGAGATCGTCTGCGGTCATCTCTTTCTTTTTCTCCGACTCTTTGAGCTTCTCGAGAGCCAGCCGACGATGGTTGCGCACCGAGACGCGGAACTCCTCGGCGCCCTTCTTTATGTGCTTCACCAACTCCTTGCGCCGCTCCTCCGTCAGCTCCGGGATCGGGATCCGGATCACCTTCCCGTCATTGCTCGGGTTCAGACCCAGATCCGATTTTAGAATCGCCTTCTCAATGTTGCCCATCGCCCCTCGATCGTAAGGCTGGACGACCAACAGGCGAGGCTCGGGAGCCGATAGATTGGCTAATTGGTTAAGGGGCGTCGGAGTCCCGTAGTAATCGACCATCACCCCTTCGAGCAGGGCCGTGGAAGCCCGCCCGGTGCGGAGCTTCGCGAGGTCCTTGCGAAGGGAGGCAACGGACTTTTCCATCTCCTTTTGCAGCTCAGTAAAGAACGCCTCGTTCATCGTCTTCCCGCGCTGACGAGAGTTCCGATCTGTTCTCCGCTCACCACACGCTTGATGTTCCCCTTCTCCATAATATTAAATACGACAATCGGCAGACGATTGTCCATGCAAAGAGAGATCGCCGTAGAATCCATCACCTTGAGCTCTTTATTGAGCACTTCGATGTAGGTGAGCTCCCCGTACTTCTTGGCGCCCTGGTGCTTCATGGGATCCGCGTCGTAAACCCCTTCGACCTTCGTGGCCTTAAGGATCACCTCGGCGCCGATCTCCATCGCTCGAAGACTGGCGGTGGTGTCGGTCGTGAAATAAGGGTTGCCCGTGCCTCCGGCAAAAATGACCACCCGCCCTTTCTCCAGGTGCCGCGTCGCTCTTCGGCGAATGTAGGGCTCGGCGACCTGGCGCATGTCGATCGCGGACATGACGCGCGTGGCCACGCCGATCCCCTCCAGGGCATCCTGCAACGCCAGGCTGTTAATCACCGTCGCCAGCATCCCCATGTAATCCGCCGTGGCGCGCTCCATTCCCCCCTCACTCAACTCCGCGCCGCGAAAGATATTGCCCCCTCCCATGACCAGAGCCATCTCACAACCCATCTCCTTAACCTCTTTGATCTCATGGGCGAACGAGCGCACCATCTGGCTATCGATACCATTGTTCTGAGCCCCGGCCAGGACTTCACCCGTAACCTTTAAGATGACCCGTTTATATTTGAGCTTCAGATCTCCCATTCGAGAATTATCCAATCGTCATCACCGGGAAGGTTTTACTGACTCTCGACACCCTCTCCGAGGTGGTAACGCGCAAAGCGCCGCACCTGGATATTCTCCTGCAGTTTCGCCACGGCGTCTTTGATGATGTCGCCTACCTTACGGTCCGGGTCCTTGATGAAAACTTGTTCCAAAAGGCAGACCTCGGAATAAAAGCGCTCCATCTTTCCTTCCACGATCTTATCGACGATTTTTTCGGGCTTGCCCGAATCCAGCGCCTGCCGACGATGAATTTCCCGCTCCCGCTCCAATTCTCCTGGAGGCACGTCTTCAGGTCTGACATGGCGCGGATTGGCGGCGGCAATCTGCATGGCGATATCTTTGAGCAAGCTCTGAAATTCGGCTGTGCGGGCGACAAAGTCGGTTTCGCAATTCAACTCCAACAAGACCCCGATTTTACCCCCGGCGTGAATATAGGCCCCCACGAGCCCTTCCGCGGCCACCCGGCCAATCTTTTTCGCCGCTGCCGCAAGCCCCTTGCGCCGCAAATAGTCGATGGCCTTCTCTACATCTCCGGCCGACTCTGCCAGGGCCTTCTTGCAATCCATAACCCCGGCGCCGGTCTTTTCCCGCAGCTCTTTAACCGCAGAAGCGTTGACTTCCATCAAACCGCCGTCCCTCCTGCCGCCGAATTTCCAATGGCTTCATGAGCCGCGCCGGCCTGGGACGGTTCCGCAGCCTTTTCATCCTTCCCCTTTGCCACCAGCGACTGCTCATAGAGCGCCTTTCCTTCGATGATCGCGTCGGCGAAGGCGGCACAAAAAAGCCGGATCGCCCGAATGGCATCGTCATTGCCCGGCACTTTGTAATCGGACATATCGGGGTCACAATTCGTGTCCACAACGGAGACCACGGGAATCCCCAGCTTTCTCGCCTCGAGAACCGCGATCTCTTCCTGTTTAGGATCCAGCACGAAGATCGCGTCGGGAAGCTTCTTCATGCCCTTGATCCCGCCCAACGACTGCTCCAGCTTCTCCTTTTCACGCTTGAGACCCAACAACTCCTTCTTCGTCAGGGCTTCGACAATCTTGGGGTCGTTCTCCATCTCCTCAATTCTCCTCAGCCGTTCGATGCTCTGCCGGATGGTCGAGAAATTCGTCAAGGTTCCTCCCAGCCAGCGGTTATGGACATAGAACATCCCGCACCGCACCGCCTCCTCCTTGATCGCGTCCTGCGCCTGCTTCTTGGTGCCCACGAACAGCATGTGCCCCCCGCAGGCCGCCAGGTCGCGAACGAAAGCGGCGGCGTCCTTGAACAGGGTCACGGTCTGCTGCAGATCGATGATATGGATGCCGTTGCGCGCCCCGAAGATGTAGGGCTTCATCTTGGGATTCCACCGGCTCGTCTGGTGGCCGAAATGAACGCCGGCCTCCAAAAGTTGCTTCATAGCGAGTTCAGCCATAAGTGTTACTCCTTTGGTTAGTTCTTCCCCTTCCATCCACTCCCGCCTAGACCCAGCTCGTGGGCACCCTAGAAGGGATCCGAAAGGGTGTCAATTTTTCCCGGGACGCTTCCGAAGCCAAAGAGCCACGGGGCGCCCGGAGAAATCAAATCGAATCACTCAGCAATTTAGCGGTTGTAACAAAGATCGGTAGCCTCTGCAAGGCATGCCCTTGGAGCGGGATGGCGGGCTTTACTGGTTCATGGAATCGAGGAACTCCTTGTTGTTCTTGGTCCCGTGAATCTTGTCCAACAAAAATTCCATGGATTCCACCACGCTGAGCTGAGACAACACCTTGCGCAGGATCCAGATTCGATTCAAATCTTCCCTAGGAATCAAGAGTTCTTCTTTTCTCGTGCCCGACTTGTTGATGTCGATGGCCGGGAAAACCCTCTTATCCATCAGCCGCCGGTCGAGATGGATTTCCATATTGCCGGTCCCTTTGAATTCTTCGAAGATCACTTCATCCATGCGGCTTCCGGTATCGATCAGCGCTGTCGCAATGATGGTCAGGCTGCCGCCATCTTCGATATTGCGAGCGGCGCCGAAGAATTTTTTCGGCTTGTGAAGAGCGTTGGAGTCGACGCCGCCGGACAGGATCTTTCCGCTCGGAGGCACGACGGTATTGTAGGCCCGCGCCAGGCGGGTGATGCTGTCGAGAAGAATGACGACGTCCTTGCCGTGCTCCACCAGACGTTTGGCCTTTTCAATCACCATTTCCGCCACCTGAACGTGCCGCGTCGCCGGTTCGTCAAAAGTGGAGCTCACCACCTCCCCATCCACGGACCGCTGCATGTCGGTGACTTCCTCAGGCCGCTCGTCGATCAAGAGAACAATCAAAACGACTTCTTGGTGGTTGTGGGCCAGAGCTTTGGCGACGGCTTGGAGCATCATCGTCTTGCCGGTTCGAGGCGCTGCGACGATCAATCCCCTTTGCCCCTTTCCGATCGGAGTCATGAGATCGATGATCCGCGCCGTATACTCGTCGGGCTGGTATTCCAATAGGAAACGCTCGTTCGGATATAGAGGAGTGAGATTATCAAAGAGGATTTTTTCTCTCGCCTTTTCGGGATCCTCATAATTGATGGCCTCCACCTTGAGGAGGGCGAAGTAACGCTCTCCTTCTTTGGGAGGGCGGATGTGGCCGGAGATAATATCCCCGGTGCGCAGATTGAAGCGGCGGATCTGGCTGGGGGAGACATAGATATCGTCGGGACCGGGAAGGTAGTTGTAGTCCGGCGCCCTAAGAAACCCGAAGCCGTCGGGAAGCGTTTCCAGCACTCCCTCGCCGTAGATAAATCCATTTTGCTCGGTTTGAGCCTGCAATATGGCAAAGATCAGCTCCTGCTTGCGCATATTGGCCGCCCCTTCAATATTGAAGTTCTTGCCGATCAGCGCCAGATCGCTGATTTTCTTTTCCTTTAGAGACTTGAGATTGAGTCCGTTCTCGTCTACGGCCTCCGGTTCGGCCCGGGTCCTCCCACGCACCATAGCTATACCGCTCCTTTCATCCCTCGATATAAATTTCCCGAAAAACTATTCCCGCTCCCCGGTGGTCTGTCCATCCATCCATTCTTCTCGCACGCGAACGCAACAACAGAGCCATGAATGAACATGCGGGCACTGCTATTGGGACAGCAACAATTCTTCGCGCATGCAGTATTTCAAGACACCAGGGAATTCGACACAGAAGTGAACCGTTTGTTTGAAATCCAAATCAAAATTTTCGGTCGGGATGCAGCGAACGATAACCTTTGTGTGGGATTGATCTCAGAGAATATTGTTGAATTGATTCGCCAACTAACGCCATAGTAAAGAAAGCCGGCTGCCTTGTCAACCCCCCATGATTCTTTTCTTGACCTCCTTGCCTTGCTTGCGCAAGGAGTCCAAAAGGTTTTTCATGTCTTCAAAGAGCGGCGCGCGAATTTCCAGGAGCTCCCCGGTGCGCGGATGCCTGAACCCAAGACGTTCCGCATGGAGGGCTTGGCGTGGAAACCCGGCAAGTTCGGGAATCTCCTCGAGGGAACTCAAGACACTCTGCCGCTTCCGGCCGTAGATTTTGTCACCCACAATGGGATATCCCTGATCGGACAAATGGACGCGAATCTGATGGGTCCGTCCGGTGCGGGGCTTCACGCGCAACCAGGTGACCCAGGAGAAAGCCTCCTCCGATGAGCCGACGCGAAAGCATTCTTCCACTTGCCATTCGGTTGTCGCCTCTTTCAACCGAGGGAGAGAGTAGAGGCTCGACATCTTTTTCCGGTCGCTGCGGTGACGGCCGATAGGCCGACGGATCAGACCTTTCTCCGCCTCTACCCGGCCCCACACCAGGACCAGATATTCTTTAAGGATCTTCCTTTCCTTGAACTGCGAGGCCAACTGATGGAAGGCCGGTTCGTGCTTGGCGGCAATCATCACGCCCGAAGTGTCCTTGTCCAACCGGTGGACGATCCCAGGCCGACGCTCTCCTCCGATGCCCCGCAGATCGGGACAGTGATAGAGTAGCGCGTTCACTAGAGTGCCATCCCGTCTCCCGGCGGCCGGATGGACCACCAACCCGGGCGGCTTGTTGATCACGATGCAATCCCCATCTTCATAGAGAACATCGAGAGGAATCGGCTCCGGCACTAATTCCGTATCTTTGAGCGGAAGCTCTCGAATCTCGATCAAGTCACTGGCCCTGAGACGGGTGCTGGGTTTGGTCCTGCGCCCGTTAAGAACGATCTGTCCCCCTTGAATCATCTTTTGGATTCCCGACCGGCTCCATTCTCCGGCTCCCGGCGGAGCGAGTCTCTGACGCGCCAAAAAAAGATCCAAGCGCATTCCCGCATGCTCTCTATCGACTACCGGCAGCCGCATAGTCATCCGATCACACTACCGTGAAAGTCCGGAAGGCTCATCCGCCTGGATCCGACTTAAGATCTCCTGCGCGCTGACAACATCTTTCTTCATCTGCTCCACCAAGAGTTCCGCCGAAGAAAAGTTTTTCTCTTCCCGGATTCTCTTAACGAAAGAAAGCCTCACCGGCCGGCCATAGAGGTCTCCCGAAAAATCCAAGACGTAACTCTCGATGGTCCTCGGTCCGTCTCCGAAGGTGGGATTGAGCCCTATGTTGGTAACGCTCGGCAAGCGCTCAGCGCCGGATTCCAAGACCGTGGCGTAGATTCCGTCCGGGGGGAGCACTTCAGTCCGAGTGACGATGTTAGCCGTGGGGAATCCGAGAAGCCTACCCCTTTGGTGGCCGCGCACGACTCTCCCTGAGATGAAATGGTAGCGTCCGAGAAACTCTGCGACCTCATGCACCACTCCGAGCATGAGCAATTCCCGGATGCGGCTGCTGCTGATGCGTTGGCCTTCGACTTGCACGGGTTCCAGGACGCCGACCTCAAAGCCGCTCTCTTGACCCCATCGAATCAGATCCTCCACCTGACCTCTCCTGGCCTTTCCAAACCTCAAATCCTTTCCGACCCAGATTTTACGAATCTTCAGCCGATCGATCAGATACCGTTTGACGAACTCCTCGGCTTCGAGGTTGGCAAAGGCGGAATTGAACGTTTGAATGATCACGGCATCGATTCCCAAGGATTGGAGAAGGCGCATCTTGTCTCTGTGCGCCAAAATCAGGCGCGGCGCGCGCTCGGGAAACAGGATCTTCAGAGGATGGGGTTCGAAAGTCAGAACAACGGAAGAGCCGCTCCGCTCCCTGGCCTCCTGAATGACGCGCCGCAAAAGCGCCTGATGACCCAGGTGGATGCCGTCGAAATTGCCCATAGCGAGGACGGTATCGTAAAGCGGAACTCCACGATCCTCTATATGACGGTAAATCTCCATGATTTTTTTGAGATAGGAATCAAGCCGTCGGCCTTCAGCGCCCGGCTTGGATCTTCGGCTTCTTCTTATCTCAACGAACTGGTGGCTGGCAGCTGAAGGTCTTTTGGAAGCCGAAAGGCAGTTCTCATCTCGGGGGTTACGGCGACTACGACTCCAACGTCTTGAGTTTCTGCTTCGCCTTGGCCGCCTCTTCTGATTTGGGGTATTGATCAATGAGTTCCTGGAGCACAAAACGGGCATCCGTCTTGGATTGAGGATCCGTCTTCGCCAGTTCGGCAAAGGCGTAGCCCATCTTGAGAAGCGCGGCCGGCACCTTATCCCCTTTCGGATAGTTGCGCCGCACGGCGTTGAATGCCGGGATGGCCTTATCGAATTGTCTCAGCGCGTAATAACACTCCCCGATCCAATACTGCGCATTGCCCGCATAGGCGCTCTTCGGATATTTTGTGATAAAGGCTTTGAAGCGATCGATCGCGCGGTTGTAGTCCTTCTGCTCGATCAGCTTCCAAGCGGCGTCGTAATCTCTTCGGACCGCCTCGGATTCGCCGGAGATTTTTTCCCGCCCGAATTCGTTCGCCTGCTGCGCGGCGGCCGCTGCCTGAGCCGCCTCCGCCTTTTGGGCTTCCTGAGCGGCACGCAATTCGTCCTGACCCGTCTTGAGCGCCTTGAGATCTTCGTCGATCTTGCCCAGCCGGCCTTCCAGGTCCTTGATTCTCACATCTCCTTCCTTGGTCGACTGGCCGAGGCGGCGATCGAGTTGATACCGCACCTCCTCGACTTTCTCCTTCAGCGCATTCACATCCCGCTGCATCTGCTGGAGATTGGCGCGGGTATCGGCCAAACTCGAGCGAGCATTATCCAGCTCTTTGCGAATCGAGGCGCTCTCCGTCACGGTACCGGTGTTTTCGCTGCGAAGACGCCTTTGCTCCCGCTCGATGAGCTCCACCTGTTGTGGAGTCACACAAGCCGACAGCCACGCGCAACTTAACGCAAGGCACCAACAGGATACTCTTTTCATGAAAATGATGACCTACTAAACCGGACCCCAACGAACTGGAGACCGGTGAACTCACTAGTGAGAGGGGCTTTACGAGGCTGGCCGTGCAGTCATGACGACGAAGCGGTCGCGACGATTCTTCTGCCAGCACGCCTCCGTGCTCTCTCGACACACCGGCAATTCTTTCCCGTAACTAATCGTCGACAGCCGCTGAGCGGGTATCCCCAACGTCACCAAATAATCTTTCGCCGCCTGGGCCCGTTTCGCTCCCAACGCTAAGTTGTATTCGTTCGTCCCGCGCTCATCGCAGTGCCCCTCGACCTCTACTCGCGCCGATGGGTTCGCCTTTAACCACTCCGCATTGGTCTTAAGCGTTTCCCGCGCATCCGCCCTAAGATCATACTTGTCATAATCAAAATAGATTTCCTTCAGGGGACTAGAGGCAGGTGTTGTCGGAGCCTCGCCCTCGCGCAATGCCTGGAGGCTGGAAGGTCCGGTAGACTGCTGAGGAGAAGGTTTGGCGGCCTCCTGTTTCCCGGCCGGTGGCGCAGCGGCAACTTCCGTCTTGGTCGTAGCAGGCGTAGAACAACCGGCTAGAGCAAGAAAGGCCAAAAAGATCCATCCGGACAGCGTTTCCCTCGAACGACCAGTCATCTTTTTCTCCTCTCTCATTCGACTCAAGAGGCGCCTTACTCCAGACGCGGGGACCATGCAGGATTTTTATCATCTCCCCCGGAAGCTGTCAATCTTTGTTGATTTTCGCCGCTTCCCTGCATGATGTAAATATTGTAAGGACCTCTTCGGTTGGAAGAAAAAGCGATATACCTCCCATCCGGAGACCAGGAGGGATCCTCGTTATCGCCGGAACTGGGCGTAAGGTCCTGCGGCTCTCCGCCCTGTACACCGATGGTAAAGATGTGAAATCGGCCCCCGACCCGGGAGGTATAGGCGATTTTATCTCCTTTGGGAGACCAATCCGGCGAGGTATTGTAACTCCCGGAAAAGGTCAGGCGCCGGGTCTTGCCGCTTTCGACCTCCATAATATAAATCTGCGGGCTCCCGCTTCGATCCGAGACGAAAGCGAGGCTTTGTCCGTCAGGAGACCAACTCGGGGAAACATCGATCCCCGGATAATCGGTCAAGCGTTGCTTAACGCTTCCGGCGGTATCAAGCAAATAAATATCCGTGTTCCCCTGCCTCTCCAGGGTCACCGCGACAAACTTTCCATTGGGAGACCACTTCCCGCCCAGGTTCAAACCGGTGCGGGAGGAGAACTTCGCATCTTTTCCGGCGAACAAATCAAAAAGATAAAGATTGGGGTTCCCATCCTTATAAGAAGTGTAGAGGATGGAGCGTCCATCGGGCGACCACGAAGGAGACAGATTGATGGTCCGGTTATTCGTCACCTGAACCTTTTCGCTTCCGTCCAAGTGGGCCACATACACCTCTTTGAAGCGGCCGCCTCCGGTCGAGACGTACGCGATCCTCGTGTTGAAAACGCCCTGCACGCCGGTAAATTGCAAGATGATCTCGTCGGCGAATCTATGAGCGATGCGGCGGAAATCCTTCGCCAGCCCGGCATATCTCTTCCCCACGATCTGCTTGTTTTGATAGACATCGAAGAGCCGCAGCTCGACTGTAAGCTCTTCGCCTTGAAGCTCGAAAGTCCCTTTGACCAGCCCCTCGGCGCCGATCACCGACCAATTTTTAAAATCGAAACTGCCCAGGCTAACCCCGCTGCTCTGAGGATTTTCCAAATAGGCCGAGCGGTCCAACACCTTGAACCATCCGGAGAGGTTGAGGTCCCGAACGATGGTATCCGCTATTCCTTCGGAAAGTTTCTTTGCATCCTCACCCGGTCCGAGATTTTTCAGCGGTGAAACCGCTAAGGGATACCGCTCAGCCCCAGGGCCGACGATCAATCCCTTCACCTGCCCCTTCACGGTGTGCGGGAGAGCTAAAACCGCAAGCGTCACTAAAAGAACAAATCTAAGCTTCATGGCCTTAACCACCTAGATCCTTGGGTCTAAAGGTTAACAAGACGTCCGAGAAATCCTTGCGATAATTTTCCGGCGGAGGCGGCAAGGGACTGGCTTTGCTGACCGCCCGAAAAACCGAATCGTCGAACGACGGATCGCCCGACCGACTCACAATTCTGAGGCCCGTAATCTCTCCGTTTTCCTGGATGCTAAAGCGCACATCCACCGACAAGTCGCTTCTCCTTCCCACCCATGCCCAGCGCTCCTTAATCACGCTGAGCATCCGGTTCTGATAGGCGTCGAATTCTATACCTTTGACGACCCCTCCTCCCCTGCCCCCCTCGCCGGCGGATGCTGCTCCCGGTCCCTCTCCAGGCCCGGCGCTGCCCCCTTCCGCCTTTCCTTCTTTCTGCTGGGTCCGATCTTTGACCCTCTCGACGGCGGATTGGATCAACTTTTCGCGCACCTTTTCGGATAGGCCCGGCTTCGTTGGAGACTCCTTCTTGAATTCTTTTTTGAATTCCTTGGGAGCGACCTTCTCCTTGGTCTTGATAGGAATCTCCTCGACCTTTTTCTTTTTGACTTCCTCAACTCGGGGCTGTGGCTCTGCTTTCACCTTCTTGGTCTCCTGTTTGGGAGGCGTCGAAGGCGGAGCTGGGCTCAAGCTGCCGCCGATTTTCTCGCCCCCCACAAGGTCGACCGTGTATACGGGATAAGAAGTAACTCTACTGCTCGGAAAATAAGGGACGACGAAAAGGACGGCGATCAGCACAAGGTGAACCGCCCCGGAGACCAGAATCCATTTCCAAATCCTTCTCCCCCCGTCTTCAAGAGAAGAGAGATCATTTTCCAGCAGGATCTCCCCGGAAGCCGAACGCTCTGCCATTTACCCCCCGTCTTGAGATAAGGGCTGTGTCACCATACCCAGTTTTTCGATGCCTGCCTCTTTGATCTCGGCAACAACCTTCATGACCAGGCCGTATCGGACGTCCTGGTCCGCCCGGAGAAAGACCTCCTTACTTTTCTGAAGCTGCCGAATAGCGCGCAGCTTCTGCCCCAATTCTTCCAGCTTCATGGGGTTGTCATTGAGATAGATCCTTCCATTGCGGGTCACCGCCACCACCAACTGCTCTTCTTGCCCGGCAATAGCTGCCGCCTTCGCCTGCGGCAGATTCACCTGCACTCCCTGCTGAATGATAGGGGCCGTCACCATGAAGATCACGAGAAGCACCAGCATGACATCGACCAAAGGCGTCACGTTGATTTGGGAAATCGACCCGCCATTTCTTTGCGAAGAAAAATCGACAGCCATAGAAATCACCTCAGAGGCCACAGGCATCAGGCACTGGGAAATCCCTCCCTGTTGCCTCACGCCTATTTTAGAAAATGCCGCTCCGCAATATTCAAAAACTCATGCGAGAAATTATCCATATCGGCGGCCAGCACCTTGATCCTGTTGGCAAAATGGTTGTAGGCCATGACCGCAGGGATCGCCGCCGCCAGACCCGCCGCAGTCGCGACCAGGGCTTCGGCAATTCCCGGAGCGACCGCTTGAATGCTCGAAGAATGAGTCACACTCAATCCCCGGAAGGCGTTCATGATTCCCCAAACCGTCCCAAAAAGACCGATGAATGGCGCCGTGCTCGCGGTCGTGGCCAGGAACGTGAGGGCCCTTTCCAGTTTTGTGATTTCCACACTTGTGGCCCGCTTCATGGCCCGGGTCACGTTATCGACGCCGCTCAGCTCGGTCGTGAGCCCCTCGCCGGGCGAACTTTCTTTCTTGCTCCGGGAGACCCGAAGCAGCTCCTCATAACCGGCGCGAAAGACCTGAGCCACCGGACTCGATTGGAGCTCCCGGCTGGTATCATGGATCGCGGAGAGATTGCGGCTCTCCCAAAAAGTCTCGATGAACTTATCCGACTGATTCTTAGCCGCGCGCACCTCGCGGTATTTGTAAAAAATAATTCCCCAGCTGATCACGGAAAACAGAACGAGAAGGTAGAGTACCCCTTGAACGACAAACCCGGATCCCCTCACAAAGTCCAGAATCCCTTGCTGTTGAGGAGGGATCAACTCTGTCTGGGCCAGCAGTTGGAGAAATGACGAGGAAAGCATTAGAGATTCCGCAGGATTCATTTGAAAAAATATTATAAGCCCTGTATTTAGTCAAACAAGAGAGTGTGAACAAAACAGCGCCCTAAACCTTAAGGCCACCCACGATGATCATTCGCGGAGTCGAAGAGCTCAAGCTTGCAGGCCGGAGGGTCTTTGTCCGGGTCGATTTCAACGTCCCTATCGCCCAAGGAAAAATCACGGAGCCGCACCGCATCGACAGCGCGGCGCCGACCCTGCGGCTCATTCTGGCCAAAGCCAAAAAAATTCTGATCGCCTCGCATCTGGGACGGCCGGCAGGGAAAAAAGATCCGAAATCGACCCTCGCGCCGGTGCGCGACTATCTCGAGCGATCCCTGGGACAAACAGTGACCTTGGCGCCCGATTGCATCGGGACTGAAGTCGAAACTCTGATCGCGGACCCGCGCCACAAGATCATCCTGCTGGAAAATCTCCGATTTCACAAGGAGGAGGAAGGAAACGACCCGGCATTTTCTCAGGCGCTCGCTTCCTTGGCGGATGTTTACGTCAACGACGCGTTCGGCACCGCGCACCGTGCACACGCGTCAACAGCAGGAATGGTCCGCTTCTTCAAGGTCAAAGGGGCCGGACTCCTTCTCCAGAAAGAGCTCGATTATCTGGGCAGGGCCCTATCCAACCCCGAAAAACCGTTTGTCGCGGTTCTGGGCGGAGCGAAAGTTTCAGACAAGATCGGCATGATGAAAAATCTTCTTTCCAAAGTCAGCTCGCTTCTGATCGGAGGGGGAATGGCCTACACCTTTCTCAAGGCCCGAGGGACAGCTATAGGCAAATCTCTGGTGGAAGAAGACCGCGTTGCTTTAGCCAATGAGATTATGGCCGGCGCAAAAAGCGCCGGGGTATCGATCTTCCTGCCGACGGACCACGTCGCCGCGCAAGGGATCAAAGAGAGAGCCATCACGACTGAGGGAAACATTCCGCCGGACTATATGGGACTCGACATCGGCCCGAAAACTGTTTCTCAATTCACCCAGGAGATCCTCAAGGCCAAGATGGTCCTCTGGAATGGCCCGGTGGGGCTGTTCGAGGAAGAGCCCTTCAGTCGCGGCACACGCTCGATCGCCGAGGCCTTGGGCCGGTCCAAAGCGGTCAGCATCGTTGCGGGGGGCGAGACGGTCGCGGCCGTTCGACAAGCCGGGGTCGAAGAAAAAATCACTCATCTCTCGACCGGCGGCGGCGCCACGCTCGAATTTCTCGAGGGGAGAAAACTTCCCGGCATCGAGGCGCTCGAGGAGCAGGAATGAAGCCACCCCTCGTCGTCGGCAACTGGAAGATGCATGGGACGCAAAGCCAAGCCGTCGCGCTCGCCCGTGATGTTCGAAGGGGTCTGAGAAGATCTCGAAAGGTTCAAGTGGTCCTGACTCCCCCTTTCACGGCGCTCGCTCCGGTCGGCAAAATAGTCCGCGGGAGTTCCCTTTGCTTGGCCGCACAGAACATCCATTGGGAAGAACAAGGAGCTTTTACCGGCGAGATCAGCCCGGAGATGCTGCGCGAACTGGGATGCCGCTTTGTCATCATCGGTCATTCGGAAAGACGACACATCTTTGGGGAGACCGACAAGACCATAGCCCGAAAGCTGGCCGCTTGCCTCCGTTCCGGCCTCCGACCGATCCTCTGTGTGGGAGAGACTCTAGAGGAAAGAATCAAAGGAAAGACAACCAGAGTCATTACCCGCCAACTCAGGGTCGCATTGAAGGGGGTCGTGAAAGGTGCTATAGAAAAAATCGAAATTGCCTACGAACCGGTCTGGGCGATCGGCACGGGCCGGAACGCTACCCCTGGACAGATCAGCCGCGTGCACGCTATGATTCGGAGGAGGCTCAAAAAACTGTTCGGGACAAGACCAGCCGGGCAGGCGCGAATCCTTTACGGCGGCAGCGTGCGTCCCGAGAATACTGGCGAGCTGGCATCCGTAAAAGAAGTCAACGGCCTGCTGGTGGGTGGCGCGAGCCTCAAGGCAAAGGATTTTATCAGCATCGTCGCGATTTTCTCCCGGAGCTAAACGGCGCAATCTATGATTACACTGATCACTATCATTCACATCGTTGTCAGCATCGGGCTCATCTTCGTCGTGCTGCTTCAGACCGGCAAAGGGGCGGACATGGGGGCAGTTTTTGGCGGCTCCAGCTCCACTATCTTCGGCAGCAGCGGCGCCGGGAATTTTTTAACGCGCCTCACGACCGGCATGGCGATTGTTTTTATGATTACCTCTCTCACGCTCGGATATTTTTCCGGGAAAAGGTCGGCGGGCAGTCTCTTCGAGGGTCGCGCCCCTCAAGCGGGACAGCCGGCCCCACCGCAGGCCAGCCCGTCCCCTGGACAAACCGGGCCCGCGGCGGCGCCACAGCTCCCGGCGCAACCGGCCCCACCGCAACCGCAAAAGCCTGCCACTCCGTAACCCAGCGATGAGTTATGAGGACTGAGCTATGAGTTCCAAATTAACTTTAACCTCAGCACTCATTACTCACCACTCACTTTGTGCGAGGATGGCGGAACCGGCAGACGCGCTAGTTTGAGGGGCTAGTGCCAGAAATGGCGTGGGGGTTCAAATCCCCCTGTTCGCCTTTGGCGCCGACTGCCACCCGAGGTTTCGGTTCGGGTTTCGGTCGAGCGGCATTCAGCGCGGCCTCGCGCATCCCCCTGTTGAGACAGCTCTGGACAAAAAGGCCGTTCTGGTTTAAATTAGCGCCGTTTAACCGAAAGGAGGAGAGCCTATGGCAGATGCAAGCAAATTAGCTACGCCGCAACCTTCAAACGTCGGCGCCTATCTGGGTCCCGGGACCAAGATCAACGGGAAGCTCACTTTCGAGGGAACCACGACTATCGAAGGGGAGATCGAAGGTGAAGCGACGGTTCACGGCACCGTGACTATCGGCGAAAAGGCGATCGTCAAGGGTAAAATTGCCGCCACTTCCATCCTTGTTAAAGGAAAGGTTATGGGCGATGTCCAGGCCGACAGAATAGAGATTCAGCCGCCAGGGAACGTCGCCGGCGATCTTACCACTCAGAGCTTGATCATCGGGGACGGCGCGATTTTCGACGGCCAATCCTCGATGAAAAAAGAAAAGGAAGGAAAGGTCCTTCCTCTGAGACATGAAGCTTCGTCAGGAACCGGCAAAGAAAGTTAATCCTAAGAGACGAATAGGGAGACTAACTTTCGCTCCTTCACCGAGACCAAGCCGCGAGCGGTAATTCGCAGCGACGGAAGCGTCACGAAGGTAAGGAAACAAAGGGCGTAGATGGGCTTGAGAAACCGCGAGCCTCTCTCCCTGAGGCAGCGGTGTATCCGGTCAAGCCCCCTTCCCACTTCCTGCCAAGGCGCAAGCGAGAAGCTGCCTCCCACTGGGAAATCTATCTTCTCCAGCGTCTCTCCCCTATCCACCACGGCCATTCCCCCTCCCGCATCGATAAGGATATTGGCACAAAGGGCCATGTCCTGATCACTGCTGCCGGCGATCAATAGGGTATTCTCGTCGATATTGACAGTTGTTCCCACGGCTCCTACCTTTGCGCCGAACCCCTGGAGAAATCCAAATGTTATCCCGCCGCTTTTCCTGTGGCGCTCAAAGACAGCGACCTTCAACAAATCCTGATCAGCGTCCGCTTCCAGATAGCCGTTGCGCGGAGCGACTGCAAGAATTTTTTCCGCGGTGATGTTCAGATTGAGAAGCTCCATCACGCGAATTTTCGCCGAGGGCGACGCGCAGGAAATCTTAAATGCGCCTGCGGAGACTTTGCGGATCGTAAGACAGTTCATCGTGTCCGCTGGTAAAAAAATCGGGCGACTCTCAACCAGTGATTTTCCTGCTTGCGCCAAAAAGCGGCCGCCGATGAGCGTGGAGTGAACCTTCGCCTTCTCCAAATCTTCCAGCAAGGCGATATCCGCGTAACGGCCGGGAGCGATGCCTCCGATCTCCTGCTCCAGCCCTGAATAGGTCGCCGGATTCAATGTCACGGCTTGAATCGCTTGCATAGGAGACAATCCAAGTCCGATAGCGCGCCGAACTACAAAATCCATGTGCCCTTCTGAGGCGACATCGTCCGGCGCCATGCTGTCGGTCACCAGGATGAGGCGTTGAGTATTCAAGCCTCGAGCAACGATGGGCTTCAGCGTCTCTTCCATGTCGCGGCGAAACGAGCCCTCGCGCAGCATCACCCAGTAACCCGTGCGAAGTCTCTGCAGCACGTCCGACTCGTTGATCGACTCATGACAGGAGGAGATTCCCGCTGCCGCGATGGCACAGAGCTTTTGATCTCTCGCGCCTGCGGTGTGACCGTGAATGATTTGTCCCCGCTGCAGCGCCATCTCGATCCGCTCCAAAAGTTCCTGGTCCCCTTGAAGCAAGCGCAGCCAAGAAACGATTTCTCCCAGCCCTAACACCCGCGGATCATCCAACCCCTCCGCGACTTCGGATTGCGAAAGGGATTGTGTGCTGCAGAGCAGCGGGTCTTGAGGCGCGACCATCGAGATCACCGTATAGACGCGCAGCGGATGCGCCTCCACCTCATCGAGAAAAAACTTCACTCCTTTAAAACCAAAGACAGTCGCTGGCTCATCGCACGAGGCAACCAGCGCAGTGGTTCCGTGGGGAACATAAGCCTGAAGGTACTCATAAGGCCGACAGAAATGGCCGATGTGCGTGTGCGCGTCGATGAAACCGGGAGAGACATACAGCCCGCGAGCGTCTAGTATTTCAGTTCTTTCGCCGCGCGTGTGCGCAGCGCTCGGGCCGACATAACAAATTCTTCCATCCAGAACCGCGATCTCCATCCCGTCGAGAATCTCCCCGGAATAGACATTGATGAGCTTTCCACCTGTTATGATCAGGTCCGCCTTGATCTCACCCAACGCCCCACGCATCAGCCTCTCGATCTCTGCCTTAGAACGCGCCATGGCAGCTTTTTAACATACAGTTGGATGGTTTACCAAAGAGAGGAGGCAAGACAATGAAGATTGGCCTGATTTAGAGATACCTTACTGTTTTATCGATCTAGGAACCTAAAATTTTCTTGATAAGGGATAAGATTCACAATAAGATCATCTTAGGATCAGGAGACCAAAGATTGCGCTTGTTGACGTAAGCCGGAACTGTCTAACTAACGTATTCAATATTAGCAGGTGAGAACGCGTGAACCGAGAAGATTGATGGCAGTTAATCTCGATAAACCAAATCTTTGGAAAGCAGACATTGCCCAGTCCGTTGATATGTATAACGACTGGTTCCTGAAGTTTGCTCCGAAAGCATTTCGAGAGACGCGCGTTCAGACCACCAAAGAGGTAGAGGACACGTTGAAGGTAACAAAAAACCACACACACATTGATCCGTTAGTCCTTCGCCTGCATCCTGAAGTCCTACCGGCTCTCCGTATGTCCACGTGCCCGCCTCTCGCAGTTGATCGGCTCATTGGGCTCGCTGGAGTGCCAAACAGTTTGGTGAAAAGGATAGAGAACGAAAAAAAACTACCAGTACATCTTAAGGAAACGGCGCTTGACGCGGAACTCAGAAAGATTGGAGATATCATCGAGCGTATGGCGGACCCAGATATCTTCGTGTGGCTAAATCGAAGTCAGCCGGCCACAAGGACGGAGATACATCGGGCAGCCACCATCGTGGCGGACCGTCTTTGTGGATCCGTTGCGAATCCAATCATTCGTAATGCCCAGGAGAAGCGGCAGTTGGCTGCAATTAAGTCTTGGCTGGAGACTCGGCATTATCGGCAACTTGCCACAGGCGATGGGACCAAGTTTGATGCAATGCCGGCGGGCACATTTAGCTTCCGAATGAATGTTCCGATCAAACTAGAAAGCGGGAAACAGGTCAACATCCCCATTGATGCTGTCATCATGTACAAGACAGCCAAGGCACGTGATCTCCCCGTGTTTTTCGAGGCCAAATCTGCGGGCGACTTCACAAACGTTAACAAGCGACGGAAAGAAGAAGCCGTCAAGATGACCCAGTTGCGCCAGACATACGGGAGAAGGGTTCGGTTCAACCTGTTTTTGTGCGGCTACTTCGATAGTGGGTATCTCGGTTATGAGGCGGCGGAGGGCATTGACTGGGTATGGGAACACAGGATCGATGATCTAGCCAAATTCGATTTCTAAAGGCATGAAGAAACCCTTTCAAGAACAGGAGCGCATATCTCTCCAAACCCGCTTGGACTCCGAAAAAACACACGCCGAACGGAACCGGCTCGGCCAATTTGCGACCCCAACCACTCTTGCAAAGGAAATCGTGCAGTTTGGTGTCAATCTCCTAGGGGAGGAGTGCTCGATCCGCTTTCTCGATCCCGCATTTGGAACTGGTTCGTTCTTCTCCGCTCTCCTCCTTACCGTGCCAATAGATCGCATCGAAGCAGCAAAAGGCTTCGAGTTGGACCCGCATTATGGGGAGCCATCCCAAAAACTTTGGCAAAAAACGCCTCTCAACATCGAGCTGGCGGACTTCACTAGAGCGGTGGCACCTACAGAAGAATCAAATCGGTTCGATCTGCTTATCTGCAACCCGCCGTATGTCCGTCACCATCACATTGTAACCGGCGAGAAAACTAGGTTACAGAAAGCCACCCAAGCCGCGTGCGGCCTGCCAATTGCTGGTCTGGCGGGGCTGTATTGCTACTTCATCGGTCTGTCCCATGTTTGGATGAAGCGACACGGAGTCGCGGGATGGCTGATTCCTAGCGAGTTCATGGATGTGAATTATGGGGAAACGGTCAAGCGATATCTACTGGACAAGGTGACGTTGCTCCGCATCCATCGGTTCGACCCAAAAGATGTGCAGTTTGACGATGCTCTCGTATCGTCGGCTGTCGTTTGGCTGCGCAATGAGCCGCCTCACGCTAGTCACGAAGTCGAGTTCACCTTTGGCGGTTCTCTCTTCGTGCCGAATATCTCGCGCACTGTTCCAACCACGGCGCTTTGGAAGGAATCCAAATGGACACGTTTTCCTATCTCAGAGGTGCGAAAGGGGATCGTACGCTATCGCCTCTCGGACCTTTTCACGATTAAACGCGGAATCGCTACAGGGGACAACAAGTTTTTTGTACTTACAAAGGACGAAATCGAAAGTAACGGCCTGCCCTTTAAGTTCTTCCAGCCGATCCTACCCAGTCCACGCTATGTGCATGCTGATGAGATCAAATCCGATCAACACGGCTGGCCAACTTTGGAACGTCAGCTATTTGTCTTGGACTGTCGCATGCCAGAGGACGAAGTGAGAAGGCACTTTCCCAAACTGTGGGCTTACCTTGAACGTGGCAAGGGAACGGTGTCACAACGCTACCTCTGCCGCGCCCGAAAG
>WNFH01000158.1_pt1 | contig 37734 bp, 30 predicted proteins | sample 5400411 | NCBI WGS metagenome assembly WNFH01 (sample SAMN13153347, study PRJNA577476) | soil metagenome | isolation source: 200 cm saprolite under Douglas fir tree site 2 hole 3 | place: USA:California | collected 2015-04-18 | reverse complement strand
AGCGCAGCGTGCCGCGCCGGGAGTTGCCGAGCCGGCCTTTGCCGCCAATCCCTACGCCGGCGTGGGTCGCAATGATCCGTGCCCCTGCGGCAGCGGGAAGAAGTTCAAGAAATGCCACGGAGCAGGGGCGTAGAACAAGACGAGGGACGCCGAACACAGCGTCCCTCGTCGCACGTGCCTTATCCTGCTATTGGCTGACTACGTACTGATAGCAAGCGCTTTCCAACACCACTGCGCCCGATGCATCGATGACTCGGAAGTGGATGTCGAACTCCGTGCCCAAGAGGGAGGCGGAGAGCGTCCGCCACAGCGCCGCCCGCCCGGTGCCTCCGTCGTCGGTCACAATCGCCCGCGGCGTTGGCCCTTCGCCCAATGTCAACCACGACGTTCCCGTGCAGTCGTCGTTCACATTCGTGTCCACCGCGCGCTGCAGCCGGTAGCTCGCGTTCGGGGCGAGGTCGCGCACCCACGTGTCGAGATTGACGATCAGGTTGGCGTCCTTGGGCTGCCGGAACTTGACGTGCCCGAATCCTCCCGCGCCCGTGGCATCTCTGAGGATGATTTCGTCGTTGAAGGGCGGCGTCGCCGGTCCCGACGTGCTTGCGCTGATCGGCACGTTCAGTGAGGACCCGCCGGCGAGATTCGGAGCCACGGGATCGGAGCGGTCGGGGACGCAGGCCGCCAGCGCAACCACGCCTAGGATGATGCAATAACCTCTCATACAGCCTCCCTATAGGGTGAAAAAAGGGACCAGGAGGCGCGTTGATCTAGCGACGCCACCCTCGTGGGTTACCTTCGAGCATCGTAAGGTCGGTCCGTGAACCCGCTGTGATTCGAGCGTGAACTGGACGGGCGACCTCGGCAGGAGTGGTGTCGCGCATGATCCGCTTCCGCACGCTGGGTGGTCTGGAGCTATCGGACTCGCAGGGCCGCGACCTTCACGCGCTCCTGTCAAAGCCAAAACGCCTTGCCCTCCTCGCCTACCTCGCTTCCCACAACCATCATGCCTCGCGGCGCCGAGATTCAATTGTGGCGCTGTTCTGGCCTGACATGGATGCGGCGCACGCGCGGGGCTCCCTCCGGCAAGCTCTGCGGTTCCTCCGGCGCGAGCTCGGCGACGGCGTGCTCAATGGCCGGAGTGAGGAAGAAATCGGCTTTGAGCCGCATTCCCTCGAATGTGATGCGGTCACGTTCGAGCGCGCGTGTGATGCAGGCCGGCTATCAGAAGCCGTGCAGCTCTATCGCGGCGATTTCCTCGACGGCTTCTACGTAGCGGGCGGATCCGCCGAGCTCGAGCGGTGGATCGAAGGCGAGCGGATCCGCCTGCGGCAACTGGCGGCACGGGCGGCGGCGGAGTTGTCGCAGCATGCGGAGCGGGAGGGCAATCTGGCACAGGCCGTCGAGGCCGCGCGCCAGGGCGTCGCCCTCGATCCTGACGACGAGAAGGCGCTCGCGCGGCTCATCGCGCTGCTGGACCGGTCGGGAGATCGCGCCGGGGCGCTGAGCACTTTCGAGACATTCCGGCGCCGGTTGGAGAAGGAGCACGACGCGACGCCCTCGCCCGAGACTGCCGCGCGCATCCAGGCGATCCGTACCCGCCAGACGCCGTTCGCTGAAGTGGCGACGCCTCGTCTTTCGGCGCGACGGCGTCCCGTCCGGCGCGTGTTGTGGTCCGTGGTCGGCGGCGTAGTCGCGACGGCAATGATCGGGTGGCTGTCGGTCTCCGAAACGCATCGCAGCTCGGTCGCGGTCCTTCCTCTTACGAATGCCACGCAAGATACCGCGCTCACGTACCTGACCGAGGGCCTGTCCCAGGGCGTTACAGCCGCGCTGTCGCAGATCCCCGGGCTTCGCGTCGCAAAGCCCGCGGTCGTTCAGGCGCATGAGGCCGTGAACGCCGACGCCGTGATTGCCTGGACGCTGCGACGTCAAGGCGACTCACTGGTTCTCGCCGTCGAGCTGAGGGGCACGGCGACAAGTGCGAGTCAGTGGGCGAGGGAGTTCCCGCTATCCGCGTCGGGCGCGCTCGCGGTCGAGGGTCGGGTGGTGGGTGAGGTCGTGGGGCAACTGCGACCTCGCCTCATCGACTCGATTGACCTGCGGCAGCTGCATCGCACGACCGCGAGCGCTGATGCGTACCTGCTCTACCTCCAAGGCAGGTACTTCTTGGGGAGGCGCAGTCCGGAGTCCATTTCGCGAGCGCGCGGCCTGTTCGCCCAAGCCATCGAGCGGGACCCAGTCTATGCGGCCGCGTACGCCGGGCTGGGATACTCGTATGTCGCACTCGCGTACTACTGGGCCATGCCGTCGCGCGAGGCGTTTCCCTTGGCGGAGGCCGCGGCGCGCCGCGCGCTGCAGATCGACTCGACGATCGGCTTCGCCCAGGCGCTCGTCGCCGAGGCGACGGCGAGCTACCATTGGCGCTGGGCCGCTGCGGAGCCGCTGTATCGCCGCGCGATCGCGCTGGATCCGACCGACCCCGAGTCGCACCACCTGTTCGGCGTCTATCTCCGTACGCTCGGACGCTTCGAGGAGGCCGAGGCGGAGATGCGCCGGGCCGTCGAGCTGGACCCGTTGACGCGCCATTTCGCGTACCAGCTGGCCCGGGTACTCGCGTGCGCGGGTCGTTCGGCGGACGCGGCCCTGGAGTTCGAGAAGCAGCTGGCGCTCGACTCGGTCTATCCGCCGGCCCACTACGAGCTCGCGAAGGTCCTCGCCCGCCAGGGAGCCTACGACGCGGCCATTAAAGAACTTGCTACGGGCGCACGCCAGTGGGGCGACACCGCATACACGCGTCTCGTCCAGGGTAGGCGGGGCAGCGCCGGCTACACCGCGGCGCGCCTGCTCGGGGCCACTCGGTCCCTCGAGCGCCTGCGCGCGCGCGCGCAGCGTGGATACGTTCCGCCGGTCGCCTTCGCCCGCGAGTACATCCAGCTCGGTCGGCGTGAAGAGTCCTTGGCCTCGCTCTCGCGCGGATTCGAGGTTGGGGATGTCACGCTGGCGACGACCAACTGCGACCCGGAGTACGCCCCCCTTCGGACTGACCCGCGGTTCCAGGATCTCCGCCATCGGATGGGGCTGCAATAAGCGGCTCTAACCCGCGTTGCCGCGGTACACGGAGGTATTGTCGCCGCGACTACCTTCGCTGCGTGCCCCTACGTCTTTCCGAGCATCTCGAACACGACCGGCCACGCGAGCGTTTCTGGGCCATCGGGCCCGGCGCGTTGACGGGGCAAGAGCTCTTGGCCATTCTCATAGGCACAGGAACACGAGGACGGGATGCGCTCGCCGTTGCGGGGGAGATCCTTGGGCGGGGAGATGGCTCTCTACGCAAGCTGGCGGCCCGGCCCTGCGCCGAGCTCTCGGGGATCCCCGGCGTTGGGCGGGCCAAGGCCGCGCGCCTCGCGGTCGCGATCGAGCTAGGGCGGCGCATCGCCACCGAAACCGAGCCGCCTCCGGAGCGAATTCGTGGTCCCGGGGACGTGCAGCGGTACTACGGCCAGCGGCTGAGGGACCTGACAGTGGAAGAGTTTCACGTCCTCGCACTGGGCAGCCAGAGCCAGATCCTCGCCGACCTGTTAATCACGCGAGGCATCTTGAACAGTTCGCTCGTGCACCCGCGAGAGGTATTTCGAGCGGCAATCGCTGAGGCTGCGGCGGGAATCATCGTGGTGCACAATCACCCGAGCGGCGACCCCACGCCGTCGGCGGATGACCGGGCGGTCACCCGGCAACTGGTGGACGCTGGGCGCGTGCTCGACATCCCGGTGTACGATCACGTGGTGGTGGGAGGAGAACGGTACGTGAGCTTCGCGGAGGCGGGACTGTTGTGACGAGCACGGCGGCGATTCTCGCACCGGAGCTGGCGGAGGCCGTCGCGGCCCAACGGGACCGCCTCGACCTCGACGTCCTGTCACGCGCCTACCGCCTGAGCGCGCAGGCCCATCAGGGTCAGAAGCGCTTGTCGGGCGACGATTTCGTGTCTCACAGCGTCGCCGTCGCGACGATTCTCGCCGAACAGCAGATGGACACGACGACGATCGCGGCCGCCCTGCTGCACGACGTCGTCGAGGATTCCAACGTCACGCTCGAGATTCTGCGCCGCGATTTCGGCAACGAAGTCGCCGACCTGGTCGATGGCCTGACCAAGATCTCGACCCTCACGTTCCGATCGACAGCCGAGGAGCAGGCCGAGAACTATCGCAAGTTGCTGATGTCGGTCGCGCGGGACGCACGCGTCATCATCATCAAGCTCGCCGACCGGCTGCACAACATGCGCACGCTCGATCCTTTGCCTCCGGAGAAGCGCAAGCGCATAGCGCTCGAGACGCGCGAGCTGTACGCGCCGCTCGCGCATCGCTTCGGCATGGCGGGGGTCAAAGCGGAGCTCGAAGACCTGGCGTTCAAGTATCTCGAGCCCGAGGACTACAAGCAGCTCGCGCGGCAGGTCAAGTCCCGGCGCGTGGAGCGCGACCGGACGATCGAGCGGATGCGCTCGCCGCTCGCGGATGAGCTGCGGCGCGCCGGGATCGCGGGCTGGGAAATCGTCGGCCGGCCCAAGAACCTCTGGTCGATCTTCAAGAAGATGAAGAAGCGCGGCAAGCCGTTCGAGGAGATCTACGATCTGCTCGCGGTACGCGTGCTCGTGAACACGATTACCGACTGCTATCACGTCCTCGGCATCATCCACCACACGTGGACGCCGCTGCAGGAACGGATCAAAGATTACATTGCGAGCCCAAAGTCGAACGGCTACCAGTCGCTGCACACGACCGTGTTCGGGCCCGGCGGCCAGCTGTACGAGATCCAGATACGCACGCGGGACCAGCACCGGACCGCCGAGTACGGCATTGCGGCGCACTGGCTGTATAAGGAAAACGGCAAGAGCGCCGATGAGCTCGATCATCACCTGTCGTGGTTCCGCCAGCTGATCGAGCTCCAGCAGGACGCGCACAGTCCCGAAGAGTTCCTCGAGTTCCTGAAGATCGACTTGTATCAGGACGAGATCTTCGTGTTCACGCCGCGGGGTGACGTGAAGCGGCTGCCCAAGGGCGCGACGCCGATCGATTTCGCATTCATGGTCCACACGGAAGTCGGTCAGCACTGCAATGGCGCTCGAGTGAATGGCCGGATCGCGCCGCTGCACCGGCCGCTCCGCAACGGTGACACGATCGAGGTGCTGACCAGCCCGCAGGCCAAGCCGTCCCGCGACTGGCTGGCGCACGTGCAGACGGGCCGGGCACGACAGAAGATCCGCCAATGGATCAAGCAGGAAGAGCAAGAGCGCAGCGTCTCGCTCGGCCGCGAAATTCTGGCGCGCGAGGTCCGGCGGCGGCGGCTCGATCCCCCGACGTCCGACCAGCTAGCCCGAGCAGCGGAGACGCTCTCACTCGGCGGAGCAGAACAGGTGGAAGCGGCGATTGGGAGCGGCGACGTGCAGCTCGGCCAGGTCATGAAGGCCATCTATCCGGATTTGCCGGCCGAGGAGAACCAGGCGCCCAAACCGACCGCGTTCGGGCGCGTCATCGAGCGGTTGCGCCTGGGGCGGGGCATCAAGATTCACGGCGTCGAAGGGCTGATGGTGCGCTACGCGCAGTGCTGTCAGCCCGTCCCCGGCGACCCGGTCGTCGGTTACGTGACGCAAGGCCGCGGCATCTCGATTCACCGCAACGACTGCCCCAATCTCCTGACGCTGTCAGGCGACGAGGAACGCCGTGTCGAGATCGATTGGCGTGAGGTCGAAGGGGAGACGTTCGTCGTGCGACTGGGCGTGAGTGGGGAGGACCGGCGCGGGCTGTATGCCGACATCTGCGAGGCGATCAGCGGCACCGGCACGAACATTCGCAGCGCCGAGCTGGCGTCGAAGGATGGCGTGGTGTACGGATCCGTGCTAGTCGAGGTCGAGAACCACACGCATCTGCACAAGGTTCTCAAGGCCGTACGCAAGGTAAAAGGCGTGACGGAGATTGCCCGGCGCGATTCGGGCTCCGCTGAAGTCGTCCCCAGTTAAGTTTCCTGTCCATGCCGTTTCAGCTCGGATCCGCACCGCCGCCGGCGGGAGACCAGCCTCGCGCCATTCGCGAGCTCAGCGCCGGGCTGCGCCGGGGCGACAAGTATCAGACGCTGCTCGGCGTCACCGGCTCGGGCAAGACGATGACGATGGCGCATGTCATCGCCGATTTCGGACGGCCGACACTCGTCCTCTCGCACAACAAGACACTGGCCGCGCAGCTGTACGGTGAGCTGAAGGCGTTCTTTCCGCAGAGCGCGGTGGAATTCTTCATCTCGTATTACGACTACTACCAACCCGAAGCGTACGTCCCCGCTACGGATACCTACATCGCGAAGGACTCGTCGATCAACGACGACATCGAACGACTACGGCTGCGCGCCACGTCCAGTCTCATGGAGCGCAGCGACGTGGTCATCGTGGCCAGCGTCTCCGCCATTTACGGCCTCGGCGATCCGGAGCTGTACGCCGAGCTGATGGTGACGGCAGAGCGCGGTCAGCAGCGCGGACGCGATACGTTGTTGGCCGATCTCGTGGCGGTACAGTACCAGCGCAACGATGTGAGCTTCGAGCGGGGCACGTTCCGCGTGCGCGGCGATACGGTCGAGATCTTTCCCGCGTACGACGAGCAGGCGGTGCGGATCGAATTCTGGGGCGATGAAATCGAGCGCATCGCGAAGATCGATCCGCTCACCGGCACTGTCATAGTCGAGCTGGAGCGGTGCGCCATCTATCCGGCGACGCACTTCGTCACCCAGCGCGCGACAATCGAGCGCGCTGTGAGCTCGATTCGCGCCGAGCTCCACCTGCGGCTCGCAGAGTTGCGCTCCCAGAACAAACTGCTGGAGGCTCAACGCCTCGAATCCCGCACCCACTTCGACATCGATATGCTGCTCGAGGTAGGGCGATGTGCCGGCATCGAGAACTACTCGCGGCATTTCAGCCAGCGACTTCCCGGTGAGCGGCCCGCGTGCTTGCTCGACTATTTCCCGGACGACTGGCTCTGCATCATCGATGAATCGCATCAGACGCTGCCCCAGCTCGGCGCCATGTACGAAGGCGATCGCTCGCGCAAGCAGACGCTCGTCGATTACGGCTTCCGGTTGCCCTCGGCGCTGGACAACCGGCCGCTGCGCTACGACGAATTCATGGGGCTCGTTCCCCGCCTGCTGTTCGTTTCGGCGACGCCGGGAGAGGATGAGCTCCGCCTCTCGGGCGGCGTCATCGTCGAACAGATCATTCGTCCCACCGGGCTGGTCGATCCCACCGTCGAGATTCGTCCCGTGGCCGGCCAGGTCGACGATCTGCTGAGCGAAATTCGCCAGCGCGAGAAGAAGAACGAGCGGGTGCTGGTCACGACGCTCACGAAGCGCATGGCGGAGGACTTGACGGACTATCTGCAACAGCACGGCGTGCGCGTGCGCTACCTGCACTCGGAGATCGATGCCATCGAGCGCGTCGAAATCATCCGCGGTCTGCGGCTTGGCGAATTCGACGTCCTGGTCGGCATCAATCTGCTTCGGGAAGGGCTGGACTTGCCCGAGGTCTCCCTCGTCGCCGTCCTCGACGCCGACCAGGAAGGCTTCCTCCGATCCGACCGATCTCTGATCCAGACGGTGGGCCGCGCGGCGCGCCATTTGAGCGGCAAGGCCATCCTCTACGCCGACCGCGTGACCGGCTCGATGGAGCGCGCGCTCAGCGAGATGAATCGCCGCCGGGAGACGCAGCTCGCACATAACCTGGAGCATGGGATCACGCCGCGGTCGATCGTCAAATCCGTGCTCGACATCCGGTTCGTCACGCGCGTGGCTGACGCCCGGATTGCGAAACCGGCGTCCGGCGCTGTTCGCCGTCCGACCGACGCGCGGGAGCGCGACGCGCTCATCCGGCTGCTCGAGCAGCAAATGCAAGCGGCGGCCGAGGAGCTGGATTTCGAGTTGGCGGCGGTGCTGCGCGATCAGCTCCTCGAGCTCAAGGCCGATGCGCCTCTCCGCGAGCGAGCTCAGCCGGTTCGGTGAGGAGATCGGCGCCCGGCTCACGGCTCCCGCTGTGATCGGGTTGTCGGGTGACCTGGGCACGGGCAAGACCACGCTCGTGCAGGCGATCTGCCGCGGTCTCGGCGCGCGATCGCGGGCAACCAGTCCAACCTACGCGCTGGTGCACCACTACGATGCCGGCGCGACCCCGGTCTATCATGTCGACTGCTACCGGCTGCGTCAGCCTGACGAAGCACGCGATCTCGGCTTCGACGACATGATCCGGGAACGCGCGGTGATTCTCATCGAGTGGCCGGAACGGGCAGGGAGTTGGGCGCCGCCGCTCGACCGGCATTTTCAACTGTCATACGACACCGATCCTGCGCGTCGAGTGCTCGAGGAAGCAGCGTGAGCCGGACTCCCACTCAGACGTGGCTGGCAATCGACACGGCGACGGAGATCGGGAGCGTGGCGGTTGGGACCCCCGAGCGCGTCACTGGTGTGCGGTCGATGCGCGGTGCGCGCCAACATGCCGCCCAGATCATTCCACTCATCCAGGAAGTACTCGAGAATTCTGGAGTCCAGCTCGTGCAAATCTCGGGGCTGGTCGTCGGGGACGGCCCCGGTAGTTTCACCGGTCTGCGTATTGCGTGGGCAGTAGCAAAGGGGCTGGCTCACGAGCGCGAGCTGCCGCTTGTCGCCGTACCAGCACTGCTTGGCGCGGCACACGCTGCTGCCGGTGAACAATCCGGCCCGATCGTTGCCTGCTTCGACGCGCTGCGCGGGCAAGTGTTTGCCGCGATTTTCAAATTCTTCCCCGGTCGCGTCGAGGCTGTCGTCGCGCCGGGTCTCTTTGAGGTTCGCGAGCTTGCACAGACTGCGCCTCCCCCCGATCGGCCGTTGCTCGCCGTTGGCGACGGTGCGCAGCGTTACGCTGCTGAGATTCTCAATTGGACCGGCCGGTCGCCCGTCGGATTGGACGCGGTGCCGCCGATTGCTGCCTCACTGCTGCTGTTATCAGCGCTTGATACGGCGCGGCGGACAGTCGATGCATCCAGTGAGCCGATCTACGGCCGCCCTGCGGAAGCGCAGGTAAAATGGGAGGCTCGCCACGGGCGTCCTCTCCCACATTCGTCCCGCTAAGCTCAGCGACGTCCCATCGGTCCATGCGATCGAGCACGTCGTCTTTGCCGATCCGTGGTCGACGCAGGATTTCCGCGATTGTCTGTCGTCCGATGCGTTGTTTCTCGTTGCGGAAACGAAGGACCGTGTCGTCGGCTACGTCGTCGCCCTCGACGCCGCCGATGAAGGAGAAATTCTCAACGTCGCTGTGGCGCCCGACGTCCGGCGCGGCGGGATCGGGCGCGCCCTCGTTCAGGCGGTCATCGCGGCGCTCGCTGAGCGGGGCGTCCGCCAGATTTACCTCGAAGTGCGTGAGTCCAACGCGGGCGCCCGGGCCATGTACGGCGCCCTCGGCTTCCAGGAAGTCGGCCGGCGTCGCGGCTATTATCGCCGTCCGGTCGAGGACGCCATCGTGCTCCGAGTTAACGCATAACTTTGGTACAGGTGGCGTATCTTTGATTGACAGAACGACTTGCGATTTATATAGTGTTGGGCACCCCTTGGACCCAACCCGCATTATCGCCGGAGGTTGTTGTGAGCCGCAGTCTCAATAAGGTCATTCTGATCGGGAACTTGGGTGCCGATCCCGAGGTGCGTAGTACGAATAACGGTTCCCGAGTCGCCACCCTCTCGGTGGCCACCAGCAGGCAGTGGACCGGCAACGGCGGGGAAAAGCAGGAAAAGACCGATTGGCACAGGGTTATCTGCTGGAATAACAAGACCGGGTCCGGTCTGGCCGATGTGTGCGAGAAGTACCTCAAGAAGGGTGACAAAGTGTACGTCGAGGGGCGGATCGAATACCGCACCTGGGAAGACCGTGAGAAGCAAACGCGCTACGTCACCGAGATCATCGCGCGCGAGTTGATCATGCTTGGGTCCAGAGGTGGAGCCGCCCCAGTGGGGGCGGGGGCCGGAGCTGGGAAGGCGGCTGCGGAAGTCGGAGGGAAGGCCCCAGAATCGCTCGACGCGTTCCCGGAGGCGCTGGATGAGGAGGACGACGATCTGCCGTTCTAGCCGCGCCATACTACTGGCCCTGGCGGCGTTGCCGCTCGCGTGGACCGTCCTGCCGGCGCAGGACACCACGCAACATCGGGATACCACACAGCAGGACACGACGCAGGCGGCCGCCGCCGTCCAGGGACAGCTTCCCGCGAGCCATACGGTCACACGCGGTGAGAGTCTCTGGTCCATCGCACAGATGTATTTCAACGACCCACTGCTCTGGCCCGAGATCTACCGGCTCAATACCAATGTGATCGAGGACCCGCACTGGATTTATCCCGGTGAGGTCCTGAATCTCGCCGACGCCGTGACGGTCGCGCAGGGCCCTGACACCGTCACCGCCGCCGTGCCACGGGATACGACTCACGTTGCGGCGGATACCGTGCGCGCGGCTCCCGGTGACACCGTCGCGGCGACCGTGCCGGTCGATACCGCGCGCGCACCGATCGATACGATTCCCGCCGACACCACACAGTTCGTCGTCGAGCCGCCACCGCCGCCGACCGCCGCGGAGTCGTACGAAACGATTTTCGATCGCCGCCCGACCAAGACGCAACAGGTGCGCGATGTGTTGCGGGCGTACACCAATCAACCGTACCACCCCGTGCGCGCCGGCGAGTTCTACGCCGCCGGCTTCCTCAGCGAAAACGAACGCCTGCCGTGGGCGCGTGTCCTGGGATCCACGGCGACGCCGGCCATTCATCGTCTCACAGAGCGCACGAGCGCGACGACGTTCGAGGAAATCGCGATTCGGCCGCCGAAGAACGCCTCGTATCACGTCGGCGATTCGCTGCTGCTCGCGCGCATCGGCCGGACGCTCGAATTTGGGCGCTGGGGCGACGTCGTCGTGCCGCTCGGGATCGTTCGGGTCACGTTGGTGCAGGAGCAGCAGGTGCTAGCGCGCGTCGTGACGCAATTCGGTCTCATTCACGACGGCCAGCTGGCCATGCCGCTGGAGCCGTTCCACGATCCTGGTCAGGTTCGCGCGACACCCGTCGAGAAGGGCCTCGTCGGAAAGCTTGTGGAAGCGCGGGATCCGCATCCCATCGCCGGAGCCCAGCAGTTCTTCTTCATCGACAAGGGCCGCAGCGAGGGTGTCTCGCTCGGAGACGTGTTCGAGATCTACAAGCCGGCGGAAGGTTTCATCGGATCGGCGTCCGAAGAAACCCGCGCCGTGCTCATGGTGGTCCACACCCGCGAACATTCGGCTACCGGTTTATTGCTCCAGATCATGCATCCCGGGCTCGAGCGAGGTCTCCCCGTACGCCTGATCAAGAAGATGCCCTCCTGATAGGCGACCGGGCCCGCGACCAGTGCGGGTCCGGTTCGTACCGGCCGTGATTGTCACCCTGCATCTCATTGTTCTGGCGCTGTACGGATTGGGCACAGCGCTCGCCTTGGCGCCCTTCCTGGGCCTGCCACCGTCGCCGCGCGCGCTGAACATTGCGTTGCCGTGCGCCGGTGCCGCGGCGCACGTGCTGGCGATCTCACAACTCACACCGGTGGGACTGGGCCCAGCGCTCTCGATGTTGGCGTTGTGCCTCGTGCTGCTGCAGCTCGCCAGCGAGCGATTGCTGCGTGGATCGGCCGTCGCGCTGTTTACGGGACCGCTGGCCACAGCGCTCGTCGGACTCGCGCTGTTGAGCGGGCTCACGCCGGGGGGGGGCACGGAAGCGGCGAGTAGCCGCAACGCGTGGTTCATTCTCCATGTGGCGCTCAGTGTGTCGGGTGTCGCGCTGATGGCGCTGGCCTTCATCGCCGCGGCGCTCTACCTGCTTCAGTTCCGTGAGCTCAAGGCCCGGCGCTTCGGCCAGGTCTTCCAGCTCTTCCCGCCACTGGAGCGGCTCGATCAGCTGAATCGATTCGCGCTGATCGTCGGATTTCCCACGCTGACGCTCGGCGTGCTGTTGGCGCTCGGCTACGGCGCGCGCTTCTCCGGTGGTCTCCACGTCGCGAAGGCGCAGATCGTCTGGGGGATGTTCACCTGGGTCGTGCTCGGCTGGGCGGTCTGGGTGCGCGTGGTGCGGCATTGGGCGGGCCGGCGCGCGGCATTCGCCAGCATCGCGGGGTTTTCCGCGGTGCTGCTCGTCTACGTCGCGCTGAAGCTCGCGCAGCCCGGTGTCGAACGGTTTCTATGAGCGACCACAGCGGCGTGGGCATCAAAGTCCTCGGCGTCAACCACCGCACCGCACCGCTCGACGTGCGCGAGCGCTTTGCGCATGGCGCGCACGAGGTGCCCGTCGCACTGGCGCGCGTGATGGCGGCGGGCGCGCAGGGTGGAGTGCTGCTCTCGACCTGCAATCGCACCGAGTTCTATCTCGTCGCGGAAGAGGAACCCGCGTTCGAAACCGTCTGGTCGCTGCTCGGGGAGCGCCTGCCGGCGACGCCCGCCGGTGGAGTACGAGAATACGGATACGTCGTCCGCGATCGCGAGGCCGTTCGACACCTGTATCGTGTCTCTTCGGGACTCGATTCGATCATCCTGGGTGAATCGCAGATCCAGGGACAGGTTCGCGAAGCGTGGGAAATCTCGCGCACTCAAGCTGGCCCCGTGCTACACCGCCTCTTCCAGACGGCGCTGCACGTGGGGTCGCGCGTCCGCACCGAAACCGGTCTCGGCATGGGCACCGCCTCCGCGGCGTCAGCCGGCGTGGCGGTCGCGGGAAAGATTTTCGGAGATCTGGCGGGCCGCAGCGCACTGATTCTCGGCGCCGGGGATATGGCCGAGCTCGCGGCGACCTGTTTGAGCGACGAAGGGGTACAGGTCACGCTCGTCGCCAACCGGACGCAGGAGCGTGCGCGGGCCATCGCGGAACGGCTGGGTGGCCGGGCAGTGTCGCTCGAGGACGCGTGGGCACACTTTGCGACGACGGACATCGCGCTCTGCTCGACGGCCGCGCCGCACGCGGTCGTCACGTGGGAACGCGTGGGTCACATCATCGCCGGCCGCGGTGGGCGACCGCTGTGCATTCTCGATCTGGCCGTGCCGCGCGATGTCGATCCAGCCGTCGCTCAGCTCGAAAACGTGTTCCTGTACGACGTCGATGATCTGCAGACGGTAGCGGCACAAGCCACCGCGCGCCGGCGCGATGAGATTCCGGCCGCCGAGCGAATCGTCGAGGAGGAGACCGACCTCTTCTGGGCCTGGTACGGCGGCCTCGGCGTCGTCCCGGCGATCAAGGAGCTCCGCAGCCGCATGGAAGCGCTGCGCACCGCCGAGCTGGAGCGCGCATTCCGGCAGCTAGGGACACTCTCGCCCGAGGATCGCGCCCGCGTCGAGCAGTTCAGCCAGGCGCTCATGAACAAGTTCCTCCATGAGCCCACGGTGGCCCTGAAGGCGGCGGCGGAAGAGGGGCGCGGATACGGTCTCCTCGAGGCGCTGCGCCGCCTGTTCGGGATGGAGCCTCCGGCGTGACGCAACGGATCCTGGTCACGGGTGGGGCAGGGTACATCGGTAGCGTCATCGTAGATCAACTTCTCGAACGGGGATTGAGCGTGTTCGTGCTCGACGATCTGAGCACGGGACACCGCAATGCCGTCGCGCGTCGCGCCAGCTTCGTACAGGGCAATGTCGGCAACCGCGAGCTGGTCGAAGCCTTGCTCGAGCAGGAACGGATCGACGCCATTATCCACATGGCGGCCTTCGCTCTCGTGCCGGAGTCGGTGGCGCAGCCCGGCAAGTATGTGACCAACAACGTGACCGCCGCCCGTGTACTGTTGGAGGCGGCGGTCCGGGCCAAGATACGCCGGTTCGTCTTCTCGTCGTCGTGCGCGGTGTATGGGCATCCGGCGGTAATCCCGATTACCGAAGACTCGCCGCAGGCGCCCGTCAATCCGTACGGCGAAACGAAACGCGATTTCGAGAAGCTGCTCGCGGACTATGGCCCGCGGAACGGGCTCGGGGTAGTGAGTCTGCGCTATTTCAACGCGGCGGGCGCCACCGAACAGCGGGGCGAGGACCACGACCCTGAGACGCACTTGATTCCCAACATCCTGGCGGTGGCGCTCGGCAAGCAACCGGCCGTACCGGTCTTCGGGACCGATTATCCAACGGCCGACGGCACGGCAGTTCGCGACTATATCCACGTCGTGGATATCGCGGACGCGCACGTGCGCGCGCTCGAGGTGTCACTCGACGACGGGGCACCCGTCGCCGTGAACCTGGGGACAGGAGCGGGCCAATCGGTGCGTCAAGTTGTCGAAGGCGCGCGACGCGTCACCGGCCGCCCGATTGCTACCGTCGAGCGGCCGCGCCGGCCCGGCGATCCGCCCGCGCTGGTCGCGGCCGTTCAACGCGCCGCGACAGTACTCGGATGGCGGACGAAACACTCGAGTCTCGAGGAAATCCTGGAGAGCGCCTGGCAGTGGCATCGGGCGCATCCGCAAGGCTACCGAGGGGGAGGGGAAAGCTGATGCTGCTGCTACAGGTCCGAGGCGCAATTCCCACGACACCGTGGGAATTGGTGCTGACGTCCAGCCGCGAAACGCAGTTCGTGTTGGTCATCCTCGCGGTCTTCTCCGTCGTCTCGTGGTATCTGATCGTGCTCAAGTGGTGGCAATTCCGCCGCATGCGAACCATGGGTGATCGCTTTCTGGCGGAAGTCGAAAAGGCACCGCGTCTCGAGGACGCCTACCACGCGGCAATGCGCCTTCCTCCATCGCCGTACAATCGGTTGCTGCGGGAGGCGGTGCACTTCTTCTCGGAGCTCAAACCCGGCACGCTGAAGGGCATGAGTGGGGTCGTTCCCGCGGCCGCGGCATCGTCGGCCGCATTGACGGCGACCCAGCTCGAAGCCTTGCGGATGGTGCTCGCCAAGGAAGTCGCCGGCGAGCGCGACGCAGCGGCGCGGTTCATCCCGTGGCTCGCGACCTTCGGCTCGGTGAGTCCGTTGCTCGGGCTACTCGGCACTGTGCTGGGAGTGATGGATGCATTCATCGGCATCGCGGTCGGCGGTTCGGGGAACATCGCCGCGGTCGCTCCCGGAGTGGCGGAAGCGCTCGTGACGACGGTGGGCGGGCTGGCGGTCGCCGTTCCCGCCGTCATGGCGTACAACATTCTCGTAAACCGGCTGGGCCTTTTCGCCGGCGAGCTCGAGGGCTTCGCCCAGGAGATCGTCGGCACGTTGGCCCGCGAAGGACGGATCTAATGGCCGGACTGCTAGGAGGTGGCGGCGGCGGGGGACTGCGCGGACACGGAGAGCTGCCGCTGAACGCCGACATCAACGTGACGTCACTCGTGGACGTCGCGTTCGTGCTGCTCATCATTTTCATGATCACGGCGCCCATCATGCAAGGCGGAGTCGATGTGCGGTTGCCGCGCGCGCAGGTGCGGGCCATCGAGCCGAAGCAGGGACTCGTCGTGACCGTGGACGCCGATGGCAAGATCTATCTCGATCAAGCTGGGCTCTCCTACGACGATTTCCAGGCCACGTTCCCCGCGTTCGTCCGAACGAAACGGCCCACCGGGGTGTATCTGCGGGCCGATGGTCGGGTGGCCTACGCCCGCGTGGTGCAGGTGCTCGCGGTGATTCGCGGCGCGGGCGTACAGGATGTCGGTCTCGTAGCGGAGCCGGAGACGATCAATCGATGAGAGGACGCAGTCGCGCCCAGGTACCGGTGGGCATGGCGGTGACGGGCACGCTCGTCGTGCACGGGCTCGTCGGTGTGTTCCTGTTCGCGACACCCCGCGGTCATGTACGACTGCCGCCCACATATACTGTCCGGCTCATTGCGGCGCCGCAGGCGGATCTCGAAGCGCGCAAGGCGCCGGAAGCATTCGAGCGGCCCGCCGAGGAGAAGCCGGCGCCGGTGTCGGCCGCGAAGACTCCGCGCAGCACCGTCTCGCGGGCTACGCCGCCGCCGACGCGCGATCAGACGCATCGCGAGGCCGCACCGCGAACCACACCGACGGCGCAGCCGCTTCCCGGCGAGAAGCCATCCACCGGCAACGACGTCGCCACCGTGAGCACGGAAGGCATCGCATTTCCGTTTCCGGAGTACTTGCAGAACATCGTGTCGCAGGTGTTGCGGCGGTGGCAACGGCCCGCGCAGAGCACGCCGCTCGAGGCGGAGGTGTCGTTCTTCGTACACCGCGATGGCTCGGTGACCGACCTGCAGTTCATCCGCCGCTCCGGCAACTTTGCGTTCGATCTCGAGGCGCAGGGAGCGGTGGAGGAGGCGGGGCGATTTAAGGCGTTCGGCGCGCTTCCCAATGGCTGGACCGCGGATGTGTTGTTCGTGCGGTTTTACTTTTCGGGGCAGAGACAGTGAAACAACGGAACGTTGGAACGTTGGAACGATGGAAAGAGTGCGCAGCTCTGGCATTTGCGTTTCTTTCCATCATTCCATCTTTCCATCTTTCCGCCCAGGATACCTCCACGATCGACCGCGGCGTGCGCATCGGTATCATCTACCGTCCGGGCGTCCGGCCGGGCATGGTGATGTTGCCGCGCAAAGGCATGGGACTCGATTCCGTGCGCGCCATCGTCGCTCGCGATCTCGACTACAGCGATCGCTTCGAGATCATTTCGCTGCCCGGTGGCGATTCGATCCGCCTGGCGACGCCATCGTCTGGAGGCACGAAGACCGCCCACAGCGATCGCACCTCTTCAAGCGCGTTGAACTACCCACTGTACCAGGCGCTCGGTGCCGACTTCGCACTCGATATCACCGCCAGCGCTGATACCACCGTGGGGACGCTGCACGACATCGCGGCAGCCGGTGTCCGCCGGGCCGTGCGCGCGGTCTTGCCACGATCGACCGATCCGGGGTTCCGGCAGGCCGTGCATCGGTTGGCCGATCAGATGGTCCAGGCTGCGCTCGGCACCGCGGGAATAGCGGCCACGCGGGTGCTCTTCGTGAAAGATGGGAAGGCCTATCAAATCGATCAGGACGGCGCGGATCAGAAGCTCGTGTCGTCCTCGGATCGCCAGGCGATGTCGCCGGCCTGGGAATCCGACGGCCGGCGGTTCGCCTACATGGAATTCCAGGCGGGCCACGGCTGGTTGTACGTGCAGGAAATGGCGACGGGAAAGCGCAGCGCGGTTGCGACCACGGGAGCGGCACTCGATTTCACGCCCGCCTTCTCGCCTGACGGGCAGACGCTCGCGTTCAGTCGGGCTACGGAAGAAGGCACCGACGTCTACACAATTAACGTCAAGAACAACTGTTGTTTACGGCGCTTGACCGTAGGGCACTTTTCAGACAACTTGTCCCCGACGTTCAGTCCCGACGGACAACGCATCGCATTTGTCTCGACGCGCCCGGGTCTGCCGCAGATTTATGTGATGGCGGCCGATGGAACGGATCAGCAGTTGTTCGCTCCATTCGATTATGGCGTCACCGGCGCGTCCAACGCACCGGAGTGGTCGCCCGACGGGCAATCGGTGGCATTTCACCGGGACGTGGCAGGGACGCTGCAGGTGTTCGTGCTGGACGTACGCACGCGTACGGTCCGTCAGCTCACCTCGGTGGGGCGCAACGAGGATCCGACCTGGGCGCCCGACAGTCGTCACCTCGCCTTCGTGTCCGACCGGTCAGGCTACCGCCAGTTGTGGATCATCGATCTTGAAACCGGCCGTATCCGGCCGCTACTGCAGCAGAGCGGCGCACGGTTGCCGGCTTGGTCTCCACGGCTTTCGGAGGCTCCTTCTTCCACCCCCTGATCGGAGAGACAGGATGAAATCGGTATCGTTGCTCCTCGTGATTGGCCTCGGCGTCGCCATCGGGGCGGGCGCGTGTTCATCGAACCCGCCGCCGCAGGTGGCTCCGCAACCGAACGCGGACTCGGCGGCAGCGGCCGAGAAGGCGCGGCAGGACTCGATCGCCGCGGCGCAGGCCGAGGCGGACCGGCGCGCGCGCGAGGAAGCGGAACGTGTGGCTCACCAGCGCGAGGCGGATTCGCTCGCCGCACTCAGCCGGACGACCGAAGAAGTGCGCGCCACGCTGGCGACGATGATCCACTTCGACTACGACAAGGCGACCATCCGTCCCGCGGATGCGGGGATCCTCGATCAGAAAGTGGCGATTCTGCAGGCCAACGCCAATCTCCGCGTCCGTGTCGCCGGGCATTGCGATGAGCGCGGCTCCGACGAGTACAACCTGGCGCTCGGCAATCGCCGCGCACAGGCGGCCAAGCAGTACCTCGTCAGTCACGGGATCGACGCGAGCCGCATCGAGACGCAATCGTGGGGCGAGGAGAAACCGCTCGCGCAGGGCCACGACGAAGCCGCCTGGTCGCAGAACCGGCGCGACGAGTTCGAAATCATCAGTGGTGGCGATAACCTCCGTCGCTCGTCGTAACGCAGTAGTCCTGGCCCTGGGGCTCCTGGCCGGATGCGCGCTGAAAGGCGACGTCCGGAAAGTCGAGCTCCAGGTCCAGGATCTGCGCGCCGATCTCGCGAAGAGTGACGCGGCGCGGGCGGCCGAACGGGACACCATCCTGGCCGCCGTGCGGCTGTTGCAGCAGGCATTGGCGACGCAGCAGGCGTACCTCGTGCAAATGCGGGGCGACTTGCGCACCGAGCTGCTATCGGTGCAGCAGCAGCTGGTGTCGGTGCAGGAGCTGACCGGGCAGAGTCAGCAGCGGCTGACCGAGCTTCGTTCGCGCATCGAACTGCGTAACCAGCAGCAAGACAATGCGGGACCGTCCGGTGGCGCAGTCGGCCCGGGCGGCGCACCGGTCGGTCCGTCCGGCAATCCTGCGGGCCCGGGTCCCGATCAGATGTACGACCTCTCGCTGCAACAGTATCGCCGTGGCAGCCTCGCCACGGCGCGTCTTGGCTTCCGCGAATTCCTACGGGTCTTCCCCAAGCACGAACGGGCTCCCGACGCGCTGTTTTACGTCGGGGAGAGCTTCGAGCAAGCTGTCCCCGATTCCGCCGCTGCGGTGTACGATCAAGTTGTGAAGAACTATCCCAACTCACCGCGCGCCGCCTCCGCCCTCTACAAGCTCGGCCTCCTCGCCGAGCAGCACGGTGACCGCGCGACCGCGCGGACGTATTACGCCCGGGTGATCGCCGGGTATCCCCGCTCTCCCGAAGCCGATCTCGCGCGTCAAAATCAGCAGCGCCTCAAACCGTAGCATCCGAGGGGCTTCGTGGCTGACACTGTGACGCCCCCGCCGGCTCCCAGACCTTCGCGCGGTGAGATGCCGTTTCTCGATCATCTCGAGGAGCTGCGCTGGCGCATCCTGTGGAGCCTGCTTGCCATCGTCATCGGGACGGTCGTCGGCTGGTTCCTGCTCGACCGCATCGATGTCATCGAGTGGTTGAAACGTCCCATCGCTCCCTATCTGCCCGGCGGGCGTCTCATCTTCACCAGCCCCGCCGAGCCGTTCATGCTCACGGTGAAAGTGGCGTTCGCGCTGGGCTGCCTGGTGGCATCACCGGTCGTCATCTATCAGATCTGGGCATTTCTCTCGCCGGCCTTGTACGAGCGTGAAAAGCGACTCGTCGTGCCGGCGCTCGTCGTCGGCGTCTTTCTGTTTCTCATCGGCGCGATCGCGTGTTACCAGTGGCTGCTGCCGGCTGCTCTCCGGGTCTTGCTCGGGTTTCAGCGCTACGATCTGAACCCGATGATCACGATCGACCGCTATTTCGGGATGGCGGTGCCGTTCGTCGTGGGATGCGGTCTCATTACGGAATTGCCGCTCGTGATCACGATTCTCGCGGCACTCGGGGTCGTCACGCCGGAATTCCTGGGACGGCAGCGTCGCTACGCGATCGCCATCGCTGCCGGGCTGGCGGCGATCCTCACGCCCCCGGATGCGGTCTCCATGCTGTTGATGCTCATTCCGCTGCTGTTGCTCTATGAGGTCAGCATCTGGTGTGCCTGGATCGCGAGCCGCCGGCGCGCGCGTCGCACGGCGGCGGCGATCATCGTGCTGTTACTGCTTGGGACGGGCTCACTGGTTGCCCAGAATCCGCCTCCGCCCCCCCCGCCCCCCCCGCGCCCGCCTCCCGCGCCGCGGGTCGGACCCCCGGTGCAGGACACAAGCGCAGCGGCGCGACGGCGTATCATGGGGGACACCGCAGGGCGACAAAACGGCAGCGTCGACACGGCAACCGCGCGCCGACTCGGCCTGCCGACCGGACCGAGCCGCACCTTTCCCACTCCCGATCACGTGATCGACTCGTTGCTCAAGTTGCCCGGTTACCGCATCACCCGCTACGTGGCCGAGACGCTCGTCGTGCAGGGCGACAGCCAGACGATCTTCCTGCGCAGGCAGGCGTTCGTCGAGCGCGAGGGAACGCAAGTCGAGGCCGACTCGATTCGCTACCACCAGGCGAGCTGCCGGCTGAATGCGGTCGGCGACCCCAAGCTCTTCGACAAGAACACCGTGCTCGTCGGGGACCCGATGGACTACGACACGTGCGTCCGACGGGGCATCGTGCACGATGCCCTCACCGACTTTCAGCAGGGTGGGGTGACGTGGTACGTCCGCGGCAACCTGTCTGTCGACTCGGCATCGACGCGGGTGTACGCGGGTTCCGCGAAGTTCACGTCGGATCCCCAGCCGGTGCCCGATTACCATTTTGCCGCCGGACAGGTGAAGTGGATCAACAAGCGCACGATGATCGCGCGCCCGGCCGTGCTCTACGTCCGGGACGTGCCGATCATGTGGCTGCCCTTCATCTTTCAGGACATTCGCGGCGGCCGGCGCAGCGGCATTCTGTTTCCGCATTTTGGCCTGAACGACCTGGTCCGGCCCACGCGGCATTATTCGCGACACTTTTCCGACCTCGGCTACTATTTCGCGGTCAACGATTACCTGGACGTGCTGTTTTCCGGAGATTGGTACGCTGGGCGGTACGTCTCGATGCACGGGCAGGCACAATACCGCTGGCTCGACCGGTTCTTGCAGGGGTCACTCAGCTACACGCACAGCACGCAGCTGGATCAGCACTCGACCAATACGGGCATTTCGTGGAGCCACTCACAGCGCTTCGATTCGCGGACCGACTTCAATGCGAACGTGACGTATTACACGAACGCGTCGATCATCAGGCGGAACTCGGTCAATCCGTATCAAGTCACTTCCACGGCGTCTTCGAGCGTGAGCTTCAACAAGCAGTTTTCGTGGGGAACCCTGAGCATCGGCGGGACACGACGACAGGACCTGTCCCAGGATCAGATTAACCAGACGCTTCCTGATATCCACCTGGCGCCACGGGTCGTGACCATCACGCCATCGATCACCTGGTCTCCCACCTTTGCCTTCACGAACACCCAGAACTTCCACACATCCGTCGGCTCGCTACTCATTCCCGCTTTGCCCGGGGATACGACGCCCGTACGAACCCTGCCCCTCTTCAGGAGCGACCGGACAACGAGTCTCACGTTCGGCACGCCTATCCAAATCGGGCGGTGGACGTGGGCGAATAACTTCTCCGCACTGGACGTCTTCACGCACGACCGGCAGGAATTCCTTATTCCCGCAGTCATCGCGCCTGGGGATACGGTAATGCGGCGCGTGTTGTTCGGAGAGACATTTCAAACGACCGTCGATTGGCAGACGGGCATCAACCTGCCGCCGCTGCTCACGGGCACGTGGAAAATCCAGCCGGGGGTGTCGATCGTAAATACGACCGGCGCCGGGCCGTTCTGGATCCGCAATCAGTTTTCCAAAGGGCAGTTTGTGCACCAAGGGAAGCGGTTGTCCTTTACCGCCAGCGCATCGCCCACCTTCTTCGGATTCTTCCCCGGCTTCGGCCCGCTCTCGCGCATCCGGCATACGATATCGCCGCAGATCAGCTATCAGTATGCGCCAGGGGCACGAGTTCCGGAGGAATTCGCCCGGGTCGTCGATCCGACCGGGCGGGCACTGAATGCGCGCAGCGATCCACAGCAGACCATCAGCATCGGGCTGTCGCAGAACTTCGAGGCCAAGCTGAAGCCACCCGCCGGCGATACCGCCGCTGAGAAAGAACCGCGCAAGATTCGCCTGTTGAGCATCAGCACGAGTGGCATCAGCTATAACTTTGAGCAGGCGAAGCAGCCCCACCGCGTCGGATGGCAGACCCCTTCGCTCAGCAACACGTTCCTGTCGGACCTGCTGCCCGGATTTCAGTTGAGCATCGTGCACGATCTGTGGAGAGGCCAGGTCGGGACCGATTCGGCCCACTTCGATCCATTCCTGCAGAACGTTTCGGCTTCGTTCTCGATCGGTCCAAACACGATCGCTGGGCTCGGGCGATTACTCGGCCTGCGCCCGCGCGCGGTGGCACCCAAGCCGGCGACCGACACGACCGGTCAACAGCTTTCAGGAGGACCCCGCGCCAACGAGTTCCGTCGCTATCAGGGCGCCTCACGTGAACCGTTCGGGTCACCGTATGGTGCAGGAGGCATAGGCGGAGGAGCCGGCGGAAACTTTTCTCTCACCGTTCAGTTCTCGAGCTCACGCAACCGCGGCGATACGACGGCAGCCACACGTCATCTCGCCGGCCAGCAGACCGCGACGATGCAGCTGACTTTCAGCCCGACGCGCAACTGGACGGCAAATTGGGGCACATCCTACGATCTGGTCACGCGCCAGTTTGCGTATCACGCCGTGAGCCTGCAGCGCGACCTGCGGCGCTGGCGTGCGAGCTTCGTCTTCGGCAAGACGAGTACTGGGAATCTCTCCTTTGCCTTCAACATCACCCTCACCGATCAGCCCGACATCAAATTCGACTACGATCAACGCACCTACGTGCGCTGATCGCTGTCCTCTCGCGGAGACAATCCAACTCGGAACGCTGCGCTAACTCACGAAGAATTCAGTACTTCGCTTGAGGCATAGCGCGTGCGTACACCCGGGGCAACCTCCGTCCGAGGCTCCCATGCGCTACCTCTTGTCGTTGTTGGTGCTGGTCGCGGTTGCTTGCCGGAGCGAGTTGGTCGCTCCAGGAGGCGGTCCGTCGACGCCAGCGAATCTGGCCTACCAGCTCGAGCCGAGCGGCGATCCCAATCGCCCGCTCGGAATCCTGCTCATCTGGGATGACGTCACCGATGCTAATCTTGCCAACTATCGCGTTTACTCGCGCGCCTCCACCAGCGCCGCGTTTGGACTGCGGGGCGCAACGACGTCGAACACCTTCCACGACAATGGCGTGCCCGACCTGCAGTACGTCGTTACTGCCGTCGACGCGAATGGTGGCGAAAGCGGGTACAGCAACGCGATCACCGTTGACGAGCGGCTGCAGCTCGTCGCGCCGGCGTGGTTGTCCTCGATCTCGTTGAACGGGGCAATCCATCTTCAGTGGGATGACACCTCCTACGCCAGCGCGCCGACGCGCTTCAAGTGGTATCGCATCTACAGTACCGCGTACAACCTCGATACAGGTCTCTGCGACACCAACTGGCTACTGGAAGGCACGACCGTCGCGCCCGAATTCCTCGCGAGCGCCTTGACGAATGGTGTGCCGCAGTGCTTCGGAGTCTCGGCGGTAAGCCGCGAAGGGTACGAGAGTCTCTGGTCGCCGCTGCACCAGGACACGCCACGTCCCGACGCCCGCAATACGCTCGTGTACGCAATTGAAGCGAACGGCGCGCAGTCCGGCTTCCGCTTCTGGCAGGACGTCAACGGCGACGGCCTCGCCCAAACGTCCGAGCTTGGGCTGGTCGTCGATGGGCACGGCAGCTCCGTCGACTTCTGGGTCCACCGCGATCCGACGGATTCCACGCTGTGGCTGGTTCCCGGATTCAGCGGCACCAGCATGCAGGTCTACGGTACGAGCCCGATCGCCGATCTGACGTCGATCGACTTCGCGCCAGCCTCCGGCTACTCGCGGAACATGATCCAGGCGGTACCCGGCTACGGCTACGTCTTCCAGATCATTGAAGGCACGACACTCCGTTACGGCGCCTTGCGAATCACGCACGTCGGGCGAGACTATCTGATTTTCGACTGGAGCTTCCAGACGGACATCGGGAATCCCGAGCTCCTGATGCGAGCCGGCCTCACGACATCGCTGCCAACCGGCTCGGTCGTTCCAGGGTCGAAATAGCGGCAACGAAGACAAGGCGCCGGAGTGTCAATAGCCACTCCGGCGCCTTAGCTTTGGTCCCCATGGCGGGGTCAGTCACACTCGACGGCCGGTCGCTCTCCATCGATGACGTCGTCGCCGTCGCGCGGCGCAACGTGTCCGTTGCGCTCGACCCGAGAATGCTCAAGGCCGTCGCGGAGTCGCGGAGGGTAGTCGAGGCTGCCGTGGCGCGCGGCCAGACGATCTACGGCGTGAACACCGGCTTTGGAAAACTCGCCCACGTCCGTATCCCGCCCGAACAAGCTCGGCAGCTCCAGCTCAATCTGATCCGCAGCCACGCATCCGGCGTCGGCGATCCACTGAGCGTCGATGCCGTGCGCGCGATGATGGTGCTCCGTGCCAACGTGCTGATGCGCGGCACCAGCGGCGTGCGCCCCGTGCTGCCCGAGCTGCTCATCGAGATGCTGAACCGCGGCGTTCACCCGCGGGTCCCGTCCCAGGGGAGCGTGGGCGCCTCCGGTGATCTCGCGCCGCTCTCTCACCTTGCGCTGGCGATGATCGGCGAGGGGGACGACGGACGAACGCTGACGGCGCAGGGTTTGAAGCCGGTCACGCTCGAGGCGAAAGAGGGGCTTGCCTTCGTGAACGGGACGCAGGCCCAGACCGGTCTGGCGGCGCTGTTGGTCAGCGACGCCTGGATGCTGTGGCGCGCGGCGCACGCGGCCGCTGCGATGAGCCTCGAGGCGGTGCGCGGCACCCCCGATCCGTTCGACGCGCGCATCCACGACGCCCGCCCGCATCCGTGGCAACAGCGATCCGCCGCCTTACTCCGAGACCTGCTCGCCGATAGCGAGATCCGTGAATCGCATCGCGAGAACGATCCCAGAGTGCAGGACGCCTATTCGTTGCGCTGCACCCCGCAGGTGCTCGGCGCCGTCGGGGAGGGCCTGGCGTTCGCCGAGCGGCTGGTGACGACGGAACTGAACGCGGCGACGGATAACCCGCTGGTGTTCGGGGATGACGTGATCTCGGGTGGGAACTTCCATGGCCAGCCCATTGCGCTCGCGCTTGACGTAATCGCCATCTCGCTCACCACCTTGGCGGGTCTCGCGGAACGGCGGTTGGAGCGTGTGGTGAATCCCGATCTGTCATCCGGACTGCCGGCCTTTCTGGCGCGGGATCCGGGCCTGGAATCGGGGTTCATGACCGCGCAAATCGCCGCGGCGGCCCTTGTCGCCGATTGTCGTATCCTGGCGACACCGGCGAGTGTTCAGTCGATCCCCACGGAAGGAAATCAGGAGGACATCGTGCCCATGGGGATGAGCGCGGCGTGGAAGGCGCAGCGCATCCTCGGCAACGCGGAGCGCGTCATCGCCATCGAGCTGCTGGCGGGCGCGCAGGGGCTCGAATACCTGAAGCCGTTGCGCCCGGCGAAGGCGGTGGCGCGCCTGTATGCCGCCGTCCGTCAGGATTCGGCGGCGCTGGCGACCGACCGGCCTCTCACCACGGATATCGAAACGGTCGCGGCGCATATCCGTGCGGGCAGGTTTGCGCCGTGACGCGTTCCTCGTCGCGCACGATTCGCGCGCCGCGCGGGTCGACGAAGTCGTGCAAAGGGTGGGTGCAGGAAGCCGCGCTGCGAATGCTCATGAACAATCTCGACCCCGACGTCGCGGAGCGGCCGCAGGACCTCGTCGTTTACGGTGGCACTGGGAAGGCCGCGCGGGATTGGCCGTCGTTCGACGCGATCTGTCGCACCTTGCAGACGCTCGGCGACGAGGAGACGCTGATCGTGCAGTCGGGCAAACCCGTCGGTGTCTTTACGACGCACGCCGATGCGCCGCGCGTGCTGATCGCAAACGCAAACCTCGTGGGCCGCTTCGCGACGTGGGAAGTGTTTCGCGACCTCGAGCGCCGCGGGCTGATCATGTACGGTCAGATGACGGCGGGTTCGTGGATCTACATCGGGACTCAAGGCATCCTCCAGGGTACGTACGAGACGTTTGGCGCAGTTGCCAAAGCCAGGTTTCAAGAATCGCTGCGCGGCAGAATCGTTCTTACCGGTGGATTGGGCGGCATGGGCGGCGCCCAGCCGCTGGCCGCCACGATGAACGAGGGGATTTGTCTCGCCGTGGAAGTCGATCCCGCGCGCGTGCAGCGTCGTCTCGAGACCCGCTATCTCGATCGCTCGACTGCTTCGATCGATGAGGCGCTCGCGTGGTGCGAGGACGCTCGGCGACGCGGAACCGCTGTCTCCATCGGGCTGGTTGGAAACTGCGCCGACGTGTTGCCCGAGCTGGTTCGGCGCGGCTTCCGGCCCGACGTGGTGACGGACCAAACGTCGGCGCACGATCCGCTGAGCGGGTATATCCCCGCCGGCTTGACGCTCACCGCCGCCGCCGAATTGCGGCGCACTTCCCCGGACGAGTACGTGCGCCGAGCGCGCGAGAGCATCGCGGTGCACGTGCGAGCGATGCTCGCCTTCCAGGCTGCCGGCGCCGTCACGTTCGACTACGGCAACAACATCCGCACCGAGGCGCGTGACGCCGGTGTGACCGACGCGTTCGCGATCCCCGGTTTCGTGCCGGAGTACATCCGACCGCTGTTCTGCGAGGGGAAGGGGCCGTTTCGCTGGGTCGCCCTCTCCGGAGATGCCGCCGATCTCCGGCGCACCGACCAGCTGGTGCTGGAGCTCTTTCCGGACAACAAGCATCTGCGTCGCTGGATCACATTGGCCCAAGAGCGCGTGGCATTTCAGGGATTGCCCGCGCGCATCTGTTGGCTGGGTCAGGGGGAGCGCGCGCGCTTTGGCGTCGCGTTGAACGATCTGGTGCGACGCGGGGAGCTGTCGGCGCCGATCGTGATCGGGCGCGATCATCTCGATACCGGATCGGTCGCCTCGCCGTTTCGCGAGACGGAAGCGATGCGCGACGGTTCCGACGCCATCGCCGACTGGGCGATCCTGAACGCGTTACTCAATACCGCGTCCGGAGCGTCGTGGGTCTCGTTCCACCACGGCGGCGGTGTCGGCATCGGCAACTCACTGCACGCGGGGCAGGTGATCGTCGCTGACGGCACGCCGGCAGCGGGGAAGCGGCTCGAGCGAGTGCTGACGAACGATCCCGGTCTGGGAGTCGCGCGTCATGCCGATGCCGGCTATCCGGAAGCCATTGAGACGGCGCGTCGCCATCATATCCGTCTACCCATGCGTGAGAATCTCGACTGAAGACGCTGCTCGTCGGCGCGCGCCAGGTGGTCACCTGCCGTGGTCCTGCGCGCGCGCGACGCGGGCGCGAGATGGCCGATGTCGAAGTGCTGCGCGATGCGGCTGTTCTCATCGACGGCGAGCGCATCGCCTGGGTCGGTCCGCGTTCTGAGGCGCCCGCCTCGTCCGGACAAGTCGTCGAGGTCAGCGGCGTCATGTTTCCCGGATTCATCGACTGTCATACGCACGCCGTATTCGGCGCGCCGCGGCTCGATGATCACGAACGCCGCGCGCTGGGCGTAGACTATAAGGCGATCGCCGCGGCGGGCGGCGGCATTCTGCAATCGGTGCGCGATGTCCGCGCTCGTTCGGCCGGCGAGCTCGAGGCCCTCACCCGGGCACGACTCGGCCAGTTATTGGCGCACGGCGCAACGACGATCGAGGTGAAGTCAGGCTACGGACTCGAGCTGGAAGCGGAGCTGAAACAGCTTCGGGTGATCCGGCGAGTGGCTGACGATCTTCCGGCGACGCTGGTGCCGACGTTCCTCGGCGCGCATGAGGTCCCACCCGAATACCGCGGTAATCGCGCTGCCTACGTGCAGCTCTTGTGTGAGGAAATGATCCCCGCCGTCGCACGCGAAGGTCTGGCGAGGAGCTGCGACGTCTTCTGCGAGCCCGGAGTGTTCAGTCCCGCCGAGAGCCGCCAAATCCTCAGCGCCGCGCGGACCCATGGTCTCGCGGTGAAGTTGCACGCCGACGAGCTCGAGGGTTCAGGTGGCGCCGAGCTCGCGGTCGAGCTAGGAGCGCTGTCCGCCGATCATCTCGCCAGTATTTCGGACCGGGGGATCGCCGCACTTGCCGGCAGCGCGACGGTGGCAGTCTTGTTGCCCGCGACCATGATCTTCCTGGGGAAGAAGTCGCAGGCACCCGCTCGGCGCCTGATCGAGGCCGGCGCCGCGGTCGCTCTTGCGACCGACTACAACCCAGGAACCTCGCCGACCATGAGCTTGCCGCTCGTCATGGCACTCGGTGTCTCGCAACTTGGGCTACGTCACGCCGAAACTGTGACGGCGGTGACGATCAATGCCGCCGCCGCGCTCGGGCTGGCGGCGGACCGTGGTCAAATCGCGACAGGCTGCGTCGCCGACCTCGTCGTTGCGGCCGTGGACGACTGGCGGGAGATCGCGTATTGGCTGGGGGCCAACGTCGTAAGCGCCGTCTGGACAGCGGGTTCGGCTTGTCCGCCCCGGATGGCCCCGATATCTTAGTGCTCCCATGTCGAAGCTCGAGCAGCTCAAAGAAAAAGCCAAGGGTCTCGAGGCTAAGGACCCGAAGAGGGCGATCGAGATCTGGCTCGATGCGCTCAACAACCAGCAGTCCGAAGGGGAAGGGGAAGCGAACCCCGACCTCTCGATTTACAACCGCATCGGCGACCTGTTCATCAAGCTCAAGGATCCCGGCCAGGCGGCCGACTATTACGACCAGGCAGTCGACAAATACGCCGAGCTGGGTTTTCACAACAACGCCATCGCGATGTGCAACAAGGTGCTGCGCAACGCGCCGGCGCGGCAGGCGACCTACCTGAAGCTGGCGAAGCTCTACGCGGCCAAGGGGTTCATCGGCGAGGCGAAGCAAAATTTCGTCGAGTATGCCGAACGGATGCAGAAGGTGGGCAAAATCGAGCATGCGTTTGCGGCGTTGAAGGAGTTCACGGACATCTCGCCCGAGAGCGAGAGTCTGCGGGAGATGCTGGCCGAGCACCTCAAGATGTACGGCGCCGATCCTGGCAAGCGCGCCTCGGCCGCTGGATCGCGTGTCAGCACGGCGGCACCGAAGTCGGCGCCCCATGCAGACGATGACGTGTTGAAATCGGGCAAACGCAAAACATCGAGCCTGGTTTTTCTCGACCTCGACGAGCCGCGCGGTGCCAAAGCTCCTCCTGCTCCGCCCGCTAAGCCCGCTGCTCCTACTCCTCCTCCGGTGGCGGAGCGGTTGATCGAAGAAGTCGTGCCCGAGCCCGACGAATCACTCCAGATCGAGACGACGAGCCTGATCGACGAAGCGCCGGCGGTGGGTACGGGTGGGATGCTCGAGGGCCTGGAGACCACGCACGCCGACTTCGGCCAGATGAGTTCCACCGCGCCGAAGACGCCATCCATTCGCGAAGAGCTGAACCCCGCCGATTTGCAGCTCGAATCGATGGCGGAGCTCGAGCCGACGGTCACCGACGAGGCCGCAGCCGAGGATGTCGTGCCGGGTCTGGAGGACGCGGACTTGGTGTTGGAAGGCAACATCGACGTCGCGCCCCCTCGGGAGACGAAAAAACCCGCGCCCCCGCCAAAGATGAAGCCCCTCGGCCGTGCGCCGGCGGGCAAGCCGGCTCCCGAGCCGCCGCGCGTGAAACCCTTCGTCCCGAAGCGGCCGTCTGCGCCAACTCAGGCATCGGGGCCGGGCAAGCGAAAAACTGTCGTCGAGGTGCCGCCGCTCGAGCTCGAACCCGATTTCGAGAGCTCGGTGACCGACGCCGCGCATGACATCGACGATAAGCCCGTGAAGCCGGGGTTCATTCAGACCGAGGATGACACGTCGATCGCGCCGGGACGGCGTTCGGGATTCATCGATCTGGGAATCGATGAGATTCACACGCAAGGCGATCAAACGGGCTCGCTCGTGTTCTCGAACATCGAGGAGACGCCGGCTGCACCGGGCATCGAGGAGCTCGAATCTCACGTTGCGGACAATCCGGATGATCCCGAAGCCCACCAGGCGTTGGGCGAGGCGCTCATCGAGCAGGGCGAGCGCGACCGCGGCATCGAAGAGCTGGACCTGGCGACGACCGGATGGGAAAGCGCCGGCAATCTCGCCCAGGCGCGCGATCTCGTGGACGAGGTCCTGCACCTCGACCCCAACAGCGTGCGCCATCGTCAAAAGGCCGTCGAGTACTCGTTCAAAGCGGGAGACAAAGCAAAGCTGGTCGACGCGTACATCGAGCTTGCGGACGCGTTGCTGCGCTCAGACCTCCCCGACAAAGCACGCGCGGTGTACGCACGCGTCGCAGAGCATGATCCCAAGAACGAGCGCGCCAAGGCCGCGCTCTCGATGCTCGCGCCCTCCGTCGCGCCGTCCAAGCCGGAAGGCAAAGTCAAGGCGAAAGACGCGAAAATGAAAGTCCGCGACGAAGCGACACTGGACGGCGACTTCGTTGATCTTGGCTCGATGCTCAGCGACGAGGAAGATGAGGGTTCGCCGGCGAAAGACACGCGGATGACCGTCGCCGATGAGGAGCCCACCGGCGATGAAGAGCAGGACTTTCACGACATGCTGGCGCGCTTCAAGCAGGGAATCGACGAGAACATCGACGAAACCGATTTCCAGTCGCACTATGATCTGGGCGTCGCATTCAAGGAGATGGGCCTGTTGGACGAGGCGATCGCGGAGCTGCAAAAAGCGCTGCGTGCGCCTGAAGGCAAGCTGCGCACCTCGGAGATGCTTGGAGTCTGCTTCTTCGAGAAGGGCGCTTACGGCGTCGCGGAATCGATCCTGCGCCGCGGGTTGGATCTCCCCGCATCCGGTGATCAGGAGCGCTTAGGCGTGCTGTACTGGCTGGGCCGTGCGCTGGAGCAGCAGGGCAAGAAGGCCGATGCGCGCGATCTTTACGGCCGCGTCTTTGCGGTCGACATCCGCTTCCTCGACGCCGAACACCGCGTCAAAGCGCTGGCCAAGGCGAAATAACGTGAGTCAACAGGTCGCTCGTGTGAGCCTGCTCGATGTCCAGCGCCCCGTCGCAGGCGAGCTCGAGCAGGTCGTCGGAGAGTTGCGCCGCGTGATTGCCGCCGATTTCCCCATCGTCAGTGAAGTGAACGATCACCTGTTACAAATGAAGGGGAAATTGTTCCGGCCGACGTTGTTGCTTCTCAGTAACAAGGCCGCCGGATGCAATGACGAACGTGCCGTGACGTTGGCGGCAATCGTGGAGCTGATCCATCTCGCCACGCTGGTGCACGACGACTCGGTGGACCATTCGGTGCTGCGCCGCGGCTTGCCGACGATCAACGCGCTGTTCTCACACCAGATCGCCGTGATTATGGGTGATTATCTCTACTCTCGCGCCATCATCGAGCTGGTGCGATTCGACGATCATGAGGCGTTGCGCGTGCTGGCGCGCGTCACCAACGAGATGACGGTCGGCGAGATGCGCCAGCTCGAGGCCCTCGACAAGCTCGCATACGGCGAGGGGGAATACGACGCCCTGATTCGCGCCAAGACCGCCTCGCTGCTGTCGGGCGCCTGCGAGGTCGGCGCGCTCGCTGCCCCTGACGCTTTCCGCCAGGCGCTGGCCCGGTTCGGCATGCTGCTCGGCATGGCCTTCCAGATCACCGATGACCTGCTCGATTACACGGAGCCCGAGGCTGTGACGGGAAAACCGTCGGGACTCGATCTTCGCGAACACAAGGTGACCCTGCCGTTGATCGTCGCGCTCGCGCGCATGACCCCGGACGACCGCCGCGTCGTGGCGCAACTGATGGAGACGGCGGAGCCGGGCGACGAGTTGGTGGCCGAGGTCATCCGGCTCGTGGAGGCGGCAGGCGGGCTCGAGACGGCGCGGCAGCGCGCGCTCGACCTCGCTCAACAGGCCGAAAGCGAGCTGGATGTGTTGCCGCCATCGCCGGCCCGCGACGCCTTACAGGGGAGCATCGCATACGCCGTGGAGCGGCGCAGCTAAGCTGTGCCGCACGGTCCGCGTCGCCCCGCCTTCTATATCGGCGTGCTTGCGATAGGCTTCGTCGTGGGCGGATTGCTGCACGCCTTCTTGCGGCGCTTTCTGCCACAGGGGCCCGCCCGCGAGGTGTTCACCTGGTCGGTGACGCCGACCATCGGGCCGTTTCACCTCGACCTGCTCGTGATGTCGATTACGTTGGGACCGATCGGGCTGGACGTGTCGCTGCTCGCCGTCGTCGGCGTGGTGATTGCCTACCTGTTCGCGCGGTCGCTCTTCTAATCGAGGGTCGCCGCCGCCTGCGATTTGAAGAGGTCTTTGCGCCGGTCGACGATCTTGGCTTTGGCGCGTAACCCGTCCAGATACTGCTGAATGCGCGCCTGCTGCACCGCCTGACGCAGCTGCGTGCGCTGCGCATCGCGCTGTTTTAGCCACGCGGTCGAGTCGGCAAGCTTGCGCCACAGCGACTGGATGATGAAGTAGCCGCCCTCTCCCTCGATCACGCCACTCCGCTCGCCCATGCGCAGGCCGAACGCAGTACCGACGAGCACCGGCTCGCGGCCCAGATAACTGGGCGGCCGCAGACGGGTGAACGGAGCGAAGCGCTGCGCGCCCGTCAAGTCGGGAGCGGCCTTCAGCAGCGTGGCGAGCGAATCGGCGCGGCGACGCGCCAAGGCTTTTTGCTTGTCGATCCGCACGACGCTGCTCACGCGATCCCGAATCTGGGCGATCGGCGGCACGCCTGCCGGAGCGAGCGAGTCGAGACGGAAGACGTAGTACGCTGCCTGTCCCTCGATCACGGGACTCGTTTCGCCGATCGGCGCTTCAAACGCCCACACGCTGACGTCGGGAATCACGTAGCGGCCCAGATTGAAGCGCTCGCCCTGGATGACCTGATACGTCGGCGACACCTGCAGCGCCAAGCGGCGTGCCGCACTGTCGAGCACTGTGGGACTGGTCCGTTCGGCCGCAATCCGTTCGAGCGTATCAGCCCGCGCCTCGACCTGCTCGAGGTGCGCGCCTTGCAGGCTGACCGGCATGAGAATGTGACGAACCTTGACGGAATCGCCTTTGATCTGATCGATGCGGATCAGGTGAAAGCCGAATTGCGTGGCCACGGGCGCCGACACCTGTCCCGGCTTAAGATTGCGCATCCCGGTACGGAATTGGGCGTCGAAGCTGGGATCGTCTTTCTTCACCCAGCCGAGATCGCCACCGCGATGCCCGCTGACGGTATCGCTCGACTCGCGCTTGGCGACGTCCTCGAACTTCGCGCCGCGGGCGAGCTCGGCGCGCACGCGTGCGACATGAGCGCGCGCGGCCGCGCTATCTGCGGCGTTCGGCAGGCGCGGCAACGCCACGAAGCGGACGAACGCGATGGCGGGACGCTTGAAATCGTCGGGGTGTTTGGCCACGTACGCGGCGATTTCGGCATCGCTGATCGGCGAAGAGTCCGGGATGGCATAGGGCCAGATCGCGAGCGACGCGATGGTTACCGAATCGTGTTGATCCCTGTAGATCCGCCAGAGTTTGGCGTCCGAGATGTACACGTCCGCCGTGAGGTACTGTGCCAGCTTGATGCGCGGAATCTGATCGCGGTACATCGTCTCGATCTGGGCCAGCAGCTGCCGATCGGTCGTCGTTCTCAGGAACTGCTGCCACTTGCGGATATCGAATTGGCTGTCGGTCTGAAACTGCGGATCCCGCATCACCTCGGGCGGCGGCGATGTCGCCGCGATCTCGCGCACTTCGTCATCGCTGACGCGAATGCCGAGACGCCGATACTCCTGCTGCAGCAACGTCTCCTGCACCATCTGATTGATGACCTGGTCGCCGATCTGCTGCTCGTCCTCGCGCGTCATCGGCGCCGCGCCCGTCTGCTGGCGGTATTGCTCCGTCGCGACCTGCACGCGCTGCTGGTATTCGTTGATCTGGTATTCTCTGCCATTGACGCGGAGGACGACGTTACCGCTGGGACCGAGGATGCTCATCACCTGACCGACGGCCAACCAGGCGACAAACGAAATGGCGAGGATGTAAAAGACCCACTTCGCGTTCGCGTGCATCGTGCGCATCAAGGCCACTGCGACAACTCCAGTACAAAGGGTGGGAAGGGGCATAAGTCTAAAAACGACAACGAACAAACTCAAGCGCACAGAACCGCCGGTCATTTGACAGCAGCGGCGGCGGAACACTATCTTCGGCCAATCCCCACATAGACTTACGGAGCGCTGTGGCCTACACCAGCGAGATCGACAAGCTCGAAGCGCGCTTTCGGGACAACCCCAAGGGACGCAATTTTGCGCCGCTTGCGGATGCCTATCGCAAAGCGGGGCTTATAGATAACGCGATCGACCTCTGCCAGAACGGCCTCAAGCTCCACCCCGATTACGTCAGTGCCTACATCGTCTACGCCCGCTGCCTCGTCGACAAGAAAGACGACCCTTCCGCTCTCGGCGTTTTCAAGAACGTTCTCGAGCTCGACGGCGAGAATATCATCGCCCTCCGCGGTCTCGCCGAGCTCGCCGAGCGGAACGGGAAATACGAAGAGGAGGTCGTGTGGCTGGCGCGGTTGCTGAACGCAGACCCGATGAATGGGGACGCGGCGGAAGCGCTGGCGCGCGCGAAAGGAAAGGTGACCACTAAACCTCTCGAGGCCACGGAAGCCCCGACTGCCGCGATGGATAAGCCGGACTTCGCGATCGAGCACGAGGAGAAGGTCGAAACAACGCTGAAGACGAGGCCGAGCGCTTCGGGCGCGGCGCCGTCGCCCGACGTCGAGAATGTCGAGCAGCCGATCAGCTTCAATCCCTCCGCCCACGCGGCCGCGAAGGCGGAGGGTCTTGAAGTCCAGGAAGACGTCGAGCTGAATGCCCAGGAGATCGAGCAGGTGGAGATTGAAGGCCTCGCGCGTACGCAGTACGAGGGCAGCGGGATGTTCAAGCTCGACGCTCCGGAGCCCACAGGTGCCGGTCCTGAGTTGGACGAGTTGCCGCAGGTCGATCTGCCGCTCATCATGCCCGACGATGAGATGAAACGTCCTGCACCGCCGCCGCCCGCTCCGCGACCGCCCCCCCCGCCCCCCCCGGCCCCGCCGCCCCCCCCGGCCGCGCCGCAAGCGAAGGCGCGCGTGCCCTCCGACGATGACGGCGCCGCTGATACGGCGACGCTGTCGCGCGCGGAGCCCGTCCTGACCGAGACGATGGCGGAGCTCTACCTGAAGCAGGGGCACCAGCAGGACGCGCTGCGCGTGTATCAAGCGCTACTGGCGCAACGACCGAACGATCCCAAGCTCAAGAGCAAAGTCGAGCAGCTCTCGCCTAGGAGGAAAAAGGGCTCTGGCGTTTCCGCGCAAGCGTTTCTCAAGGGAATCTGGTCCGGGCGGGGTGCGCCTTCTCCTCCTCCGTCGCCGGCACCGGTCGAGCACAGTACGCTCGCCGCGGCGTTTGACGTCGCCGATCCGTCACCGGGCGAGCCATCGCGTCCGGCGCAAGATCACATCTCGCTCGATTCGGTGTTTGGCGAGGAAGCCGTGCGCCGTTCGAACGCGCAACCGAGCAGCGCTGCGCCCGAGGGCGCACAGACCAGCGGCTTCTCCTTCGATGAATTCTTCGCCGGCGGAAAAGAGGGCGGAGCCACGTCAGGTCCCGCCCCGGACACGGCGAGTGCCAAAACACCGGCCGCGGGGGGGGGGCGGTCATCCGGCCGCAGCCAACGGCCTCCCGAGGATGAGGGTGAGGCGGACCAGTTTCAGCAGTGGCTCAAAAAACTGAAATCATAGTCGCCGTGTTGAACGGCCCGAATCTGAATCTCCTGGGTGAGCGCGAGCCGGAGTTGTATGGCAGTGCGAGCCTGGCGGAGATCGAGCGCGCGACGCAAGCATCCGCGCGGGCACTCGGCGTGAAATGCAGCTGGGTCCAGACCAATCACGAAGGCCAGTTCGTCGACGCGATTCAGGGTCTCAAAGGGAAGGCGGACGGCGCGCTGATCAATGCTGCGGCGTTCACGCACACGAGTCTCGCCGTCCGTGACGCGCTGCTCGCGGTGCGCGTGCCGTTCGTCGAAGTCCATCTCTCGAATATTTTCGCGCGCGAACCGGAGCGGCGGCGCTCGCTGCTCGCGGATCTCGCGGTCGGTGTCGTGACGGGGTTCGGGGCGGACAGCTATCGCCTGGGACTCGAGGGGTTGGTCGCTCATATCAAGTCACGATAGGCGTCCCGAACGCCAGGCGGCACTCGCTGCGCTCCTCGAGGCAGAAGGGCTCGATGCACTCCTCGTCACGTCGCGACCCAATATCCGGTATCTCACGGGTTTCAGCGGCTCGGCGGGCGTGGCGGTGGCGACACGCGGTGCGCTGCTCCTGGTGACCGACTTTCGCTACGACGAGCAGGCGCGCCAGCAATCTGGCGCCGTGGCAAGGGTCGAAATCGAGGGCGTCAGCGTTTGGGATCGGCTCTTCAAAGAGCTCGGTGGTAGCACGCAGGCCGGCAGAGGGGGGGGGGCGCTCATCGGATTCGAGGCCCATGCCCTCACCGTGAAAGAGGCGGAACGGCTGTCCAGCCCGGTCGCGAGCGCGTGGCGTTGGAAGCCAGCGGGTGAGCTGGTCGAGCGGCTGCGCGTGCGGAAAGATCCAGGCGAAGTGGCTGCGATTCGCGCAGCGGGAATGCTTGCCGCCGAGGCACTACGAGAGACGCTCACCGCTGTGCGGCCCGGTCAGACGGAGCTCGAAGTCGCGGGAGTCCTGGAACGTGCGCTCCGCCGCCACGGCAGCGAGGCCCATCCGTTCCCCACGATCGTGGCGAGTGGGCCGCGGAGTGCGCTGCCCCACGCGCACACGAGCCAGCGGACGGTGGCCGCCGGTGAATGGCTGCTGCTCGATTTTGGCGCCGTGGTGGACGGCTACTGCGCCGACGTAACCCGGACCGTTGTCGTCGGCGCGCGCGCGGATGATGCGCAACGCGCGCTGTACGACCTGGTGCAGGAAGCGCAGCAGCGCGCGCGCGCGGGGGTGCGGGCGGGCATGAGCGGGCGCGAAGCGGACGCGCTGGCGCGCGACCCGATCGAGGCGCGCGGTTTCGGCGCGGCGTTCGGACATTCGACGGGACATGGCGTAGGCCTCGAGGTCCATGAGGCGCCGCGGCTCGCGCGCACCAGCGCGGATCCGTTGCCCGAGAATGCCGTGGTGACGATCGAACCGGGTGTCTACGTCGCGGGACGCGGCGGCGTTCGCATCGAGGATGACGTGCATCTGTCCGCTGATGGGCCGGTGCTCTTGACCGACGGCTGTACGGATCTCGTGGAACTGGTGTAGGGCCTCTCGGGGGGTATCTTCACGGTATGAAGCTCGACATCATCGCGCAGATCGTGCAGATCTTGAAGGACGCGCCGGAAGTGGGAGCCATCGAGATCCGGCGCGGCCTGTTTGGCGCATGGTCGTCGGTTCGGGTGTCGAAGGCGGGTCATGGGACGAATGCGAGCGGTGGACACATCGTCGTAACGCAACCGACGACCATTCCCCAGTCCCCTGTCCCGGCATCACGGGGAATGGGGACTGGGGAATCGCCGTCCTCCCAGGGTCCCCAGTACCTTGAGATCAAGTCGCCCATGGTGGGCACCTTTTACCAGTCTCCCGAGCCAGCCGCGCAGCCGTATGTGAAGGTCGGCAGCCGGGTGACCGTAGGGCAGGTGGTCTGCATCATCGAAGCGATGAAGATCATGAACGAAATCGAGTCCGA
>WNFH01000157.1_pt1 | contig 37785 bp, 40 predicted proteins | sample 5400411 | NCBI WGS metagenome assembly WNFH01 (sample SAMN13153347, study PRJNA577476) | soil metagenome | isolation source: 200 cm saprolite under Douglas fir tree site 2 hole 3 | place: USA:California | collected 2015-04-18 | reverse complement strand
CCACGCGGCAGCCGTTCAGGTACATGATCGAGGTGGCGTCCACGAACACTTTAAGGCCGTCCATATCGAACACTTTGTCCATCATGCCCGCGCTGGTGTCGAACTGCAGGGAGTAGGAGAAGCCCGAGCATCCGCCTCCAACCACCCCCACGCGCAAGCCAGCCGGCGCGGGATTCTGTTGCGCCATGATTCCCTTTACCTTGGCAATGGCATTTGGGGTGAGGCTAATGGGTGCCGCTTTTACTTCCGGTGGAGTCGGGGTCGTCGGGGTAGTTGTTGTGGTCGACATATGTATCTCCTCGAGCCTATAAGCCTAAATTGTAGCAAACGCACACCGGGCGATTCAGACAAAATCGTTGCCGCGTGTCTCGGGCAACTCACTGTCTACTAGAACCGGTCCCATAGTGGGTGCTCGGTTAGAATTGGGGCGGCACACCTTTTTAGCGGTGCCATAATCCGCTTTTCCTTTCCGGGGGAGCGTGGAAAAGGGTGCCTCCCTTCCTCTCGCGGTCCAGAAATAGGGGAACGGGGGTTCGATAATTGTGTCTTGCGATTCCCTCAGGCGCTTCTGGTCGCCACCGGCGCCTGGAATGTCAATCGGTTACTTGTCGTGGGAGTGTTGACATGGCTCTTTGGATTTTAAGAGCGACGAAGTATTCTCCATCTTTCTCAATAACTTCGCATGGCCCGTATTTCATTCTTGGGTGCTAAAAGGGTTCGATCACAGTCGGCATGAGCGCCACTTCGATACTGTAGCCTTTCGCTTCCCTGGTAGTTCTCGGCGATCAACCATCCACTGCAAATCAGGTCGCTGTTCGCGGTGAGCGAATTGATAAGCGCTGCTAGCTTAACGGGGTCCATCGACCGTTAATACCTTCCGGTCAGCAAACGGATGGTCAACGCTGGAAAAACGGCTTTCACCCTTACTGAGGTTTGTCTTTCATCACCGTTGAACTTGTAAACCAAAATGGTGGCAGCCAAACAGCTACCAAGCAATCCCGCTGTCCGGTCGCTATCGTTCGGTCTGCTGGGGAGATCGGCCAAATGACCGTCAATGACCAAATCGTAATCTACGTTCGCGACAACGGGGCCGGATTTCATACAAAGTATGCAGACAAGCTTTTTGGGGCCTTTCAGCGGCTCCACAGCGCCGATGAATTTGAAGGTACTGGGGTAGGACTCGCCATTGTGCAGCGCATCATCCGAAGGCATGGAGGGCGGGTCTGGGCTGAAGCGGAGGTCGGCAAGGGGGCGGACGTTTTGTTTCGTTCTGGGCGTAGCAAGCGCGGCCATCGTCGAAAGAGGGAACCCTCAAGCCAACGAAATAGATGATGGCCTGCCACAAAGCCGCGCTGCTTCTGCTGGTGGGTAATCCGTAGACTCGGAATTACCGGATAGTGTTGGCGGACAAGCAGAGAGATCAATCGCGGTCGATGTTTCAAGCGCAGACTGTCTGGGTCAAACAAGCTCACGATATTGTGAGTCTCCGGTATCCATGCGCATTCGTGGTTGTCACCTGCGCCGCAAAGTTGTTGAATTTGCAGTATCCCACGAGGCTTTAACCTGAAGGTTGTAGAGATCCAGCATGAAAATGGAAAAGACGACACCGTGAAATCGAGGGTTCGACGAGGGATACGGCGGTTCTATCGTTCGAGCCGTCAGTAACGCTCTATCCGCTGATTCTGGCTGTGATTCAGAATGTCCGTGGAAAACTGCTCCACAAATCGGGGAAGTTTTTTTCGGCGATCTCCAACTTCAATGCATCGACCATGTGTTTTCCTCGCGAAGTCCGACAGGTAGAACCCGTATATGAGAATGGATTTCGACCCGCGAAGGCTGTGACTCGCTACCAAGGCAACATGACACTTGACCCCGAGTTGGCGAGCCCTGGAAGCAAGTTGCTCGGCTGCCTTGTGGCCGAAATCCTCTCTCCCCTCGGCAATTACGAACAGAGACTTGGGGCGAACGTCATCCGTAAACTGGCTCAAGGCTAGATCCATTGCTTTGTACAGATGAACCGAGAAGTACCGCTCTCCGGATTGCTCAAGGCTGACGCTCTTGATCGCGTCAACGACCTCACTCGGTTTGGCATTGGCACTCCGTAAAGCTGGCTCCCCATAACCAAATGTGATTAGCGAGACGGCAGCATCTCGTTGATTCAAATGGTTAAGGACGCCGGACGCGAGACCTGATTCCAAAGAAAACACTTTGCTCTGGTTGGGGTTGATATCTAGGAGAATCACCACCTGAAGGGGGGACAGCTGCTGGTTCCCTTGCGGCGCATTCTTGCCGGGAAGGGGTGAATCTGCAGAAGCAGCGGCCAGGATCGACACCAGGCAGAAAATTGCTAAACGGGTTAACAGCGTTTTCGATGACACCGGCCCACGCCTCCTTGTCGCAACGCGCCCTTTCGCAAGACCGAGTTCGCTCGGCGGAAATTCACACTCGCTATGGACCAGCCCGCGACTGCGATCTCGAAGAACAATCTTGTTTCTGGGCACGGATTTTCACTCGGACTGCGTCCCGCTTGTGCCTGGTTGAGCGAAAATCGACATCAACCAGGTCTCCGACGCGGAGCGTTTTGAAAAGCAGTCGCTCTTTGTGACATCGAAACTCCGTCTGGTCAGTGATGTCGAAACCAACCTCGGGGAAGAACCAGGTACGAATAGAAAAGTGATTGTCCTCAATTTGGTTCACGTATCCGTACATGTAATCTGCTGCTGCATGCGTCGTGAGCAAGAGAAGTAAGATTGCCGGTCCAAACCCCTGCCGTGTGAACATCGATATCTCCAATCAACCGGCGCAACCGTAAAGAGCGGTCGGTTCGGTCCTGACGTAGTTCGGGCAAGGTGGCATCTCTTTGTGAGTCGACCAGGCTCATGCTCTGCCACGACTTCCCATGGGAGTGCGCGGATCACTAGATAGGTGTGCTGGCTAGTCAACATGTTCTCCTTCTTCCAGGAAACCGATTTCTGGCGGAGGCAGTCGGTCGTCTTTCCTCGCCCAAAAGACATACATGGTGGGCAGCAAGATGACGCTGATGAAGAGTTCGACAATCAACCCTCCGACAATCACGATGGCAAACGGCCGTTGCGAGTCGGAGCCGATGTCATGCGACATAGCCGCCGGAAGAAGGCCCAAAGTGGCCACCAGCATGGTCATCATGATGGGTCGAAGGCGCAGCAGCGCGCCTTCCTTCGCGGCTTCGCGGGGGCTCATGCCGCGCGTGCGGAGTTGGTTGATGTACTCCACCATAATGACTCCGATCTCAACGGACACGCCGATGAGCGCAAGAAATCCCAAGCCGGACGACACCGAGAAATGTGTGCCTGTCAGCAGCAGGCTGAGAAAACCACCAAGCGGAGAGAGTCCAACGACGGCAAGAATCAGGCCAACCCACTTCCACGAGTCGAAGGCCAAGTAGAGGATGAACGACATCAGCAGCAGCGTAGTCGGCACGATCAGGGCGAGACGACGGTTCGCGCGCTGCTGGCTTTCGTACTCGCCCGTCCAGTCCAAGTGGTAGCCTTCGGACAGCTGCACCTTCTGGCGAACCTCCTCGATAGCCTGGCGTACCGTGCTGCCCAGGTCGCGTCCACGCACGCTGTACTTAATGGCGACGTAACGTGAATTGCCTTCGCGATAGATGTTGGACGCACCGTCTTCCAGTTTGATCTGGCAGAGTTGGCCTAGAGACACGCGCTCCCCTGACGGGGCTAGAATGCGAATGTTGGCGACATCTTCTACTTTCTGGCGGAACGGCGCCTGGTAACGGACGGTGAGGTCATAGCGTTGTTCACCAATCAGGATTTGGCTCACGGCCTTGCCGCCAACCGCGGTTTCCACCGCGTCCTGCACATCGCTGACGTTAATTCCGAAGCGATCGGCTGCGGCGCGATCCACCACCAGATTCACGTTGGGTTGGCCGCGTACCTGAAACGTGCCCAGGTCGGCCACTCCGGGAATCCTGCCCATCACCTCCTGAATTTCGTTGGCTTTGGCTTCGAGGACCTTTAAGTCAGTGCCAAACAGTTTGACCGCCAATTCTCCTTTGACGCCGCTAACGGCTTCCTCTACGTTGTCGGAAATCGGCTGGGAAAAGTTCCAGTCCACGCCTGGGAACTTGTTGAGGTCCCCATCCATGGCGGCAATGAGGTCGTCTTTGGTCTTGAACTCGGAGCGCCATTTTGAGCGTGGGAGCAAGTCAACAAAGAATTCCGTGTTGTAGAAGCCGCTGGCATCACTGCCATCATCCGGGCGCCCCACCTGGCTCATGACTTGCTTGGCTTCAGGAAAGTTGGCTAGCACGCGGCGCGCCCGGTTGGCGAGGTCGATTCCCGCAGAAGGGCCTGTGCTCGGAGCCAGCGTGCCGCGTACCCATATCGCCCCCTCGTCCAAGTGAGGCAGGAATTCAGAACCGATCACCCCGCCGAAGCCAAGAAACAACATCACCGCGAGTGCGGCGATACCCAGCCCCAACGTGAGCTTCATGTGGTCGAAGCACCAGTCGAGTCGGCGGCCGTAGTATTCCTGCAACCAATGAAACACCGGGTTGCGCCACTCTTTGATTTCGCCTCTGAACAGCAGAGTGCACAGTACGGGCGCGATCAGGAGGGCAAACAGCAATGCTCCCAACAGGGCAAACGCAACCGTCCAGGCCATGGGTCTGAATAGGCGTCCTTCTACCCGCTGGAGGGTGAAGATCGGAAGATAGGAAATGATAATGATGATGCGGGCGAAGAAAACCGGCCTTTGCACTTCGTGCGCCGCGGTGCCGATGATCTCCAGTAGCGTCTTCTTGCCCTGCCCGTATCCCGCATGGCGCAGAATGTTCTCGACCATTACCACCGAGCCATCCACCACCATGCCAAAATCCAGCGCACCCAGGGAGAGCAAGTTGGCGGGAATGTGACTCAGATCCAGTAGGATTGCCGCGAACAGCAGTGCGAAAGGAATCGTGATGGTCACGATCAATGCACTGCGAACGTTACCCAAGAACAAGAACAGGACCACCGTGACCAGCAGTACTCCATCCGTCAGGTTACGCAGCACGGTGTGCGTCGTGTAGTGGACCAGGTCGCTGCGATCGAGGTGGGGAACAATCGTCACGCCCGCGGGCAGCAGGCCGGTGTTGAGCTGCTTGATTTTCTCGTGCAGTGCATCGAGAGTGGCATCGGCTTCTGCGCCCTTGCGCAGCAAAACGATGCCCTCCACAACATCGTCGTTGTTGATGACCGTTCCATCTTCATGACGGATGCTTTTGCCGAGCTGGCCCAGGCGTACTTTGGGGGCTTGCGCCACAATACCCAGATCGCGCACCCGGACAGGAGTGCCGCTCTGCACCTTCACCACCGTGGCGGCGATGTCGTCGGTGGTTTGCATTAGACCCACGGCACGGACATTCAGTGCCTGCTCTCCCCGTTCGATGAAGCCGCCACCGGCATTAATGTTGTTGTTGGCTATGGCCTGCTCAACCTGACCCAGGGAAAGTCCGTAGGAGACCAGCCTGCCCGGATCGACTTGAACCTGGTAGTCGCGCGTCGGCCCACCGAAGATATTGACCTCAACCACGTTCGGGACGGATTTCAGTTGGTTCCGAACCACCCAGTCTTGCAGTGTCTTCAACTCCATCACGTCGTACTTTGGGTTCGTGCTCTGGAGTGTGTAGAACATGATCTGCCCGGTCGGGCTATAGTCCGGACCTAGACTTGGGGCCACAGCTTGGGGCAGAGTGACCTGCTGCAAGCGGTCGATCACTTCCTGGCGAGCGTTCAGAGTCGTAGTCTGGTCGTCGTAGATGATGGTGATCACTGACAGTCCCGCCAGTGACACCGAGCGCAGGTGAGTCATATGCGCCACGCCGTTCAGCTGCACTTCGAGGGGGACTGTGATCTGCTGTTCCACTTCCTCCGCGGCGTGTCCTGGCCATTGGGTAATGATCTGCGTATAGGTATCGGCGACGTCGGGGTAGGCTTCGATCGGTAGATTGTGGAAAGAGATGATGCCCCAAACAAAGAGAACAAGCGCGACGCTTAACACCAAAATGCGGTTGCGCAGGGCAAAGTCGATAAGATAGCGGATCATTTACCCTGCTCCGCCACCGTCGAGGAAAACTCCAGCGCATTTGCGACAATTTCTTCTCCGGCTTTCAAGCCGCCTTGTATTTGTTGCTTCCCGTCCGAGTTTTCTCCCAGAGCGCGCACTTCGATGCGGCGAAAACGCTGTGGTCCGTCCTTTCGGAATACCCAATCCTTGTCTTGAAGGCGCATGATCGCGGTGGAGGGAACAACGATCCGCGATTGCGACTTGCGTGACCGGAACGCGGCCACGGCAAACATGCCGGGTCGCAATGATCCGTCGCGATTTGGCAACACGATGCGCACCTTGGCCGAGCGCGTAGCTGGATCGAGGACGCGGGAAATGTCAGCGACTTTGCCGCGGTAAGTCTTGTCCGGATAGGCATTCAGACGGATGTCGGCAGTGTCGCCCAAGCGCACCTCGCCGAGGTCGTTCTCATAAACGTCGCAGAGGACCCACACTTGAGTAAGGTCAGCGATGGTGAAGAGATTGGGACTGTTGTCGAGGGTCTTGATCCCCTCGAATCCCGAGATGTTCTGTTCGACGATCGTTCCCGAGATCGGCGCGCGAAGCTCGATCACGGCAGCGGGATGAGCCGGATCGCCGCCTAACAGGCGGACGCGCTGTTCCATGTTCTGCACATCCAGCTTGGCCTTCTCTTCAGTGTCCTCCGCCTGTTGCAAGTCTTTTTCGGCGAGCGCGCCGTGCGAGTTGAGCAACTGTGCACGATCATGGGCCTTCTGCGCCAGCCGCTCGTCGGCGGCAGCCTTCTGATAGTCGGAAAACGATCCGGCCAGATCGGCGCTGTGAATGGAGAGCAGGATCTGGCCTTTCTTGACGTAGTCGCCAAGCCGCACCTTCAGATCAACAACACGCCCCGATCCCTGAGAGGTCACGTGGATGGTGCGGTTCACGTCCGGGGTGACGCTGCCATTGGCGGCAAGAACGGTCGGCAAGTTTTGTGTTTCAGTCCTGGCCAGCTTGAACAACTCCGCGTGTTCCACGGTGTAGAGGTTGGGATCAACTGTGACCTCAGCCTTGGTCGGAGACGCCTTGGTCTCGTTGGAGCACGAGGCACCCATTAATGCCAAACACAAGACCCCGCAGATTGCCCCTGTGCGTTTGCCCTTTGTGCTTCTCATTGCACCACCTCGCGGCCCACGGCAAGATTGAGTTGGCTGGCAGCGGAGAGGTACGAACCAATCAGGTTGACGTAACTTAGCTGCACACTTCGGTACTCGCTCTGCGCATTCAGAAAATCCAGGAGCGAAGCTCCGCCGTGTTGGTATGCGAAGGCCACCGTGTCGCGCACTCGTTCGGCCTGTTGCAGGTATTTGCGCTTGTAGGGTTGCAGCAACGCCACATTGCTAGTCAGCGAGGCGTAGGCGGAATCAACGTCGCTCAACACCTGCGCTTCGGCAGCGTCGCGCAGTCTCTGGTTGCGCGTGATGTCGAGTTGCGTGCGCAGCTTCTCGCCTTGGTTGCGGTCGAAAATGCGGAGGGGGATGCTGATACTGGCGCCGAGTGTTTGGTGGTCATAGGCGTTGTTGAACGAGGGGTTGTAGGTATACCACGTGCTCAAAGTCGGATCGGTTGAGCCGTTTGCCACAGCGAGCTTGTGATCGGTCTGGGCTTTGTATGTGGCTTCAACCGCCGCCCTTAGATCAGGCCGTGTATCCAGAGCGATTTTCCTGAACTCATCGCGAGGCAAGAGTTGATCGTTGAAATCGTATGGCCCGGTCGCGTCGAATTGTTCAATCGGAGTGCGGTCGTTCAGCAACCTGAGCAACTGGATTTTGGCCGTGCGTAAGTTCACTTCTGCGGTTTGCACGTCCGACTCGTACTGCACCCGCTGCAGTTCCAGTCGGTCGAGGTCCATCTGCGCCATGTCGCCAGCACTGAATCGATCTCGGCTTACCTCGAGCAGGTGGTCGTAATAGGTAAGATTGTCTCTTGCCAACCGCAGCACAGATTTGGCCTGCAGCGTTGACACAAAGGCGCCACGCAAGTCGAACAGCAAGCTCCGCTCCAGATCGGCGTGAGTGGAGACCGCGATCTCCGTCCCCTTGTGCGCGCTCTCCCGCCGCAATTCCCGCTTGCGCTGCCGTTCGTGCAGATAGCTAAAGTTGGTGGAAAGCTCGGTGCCGGCGAAGGGTCGCCAAACGCCTTGGTAAGGAGCGATCTGAGTCCCATCCGTGAGCAGAGTGAAGTTCGGATTGGGGCGCAGGTAAGCGGTTATCTCTTGCGCTTTCGACTCGTCAACATTGAACCCGTCGGCTTGCAGAGTGGGGTTACTGTGCTCGAACCGCGCGCGCACTTTCTCCCATGTCCAAGGCTCCTGTGCTTGAGTAGCGGCGCAAGACGTGAGCAGGAGAAGTAGAACCCAACGATGGCAGAAATTGCTTATCATCAGGCGTCCCAGTTGCCATCACCCGGCGGCCGTTGAGCCAGACCTCGACACGCGTTTCGGGGTTGAAGGAGGGGTGGCATGATGGGTAGCTTTTCGACGTCAGACTTCAGGGTTCGACGACGACATTGAAGTTCCGGAAATAGAATTGTGCGGAATGGCTAGAGGAGAGGGAAACCTATCTTTCGATTGGTTGGCTATCTTTTGGCCGCCGAAGCCTATCTTTCAGTTGGCGTGCGAAAAGGTCTTTCTTTGCGGAGTACAACGGGGGCAACATTAACATTAAGGATTGGGATGAAGGGTCTGCTTTCCATCTTCGTACCCGCAAACCGCACCAGGCTGCTGATAGTAGCCGGTCTGCTCGTGGCCGGCATTGCGGTCACCGACTGGCTTACCAAGCCATACATCTCCCTTGGATTTCTGTACCTGTTTCCCATCATCATTGTGGGCGGTTTTCTCTCGCGAACCCAGACTATAGGGGTGGCCCTCGTGTGTGCTGTCCTCCAGGAGTCTTTCAGCAATCTGCCGGAGAGCGAGGCGATTTTCCGGCTGCTCCTGAGTTCGGTGGGCTTTAGCGGCACTGGTCTTTTCATTTCAGAGCTTCTGCGAAATCGCCGTATCGTTTTGGAGCACGTGGAAGAGTTGGAGAGTGAAGTAAAGCTGCGCCGCGACGCGGAAGATCAGTTACAGGTTTTGGTGGAGAGCAGTCCAGCCGCAATTCTGACGATTGACTCGAACGGAAAGATCCTTTTAGCAAACCAGGCAGCGCAGCAATTGCTCGTGCCGGACACATCGTCCTTAAAAGGTCAACCCATCAGTTCCTACCTGCCGTCCCTGCAAACTGTAGTGCAGACGCAGCCCTCAAGAACCTTCCGGACCACATTGCAGTGCAAAGGGCAACGATCGACAGGCGAATTGTTTCTGGCGGGTGTGTGGTTTTCCACTTACAACACGATCTCCGGTCCACGCCTTGCGGCGGTAGTGGTGGATTTGTCAGAGGATCTGCGAAACCGGGAGGAATTGAGTCTGGATCACTTGTTGAGGAGCAGCAGGATTCTTGTGAGCGCCATGGCTCACGAGGTCAGGAATTTGTGCGGTGCGGCGGTTGTCCTCCACAAGAATCTTTCCCGAGTCCCAGATCTGGAACGAAACGAAGATTTTCAGGCTCTGAGCTCATTGATCCAGGGTTTGGAACGAATATCCGCTCTCAGCGTGAAGGCCGCTCCCTCCGATGCCGCAGTGACGGTTGAGCTGACATCCCTTCTCGACGAAGTGCGAGTGCTGATCGAAGGCGCTTATTCTGAATCTAACATCAAAATCGAATGGCGGGTTCAGGAGAGCCTACCGCTGGTTTGGGCCGACCGTTATGGTCTGATCCAAGTATTCTTGAATCTGGCGAAGAATAGCCAGCGAGCCATGGCGTCAACTGAAACCAGGCAATTGTGGCTTAGTACATCATCGGACGCAAAGCAGGTCACGATTCGCTTCGAAGATACGGGAATCGGAATAGCCCATCCCGAAAACCTGTTTCGCCCCTTCCAGCCCGGAGCCGAGACGGCCGGTCTTGGGCTGTATATCTCGCGGTCAATCATGCGAAGTTTTGGGGGCGAACTGCTCTATGAAACCAGGCCTCAGGGGAGCTGTTTTGTTGTGGTCGTTCCGGCGGTAGCCATGGCCAAGGAAACTGTGAATGCCTGATTCCGCGGAACGTCGCATAGAAATCGTGTTGGTGGATGATCACGCCTTGTTCCGGGAGAGTGTGGCCCGTCTCTTGGCCGCGGAGCCAGGCTTCCGGGTTGTTGCACATTGCAGTTCCGTCGCAGAAGGTCTAGCGGCATTGCGGAAGACCCATGTCGACATCGTGCTCCTTGATTTTGACCTCGGACAAGGTGATGGCGGCGAGTTCATGCGCTTGGCGAAGCAACAGGGATTCACCGGCAAAGTCCTGGTCGTTACTGCCGGAGTGCAAAATGAACAAGCCGCGGACCTGATTCGCAACGGCATTTCTGGAATTTTCATGAAACACCACTCGGCGGCACTGCTCATCGAGGGAATCCGCGATGTGCTTGCTGGAAAGGTCTGGTTTGATCGGGAACTCTTGCAGGAAGCGGTGGGCCGCGCAGGCCCTCGTCAGGAGTCTAAAGAAGATCGGTTTACCGAAAGAGAACGTCAAGTTCTTTCTTGTGTATTCGATGGCTTGGTGAATAAAGAAATCGCGAAGCGAATCGGAGTATCCGAGAGTTCGGTAAAAGCAACGCTGCAACAACTTTTCTCCAAAACCGGCGTGCGGACTCGCAGTCAGCTTGTGCGTATCACTCTGGAGCAATACAGGAGTCAGCTCTAGCTGCACCTCCTCCATTTGCTTGAAGATACGGGGCCGAAAGTTGGGGAACTTCACTCGTGGAGGGCTGGCCCCTGCGATCCGTGCCGCCATTGGCAAGGCAGACACGCATCTCAAAAGCTGGTCGCTGATTTATCCGGACGGCAGAACTCTCTAATTATCGGCTGGCTACAATTTCGGATACTGGGAGGCTGGATCAGGCGCTGCTGGAGCGCTTCGCGGCCAAAGCTCGCATCCCACGATGTGGGGTCCGAGCTGAAGGGAATGGGCTGAGTATCCGTCGGCAGATTGAGGCCGACAGGCAGGGGCGAAGCCAGCTCCGATAACTGGGTGCGTGGTTGTTGGTGGAAATCGGCACATTTCAACAGGTAACGGCTTTTCGCCCGAATTTGGTAAGTAATTTAAAATAAATAACTTAGATAAACGCCAAAATTGAGCTTGTCATCTTTTCAAATTTGGAGTATATTTTAATCATAAATGGAGTAACGTCATGGCTACGATGCAACAGCCGGTTGTTGGTTTCTCGTGGGATACCGCAGTCGATCTATCGACGAAGGAGAACCGAACCCGGCTCAGTCCGGCCGCAATCAAGGGCCTTCTTCGGATCGCGACTCATTGGAAATTGCGCGATGACGATACCCGAGTTTTGCTAGGCGGCATGTCCAGTGGCAGTTTCTACACACTGAAGGACCAAGGTGCCAAAACCCTAGATGTAGATCAGCTCACCCGAGTTTCTCTTTTGATCGGGATATATAAGGCACTGAACATTCTCTACAGCCAAAAGCTCGCAGATGCTTGGATAACGCTGCCGAACACGAATCCAATATTTGGGGGGGACTCGCCGCTCAATTACGTAAAGAAGGGCGGCATACCTGCTTTTCTGAGAGTCCGCCAACTGTTGGATGCCCGTCGTGGCGGTAGATGAATTCTCCGAAGCTGAGCAAGGTGGAACAGGATAGGACTCACCGTCTTATCCCGTATCGTTATAGTGATCGTGGTCGGCCAATCCTCAATCTTCTCGCGCAAGACGATGACGATCTGCTCAGCGAACTCACGGAGCTGGAGGGGGCAACGAACGATAGATTGCTTGGCGAGAGTGGTGGGCTACCTGGCATCAGCGCTATTGAGCTGGTTTCCGGATTCCGCCTCGCACATATCGTTAACGCGTCCTTCACTCACGCGCATCCGCTAGGAGGAAGGTTTAATAGGGCGGATCGAGGAGCTTGGTATGGGGCTTTCGAAATGCAAACTGCGCAAACGGAAGTGGCCTTTCATAGAGCCGCCGAGTTGAAGGAAGTCGGATGGAAAGCTGAGGAAGTCTCTCCATATATAGACTACGTCGCCGATTTCAGATATGAATTTCATGACATTCGCGACGACCCAGATTTTGCAGGTTGCTTAGACCCGAACAACTACACTCTCTCCCAACTACTTGGAAATCAACTGTTGACCAGTGGATCAGCAGGGATCGTGTACCCGAGCGTACGAAACAAGGATGGCACCAGTATCGCCTGCTTTCGTCCCCCGCTGGTCCTAAATGTGCAGGAGGGGCCGATGGTGACGTTTACTTTCGTCGATGCCGAAATGACCGCTGTTGTCGTCGAAGACTGACACTACGCAACAGGCCCCCCTCTCCTCGCACGACCTTTTTCCGAAACAGTAACCTGAAGCACTGGAATTGAAACCCAAGTGTTGCCAAATCGCCCTGCACGTACTTGCACACTTTTCTCCGAACCCAACTCTGTTCTCTTGTTAGCTCATTTGTTGGAACGATTCGTTTTGTAGGCACGCCATGTACCGGAAACGCGTGAGAACCAGTAGGCCCGCTTTCGACCCGTCGATTGTGAGTCTCAATCGTGACGGTGTCCGCCTCAGTCGACTGCAAGTGTTTTTCGAGCCCTACCGGAGGCGCCCCAATATATATGGCTTACCATTCAGTACACAGTTTCCTGTCACGGCAACCCGACACGACTCAGGAGCGGTCGTCGGCTAAACTCCGAAGCGTTAATGGCCGATAGGGTAGATCATGGTGGTCCCCACGCAACCCGAAGACACGCGAAAAGCAAGAATTGCGGTTCTGAATGAAGAGCTCGAGTCCATCCACTACGCCAATACCGTGTACTGGAGACTGGGCAAGGATCACAGCCGGGAGGCCGGCGTCGAGTATCAGCGAAGACAGGACCGGCTAGATCAGGAATGAACTCGTTGCGCTACGAGAATAGCAGGCTTGGTTAGCCAACTATATTATTGCCTCCTGAGGGCCATTTCCTTCAAGCACTTGGAAATCCCCCCGAAGGAACTGGACACGTTGCATCCCCAGTTTCATCATTGGCTCGTAGGCGTGCTATACTTTTCGGGTATTGGCCGAATGATTCTGTCCGCGGCTACACTTCACACACCCTCCCCTTTTGATACGTTGTCAATCTGATATTTGGTCGATCGGCTCAATGGACTTTACTGAGCGGTCTGGGACTAAGAAGGGCGAAGCTGTCCATCTAAGCAATGCTCGATATCGCCATAATTCCCGGTAAACCGGGTTCCGGGCCAAGTTCAAAGTTGAGGCTTTTGGGTAAATTCGCTCCGAAGTGCCGCCAGCTCAAACGATTTTTTGCCATCAATGCTTGTCCGCCAGGCTCGCATCCGAAGCAATGTTAGAGGGTTAAGATTGATGAATGGTGACTGCACAAAACCGATCGCGTTCTCGCTAGGCATCATGGCCTACAACGAGGAGGTCAACATCGGCAGGCTGCTGGCCTCAGCGGTTTCGCAAACTTTCTCAACTGTGATCCTGACTGAGATCATTGTAGTTGCCAGTGGGTGCGCCGATAATACAGAAGGCGTAGTGCGAAGTTGGGCGGAACGTGACAGCCGAATTCGCCTGCTGACCCAGGCGAAGCGCGAGGGCAAAGCGTCTGCAGTCAATCAGTTTCTGGCGGAGGCAAAAGAGAAGATATTGGTGCTTTGCAGCGCCGATCTGCTGCCCGAAGGGGACGCGATTGAGCAGGTTGTAGCTCCTTTCCTCGACCCCGCGGTTGGCATGACCACTTCTCGGCCAGTCCCGCTCGACGATCCAGAAAGTTTTATGGGCTTTGCGGCACATCTGTTATGGGGTTTGCATCACCAAATAAACTTGCGTGGCTTCAAGGCCGGAGAACTGATCGCATTTCGCAAAATCTTCGACCGCATTCCCTACCGCACGGCGGTCGACGAAGCCAGCATCGAGCCGGTGATCCGAGGCCAGGGGTACGAAGTACGCTACATCCCCACGGCGATTGTCTACAACAAGGGACCGAACACAATTGCAGATTTTCTTTGCCAACGGCGCCGCATTCACGCTGGACACCTGGCCGTGCGCGATGCCGTGGGCTACACCGTAAGCACGATGAACGGATTGAAGATACTGGGCCTGGTGCTGGGGCACCTGGACTGGCGTCCGCGTCCGTTTTTCTGGACTTGGCGAGTCGCGGCGCTTGAGGCTTACGGCCGCCTCCTAGGCTGGCGCGATTACCTTCGGCAACGTGATCACAGCGTGTGGGACATTGCCAAGACTACCAAGGACCTGGACGCAAGCTACGCGACGGGCGCAGCCAGAGCGGCGCGACCTCGCCAGGGGTAGTCACCGTTTGTGGCCAGGGAAATTACATGAATTCCATCGCTGGGGTGTTAGCCCGGGTCCCGCTGTTCAAGTTGTACCGCCGGTTCGATTGGCCTGAGATGTTGCCATTGAACCTTACGCTCTCGCCTTCCCCGAAATGCAACTCGCGTTGCCTCACCTGCAATATATGGATGAAGCGTGAAGACGAGCTGACCATCAGCGAGTGGGAGAAGGTCTTAGCCTCTCTCGGGCGCACGCCTTATTGGTTTACCATCAGCGGCGGGGAACCGCTCATGTACCCGCACGTGGTGGAACTTGCCCAGTTGGTGTACCAATACTGCCGGCCCGGTGTCATCAACATCCCCACGAATGGAATCCTGCCCAACATTCCGGACCGAGTGGAGCGAATCGCCAGGTCGTGCCCAGAGAGCCAATTAATCATTAACCTGTCGCTGGACGGAATTGGCCAGAAACATGACTATATTCGGGGCACTCCCGGCAATTTCAAGAAATTCGAAGCACGGCTGGAGCAATTGCTGGCCTTGCGACACAAGCTGCCCAACCTGACGGTTGGCATTCATTCAGTCATATCAACCTTCAGCGTGAGACATCTCGACGACCTAATCGCCTATGCCGATAAGTCAGGGGCTGATCAGTTCATCACTGAAATCGCGGAACCTCGGGTAGAGCTAGACACGATCGGTCTGCCCATAACGCCCAGCCCGGAGGAATACGAAGAGGCAATTGACCGCCTGATTGCCTATGTGGACAGCAAGCGCTTCAGTGGAATGGCGAAATTCACGGAGTCTTTCCGCATCGAGTACTACAAGCTGGTTAAGAGGATCCTAAAGGAAGAAGACCAAGTCATCGGCTGCTATGCCGGCTGGGTCAGCGCCCAGATTTATGCCGACGGCACTGTCTGGCCATGCTGCGTGCGCGCTGACAACCTGGGCAATCTCCGAGATCACGATTACGACTTCAAACAAATCTGGTTTGGCGAGAAGATCAAGGAAGTGCGCAGAAGCATAGCCGCCAAGGAATGCCACTGCCCGTTGGCCAACGCTTCGTACACAAACATGCTGCACGACCTTCCTACGCTGGCACGAGTAAGCGCGAAGCTGTTGCGTCCTGGCTTCCTCGGGCGCGGTCCCATGAGCGGCAAGGACATCAACTCTGGTGCTGCCGAACTGGAAAGCCCTCACCGCGCTTGATGCCACCGACTGAGGCGGGGGCCTAGAGCCGAAACCCGGAAAAGATCCTCCCTCTCTCATTCCGGACAGAGTCGTTCAGACAGAAGCGATCCGCGAAGACGAAAAGCATGACATTTGACTGGTTGAACAAGCTCCATCATCAAATGGAGAAAGACGTCCACTATGCCGACAAGACCTTGGCCGCTTACCGGCTGGGCATGAAGGCAAAGGGTTCGATTGTCGGCGTTGTAATTGAGCCCGCCCCGAATTGCTGCGATGCGGCGCGGCAGTTGGCTGCCGGCGAGCTGTACCATCCCGACGACGCGCCCGTGCTGCCGCTGCCGGGCTGTCCCCAGGGCAGGTGTTGTGGTTGCCTTTATCGACCCATGATGGCCTATCAGGAAGCGCACGAAGATAAATCTCAATAACCGCCGAAGTCTTTTTTGCTCCTCTTCGTTCTTCCGCAAACCCAGGAAACTGCATTTAACTCCCCTCCACATCAAGCATCATCCCATGCCAGTAAAAGATCGGACAGTGTGGGATTCTGACCGTCCCAACGCAACCGACGGGATTGACCCGGCGAGACGGCAGTGACCCCTTTACTCTACGATAGCGCGATGGCTTCCGAAAAATCCGCCGATCGGGATCGCGCAAAAGCACTCATAGCCGTGGTGGGAGCTGACGGGTTTGTGGGTGGCTGTCTGGCTGCGGCCCTAGGAGCGGAGAGGATTGTTTACGGTCCCTGCGCTAGCGGTGACATTCATATTAGTCAGGCAGACGTCCTGCTGCAGAAGGCCGACGTCGTCATCAACGCGGCTGGCTTTCGAGTTCGACCCGGCTGCACTTATGCCGATTATCAACGCTCCCATCAGGGGGCGACCTCCGTTATCGTGCCGTGGATCAGGCAGGGAGCACTTTTCCTTCATATCTCTAGCGCGTCCGTGCTCGGCAAATCGAAAAATCGGGCACTGAGCAACCAGGCGCCACCGAACCCTGCATCTTTCCCTTCCGCCGCCTACGCACTGGCAAAACTCGAAGCCGATCAATTCCTGGAGAAGGCAGCCGCAGAGCGTAAGTTTCGTCTGACCTTCCTCCGGCCCGCCGTAGTCTACGGCCCCCAGGGTGCCGGCATGATCGAAACTCTACTGAATCTGGCGAAACGTGGAATTATTCTGCGTCTCTATCCGCGGAGTGCTCGTCATCATCTGTGCCATACCACTCTGTTGGTCGACGTCGTGCGTCGCGTCGTCGATCTGAACCAGTCGCGGCACCTGAATTGCCTTATTGTGGCTGATCCTTATACAGTTACCAATCGCCAACTGGAAATGATGCTTCGTCAATATCTGCCGCGCAAAGGTACAACATTGCCCATTCCCGTATCTCTGCTCAGCACGCTATTGCGGCACGGGTTCCATTCCAGAAATCCACGCCTTGATTTGCGGACATGGGGTGAAATATTCGGGGTGCTAAATCTCGACACCGCCTACGATCCGTCTGAGACTTTCAGCCTCCTGGGGCTCGACCCGTCGCAATATTTGCTGGAGAAAACCCTGCAACCTTTAATGCGAGAAGGCCTTCCACTATGAAACAAGTTATGGTCGTGGGCGGAGGGGGCGGCCTCGGTACTGCGATTGTCAAGAAGTTGCTGGATCACGGGTGCCAGGTTGTAGTGGCTGGCAGAACCCGGCCAGTTGATCAGAGAATTCGACACTTCTATTCAATTGACGCAACCAAGGTTGACTGGCAGTCCTTTTATTTGACGATCGAGAATGAGACCGCGATGCCGATCCATGCGGTGATCTTTGTCGCTGGGACCGCCGTTTTTGGCAAGGCAACCTTGATTCCCGCGGAGCGCGCGCGACAGACCTTCGAACTAAATTTCTGGGCGTGTGCCACCGCAGCCAAAGCGATCGCCCAGCACTGGGAAGACCGGGATCAACCAGGGAGATTCGTTGCCATTTTGTCCATTGTGGCGCGCCGGGCAGTGCCTTTCGAGGCCTTCTATGCCGCGAGCAAGGCGGCGGCGGCCCGCTTCCTGGAGTGCCTGCAACTCGAGTATGCTCATAAAAACATTGAGTTCGTGTGCGCTTTTCCAGGCACACTCAAGACCGGGTTCCGCCGTGACTCGGAGTGGTATGGCATTGAACCTGGTGCCGCCGAGAAAGGCTCCGACGTTCAAACAACTGCAGAGGCGATCGTCAAGCTGCTGAAGAGTAAACGCAGGTCAAGGGTCATTGGCTGGCGTGAGCGTAGCATCGATCTTGCAGACCGCCTTTGGCCGGGACTCTATGATCGTGCAGTATTGCAAAATCGGGTTAAGAGGTTGCTTAAGTAAAGACCGGTCGGGAGCGCTCGCCCGCATTTGTAAACGCCGATCGGCTCAGTCCCAATGACTCGCCATAGAATTCCTCACCGCTCTCCCGCCGCCTGCGCAGGTAGCAAACAACACAAGCCATGCTAAAAAAACCTTCAATGGTCGTGATTGGAGCCGATGGGTTTGTCGGCGGCGGTTTGGCTGAGGGCCTGGGGGCTCGGAGGGTGGTTTACGGTCCGGTCAGAAACGGTGACGTTCACATCAGCCAGGCGGAAGGCATTATCAGAGAAGCGGATGTGATCGTCAATGCCAGTGGCTTCCGGGTGAGACGCGGCTTAACGTTGGCCGATTATCAACGCTGCCATCAAGGAGCGACGTCCGCATTTGTGCCTTGGGTTCGAAAAGGGTCACTCTTTGTGCACATGTCCAGCGCTCATGTTTTGGGAAAATCGAAGGACCGGAAACTGGGGAACCACACACCGCCGAACCCCACAAGTTATCCTTCAGCCGCATACGCGGTGGCAAAGCTGGAATGTGATCAATTCCTCGAAAAAGCAGCGGCGGAACGTGATTTCCGGTTAATTCTGTTGCGGCCAACCATTCTGTGGGTCCGCCAGGGGGACACCAGCCTGGTGGATAATCTAGTCAAACTGGCGAAGCGGGGAACTATTCTTCGTCTGTATCCGCGGGACGTCCGTCATCACCTGTGCAACTTGAACATACTTATTGATGTGGCTCGCCGCGTTGTCCAACAAGACAACTTGCCTCACCTGAGTGCTCTGGTGGTTGCTGATCCTTACACGGTCACGAGTCGGGAACTGGAATCGATGATTCGGCAATATCTGCGGCGGAAGAGCGTTACAATTCCTATTCTTGCCCCGGCGATGAGTACTCTGCTACAGCACAGTTTTAGTTCAACAAATCCCAGACTTGATTTGAAAACCTGGGGTGACATATTTGGGGTTCTGCATCTGGACACGGTCTACGACCCGGCTGAGACCTTCGGCCTTCTCGGCATCGATCCCCTGCAGTATTCGATAGAGCGGACCTTGAAGCCTTTCATTCAGCAAGCACTCCAAGGCGATGCCGCGACCGAACCGGCTGGGATTCAACGGGATGGAAATCGTATATGACGATCACACACTGGTTGGCTCTTTGAAAGCAGTGCCCGAACGGATATGAAGGCTCGGTTGTATGCCGTATTGCGATCCATGGGCCTGAGGCAGGGTGTGACCATGGGTGTGGCTATGGTCTTGGCCGGGGCGTTCGACTATGGGGTAAATGTCGTGGCCGGTCGCTGGCTCCCGCCTGTCGAGTACGGCATTTTTGTTTCAGTGACGGCCATCGTGCAGGTTCTGCTCCTGCTCTCCGTTGGCATCCGGATGGTGGTTGCCTTTTACACCGCTGAACTGAGCCTGAAAGCTGACTCCATCAATCGGGTGGCAGCTTTTGTTCAGCGCAGTTGGCGTTGGGCTTGGCAATGGGGCTTGCTGGCGATGATGATCATGGTGCTGGCCAGCCCTTTCTTGGGGCGTCTGCTGCAACTGCCCAACCCCTGGCCTTTGTGGGCAGCCAGCCTAATGGTACTGGCTTTGTTCCTGCGCGAAGCCGTGTACGGTGTGTTGCAGGGCCTACAGGCGTTTGCCGGCTTGGGACTGGTGCAAGTTGCTCAGGCGGTCCTGCGGCTGCTCCTGGCCGGGTGCTTTCTCTGGCTGGAACCGCGAGCCACCGGTGCCATCATCGCACAACCGCTGGGTTGTGCGGTTGCTCTATGCCTGGGGCTGTGGTGGCTCCGGCCCCATTTCCAGCGACGGAGTGATGTGGTTGACCATGCCGTGAGCTGGCACTATTCGGCTTGCACCTTGCTTGGACTAGCGACTTTTGGCCTGTTGACCAATCTGGATGCTCTGTTTGTAAAGCACTTCTTCAATCCACAAACGGCCGGCGACTACGGGCCCGTCGTCACTTTGGCCAAGATAGCTCTGTTTCTCCCTTGGGCGATAGGGATTGTTCTTTTTCCCAAGGTCACCCAGCGCCAGGCTAGCGGGCGAGATCCCCGGCCCATCCTGTGGCTATCGCTCACCGCGGCACTGGCACCGGGCTTCGCCATAACCACGTTTTTTTTTCTCTATCCTGGAATGTTGGTGAGAACCATATTCACCGCCGCTTATGCCGACCCCGGCGTTGTTCTCGGTCTGGCCAGCCTGGCCGCTAGCCTCTACGCCGGCTTATTTATCTGGCTGAATTATTCTCTTTCCCTAGAGCGGCGCGGGTTTGTCTATGCGCTGATAGGCGTCCTCTGTTGGCAAGCACTGGGAATGTTTCTGTTTGGCCGGGGGAGTCTGATCCGAATGACGCTGGCCATGGTATCGGCGGGCCTGATCGGCAACATTGCTGGGTTCGTGACCACCAGGACACAGGTTCCTGCGCTCAGAGCGATCCGGGTGGAGGCCGCCGGGCAATAAAATTTCACAGCGCTGATCCTGTTCCTCTTTCGGCACTGCCTTCGGCGTTGTGGGCTGTCGTCAGAGCCCGAGTGCGCCACGCGGTCTGCGGTCATTTATCGCCAAGTACATGAAGGCTGAGCTGCATGCGAGTCTTTATTACCGGTGCTACAGGCTTCGTAGGCGGGGCCCTGGTCCGCGCTTTGGCGCAGGATGGCGCAGAAGTCCACGCTTTGGCGAGGTCTGTGTCCGCGCGGGGAGTGCTGGACGGCATACCCATCATCTGGCATGAAGGGGACATCACCATACCGCAGACCCTAAGCGGTGTTTTTGAGGGGGCCGATTGGATCATTCACGCGGCTGGCTTGCTGGGCAAGTTCGGGGTATCGGAGCAGGTCTATCAGCGATTGAATGTCGAAGGTACGCGCAACGTGTTGGAGGCGGCCCTGGCCTCAGCAAGCCGAGCACGCGTCCTCCATGTAAGTAGTCCCGGAGTTTTGGGGCCGACAACGCGAGAGCCGGTTGCAGAAGACGCGCCGTATTTCCCCAGCAACCCCTACGAACGCAGCAAGACCACTGCCGAACAGGTGGCTCGCGACTTTGCCAAGGGCGGACTCGATGTGCTCATCGCCCGGCCCGGGTTTATTTATGGCCCCGGTGATCGACATGTTCTCGGAGTCTTTAAAGCAATTCGTAGCGGCCACTTCTTTTATATCGATGGCGGCCGGCACTTTTGTCATCCTACCTTCATCGCCGATGCCGTGGCCGGGATGCTAATGTGTTTGCGCCGGGGACGGCGGGGCGAGGCTTACCATATTGTGGGTCCGTCTCCAGTGACTTTTCGCACCATGGGCGAGACAATTGCCACGGCGCTCGGAGTAGGCGCTCCGTGGTTGAGCCTGCCGCGCTGGTTGGCTACGTCAATCGCAATAGGAGCGGAGATGCTGGGGTCGGTCCTTGGCCGGACGCCGCCGCTAACCCGCACCGGAGTAGCTTTCTTTAGCGAGGACCGCGTATTTTCCCGGCAAAAAGCCAGTGACGAACTAGGCTATGCCCCGCAGCATGATCTCGCGATGGGCGCGAGCGGAACCGTAGCCTGGTATCGCGAGCATGGGTGGTTGTGAACCGTGTCTCGGGTGCGTCTGTCATCGTGTCTTGAATACCGTAGCTTAGGACCCCCAACATGCAATCGTTTGGCCCAACCATAAGGTTATGAGGGGCGTGGAAACTCCGATGGACAGAGCGCAGGAAGGCCGGCGGTTTTTCCTCGGTCGGTTGACGCCAGGCAACTGGCTTGCACCCGCCGTGCTGGGTTGCATGACATTGACCCTGCTCGCGCTCTTCGTGTTCCCGGTTAGACGTATCTTCGCCGATGTGGAAGTCACTTACAACGAGGGCTGGAACGCGTATAAGCAGGCCATGGCCGCACATGCAATCCCTCTGTACGGAGCTCCGAGGGCGCAATTTACCGGGAGCACAGGTTACCCGCCGCTCTCGTTTCATCTCATCGGTTGGTTGGGGCGCACGGGAAGCTTTACGGCGGCAGGCCGTTGGGTCTCGCTGATTTCGCTGATTGTGGCGGGCGTTTTCGTGGCTCTTATCGTACGCCGCGAGAGCGGTTCGCCATGGGCGTCTTTGTTTTCCTTTCTGCTCTACGAGATCGGGGTCGTGATTCTGCTGCCCAACCGCGTAGGAATGAATGACCCCCAGCTCTTGGGGGAGGCTTTGTCCGCCTGCGGGCTCTACTTTTATCTCCGAAGCTCCGGGTCCAATCGTCTGTTGTATATTTCCGCGTTCGCATTCTGTCTGGCTGGATTTACGAAACAGAACTTGATCGCGTTTCCCGTTGCGGTCGGGTTAGATTTACTGCTCAGGTCTCGCAAAGAATTCGCCACATGGGCAGCCGCTCTGCTCGTGTCTGTCGGGTTAATGTTGACCTTGACTTTCTTGATCGATGGGCGGTACTTCTTTGTGGATTTGACGGCGCCCCGAGCCTATTCCGTCAGGGAGGCCTGGACCCACCTCCATAAGTACCTGTCAACCTTCCAAGTTCCACTCGTGATCGCAGGGGTGTGGTCGGTTTTGGCGCTTCGTTCCCGTACGGCCCTGGCCTGCGCGTTTTTCTTGAGCCACTTCGCGGGATTCTTTTTTGTGGGTGGAGATGGCGTCGATTTTAATGTCTTTTTCAACGCGCTGATGGCGACCGTGATCCTGTGCGGAATCGCATTGACCGAAGTTACCTTCGCATCCGCAAGGTCCCGCCCCACCCTGCTAAATCTTAGCGCCGGACCGGTACTGATGCTGGCTGTGTTCGGCAGCGTTCTGATTAACATTCCGGGGCTACTGCTGAACGACTTTGGCGATGCTCGAAACTTGCGCCATCGTGAAGTGGAGTTTCGTTCCGCCGTTCAATTTGTGAAAACGCGTTCCGGTCCCGCGCTGTGCGAAAACCTTTTGCTGTGCTATCAAGCGGTCAAGCCCCTGGAATATGACGCTTTTTTTGTGCTCGACCAGCTCCAAATTGGTCGCCTACAGGAGGACCAAGTCACTAAGTTGCTCAGGACCCACTACTTTCAAACGGTTCAGGTCAATGTACCTGAAGAGCAGGCCAATCGACCCGCTGAATTGGTCGAACCGCGGCGATTCACCCGAACTTTCATGCGGGAACTGGGTGAGCGCTACGCGGTTGGAATGCGAACCTCTCAGCTTATCGTATTCGTTCCCAAATGAAATCTTCGCTTTCGCCTCTGGCGACTATTTTTCGAGTTCATCCAGCGGGGGGAAAGACAGCTTCCAGAGCTGCATCAGATAGTCGATAGTTACGCCGGTTGCGAGCTTCGATTCACCTGCCAACCGAGGGCGGAATTTGTAGGGGATCTCCCGCAGGACACAGGGTTTCATGTTAGCCGCGATCTCCAGGAGGATCTTGAATCCCCGTGCATTCAGCTTGCTGCGGATTTGCAGGAAATCCTCGCGCCGCAGCATGAAATAGCCCGACATGGGGTCTTTCACGGGGATGCCCAACAGGAGCGTTGCCATTTGGGTCGCTGTCCAAGATACTGGGCGCCGAATCGGGCTCCAGTGCGACCAACTCCCCCCAGGCATGTAACGCGAGCCGACCACCAAGTTCGCGCCTCGTTCGAGTTCCTCCAACATACTTGGCAAAATCCGGGGATCGTGCTGCAAATCTGCGTCGATACAGGCGATCACTTCTCCGGTGGCGCAGCTGAAACCATCGATTACGGACGCGCTTAATCCCCGATTGCTGGTCCTCCGCAAGGCACGGACGCGTGCATTCCGCCGCCCGATCTCCTGCACCCGTGCCCAAGTCAGATCGGGAGAGTCGTCATCGCTGATGATTATTTCGTAGTCGACGCCCTTCAGGACCTGTCCCAAGGCGTCGATTAGAGCGCCGACGTTTTCCGATTCATTGTAAGTTGGCGAGATGACACTCATCCTCACGGTCGTGACATCCCCCCTGGATAGATCACACAAGTTCTCATTAGATAACCGGGATGCTGGTCAATCGAAATCTGGCGCCTCATCCGACTCAGGCAGCCGATCCGCCGGCGACCAGGTTCGCAGTCCCATCCGCCGCCTCGATCAAGGTCCGCGTTCGAGATCGGGCGCAAACGAGCCCGCGGCAAGCCTGAGCAAGGACTGTCAGCAAGTGTTCTACCAGCACCAGCCGTGGGATTCAACCCGGCCGAATTCGATCACCTCTGGGTAGGCATGCAAATCTCGTCAGCCGCTTCGGTCTCCCGCCTTCGGTACCCACACCGGGTTGGGCTCAAGCGGTGCCCGTAGGGGCTAACGATAGGGGTTAGCCTCGCTCAGCCGGGAGGCGTTCCTGCCAACTGGGCCTATCTTGACGCCCCAGGGCCTTCGTCGGACTAGCGACGGGGACGATCTTTTGGCTTTCACAACTCCGCTTGGGATACACAATTTAGAGAGGGCGGAGGTTCACCCATGATCGGTAAGAGGAAGCCTTATGTCGCACCGAAGGCTGTCGGGTACGAAACGGAAGCCGAGATTCCAAGCGAATTGAGGAGCGTCGCTCAGAGGCTCCGAGATGAAGAGATGGAGCCGTTTGGTCCGACGGTGCGGCCTGATTACACCACCTTGGTCGATGGCGACAGGAGGTATATCGAAGTGTCGGATAGCTTCTGCCAACTGGTAGGGTATGGGCGCGAAGAGTTGATCGGCAAAAGATACGACGATCTGACGGCACCAGGGACGAACGATATTCCCACGGTTTTTCGTCTATTTGTAAGCCGGGGATATATGCATGGCCTCTGGATGCTGATGAGTCGTACCGGCACTCCTGTCCTCGTCCGCTACGAATCGTGGGTCCGGCAAGATTGTTACATTCAGAGCAGGATGGAATTGGTGGGCGCCGGTTAGTCGGGACGTCTGCTTAGGCATCGGGTTTTGATTCGTCTCAGGGCCGACCACGCCGATCCGAGGGTCCTCGCAATCGCAACATTGGTGAAAAGGGCCAAGCTTGCTAGGATCCGCGGCAACGATCCGCCCACCGCGGCAGTGAGCGCACCAGCAAGGCTAGGTTTTCCGAGCTGCGCAGGACGCTTAAGAGCTGGATCGACTTAGGCCCGACAAGCACGACAACATTTCGCTTGCGCCCACTACGCCTTCCGCGAGGCCGTGTACATCCACGAACAAGCGGGCGGGAATGCGGACGATTGGAAGCCACAACTTCTTGCGACGGATTCATCCTGGCTAAAGAACGAGCAAACCGGGCTCAGCGGGAAGATGATGAGGACACACCACGACAGGCGCCCGAGGAAAATGCTTAATCCGAATCCGACCTTGGCGGAAAAGAGGCAGCCATGAACCGCTCGCTTAAGCGCCACTATAGCAAGCAGATTGTGGAGTAAGTTAATCTCACGTGAATCTTCCGGCCTCATTGTTGTGGGCAAGTTTTTCAACCTCTAGGTTCCGATACCGGCGAGTTCCGCTCTTGAGGTGTGAAGAGCCTTGGGGTGGCAAACCTCTAGTTAAGTTAGTAGTATGATGGGCCGCGCCCTCCCCTGTCTGCGGTTGTGGTCAACGCAATGGCAACACTTCTGGCAGCCCGTGCGCCTGCTCTCGATGGTTGCACAGCCTTCCCTAATTCAACCCCTGCGATCAAGAAGCGGTTGGCACTGGGACAAATCGCATGGACTGGACCGCTGATATTGGTGGTGGCGCGGCCAGTTTTGTTTGTCTTATGCCAGGCCGCGCTCGCCGGTGTTCTTGCGCTGCGCCACCACCCCTCGGCCTGGCGAGCTGCCGGAGCTTGGTGGTCAGTTTATGGAACCCTCGTAGATATCGGTTGCCTGGTGCTGATAACCCGATTTAGCAAGGCCGAGCGGATCGGCATACGTGATCTCATTGGCCGGGTACGCCTCCGCTGGGGCCGCGACATCTTCGTCGGAATCGGCCTATTCCTGGTGGTCTTCCCTGTCTTTATGGGAGGCAGCTTCTTAAGCAGCTTGCTGGTTTACGGATCATGGGATCCGCAAAGGAATCTCTACCTTCTGGGCGTGCGGACCTTACCGCTCTGGGCGGTGATTTACAGCTTCGCAGTCTGGTGGCTCATCTCAGCTGCAACCGAAGAAACCACCTACCAGGCCTACGTACTGCCTCGGCTTGAGGCGCTCTCCGGACGTTCCTGGGTCGCGGTACTGATCGTAGTTTTGTCCTGGACACTCCAGCATTGCGCTCTTCCTTTATTTCCTGATTGGAGATACCTGGGGTTTCGCTTCGTCGCATTCCTTCCCGGCGTATTGCTATTGACCGTGATTTACCAACGCACTCGTCGTCTGCCGCCGCTGATCGTGGCCCACTGGCCAATGGATCTGGGCGCTGTAGTCATGACATTGATGGTTCGGTAGGCGATCGCTGCAGGCAACCAGGCGCTCTCCGGACAAGCAAAGGCGTGTAATTGACGATCCTTCGGCAGCCAAATACCAGAGCAGGCATACAACATGGCCGGACCCATGAACGCCTCTCATGGGCGGGACCACTGCTGATGACGAGCGCCCGGCTTGCCTTCGCTATTGCCGCCCAGGCTACTGTCGCATTTGTGTTCCTCCTCCGTGGAAAGGCGAAGCCCTGGCTGCTGGCCGCGCCATGGTGGACGGTATACGGCACACTGATCGACATCGGCTGCCTGCTCGCCCTGACCTATCTGATGCGGCAAGAGGGAGGCCGTCTCCTTGATCTCGTCGGTGTGCAAGCAACGCGCTTCCGGCGTGACCTTCTGATGGGACTAGCTTATGCGGCCGGGATTTTGCCTTTTGGCATTCTCGGAGGCTTCATCGCATCTGCTCTCATCTACCGGTCCGCACCGGCGCCGATGCCCATTGGCCCCTTGCCTCTGCCAGGTGCGTTCTATAGCCTGCTCATCTGGCCGGTGGTCTGGGCGGTGGCTGAGGAACTCACGTATTTGGGTTATGCGCTACCACGTCTGGAGGCGCTCACTGGACACAGTTGGATTGCGCTCGTGGTCGTGCTGTTCTTTTGGTCAGCCCAACACTGCGCGATGCCATTGCGCCCCGACTTGCGCTTCATTCTCTGGCGAGCGATCAGTTCTTTTCCGGTCGTACTTGTCGTGTCACTGATCTTCATCCGTACCCGCCGATTGCTACCCCTCATCGTGGCACACTGGGTAGCGAATGCAGCAGCCGTCCTGATCATGGTCGTGTTACCGCTACTGCGAAGGTGAGTCGTCCGCTTCGGAGCGGCGCGTAAATCTCCCCTCGCTAGAGGCGTCTGAGGCTGGTTAACACCTGTGTCACCGTCATTCCCAGACCTTTCGGCGTGCGCTGCAGGCAAGTTCTATGGGTTACCTTACAATCGAACGATGCGATCCCTATTCTTTTTTTGCTTGTTTGCCTGCGTTTCCGGCCGTCTGTTATTAGCAGAGGACTATCCCAAGGCCGAAATTTCAAATGGACTGATTCAGGCCGAGCTGATGCTTCCCGATAGTCAGCACGGCTCCTACCGCGGCACTCGGTTCGACTGGTCCGGGGTCATTTCCAGCCTTCAATTCGATGGGCATGAATATTTTGGGCGCTGGTACGAACACCACGATCCGAAAATCCATGATGCGATCACCGGCCCGGTGGAGGAGTTTCGCACTGATGACAAGGGTCTAGGTTATGACGAGGCCAAGCCCGGCCGGACGTTTGTCCGCATTGGCATTGGCACCGTTCGCAAACCCGACGAGGCGGCTTATCGTCCTTTTGAGACGTACGAGATTGTCGACCCGGGAAAGTGGACGATACACAAGCACCAAGACCGGATCGAGTTCACTCAGCGCCTGACGTCCGAGCAAGGATACGCGTATATCTACCGCAAGACCGTCCGGCTGGTGAAGGGAAAACCGGAACTGCTGATTGAACACTCCTTGAAAAACACGGGCCACAAGGCGATTGAGACCACGCAATACAACCATAACTTCTTTGTGATTGATCACGAGGTGGTGGGCCCGGACGTTGTGGTCAAGTTCGCCTTTACTCCCGTCCCCCAGCGCGGCTTCAAGGATCGCGCTGAGGTTCATGGGCAGGAAATTATCTTTCCCCATGAGCTCGAGGGTAAAAACGGAGTCTTCTCGGAACTGACAGGGTCGAGCAAGGATGTCAAAGACTATGACTTCCGGGTCGAAAATGTGAAGAGCGGCGCTGGCGTTCACATCACGAGCGACCAGCCGCTGGACAAAGTAAACTTTTGGGCCATTCGCACAGTAGCGTCGGCCGAGCCCTACATCCAGTTGCGGATTGAGCCGGGCAAGGAGTCGCGCTGGACGATCCGCTACGACTTTTACAAAGTATCGCCAGCGCCTACGGAATAAGGAGCGGATTCGGCGGCCTATTGTTTTTTAGCCGGCACGCGGACTCCGCCGATGCAGACCGACTCGATGGCGCGTGTGTTCCTGATGTCGTCGAGAGGGTTCGCCGACAGCACTAGGAAGTCAGCCCGCTTGCCCTTTTCCAGCGTGCCCACCTGTTTGCTGATGTTCAACGCTTTGGCTGCGCCACTGGTTGCCGAGACCAGTGCCTGCATCGGCGTGAGACCGGCCTTGGTCTCGTATTCCAGTTCAAGATGCTCGAAGTAGCCTTGGAATCGGCCCGGTCCTCCGCCGCTGTCGGTGCCCGCGGCGATGACGATACCCGCATCTGAAATCTTTTTGAGATTACGCATCGCGATTGGCATGTGCTCCTTGTACCACAATGCCGCACGATCGTTGCGCATCGCGTCTTGCCGCTTGGGATCCTTCATCTTGGCGATTTCCCCGGGGTCGGCTTCCTTCAGGAAGAAGGGATCGCTGAAGAATGACGGCGTTTCCGAATAAATGAATACGGCCAGCTCGCGGGTGAGGGTTGGGGAGTAGAAAGCGTGGCGCTTCTTCATGAGACGGATGAATTCGTCGTCTACTTCGCGGTCACGGACGCTGTGGGCGATGTAATCCACCCCTGCCCGCAGCACTCCCTTAGCGTCTTCCAGTAATACGATGTGCGCGGCGGTGCGAAAGCCATTCTTGTGCGCTTCATCGACGACGGCCCGGTAGACCTCAGGACTCATTTTCGGGCGTGCGCCGAGGAAATCATCAACCCGCAGTTTGACGATGTCGGGCTTGTTCCGAATCAATTCGTCGACGCTCTTTCTCGCTTCTTCCGGAGTTTTTACGGCGACCGCTCCGGGAATCGCCGTGGAATCTTGTATTAGTCCGGCAACATACAAACGCGGCGCCGTCCCGGGGGGAGCTTTGGCGCTCTGTTCCCGCAAATCAAATTCCTTGGCGCCACCCAGGCTAAGTATGGTGGTAATGCCGTCCCGCAGGTAGACCCCGAACTGAGCCGCATCGTTAACATGGCCGTGCGCGCTGATCAGCCCGGGAATAATCGTCTTTCCCGTCGCATCAATGCGCTCCGCTCCCGCCGGTATTTTGACTCCTCTGCCTACAGCCTCAATGCGCCCATTTCGAATCACCAGTGTCGCGTTTTCGATCGCGGGCTTGCCCGTACCGTCGATGATGCGCGCCCCTACCCATGCCTGCACGCTAGAAGTGTTTGGCGCGCTGTCCCGCTTCGGCGCCGCCGCGAAAATGTTGAATCCACAAAGACCAAGCAGGGCTCCGGCGAGGCCGGCTAGACACATGCAGCTATTTCTTGTGGGTTTCATATCCCCTCGACAGATAGTATTATAAGATCATTGTAATATTTCTGTCGCGAACCTCTTGCTTTGGAGCGATTGGAATGAAAATGCTTTCCGTAGTGGTGGTACTGCTTGCCTCCGCGACCTGGGTCCGCGCCGCCGATCCAGAAGGCTTTGGTCTCTGGAAGGGCGATGCGGTCAAGAATTCCGGGAAGGAACTCGCGAGCAAAATTGATGATCAAAGGTTCGCCTGGCAGCCTCTTGCCACCTATCAGAACCACTTGATGGGAATTTCTCATCGCGAGGGCGACGGCAGCGCCGAACTTCACGAAACTCAAGCCGACATCATGATCGTCGAGAGTGGCGAAGCCACGCTCGTGGTAGGTGGAACCATGGTCGAACCCAAAACCGTCAAGCCGCACGAAGTACGAGGTTCGTCGATTGCGGGCGGAGCGATCAAGCAGCTTACTCCTGGCGATGTCGTGCACATTCCAGCCAAAGTGCCGCATCAATTGAAAATCGCAACCGGCAAGACCTTCACCTACCTGGTCATAAAAGTGGATTCCAATTAGACGCGGCAAACAGCGCCGCCGGCTGGAGTTCTCACGAGCTGCAGGTGTGTCGCAGGATGAAACCGGTTCCGCAGCGGGGAGGAGTCGGCGCGCTCTGGGCGCTCGAGCTGCGTTCAAGGCCGCTCAGGCCGACTCTTCACTCTTCTCCACAGTGGACGCGACGGTGGCGGGTAGCGTCGCGGCTGCCTCGCCCGCCGTCTGCAGGATGTGCGCGTTGCGTTCTGCGGCCTGAAGATGCGCTCGCATGGCGTGGCGCGCTTTCTCTGGATTATTTTCTCGGATCGCCCGGTAAATCGCCCAATGCTGGCGGAGACCGGCCTCGGGCACTCCGGGCATTTCGTTGGTGCGCCGGCTTACTTCGATCAAGGGTTCGGAAATCGCCTGCAGAACCATAATGGCCAGTGGATTTCTGGTTGCCTCGGCGACCGCCTTGTGAAACCGGATGTTGGCCTTGCCGATGGCCTCGTGGAAAAGCAAATCGCCGTGAGGCGTGCTGCGGTCCATGCGAAGTGCGGCTTCCTGTTCAGCCAAAACTTCCCGCATGGCCGCCCAATCGGCTTCCGTGGATTTCTCCGCCGCCAGAGCCACTAACCCGAGCTCGAGAACTTTCCGAAACTCAATCAGGGAATCTGCCTGTTGCATGAAGGCAGAGGTAGAAAGATACTCGGCATTAATCAGCGCCACCGGGGAAGGTTCGAGGACAACAGCGCCGATCTTTGGCCTAACGCTGATCAGCTGCAGAGATTCGAGCGACTTGATCGCTTCGCGTACGCAGGTTCTACTGACGGCCAGTTCTTCGGTCAGCTGCTTCTCGGTCGGCAGGCGCTCGCCCGGTTTCACCTGCCCTTTTCTGATTAGGTCGAGAATGTAAGTGATTACCTGGGCAGTAATCGTCTGTCTGCGAATCAGGCTGTACCTCCAGAACTACTTGCGTCCAAGGACGCGGCCCCTGCTCATACTATAGCACTATTGTACTGCCGCTTATCTTGGTGTAGGCCTGCGCCATAGTTAACTTCCCGGAGGCATACTCGGCGCGACTGAGTTATGGAGTTAGTCGTTTATCGGGCTCGATTCAGGGTTTGATGGCCAGGACGGCGTCGAGTGGGCTCCCCGTGATTCGACCCTGCACGTTGCGGAACCCAGCAGCTTCGAGCAGCCGGCAGTACTCTACAAGCGTCCGCTCCTTGCCTTCCGTGCACACCAGCATGTTCAGGGACTGCAGCTGGGCCGATGAAGGGCCGGTCTTGTCTTCGCGCAGCAGCTTCTCCGAAATCAGGATGCCGCCGCCCGCGGGCAGTCGCTGATAGATCCTGGCTAGAAGTTTGTGGATCTTGTCTGGACTCCAATCGTGAAGAATGCGGCTCATCGCAAACAGGTCCGCCTCCGGCAATTCGTCGCGGAAGAAATCGCCAGCCATCACCTCAACGCGCTGCGCTGCAGGTGATCGGCTTGCCTGGGCACGCGCAGCCTCGATCACTTGAGGCAAATCGAATACAACAGCGCGGAGGCCGGGATAGCGTTCGCAAGCGGTGATTGCCAGATGACCCGTCGCGCCGCCCAGGTCCGCCAGCCGCCGAAAGCGCGAGAGGTCGAAGGCTTCGACTACCTTGGGTGAGCTTAGAACGCCGAGGCCGTGCATGCCTTGGAGAAAGGTCTGTTTCGCCGCTTCAGTGCGAAAGAAATGATCGAAGATTCCACCTTCGATGCCGAACTCCTGTTTCCAGCGCGGCGTTCCTTCGCGAACTGCGTCTTCGAGGTGGCTCCACAAGCGGAACAAGACGTCGTTGGAATAGAGGATATATCCGGTAAGCGCTCGTTCGCTGTTCCGGCACAGATAAATGCTGGCGACCGGCTCGTTCTTGTAACCTCCGCCGTTCCGCCGCAAAAGCTTCAGGCCCACACAAGCGTCCAGCAATCTCTCAAGCGGTTCGGCCTCGACACGCAACTTGGTGGCAAGCGTAGCGGCGTCGGCTGGCTTGCGTTCCAGAAGGTCAAAAATGCCGAGAGAGACGGCCGCGAACATAACCTTCGATCGGCGAAAGGCCTCAATCAGATCCATGATCTGGGAAGGAGCCGGGATCGGAGAAGGATCGGGGACGGGAGAAGACTCGGGCACATCGATTCGGGGCTTGTAGCGCGCGGGCAAACGCTTCACTCCATTTTCTTGCGGGCATCTTCCAGGATACGCTTGGCGCGTGACGGGTTGAAGATTCCGCAGGAGCAGAAGCGCGCCATGTACGTGACCGCCTCCGCAGGAGTGCGGCGGCCCTCCTTCACCCAGTCAATCATCTTCTTTCCCAGGCTGCTCGAGATCATGCCATGGCCGCACATGGTGGTCAGCGCCAGTATTTGGGTGTTTGGCAGCTTTTCGATCTTGCCTTCAAATCCCAGGGAATAGCCGATACTGTGAGGAGCGATTCCGGCAAACTTGCAACACTTTCGAGCGCCGTCGATGGACGCGGAAATGTTGATGCACAATCCGAGATCCTCTTCCTTCACCATCTTCAGGAAGTTCTCCGCGGCTTGCAGGTTGTCGAATACCGCCGCCACCGAGGCAGGCTCGTTGATCCCTTCGATCACCGCGCGGAGACGCGGCTGAACATCGCGATGCCAGTGGGACGCGACGGTCTCGTTTCGCGAAGGCCGGAGCGCTCCACCATGCGGAGGGTCTCCAATATTCACTGGCTTGAACGGCAAGGCCATTTCCAGGAACCTCTTCAGCTTGGGAATGCTGCCTTCGTCATTCTTGCCCCGGCTGGGACTGGCGAACACGATGTAGTCGTCCTGAAAGCTTTCCGCGCTGCCGTAGCGATGCAAAGTATTAGTCATAGACCGCCACGTCCTCCGTCAGCGATTTCTCCACCGAGTTGGTTACCCTGCCCAAGCCGGTGTTGGTTTTGGCCCTCTCGATCCGGTATCCCAGACGCTCCAGGATTGGTGCCACGACATGCTCCTCACCGTTTTCATCGCAACGAGTGCCCACGCCCAGGGCGACCACGCTATCAATGTCCTTCTCGACCTCATGCACGAGCCGCACGATCTCTTCCGTGCGATCGAGTGGCACTTTGATTTCCACGATCGCTGAAAGGATCTTCTCGTCGAGGATGTCTTCCCGCAGGGTCCCGGTGGAAACATCGCTCATCAGCAGTGTCAAAGGATTCTTGTTCTCGAAGGGCACGTTCGCTTGCGCCAACGCCCGGGTCATTTTCTGAATGTCCCGGAACCAGACGCCGACTCCCGGTCTGCCGAATTCAATGGTGAAGCCCACCTCGCCGTGTTTCACTCGCTGGGTCACGTCGTTGGTCTTGACCTCTTCCGTGCCGCGGCCCTGCACGCCGGTGGATTCGTGGGTCGCTCGCGGATCGGAAAATGCCCGCCGCACCACGCGGGGCCACTGGAGATCTTCCGGCTCGAAGGCCGCGGTCGGGCAAATGTCCGGCTCGGGATCGAAACGCAGGCGCACCATCTGAAATAGCTTTCGAACCGTGCGCACCAGGACAGGATTCAAACGCTCGGAACTCAGGCCGTTGTAGCAGGCGTAACACTCAACACACTCGTTCCGATCCACGGTGGCACGCTTGATCACCGGGTCGACGTAGATTGCCCCTACCGGGCAGACGTAGATGCAGTTCCCGCAAGCGACACACTTGTCAGCGTTGATCTTCATGGACGTGCACCTTCGCCGGCCCAATCCTGTACCAGGATTGAATCTAAAATATGGTCATATAATAGCATAACAACTATTGGTGATCGATCTTGATCACAGAAAAAGCAAATCCCTCAAACTCCCGACTTCAATTGCGCTGTTGAGTCCCCAACAATTTTTCTGTCGGCATTGATCCCGAAGCTCAGCATCGCCCCTCCGGCACATAGCAAAGAGCACACGAGAAAGGGCATGTTCCAGCCATACAGTCCGACCAAGTAGGCCAGCAGAACCGGGGAGACCGCGCTTCCCAGATTGCCGAAAGTGTTCATGACCGAAGCGATCGACCCCGCGTAGTCGCCTCCGATATCAAGCGGAATCGCCCACGACACGCCTACAGTCACTTCCAAACCAAATACCGCGACGCACGAATACAAAACCGAAGCGGTCGAGTGCTGTGTGAACGTTGCCGGCAAGATGAAGACAGCAGCGAGAAGAAACCCCGCCAGAGCGACCACACGGCGCGCGACTTTGAGATTTCCAAAACGCTTAGCGCAACGATCCGACATGGTTCCACCCAGAAGATCGCCCGCAGCCCCCGCCAACAGTGGCAGGCTGGCATACATACCCATCTGCGTCAAATTGAAACCGCGGTGCTCGTTCAGATATTTGGGGAACCAATCCAGATAAATATCGATGCTGTAGCCGTAACAGAAATACATCAGCGAAAGTGTCCACAGCGAAGGGCTGCGGAGAATACGACGCCACGGCACTGCCCGCACGCTGGCATCGCGAACGCCCAGCGAATCTTCGATGAGGCGGCGTTCCGCGGCGTCGATGCGGGAGTGCAGCGCCGGAGTGTCGCGATAATACCAGTACCATAGCGCCGCCCAGCCCAGGCCAATGAGTCCGAAGATGAAAAATGGCGTACGCCATCCGAACCGGATCATCATCATCACGACCAGCGCCGGGGTCAAGGCGGCACCCAACCGTGATGCCGCATGGGTAACTCCCTGGGCGAATCCGCGTTCCGTCGGCAGCATCCACCGCGAAAGCGAGCGGGTGGCAATGGGGAAGGCCCCCGCCTCTCCCACTCCGAAGAAGAAGCGGCACACGCCCATGGAGGTTGCGTTCCAGGAGAAGGCTGTCAGTGAAGTAAAAACTGACCACCACACAACCACTAGAGCCAACGCGCGCCTGCCTCCGATGCGGTCGCCCAACCATCCCCCGGGAATTTGAAAAAAGGCGTACCCCCAGCGGAATGAAGCGAAAATCCACCCGATCGTGATCATCGAAAAGCCCATATCCTTCTGGATCACGGGCACTGCGGACGCGATATTCACGCGGTCCATGTAGGTGATCATGTAGGCTGCGACGATCATGGCCAGCACCACGTGGCGGGTGTGGGTGGGGCGGGCAGTGATCGTAGTTTCAGTCATTTAGGTGGGATCTTGCGGCCAAGCCACTGTACATCGGATGGCACTAGCGTCCCGTTGACCAGACAATGCCGAGCCAGCCTTCGCCATTTATATTACGATAGCACATGAGATGCACGCAGCTCCTCGCGAACCTTTCGGCAGAAGCTGCAGAAGAACAAACGACTGAACTCCAGTTCGTCCGGCGCGGCTTTCTTTCCAAAATTTGTTACAGGGGGAGGGCGACAAAAGAGCAATTGTTAGAACGCTAGCCGATCCTTGCAGTGCTCAATCTTTTCCGTTTCGATACCCGGTACCTTGGTCAAGTCGTGCCATTCTTTGAAGTTGCCGTTCTGTTTGCGATACGACACGATCGCGGCGGATTCCCTTGGGGACAGACCAAGCGCTCCCGACAATTGGGTCGCCGTGGCTTTATTCACATTCACAGGTGAATGAGCACGATGATTCTCACTCGTAGCGGGCGCGGCTTTGACAGCACCAAAATTCTTGGCCAGATACTCCACAACAGTTTCAATTTCCTCGTCGGGAACGTCGGCGCCTCGCGATACCATTTGGTCGACCAGCGCGGACCACTGTTGCTTGGACGCTCTCTTCGAAGTGACCACCTTCAACGCGTGGCACCCCGCACAGTCCCGCTGAACGATTGCCTTGCCTTTCCCTGGGGGAAGACTCGGTACATTGGCGGCAAGCGCGAGATATACAAAAGTCGTCAACACCATTTGATTGGCCTACCTTAACCAGACGATGATCGTGATCGGCAGCATTCTATCGAACAAGAATTTCATTTTAGACTACGTCAGCAACGGGATAGGCTTCGGTCGTAGAGTTTCTGATCTAGTACTGACTCGGTTGGCTTGGCAGGCCAAGGATAGCGCGAGCCAGGGCCGGGGTGGCGACCGCGCGGTTCAATTCATGCGCGATCCGAGCCGATCGCTGTACAAGCTCAGCGTTGCTTTTGGCTTTCTGTCCTCGGGAATAGTAGACGTTATCTTCCAGGCCGACTCGAACGTGGCCGCCCATTAGCGTGGCGAGTGTGGTCAGCGGGAGTTGAAATGGACCAATCGCTGAACATAACCACAAAGCTCCGTTTGGAAACTCCTTTAAGAGCTGAAGAATATTCTCGACCGTGGGGAAACTGCCGGTCTGGTAACCCATCACGGTCTGCATCCAGTATGGTTTTTCGATCAGATCGTGCTCGATCAGGTAGTCCACAACCCAGGCGCAACCCGGATGGTAGAGCTCCAACTCAGGTTTGATGCCTCGCTGCTTCATCTCGGCAGCGAATTGGTGAATCTGACCATAGGTGAATGGAATACATTCGTCGATTTCAAGAGCCGGGCGGGGATAGGGCAGCGGCGGACGCCGCTCCTTCAGTTTAAACTTGCTCATGTCCGGCGCCAGGTTTAGAGACGCGACCTCGGGCTCCGCCGCCAGACAGGCGGAGCGCTCTTCCATGCTCATGCCCGGGCCGGCTCCCGTGGTTGCGTTGATGATGATCTCCGGACAACGTTCACGAACCTTTCGCAACACCTCGCGCCACGTCCCGGTCTCGCGCGCACCCTCGGTCAATCGTTGGGGATTGCGCGCATGGATGTGAACCATCGCCGCACCGGCTTCATATGCACCCTGGACCGACGCCGCTATTTCGTCCGCCGTTTCGGGGATGAACTCGTTGGCCTCTTTGCCCTGAATGCCGCCGTTGCAGGCGACGCAAATGATGAGCGGGGGCATTCCGGCACGAACTCTTTCCATGAAATCGTGGCTGTCAGCGTAGTTGAACCAGGCTGGTTGCTGAGATGGATCTGGGCGTTCTTTCTCAGACACAAGACTCCTTTTTTCCAGTCAGACGACCACTAGCTTTAAGGTTGCTCTTCATCTTCCCAACTGAATCCGTTTAACGAGGCTAGATCTGGAGTCCAGGCCAAGCAAATGCCAAGGACGATGCCAGGCCGATAGAGGTTCATATCGCCAAGCCTCTATAAATAAACGAGTCTTTCCCAAGCCAACAAGCGAAATAGTGCGAAAACAGTTATGTGATCACGTAGCGAGCAGCTTTGCGATTTGAGTATGTGGGCACGAGAGTTCCTCCGCAGCCTGCACAAGTTCGGGTCCTTATTGTAGAAAAAATTGCGCACCACGGCAGTCATAAAATCACTTGTCGTCGCGAAAGAGGAACTTGCCTGAAACTGGTGCCGCAGTGTAGTCTCCGTGAAAGAGAGCAAGTGGTTGACGGAATGTTTTGAGCGAGTCTCAGTTTTTCGTTCCATCGCGCTGCTCGATTCTTGTTTCCTACCTGTTCTCCCGCACGCGTCTTGATGTGGCGTGAGGTTCCGATGGGTAAACCTCGATTTGCCTGTCGGGCAAACTTCCGCCAACAGCCATGATCAAAAGCCTTGCGCCAACAGCCGCGAACTCTCAGCCATCCAATGGAATGTGGACGGACCCAGACCGGTTGGATTCCTGGAAAGAAATTGCCAGCTACTTACGGCGAGAAGTCCGCACGGTGCAGCTTTGGGAGAAGCGGGAAGGCCTTCCGGTCCATCGTCATTTCCACAAACGGCTGGGCAGTGTCTATGGTCTCCGCTCGGAGATTGACAACTGGAAGC
>WNFH01000155.1_pt1 | contig 37832 bp, 33 predicted proteins | sample 5400411 | NCBI WGS metagenome assembly WNFH01 (sample SAMN13153347, study PRJNA577476) | soil metagenome | isolation source: 200 cm saprolite under Douglas fir tree site 2 hole 3 | place: USA:California | collected 2015-04-18 | reverse complement strand
GAGCGAGGCGAGGCGAAAGTACTTTGCCTCGGCAGAAGCTCGACAAGAGCACAGCGAGCGGATGCGGCGGGCGTGCGGACGCCCAGAGACGCGGGCAAAGCTCCGGCCCACGGTCAGAGCGGCGGTGACGAGGAAGTGACGCCGACCTATCGTGTCTGGGTCGCGATGCTCCATCGGTGCCGCGACCGGAGCAACACGACGTACGGCGGACGCGGTATTCGCGTCTGCGCTCGATGGGATTCCAAACAGGGCGGATCGTTCCTCAACTTCCTGGCTGACATGGGCGAGAGGCCGCCCGGGCTGTCGATAGACCGGATCAACAACGATGGTCCCTACGAGCCGGGCCATTGCCGCTGGGCGACTCCTTTGGAACAAGCCAGGAACAAAAGCCCTCGGAGCCGTTCCTCGAGGTTAAGCCCCGGGGCACAAGTCAAGTATTGAAGTGGCGGGGTCTAGAGTGAAACTCGCTGAAGGACGGGCTCTCGGAACTTCCTGAAACCTTTGGTGCGAGAGGGGGGAGTCGAACCCCCAAGGGCTTTTGGCCCACTGGATCCTAAGTCCAGCGCGTCTGCCAGTTTCGCCACTCTCGCGGAGTTCGGCCCACGCAGCATACCCGCGAATTATACCGCCCTCTGAGGAAGCGCATTTGTCCCGCCGCCGGGACATGAGCTAGGCTCCCGCCATGACGGCGGTCGTCGGTTACTTCCGCGCGCAGATCGCCGAGATCGAACGCGACGCCGCGCTTCGCTGGTACGGCGTGGCGATGGCCTTCCTGCACGTCGTCACCTACCTCTACTGGGTGGATCACCGGATCGCCGCCTTCGTCCACGCGGAGGCGGAGCCGATCTGCTGGCCGCTCGTGCCCGAATGCGGCGCGCTCCGCGTGCTGTCCCCGACGGGGGTGACGCTGCTGCTCCGCGCCTACTTCGCCGTGGCGGTCGGCACCGGCCTCCTGTTCGCGTCGCGGCGGCTCGTGGCGTGGGCCTACGCGAGTCTCGTGCTGGTGAACGCCCTCAAGCTCGCGATCATGCTGCTCGACTACCGTCTGCGGATGAACCAGCACTACATGGGGTTCTTCGCCGCGTTCGCCTACCTGTTCGTCCCGGCGAAGCGCGACGCGCTCCGCGTCCTGGTCACGCTCTTCTACTTCTGGGCCGGCACGCTCAAGCTCAACTGGGAGTGGATCTCGGGCGCGGGTCTCTATCGGCCGATGTGGCCGTTCGCCGGCGTGGGCGTCATCGTCGCGTGCGTCTACGTGATCGTCCTCGAGCTCGTCGTGACCTGGGGGCTCCTGGCGAAGCGGGCCTGGGTCTTCTGGGCGGCGTTCGTCCAGTTCCTGATCTTTCACGCGCTGTCCTGGCAGGTCGTCGGCTTCTTCTACCCGCTCCTCATGTTCGCGATCCTGACGATCTTCCCCCTGAGCCGGCTCGTCGACTCACGCGATTCGCCCGACGGGCTCCTGGTCTCTTTCTGGACGCGCCGGGTGGCCTGGCCTGTGCTGGCACTCGCGGCCGTGTTCTCGGGGCTCCAGCTCGCACCCTACGCCTTTCCCGGCGACCGCACGCTGACCGGGGAAGGCCGCCTCTACGCGCTCCACATGTTCGACGCCCGGCCGACGTGCTCCGGGTGGGCCGATCTGCGCCAGGCCGACGGCACCACGACCCGGCGAGACCTGAAGCTGCCGCTGGACACCCGAATCGCGTGCGACCCGGTCGTGTACTTCAACCGCGCCCGCAACCTCTGCCGCCAGCGGCAGGCCGGGCTCGCCGCCTTCCAGGACCTCGACCTCTTCCTCTCGGCGCGGCGGACGAGCGACGGGGCGATGAAGCGCGTGATCGCTACGACGGGCTTCTGCGCGCGCGGGGACCGCTACGACCCCTTCCGCCACAACCCCTGGATCCTCACGGAATGACGCTCAGGCGGGCGAGCCCAGGATCAGCCGCCGGTGGAGCGCGCTGAGGATCTCGTCGACGCCGGCACACGCCCACACGGGGAAAAAGGGCGATTGCTGGAGCTCCATGAACTCGCGGTCGCCCCGCTTCTGAGTCTCCTCGTTGCTCTCGCCCCCTCGCGCCGCGCGAATTTGCGCGACCACGCGATCCTTGTGGTAGATCGCCGGATACTCCGTGTAGTGGTACAGGTACTGGAGCTCTTTGGTGTAGAAGACGGCGACGGGGATCGACTGCCAGGTCTGGCCGTCCTTGTGATTGAGGAACTCCGCCATGATGTCGGCGTTGCTGTCCGGCTCCTCGGCGAGGCTCGGGCGCTGACTCCGGCTGAACCGCTGGCCGTCGCGCCGGAAGATCTTCAGCGCCATCCCGCCGGCCTCGGCGAAGCGCGCCAGCATCGGCACGTCGCGCCGGCAGTCGGACGACCACTCCTCCGCGATGACGAGAACCTTGGCGGGACCGTTCGGCCGAGCCGTCAGCCATTTGACCGCCGCGACCTGTGCGTCGTGCAGCCGCGTCGCCTCGTAGGTCGCGCGGAGGTGCGCGCTCCAGTCGAGCCGCGGCCGCCCAGAGCCCTCGCGCTTGAGGTTCTCGGGCGTGCCGACGTAGGCGACATACTGGTCGAACGTCATGCCGGAGGCGAATCGCTCGGGCGTGACCACGCTCTTCGTGCGCTCCATGGAAGCCTCCGTGTCAGACGCCGAGTCGCGGAACGATCGTCGCGTTCGGAATCCGCCGAAAGACCGCCGGCGAGATCTTGATCTTCGACGACCGGCTGCCGCTGCCGAGGATCACCCAGTCGAGCTGCATCAGCTTGTCGTCAACGTAGATCGGCAGGTCGGGCGGCAGCGCGAACACCGTGACGCCGCCGATCATCATGCCGGTGAGGGTCTTGGTCTCCTCCGCGGTGGCGAACGAGACCTTGGCGACCCCCAGCAGGGCCCGAACGGTGTGGTTCACGTCAAGCCGCGTCGTGGCCGTGACCACACACGCGCCGAACCGCCTCGGCTCTTTCTTCGAGGCGACGAGGATCGTATTGCCGGCGCTCGCGAGCGGCAGGCCGTACTTCTCGCAGCAGGCGGCGGTATCGGCGAACGCCGGGTCGATCTCCATCAACTCGTACGCCACGCCGAGGGCGTCGAGAGCCTGGACGACGCGTTCGTCAATCATTATGGCCGGATCTGCGTGATGCCGGCGACGAACACCGCCGAGAGGAGGACGACCGAGCCCAGGAACCGGCATACGCGCGTCATCAATCCGCCTCCCGTTGGGATCGAGGTCGCGGTATTCTCCCACACGGGAGGACCGCCATGACCCTGGAAGAGCTGCGCGACCGCATGAAGGCAGCCCGCGTCGAGATCGCCGAGAACCGGCTCGAGCTCGTGCGCCGGCTGCTGACCGACGCGCTCCGGCCGATCCACGCGATGGACTCGCGGAAGCACCGGACACTGGAGCCAGCCGTCACCTTCGACGCCGGCCGGCCGCGAGGCGATCATGGCCAGTGACGAGCTCTCCTACGCGACGATCCGCGACATCGGTGCGCGTTTCAGGCGCCGCGCCCTCTCGCCGGTCGAGCTGACCCGGGCGCTCCTCGAGCGCATCGAGCGCCTCGACCCCGGGCTCCACGCGTTCGTCACGGTGACCGCCGATCGGGCGCTGGCGGACGCCAAGGCCGCCGAAGCCGCGCTCGTGCGCGGCGACATCTCGAGCCCGCTCCTCGGCATTCCCGTCGGCTACAAGGACATCTACGCGACCCGCGGCATCCTCACCACCGGCGGCTCGGCGTTGCTGGCCGACTGGATCCCGACCGAGGACGCCACGTGCGTGACGCGGCTTCAGCGGGGGGGCGCGGTGATGCTCGGCAAGCTGATCACCCACGAGTTCGCCTTCGGCATCCAGTTTCCGGGCCATCGCTTCGCCGCGGCCAAGAATCCGTGGGACCTCGAGCGGATGCCGGGCGGGTCCTCGAGCGGATCGGGCGCGGCCCTCGCGGCCGGTCTGGCGTTCGGCGCGCTCGGCTCGGACACGGGCGGCTCGATCCGCGGTCCGGCCTCGTTCTGTGGCATCGTCGGCCTCAAGCCGACCTACGGCCGCTGCAGCCGCGCCGGCGTCCTGACGCTCTCGTGGACGCTGGATCACACCGGACCGATGGCGCGCACCGTCGAGGACTGCGCGTATCTGCTGCAGGCGCTCGCCGGCCACGACGCGGCCGACCCGGCGTCGAGCCGCGAGCCCGTCCCCGACTACGTGGCGCCGCTCGGCCGTGGCGTCCGCGGGCTCCGCGTCGGAGTGGTGCGCGAGTATTTCTTCGAAGGCATCGATCCCGAGGTCGAGAAGGGATTCGAGCAGGCGCTCGCGACCTTGCGGCAGCTCGGCGCCACCGTCGAGGACGTCCAGATCCCCGGCATTCAGGCGGCCGGCGCCTACACGGCGATCCTCCTCGCCGAGGCGTTCGCGTATCACGAGCACGACCTGCGGGAGCATCCCGAGCGCTTCGGCGAAATCGTGCGTGAGCGGATGCTGGCCGGCGCCCTCATCACCGCCTCCGAGTACGTGCAGGCCCAGCGTCTTCGCACGCAGCTCCGGGCCGACATGAACGCCGTGCTCCGCCGGGTGGACGTGCTCGCGACGCCGACCAGCCCGAAGCCCGCGCCCACGTTCACGACGGTCTACGATCCCGAGTACGGATTCCCCCGCGGCAACACCGGACCGTTCAACATGACGGGCCTTCCCGCCCTCGCCGTGCCGTGCGGGTTCACCGCGGCGGGGCTGCCGCTGTCGATCCAGATCACGGGCCGCCCGTTCGACGAAGCGACCGTGCTGCGCGTGGGCCACACCTACGAGCAGGCGACCAGTTGGCGGACACGGCATCCGAACCTCTGAGCGAGGACAACCCATGTCACCTTCGAACCTCGAGGAGAAGTTCCAGACGCTTCACGAGATCGTGCGGGCCGCCCGGCTGAACCTGGCGCCGGGGCCCTGGGACTATCTCGCGGGCGGCGCCGAGACCGAGACCACGCTGCGGCGCAACCGACAGGCCCTCGACTCGGTCGCGTTCCGCCCTCGGGTCCTGCGAAACGTCGCGAAGATCGACACCACTTCGAGCCTGCTCGGGCGCCCCGTTCGGATTCCGGTCATGATCGCGCCCGTCGGGTCCGTGGAGAGCTTCGAGCCGGGCGGCGGCGCCACCGCCGCGAAGGCCTCCGCCGAGTTCAACGTGCCGCAGATGCTGAGCTCGGTCTGCAACCCGGGCCTCGAGGCCGTCGCCGCCGCGGCCGACAACTTCCGCATCTTCCAGCTCTACGTCCGCGGCGACGACGCCTGGGTGGACGACCACGTGAAGCGCGCCAAAGACCACGGCTACGCCGCGTTCTGCCTCACGGTGGACACCGCGAGCTACAGCCGCCGCGAGCGCGACCTGGCGCGGCGCTTCGTCAAGCCCTGGCGCCTGCGCGCGACCGGCTTCGACTTTCAGGCCGGGCTCAACTGGGACCACGTGAAGCGCTTCAAGGACCTGCACGACATCCCGCTCATCTTGAAGGGCATCGCCACGGCGGAAGACGCCGCGCTCGCGTGCGACCACGGGGTCGACGGCGTCTACGTCTCCAACCACGGCGGCCGGCAGCTCGATCACGGCCGCGGCACCATCGACGTCCTCCCGGAGGTCGTCGCGGCGGTGCGAGGCCGCGCGACGATCATCGTCGACGGCGCCTTCATGCGGGGCACCGACATCGTGAAGGGGATCGCGCTCGGCGCCCACGCCGTCGGCATCGGGCGGCTCTCGTGCTGCGGCCTCGCCGCCGCCGGCCAGGCAGGGCTCGTGCGGGTGTTCGAGCTCCTCGAAGAGGAGATCCGGATCTGCCTCGCGCTCCTCGGCGTCGATCGTCTCTCGGCCGTCGGGCCGTCCTATCTCCACGCGGCGACGCCGGTCCGTCCCGCGCACGTAACCAGCGCGTTCCCCCTTCTGGAGGAAGAGGGTTACTAAGCCCGCCCTGCCCACGGAGCTTCCTGCGGATCCGCTCCCGCTCCTCGAGAGCTGGCTGAAAGAAGCCTTCGCCGAGATCAGGAACGCGCATGCGATGACGCTTGCGACCGTCGATCCTGAAGGTCGCCCCACGGCGCGCATGGTCCTCTGCCGTGGCTTCGACGCGCGCGCTGGCTGGATCGTCTTCTACACCGACCGCGAGAGCGCCAAGGGACAGGCGCTCGATCTCACTCCCCGCGCGGCGCTCGTCTTTCACTGGGACGCTCACGAGCGGCAGGTGCGGATCGAGGGGCCCGTGACGCTGGCCCCCGACCCGGACTCGGACGCCTACTGGAAGTCGCGGCCGCCCGACGCGCGAGTCGCGGCGTCCGCCAGCGACCAGAGCCGGCCGATCGAGTCGCGCGCCGCGTTCCTGGCGAAGGTCGAGGAGGAGGCGAAGCGCTCCGGGGGCGAGATCCCGCGTCCCAAGCGCTGGGGCGGCTACCGTGTCTGGGCCGAACGCGTCGAGCTGTGGGTCGGCCAGCCTGCGCGGGCCCACGACCGCGCGCTCTGGACCCGCTCGCTGGCGCCGATCGGCGCGGGCTTCAGCGGCGGCCCCTGGCGCTCGACTCGGCTCCAGCCCTGAACCGGCATAGTCTCGACGGCAGGCGACGAATGCGCGTACTCGGGCTGATGGTCGTGGCTGTCCTGGTCGGGCCGCTCATGATCACGCTCGCCACACCCGAGGGTCAGGAACGCATCGTCAACCGGCAGGATGCCGACCGGATCTTCGGGCTGAATCGGTCTCAATGGGAACAGGAAGTCGCGCGGCTGGTGCAATCTCAAGGCTGGAAGATACAGTCCAGTCCGGGCGACACCGGCACGGGCGTCATCGCCCTGGATCCCAAGACCGGAGTCGGGCTCGCCGTCCAGCCTTCGTTCCGAGACGCACAGGGCCCACCAGACACGCTCGTCGTCGGAAGCTACTATCCCGCCGGGACGTTTCGCCGGTTCAGCCAGCAAACCAGGCGCGAGATGGAAGCGATCGCCGGCTCCGACCTCGGCCCGGCGTACTCGCTCAGCGTCTCGTTCAGCACGATGGTCTCGCCGCCGCCCGGATTCGATGTCGTGGAAGTCATCATCACTCGCGCACGGCGATGACCGTGGCCACGCGCAACGCATCACGTTGACTCGGCACACACAGGAGGCGATATGGCGATCCGACTCGTCGTGACCATCACCGCGGCCCCGGGCAAGGGCACCGAGCTGGCGCAGGCGTACAAGGCTCGCTGCGCAGACGCGATGAAGGAGCCCGGCTGCGAACAGTTCGAGATTTTCCAGAGCGTCGCGAACCCCGACCGGCTGGCGCTGCTGGAACGCTGGGCCGACCAGGCCGCGCTGGACGTGCATGCGCGGTTGAACAGCACGCGTCCCCCGCTCCGGCCAGAGCTGCGCGCCGGGAGCGGCGAGCGCGAAGACGACCAGTACAACCGGACCCGCTAGCCCCGCTCGCCGCCGGAAGCCGTCAACCCGTCATCGCGACGACCTCGATCTCGACCAGGAAGTCGGGGTGGGCGAGGCGCCGGACCTCGACCGTGGTGCTGGTGGGGAGCGCGGGGCCGAAGTACTCCATCCGGACGTCCACGTGGCGGAAATACTCGTCCATGTCGGTGACGAATGTGTTCGTCTTGACGATGTCGGCGAGCGACGCGCCCGCCGCGGCCAGGGCGGCCTTGATGTTCTCGCCGACCTGGCGGATCTGTGCCCGCATGTCACCCTTGCCCACGACGTTGCCGGCCCGGTCCCGCGCCAGCTGGCCGGCGACGAAGATGAGGCGACGACCTTCGACCGACACGACGTGGGAATAGAGCGTGTGGCCGCTGCGGCTCGGGGCGGCGAGCGCCTCCGGCTGGATGTTCTTTCGCGTGATCGCCATGCTCGTGTCCTCTGCCCGGTGCCTCAGGCGGTCCAGTGATCCCACCCGCGCGCCGCGAGCGCGATCGCAAGCGCGATGTCCTCGTCCAGCAGATAGCGCTCGGACGCGAGCGCGACGGCGGCGCCGCGGATGCGCTCGAGATAATCCTCGCGCGATCGGTAGCGCTCTTCGATCGACGCCCGCGGGTCGCCCGACGACTCGCGCTCGCGGCGGGTGCGCGGAAACGGAATCGTCGCGCCCGCGAAGACCAGGCGCTGGGTGTCGCCCCCGATGGTGCGATGCCTGAGCGTCCACCCGGTATGCGCGCCGAGCGGCACCGTGATCTCCGGCAGCGCGATACCGCCGGTCTCGTTGCCGTCGGCGTCGACCGCGGAGACGAGCGCGCCGTACGCGGGACCGGGGCGCGGCGGCAGCGTGGAGAAGTCGAGGCGACAGGGCCGCGCGTGATGGCGCGGATAGTTGGCGCCGGGGATACGGTCGAAGACCGCGTGGAGGGCCTCGAAAGGCACCGCGCTGCCATCGGCGAGGCGCGGATGCCGGCTCGGCGGGGGCTCGATTCCCTCGGTGACCCAACGGTCCAGATTCACGAGACACGCGCGTAACAGCGGCGCGTAGTCGATCGTGTTGCGAAGATTCTGCGAGTGCTCCGGAGGCTCCGCCGGATCGGCGGCGGTCACCTTCTGAGCCGTCGGCGGCCAGACGCCGAGCCCGTGCTCCGTGCCGGCGAAGTGGTAGACGCGCGCCGACGGACCGGACGGGACGTCGCGCGTGCCGGCGGGATCCGTGTGGGCGAGCGAGGCGTCACCGCGGTGGTACTCGGCTGAGCTGTTCGTGTAGAACACCTTCAGCTTGCTCCCGCGCGCGGCGAGTCGGCGCTGCAGCTCCTCGTCGGTCGACGGGTGAACGTAGTCCATCATGTGCGGCCGATCCTTGGAGTTCTGCCCGAACCGCTGGTTGAACTCACCGCGAAGCCCGCCGGCGACGTTCGCGATGATTCCGTCGAGCGCTTCCCGCCCCTGCTCGTCGAGGTTGAGGTCGTTGTAGACCAGCGTCCGGAGCAGCCGCCCGGTCTGCGATCGACCGTAGGCGTACGCGTAACGGATAGCCGCCGGCGCCGGATTCCCCTCGCGCGGCGTGCCGTGCTTGAGCCAGGCGACCGAGTCACGGAGCGCGGCGATGCCGAGCCCGAGCACCGGCGCGCCGACCGCGGTGTAGGTCACCTGGTAGAGTCGCCCCTTCTCGAACCCGCCGTCGACCCAGATGTACCGGGGATCGGGAACGACGCCCGATCGAGCGTCGGGCACGACGTTGCCACCGGCGACCCGGGCGAAGCGCCACCGGCCGCGCGGGATCGTCGTCGGCTCGCCGTCGGGCTGGTCGCGGACCAGTAAGACCGCATCGCGCTCGTCGAGATCGGCGGCGGGGTACGCGCGGTGGCCTCGGTCGGAGAGGAGCAAGTGCGTGGCGGGCTCCGGCGTCTGGAGCTGCGTGTAGACGCGGCCCGTGAGGCGGTGGCCTCGCGCGTCCAGCGCCTCGGGCCCGCGCAGGCCCAGGAGCCCCGGCACCTCCGGGAGATCGCACTGCCAGCCGCACGAGATCACCACGAAGCCGCGCCGCATGAGAAACCCGTCGCCCGGGTCGACGGGCGGATCCGGATTCGAACCGGGGACGAACGCCGGGCGCGTCGCGCGGTTGAAGTTGGGGACCGCGACGGTGTTCCCCCGGTTGACCACGTCGAGCATCACGCGCCCGCTGCCCCGGGCGCGGTCCACCGGCACCAGGATGGACACGTCCGACTCGAACTCGACGCGCCCCGCTTGGTCGCGCGGCGCGAGCGCCACGTCGGTGATGCGCTCGTTCGCCGCGTGCTTGGGGTCGATCGCGAAGTGGAGGCTCCCCTTCAGTTCCTCGTATGGGCCGACGTCGCCGAACGGCGCACCGCCCGCCAGCGGACGCCGGAGCCTCACCTCGAACCGCGTCACCGGCACGCAGCGCTCTCCACCAGGCGTGGCAAGAGGCTCGAGATCGACCCGCGCAGGACGGCGTCGCCCAGCTCGTCCATCTCCGTCGGCTCCGCGTTGAGGATGACGACGCGCGCGCCGGCCCGCTTGGCGACCGGCACGACCCCGGCGATCGGGTACACCGACAGCTTCGTACCGACCGCGAGCATGAGGTCACAGCTCGCGGCAGCCTGCTGGGCGCGCTTCAGGTCCTCGTCCACGAGTCCCTGGCCGAACGAGATCGTCGCCGACTTGAGAATGCCACCGCAGCTCCGGCACGGCGGGTCTTCCTCGCCGGCGCGGATGCGCGCCAGCGCCCGCTCCATGGCCGCCCGCTCGCCACAGGCGAGGCACACCACCTCGTGCATCGTGCCGTGAATCTCGATCACGCGGGCTGGTGACGACCCCGCCTTCAGATGGAGCCCGTCGATGTTCTGGGTGATCAGCGTGTCGAGCTTGCCCCGGTGCTCGAGGGTGACGAAGGCGCGGTGGCCGTCGTTCGGCTCCGCCTGCCAGGCCGGCGAGTGCAGCCGGCTCTGCCATGCGCGCTTCCTCACCTCGGGGTCGGCGACGTAGTTCTGCAGCGTCGACATCTTCTCGGCCTGCGGGTTCTTCGTCCAGACGCCCTGCGGCCCCCGGAAGTCCGGGATGCCCGAGTCGGTCGAGATGCCGGCGCCCGTGAGCGCCACCACGCACTCGGCCTCGTCGATCCAGCGCCGGGCCGCGTCGATCAGCGCGCGAGCTCCTTCGCGACCGCGTCTTCCACGACGGTGCCCTTGAAGAAGTCGGGGTTGAGGGCCGTGTGCAGACGCGCGGCGTTCGTGAAGACGAACTCCCGGAAGTCTTCCCCGGTGATCAGACCGTGCTCCACCAGCTCGTGCGCCTCTTCCAGGACCTCGGTCATGTCCGTCACGTCGAAGTGGCCGACGTCGGAGCTGAAGATCGGGTGCAGGCGGTGATGGCCGCGCCGATCGAACGCCCAGGGCGTCGTCGGGTCGTCGGCCTCACAGCCGAAGTAGAAGTGCTCGGTGAACTGCCGGCGCAGCTCGTCGGCCGAGCCGACGTGGGCCGCCGCGAAGTCGTCGATCTGCTCGCGGTACTCGCGTTCCGTCATCTCCTCGAGGGTCTTGAACGGAGGCACCAGGCTGAGGCAGCCCATCAGCTCGTCCATCTTGTCTTCGTAGGCGCGGCCGCCCCAGCGGGTGAAGAGGTCCTTCAGCATCTGCCGGTCGAGGTTCGTGGGCCGGACGTGGGCTTCCATCGGGCGGCCGCTGCGCTTTTCCCAGTGCCCGATGAGATCGGTGACGAGGTTGCAGGCCCAGCCCACCCCGCCCTCGAGCATCGCGAAGGGGAGCGACGGGAACCGCTGGACGACGCCCCCCAGGATCAGCGCCTTGGCGAACGCCTGGCTCGCGGCGGCGAAGTGGCCGATGTGGTTGAACGTGAAGCTGTTGACCGACTCGCGGCCCATCCAGCCCATGCTGCCGGAGTGCGCGGTCACCGCCACCTTCAGCTCGACGCAGCGGGCCCAGAACGGGTCGTAGTCGTAGGGGCTCTCGTACGCGAGCGAGTCGACGAAGTGGCGCACCTGCCCCGGGTCGGCGGCCTGGCGGGCGAACGCCGGGACCGGGCGCCGCACGTGGTTGGCGATCATGATGACCTTCAGGCCGAGTTCGCGCACCGCGTACGTGGCTTCCTCGATCGCCTCCTCGGGCGTATGCATCGGCACCACCGCCGCCGGCGCGATGCGGTGAGCGTACGGCCTGAACATCTCCGCGTTCATACGATTCACGGCGCGCGCGATGGCCCGGCGCAGCTCCTCGTCCGGATTGCCGATGTGGAAGAGGCCGAGCGTGGTGTAGAGGAGCGCGAAGTCGATCCCGAAGTCGTCGAGCCGCTCGTAGAACAGCCTCGGGATCATCGCCGTCGCGCGGTCCAGGGTGTTGGCCGGCTCTCCCCACCACGTCGGGCGCGTGGGCCGCCGATCGAGCCGCTCGGCGGGCGTCATATCGTACCAGCCGCGGTCGATATGCTCGGTGGCCTTCTTCACGAACCGCTCGGCGACCGACGGGCCCGCGAGCTGCCGGAGGTAGTCGAGGAAGATCGGCACGGGCTCGAGCCAGTGTCCGTCACCGTCGATCACGGGGTGGTCGAGCTGGGCGCGCACGGCTGATGATTTCGAGTCTCTCGAGTAGGCCATCGCGTCCTCCCTCGCAGTAGAGGGATCGTGCTGCATCCGCGCGAGCCAGTCAAGGGGCCGTTCCATGTGAGGATGGAACTCGGCAGATGACGCGCTATGCTCAAGGTATGACCCCGCTCGAGCACGTCCGCTTGGCGGACCACTGCACAATGGGTGTCGGTGGGCCGGCGCGCTACTTCGTGGAGGCGCACGACGAGTCCGCCGTGCTCGCGGCCTTCGAGTGGGCCCGGGCCCGACGCGTGCCGCTCCACGTGCTCGGCGGCGGCTCGAACCTCGTCGTCGCCGACGAGGGCGTCGACGGTCTCGTGGTGAAGATCGCGCTGCGCGGCGTCGACACGCGCGAGGCGGACGGCGCGGTCGAGCTGACGGCCGCGGCCGGCGAGCCCTGGGACGAGCTCGTGCGACAGAGCGTCGAGCGCGGCTGGGCGGGGCTCGAGTGCCTGAGCGGGATCCCGGGCCTGGTCGGCGCCACGCCGATGCAGAACGTCGGCGCCTACGGCCAGGAGGTGAGCGACACCGTGAGCGTCGTGCGTGCCCTCGACACGTCCACCGGGCGCATCGTCGCCTTCGGGAATCGCGAGTGCCGCTTCACCTACCGCGACAGCCTCTTCCGGAGCGGCGAGCCCGACCGGTACGTCGTGCTGTCGGTAGGCTACCGGCTGCGGCCCAATGGCCCCGCGACCGTCCGGTACGTGGACGTGGAGAAGAACCTGGCCGCGCGCGGCATCGCGACACCGACGCTCGCGGAGGTGCGCGCCAGCGTGATCGCCATTCGCCGGTCCAAGTCCATGGTGCTCGATCCCCGCGACGAGAACCGCCGGAGCTGCGGCTCGTTCTTCACGAATCCCATCATTCCCGCGGCCGAGCTCGCCGCGGTCGAGGCGCGCGCCGGCGATCCGGCGATGCCGCGCTGGCCCCTGGCCGAGGGCCGCGTGAAGCTCTCCGCCGCATGGCTCATCGAGCACGCCGGGTTCGCGCGGGGCGTGACCGACGGGCCGATCGGTCTCTCGACGCGCCACACCCTCGCGGTCGTCGCCCATGACGGCGCGCGGGCACAGGACGTCGTCGCCTTCGCCCGTCGGCTGCAGGCCGCCGTCGAGAAACGCTTCGGCGTCCACCTGACTCCCGAGCCGGTCTTCTGGGGCCCGATCGGAAGGCGAGCGTTATGCGGGTCCTGATCGTCGAAGACGACGAGCGGTTGGCCGAGATCTTCCGGGACTTCATCGGCGAGCTGGGGTATCAGCCCACCGTCGTTGGAAGCGCGGAAGCCGCGCTCGAGGCGCTGGCGAGCGCGCGACCGGACACGATCCTGCTCGACATCAGGCTACCGGGGATGAGCGGGGTCGAGTTCCTCAGTCTCCCGAGCGTCCGCGACTCCGAGGTGCCCGTGGTCGTCGTCTCGGGCGTCGCGACCGAGGTGGAAGCGCGCGCGTGTCTCCAGCTCGGCGCCCTAGACTTCATCCGGAAGCCCGTCACGCTCGAGCGGCTGGGCCAGGTCCTCGCATACCTCAAGCCCTTCGCCATGGCCCGGCAACAGCCCGGTCAGCGCCCGGTGGAGCGCCGACCCGTGCCGCGCGCCACGGTCAAGCTGGGCGTGCGCATCACCGCCTCCAAGGCAACGCTGGACGGAACATGCATCGAGCTCTCGTCCACGGGCATGAAAGTGCGCGTGAGCCGGCGCCTCAGGCCGGGCCAGGCGGTGAAGCTCGAGTTCGCGCCGCCGGACGGGGGTCCGCCGATCGACGTCTTGTCGCTCGTCGTCCGCGTCGATCCCGAGGGCGCGGCGTTCTGGTTCCTCGATCTCTTGAGCCACGACGCAACCCGCCTCAATACCTTCGTGGACCGCCTGCAACGCTAGCCGGGTCCGGGAGCTGGGGGTCGGCACTGGGGAAGGGGTCGCGCGACCACGCGGCACGCGTGCGCTGCCCCGTTGCGGCTGGGCTCCATCACCCGCGAATAGGTGCGTCGCCACTTGGAGGGAACGGATCGCGTCGACCCCTTCCCCAGTGCCGACCCCCAGCTCCCGGACCCGGCTAGCGCCGCCAGCTCGCGCGCACACGACAAGAGTCTAAGGACGTAGAACCGAAGACGCCGGGCGGGCGCGGGAGGGGTCGGGAGCGCGTGCGGTAGGGGGCGACAGGATCCGTTCCCGCCGCGTGGCGACGGGCGCGGCGCGCCCGGATGGAGCCCAGCCGCCCGGGAGCAGCGGACGCGTGCGGCGTGGTCCAGTCGCCCCCTGCCGCACGCGCCCCCGACCCCTCCCGCGCCCGCCCGGCGACGCGAGCGTCAAGCGAGGCGGTAGACTTCAACCTCGAGCGACTTTCCCTTGACCCGCACCGCGGGAAGCGGCAACAGCTCGAAGCGGCCGTCGAGTCGCCGGCGCGTGTCGCCGCTCACGAGAATGTCCGAGCCGAGTTCCTTGTTGAGATTCTGAATCCTCGACGCCAGGTTGACCGGATCGCCGACCAGGGCATACGAGTGTCGCTCCGCGCTCCCGATGTTGCCGGCGAGGACCGACCCCGTGTGGATCCCGATGCCGTGGCGGAGCGGGACCTTCCCGGCCCGCGCGCGCTCGGCATTCCACGCCGTCAGGCGTCGGCGCATCTCGAGCGCGGCCCGCACCGCCATCTCCGCGTGCGTGGGGTACGCGACCGGTGCGCCGAACGCCGCCTCGATCTCGTCGCCGATGAACTGCAGCACGAGCCCGCGGTGCTCCCGGATCGCCTGGTCCATTTCCGTGAAGTACGCGTTGAGGTCACGGACCACCTCGCGGGGGCTCGTCGCCTCCACCCACGGCGTGAAGTCACGGAGATCCGCGAACAGGACGGTGACCTCCTGCGCCTGGCCCTCGAGCGAGATCCGGCCGGCCAGGATCTCGTCGCGGATCTCGCGGCTCACGTACTTCCCGAACGTCTCCTTCAGGAACTCGCGCTCCTTGAGCCCGCCGACCATGCGATTGAACCCCTCGGACACCGCGCCGATCTCGTCGTTGGTCACGACCGGACAGCGCGTCTCGAGATCGCCCCGCTCCACGTCGCGCATGGCGGTCTGCAGCTGCCCGAGCGGTCCCGCGACGCTGCTGGCCACGTAGAGCGAGAGCCCGACCGCTGCCAGGATGCCGACCGCCACGATGAAGACGATGAAGACCAGCATGTTCGCGACGATTCTGGGCGCCGCCGTCGGGTCCACCCCGGGCAGCGCCGCGGCCCGCGTGTACGCGAGGACCCCAAGGAGCGAGAGCGGGATGACGCTCAGCACCAGAAAAATCACGAGGAGCCGAACCCGCACGCGCAGCCGGAGCACCCCGGGGACGGCGCTCAGGTCGCCACCGGGGAAGAAGGCCGGCAGGACGCGACGCCACTGATGCTCGACCGCGAAGAAGATGAGCGCGGCGGTCACCGTGCCCGCGATGCACGTGATGCCGAACACCGACCGGAGCGAGCGCGCCGGCGAGAAGATGCCCCAGAGGATCGGGTACAGAACTCCCCAGACGAGACCGGCCAGGATCCAGCCGCCGAACGACAGCGCGGCGAACACATACGGCACCAGGATCGCGCGCCGACGCACGAGCCCGGCACCGGCGCCCGCTGTCAGGTCGGCGCGCTCGAGTGGACGCGCCCAGCTGGAGCCCCAGGCGATGCCGACCGCGATCAGCGCGGCGAAGCCGAGGACGAAGTAGACGATCTCCCCTCGGGAGACCTGCGCCTGGAACTGGGCCGCCGTGTAGTCGACGAACCGAAAGTAGAACCACGTCAGCAGCGCGCCGAAGAGGTTACCGAGCAGCTGCGTCCACGTCAGTTTCCTGAACATGCGCTTGACGTCCATCCCGTGCTTCCTCCGTCGGGAGTCTAGCCGAGGCGAGGCGCGCGCGCGCGTGGTAGATTCCGGAGCGACATGATCGGCGCCTCGCCGCGGCGGAAAGAAGACCAGCGCCTCCTGACGGGCGGCGGCCGGTTCCTCGACGACCTCACGCGCGAGGGGCTCCTGCATCTTGGCGTTGTGCGGAGCGTCGAGGCTCATGCCCGGCTTGCGAAGGTCGCGACGGAAGCGGCGCGCCACTTCCCCGGCGTCGTCCTGGTCTGGAGCGCCTCGGACCTCGGCGAGATCGCGCCGCACGTGCCGACCGCGTACGGCGGCGCTCATAAAGGACGCCCCTGGGCCCAGCCGGTTCTCGCGCGCGACGTCGTCCGCTACGTCGGCGAGCCGGTCGCGGTCGTGGTGGCAGAGGACCTTGCCCGGCTCGCCGACGCGCTCGACGCGGTGAGCATCGAGTACGAGCGACTGCCAGCGCTGCCGACGGCCGAGGCCGCCCTGGCGTCGGCGACGCGCCTGCACGAGGGCTGGCCCGACAACGCGGCGCTGGTGACGCGCGGCGCCGTCGGCGATGCCGAGCGCGCGCTGGCGGGGGCGCACCTCGTCGTCCGCGAGCGGTTACGGCACCCGCGGCTCAGCGCCGTGCCGATCGAGACGCGCGGCGTGTTCGCGTATCGCGACCGCGCCGCCGGCGCGCTCGTAGTCTCGTCGTCGACCCAGAGCCCGTACGCGCTGCGCGACGTGATCGCCGCGGCGCTCGGGCTGTCGGTCGAAGACGTGCGGGTGGTGGTGCCCGACGTCGGCGGCGGCTTCGGGCCGAAAGGACCGATCTATCCCGAAGAGATCCTGGTCGCGGCCGCGGCGCACCGGCTCGGACGGCCCGTCAAGTGGGTGGAGAGCCGTCGCGAGAATCTCGCGAGCATGGGCCACGACCGCGAGCAGGTGCACGACGCCCGCATCGGGTTCTCCCGCGATGGGACCATCGTCGCCGTCGATGCCACGTTCCTCGCTGACGTCGGCGCCTACCCCTTGCAGGGCGACGGGCTCACCGCGAACACGGTCAACCACTTGCCGGGGCCGTACCGGGTGCCGCACTACCGAAACGCCGGCACGAGCGTGGTCACCACCAAGGCAGTGAACGCCGCGTACCGCGCCGCCGGGCGTCCCGAGGCGGTGTTCGTCATGGAGCGCCTCATGGACATCGGCGCGCGCCGGCTCGGCCTCGACCCGGCCGAGATCCGCCGACGCAACTTCGTGCGGCCCGCCGAGATGCCCTACCGCCCAGGGCTGACCTACAAGGACGGCGTGCCAATCACCTACGACCCGGGCGATTTCCCCGCGGCCTTCGAGCGCGCGCTCGCGCTCCTTCCCTACGACGACTGGCGACGACGCCAGAAGTCGCGGGCCGGCGGCGCGCGCCGAATCGGCGTCGGCCTCGCGTGCTACGCGCAGGGCACGGGGCTCGGCCCCTACGAGGGCGCGACCGTGCGGGTGGACCCGAGCGGCAAGGTCTACGTTTACATCGGCGTGACGGCCCAGGGGCAGGGCCACGCGACGACGCTCGCCCAGGTCGCCGCGGCCGAGCTCGGCGCCGCCTGGGACGACGTCCACGTCGTGGCGGGCGATACGGCCCTCTTCCCGTTCGGCATGGGCACAGGCGGCAGCCGCGTCGCCGCCAACTCGGGGCCCGCCGTCGCGCAGACGGCGCGCGAGGTCCGCGAGCGAGCCGCGCGCGTCGCCGCCGAGCTGCTCGAGTGCGCGCCCGAGGACGTGCGCATCGAGCAGAGCCGCGTGCACGTCGTCGGGATGCCGGACCGGACCGTGAGCCTGGGTCGCGTCGCTCACGCCGCGGTGAAATCGAAGGTGCTCAAGGCGACCGGCGAGCCCGGGCTCCACGCGTGCACCTACTTCTATCCGGACACCGTCACCTGGGCATTCGGCACCCACGCCGCCGCGGTCGAGGTGGACGTGGAGACGTGCGAGATCCGCCTGCTCGCGTACGCGATCGTTCACGATCCGGGACGCGCGATCAATCCCACGATCGTCGAGGGCCAGCTCCAGGGCGGCGCCGCCCAGGGCATCGGCGCCGGGCTCATGGAAGAAGTGGTGTACGACGGCGCCGGCCAGCTCCTGACCGGCAGCCTGATGGACTACGCGATCCCGAAGGCCGACCAGCTTCCCGTGCTCGCGGTCGCGCTCGACGCGCATCCTTCGACGATCAATCCGCTCGGCGTCAAGGGCGTGGGCGAGAGCGGCGCCATCCCGGGTGCTGCCGCGATCGCGAACGCCGTGGAGGACGCGGTCGCGGACCTCGGCGCGACCATCCGCGAAGTGCCGGTCACCCCCGCGCGACTGTTCGCCCTCCTCGCTCGATAACCTCCTCGCTCGATAATCAGAAGCTCCCCCGACGTCGGGTTCCGCGACATGCGTGCCACAGTGGCAGAGTCAGCCCAATCTGCCACGCGGTGAAAGCCGCGAGATTTCGTACATCCCGGTTGGCAGCGGCTTTGCGTACAGGAGCCTTGGCGCCACAACGGCCGAAGAGCGTCGACGTCGATATGCGCGTCGGAGGTGCAGAGTTGGCCAGACTAGGGAAGGTTCCTGCCGGCAACCAGGAGGCCGCGGTCGTCGATTCGCTCATCAAGAAGCTGCGGCCCTTCGATACGAAGCGGCAGCCCTTCGATCGACCATTCGTGTCGGAGCGCGCGTCTACCCTGGGCGCGCGACCGCTGTCACGAATGCGGCCGATCGGCGGGCCGATGCGACCGGGAGCCGTCTGGGGGTGCGTGGCCCTGGGCGTCATCCTCGGGATCGCGTTGCCCCAGTGGCCGTACGCGCGCGCCTGCGGTGGGTGGCTGCTCCTCTATCTGACCGCAGTTGGGACCGTCGTGGTGGCTGGCGCGTGGGGCGCCCGAGTCTCGTGGAGAAGCCGGATCGGCCTTGCGCATATCGTGGCGATGGGCACGATGATCTGGGGCCTCGCCCTCACGGCGCAGGAGGTCCTGCCGCGCGTCGGCTACGCGAAGACACGGCTCGCCTGGCGTTGCCACGACGGCCAGGCGGCGGCGCCGAGCTCGACTTCACTGTTCGCCTTGACGCGACGCCTCGACGTCAGCACGACCGACCTCGTGCGGTAGCGCTCGGGTCCTCAGTCAGCCTCGGCTTCGCTCATCCGCGCATCCGCGGGTCGAGGGCGTCACGGACGGCATCCCCGACGAAGTTCAATCCCACCACTGTGACGAACAGGGCGGCGCCTGGCCCGAAGACGATCCACGGAGCCTGCTGAAGGTAGCCGCGCCCGGCGTTGATCATGCTGCCCCAGGAAGCCTGCGGCGGCTGGATGCCGAGCCCCAGAAAGGACAGCGATGCCTCCGCGAGGATGGCGAACGCGACGCTCAACGACGCCTGGACGATGATCGGATTCATGGCGTTCGGCACCACGTGCCGCCACGCGACGCGCCAGCCGGGCGCGCCGAGCGCCCGGGCCGCGTCCACGTAGTCGCGCGCCGTGACGCTGAGCACCTGGCCCCGCATGAGCCGGGCGAACGTGGGGGTGTACACGACCCCGAGCGCGACGAGCACGCCGCCGAGACCCGCGCCGAGCACGGCGCCGAGCGCCAGGGCCAGGACCAGCGGTGGAAACGAGAGCACCGCGTCCATCAGACGCATCACCAACCCGTCGACGCGCCCGCCGCAGTAACCGGCCAGGATGCCGAGCAGGCTGCCCGCGACCACCGCGAGCGCGACCGAGACGAGGCCGGCCACCAGGGAAACACGCGTGCCCCAGATCACTCGCGAGAGCACGTCGCGGCCCACGTTGTCCGTGCCCAGGAGGTGGGCCCGGCCCGGCCGGGCCAGGGTGTTGCCAAGGTTCTGCGCGAGCGGGTCGTAGGGCGCGAGGAGTGGCGCCGCGAGCGCGGCCAGCACCGCCAACAGCATGACCGCCGCGCCGAACGGCGCCAGCCGGGCACGCGCCAAACGCCGGAGGCGCCTCCACCGTTTCGCGCGCACCGGCGCCGACGCCGGAGACGAGAGGCCCGCAGGGCGCTCAGCGAGATCGGATCCGGGGATCGATCCAGCCATAGAGCACGTCGACGATCAGGTTGCTCAGGATGAACCCGATGGCGATCAACAGGACGACGCCCTGCACCAGCGGATAGTCTCGCGCGAAGACCGCGTCGACCACGAGGCGCCCGACGCCGGGGAGCGCGAAGACGTACTCCGTGATCACGGCGCCGCCGATCAGCGTCCCGAGCTGGAGCCCGAGCACGGTGACGACGGGAATCAGCGCGTTTTTGAGGACGTGGCTCCAGATGACCTTCCACTCCGAGAGGCCCTTGGCGCGGGCGGTGCGGACATAATCTTCGGCCAGGGCTTCGAGCAGGCTCGAGCGCAGCGTCCGGGTGACCACGGCCGCCAGGGCGAGCCCCAGCGTGACGGCCGGCAGCGCCAGCGACCGAAGGCCGTTCCACGGCTCCTCCAGCGGATCCGTGTACCCGGAGATCGGCAGCCAGCGCAGCGTCACGCCGAAAAAGAAGATCAGGAGCAGGGCGAGCAGGAAGTTCGGCATGCAGATGCCGAACAGCGCGAACGTCGCGCCGGCGCGGTCGATCGTCGTGTTGCGCCGGATCGCGGACACGACCCCGAGGGGGAACGCGATCACCAGCGAGATGGCCATCGCGCAGAGCGCCAGCTCGAGGCTCGGCCGGAGGCGGCGGCTCACGCTCTCGATGACGGGCTCGCCGTTGCGGATCGAGCGCCCGAGGTCGCCTCTCAGGAGCCGTCCCATCCAGGCGGCGTACTGGACGTGGAGGGGCCGGTCGAGCCCGAGCTCGCGCCGGAGGGTCTCCTTCACCGTCGCGTCGACGGACTCCGCCATCATGACGTCGATCGGATCGCCCGGGGTCATGTGGAGCAGCAGGAACACTCCGGCCGTGACGAGGAGCAGGACCGGAACGGTCGCCCCCAGCCGGCGCAGGACGAGACGGCCCATCACGCGCGTGAGCGATCGGTCAGCGAGACCTTACTGCAGCCACACGTCCTTGAACCGCATCATTCCGTCGGGGATCGGCTCGTAGCCCTGAACCTTGGGGCTGAAGGCCTTCGGCTCGATCGGATGGATGATGAACACCATCGGCAGCTCGTCGTGAAGGATCTTCGTCAGATCGCTGAAGAGCTTCTTACGCTCGGCCTGGCTGGACGCCTCGCGGCTCCGGTCGAGGAGGGCGTCGATCTGTGGATTCGAGATGCCCGACCAGTTGAGCGATGTGCCCTGGGTGGTCTTGTAGAACTGGTAGGTGTTGCCGTCCGGGTCCGGACGGCCGCTCCACTGATAGCTGATCATCTCGAAGTTCTTGTTGTTGCCGTCGGAGATCAGCGTGGCGGAGTCGACCAGCTTGATCTTCATGGTGATGCCGGCCTCGCGCAGCTGAGCCTGGATGACCTCGGCCTCCTGGACGTTGATCGGGATGTTGTTGGTCGTCATCGTGAACGTGAAGCCGGCCGCCTGGCCGCCCTCGGCCAGCTTGGCCTTGGCGCGGCCCAGATCACGCCTGATCGGTGGGATCGTCTTGTCGTACGCCCAGCTCGTGGGTGGGATCGGGCCGTTGGCCGGCACGCCCACGTTCAGCCAGACGCCCTTCACGATCTGGTCGAGGTCGAGCGCGTAGGCCACCGCCTGCCGGAGCGCCTTGGTCACAAAGGGCGGCCGCGTGTGGTTGAGCTGGTACGCGAAGTCGGCCAGCGACGGCACGTCGACCACGACCACGTTGCGGTCGGCCCGGACCGCGGCGACGTCACGCGGCTGGACGTAGTCCATCACGTCGATCTCGCCGGTCTGGAGGCTCTGGAGCTTGACCGTGTCGTCCGGGATCGGGCGGTAGCGGACCCGATCGAGATACGGGCCGCCCTGCTTGTTCCAGTAGCTCTCGTTGCGCTTGATCAGGAGATGAGCGTCCTTCACCCACTCGACGAACTCGAACGGCCCGGTGCCCGCACCCCTGGCGTTCCGCTCCAGCTCGGAGCCGCGCTCCTGCACGACCTTGGGCGAGAGCATCATGCCCGCGCGATCGGTCAGCGTGGCCAGGAGCGCCGCGTCCGGCCTCTTCAGATTGAGCTTGATCGTGTAGGCGTCGACGACGTCGACCGAGTCGATGCTGTCGACCTCGCCCTTCCGGACGGACTTCGGCTCCGTTTTCATGCGATTGAAGTTGAAGCGAGCCGCCTCGGCGTTGAAGTCGGTTCCGTCGTGGAACTTCACACCCCGCCGCAGCCTGAGGATCAGCGTTTTGGGATCCGGCTGCTGCCAGGACTCGGCCAGGCCGGGTTTGATCCCGAGCTTGACGTCGAGCGTCACGAGCGGCTCGTAGATATTGTGGTAGACCTGCCGGTCGATCTTGCTGCCCGAGAAGTGCGGGTCCATGGTGGCCGCCTCGATGTAGAAGCCGACCCTGAGCGTGCCGCCCTTCTTGGGAACGTCGGCGCCGGCGGCTTGTCTCGGGTCCGGAGCCACCAGGGGCACGCCGGAGGCCACCGCGCACATCAGGAGAAAGTCTCGTCGCGACGCCATCGCGTTTCCTCCGAGGAGTCGAGAGTTGCCGTGAGGCGCGAACGAGTATACCCTGCCGGCCGTCCACGGAAACCGGCCGTCACGCCGTGACACGGGAGGGCTGACATGAAGCTGGGAATCTGCTTGCCGCATTACGGTCGTCCGATCGAGGTCGGACGGATGCTCGAGGTCGTGCGTCGCGCCGAAGATCGTGGGCTGGATTCGGTGTGGGTTACCGATCACGTGATCGTGCCGCAACAGGCCAACGTCATCTACCGGGAGGACATGCTGGATCCCCTCGCGGTCCTGCCGTGGCTCGCCGGCGTGACCCGGCGGCTCACGCTGGGAACCAGCGTGGTGATCCTGCCCTATCGCTCGCCGATCCCGGTGGCGAAGCTTCTGGCCAGCGTCGACGTCCTGTCGGGCGGCCGCCTGATCGTGGGGGCGGCGATCGGATGGCTGGAAGGCGAGTTCGAGACCCTCGGCGTGCCGTTCCGGGAGCGCGCCAGCCGGAGCGACGAAGCGCTCGAGCTGATGCGCGCCCTGTGGACGCAGGAGCATCCCAAGATCCAGACGAAGCGGCACCGCGTGCAGGACGTCGTCTTCTCGCCGATGCCGCTGCAGAAGCCGCGCCCGCCGCTCTACATCGGCGGCAGCAGCGAAGGCGCGTTCCGCCGGGTCGCCCGGCTGGGCGACGGCTGGCACGCCAGCTCGATGAACCACGAGGCGTTCCGGCGGGGCGCCGAGACGGTGCGGCGCTTCTGGAAGGAAGCCGGACGCGAGGGCGCGCCGTTTCTGTCCCTCCGCATTCCCATCCTGATCGACGGTGTCCACCGGCCCGCGGTGGACATGGGCCTCCTCCGTGGCCGCCATACGCTCAGCGGCTCGGTGAAGCAGATCGTCGATGAGCTGCGCGGATTCCAGGCCCTCGACTGCGGTCACGTCGCGCTGGAGGTCTCGTACTCCACGTTTCCGGCAATCCTCGAGACGATCGACCTGCTCGCCGATACGGTGCGGCCGCAGCTGGCGGACTGAGGCGCGCGGTTATGGTCTCGGGAGAGCAAGTTGCTCAGGTCACCGGCGCGAGAGCGGCCGGCAGTACCGGCGTGACTCCCGTGATTCCCTGGAAGCGGTGGACGAGACGGTCCGGGTAATCCGACGCGAAGAGTGGATTCGGCGCGCTCGCGCCCCCGGGGCTGAGCCGGAGCTCCCCGGCTCTGACGAGCGCCTTCATGCAGGCCGCGGCCTCGTAGTACGAGAGCCTCGCCAGATCGAGCTCGCGCCGGCGACGGTAGCGACGAAGGTAGCCGGCGAGCAGGAGCGGGCGCGCCGCGGCCGCCAGCCACCGGAGCGGCGCGCGGAGATCGGACGGATCCACCGGCACGAGCTTGAGGATCACGAGCGTCGCGGCGACGTCGAACGCGGGATCCGCGACGATCGCGTTGGGCCAGTCGATCACCCCCGTCACCGCACCGGCCGCCATCAAGATGTTATAGGGATGGAAATCGCCGTGGCAAATGACGCGCCGTCCGTCCAGCCGTGGACACTGTTGCACCAGCCAGTCGATCCCTCGCGCGAGTCCGGTGAGCGAGCGACGCGTGACGCGGTCGGCAAGCTGCCCGAGGTACCCTTCGAAGGTGAAGCTGCGCGGCACGAGGCCGTCCCGGGCCAGATTTTCCAGGAATGACTCGGCGTCGAGGCCGTGAAGGCGCGCCTGCAGCTCGGCGACGACTCGCCCCATGCCGAGGAAGTGAACCTCCGGGAGCGGCTTTCCCGCGAGCCGATCCATGATCAGAAAAGCGCCGCCGAGCGGGGTGGCTTCGGCGCTCGCGAGGAGGACGCGCGGCGCCGGATAGCCGAGCTCGACGAGTGCGTTCTGGATCGCCCGCTCGCGCAGCACGCGCGAAGGATCGGAGTGTCCGTCGAGCAGGCGGAGGATCAATGGGCCGGCGAAGGCCGGCGGAACTCCGGCCAGGCGGAAGGCGAAGATCCGCGTGTCGAAACCGCCGGTGATCGGTGTGGGGCGCTCGGCGAACTCCAGGCCGGGCTCGACGAGCGCCTGCCGCAGGTGGTCGCGAAACCGGGCTTCGAGCTCCGTCACGCGGCGCTACTTCCGGGGCCCGCTATCGGCCGACGCCGGCCGTCTCGTCGACGTGCGCGTCTTCGCGGAAGTGTGGCATCACCTCTTCCGCGAAGAGCTGCATCAGCTCGAGCGTTCGCTCGTGGCTGCCGCCGTTCATCGCCGTGCAGAGGATCCCGGCCTCGAGCTCGTCCGCGAAGATCCGGAGCTTGTCGCGGACGGTCGCGGGGCTGCCGTAGATGAGGTAGCCGTCCCGTTCGGCCTCCTCGAAGGTGAGCTCGCTCGGCAGCGTGGGCGGGTTCGCGAGCAGGCGGCGAAGCGAGGCTTCCGTCATGTACCCGGGGGGCCGCCAGAAGGGCGGGTGCATTCGAAGGCCCACGTTGAACACCCACATGACGTGCTTCTGGGCGAGCTCCCGCGCCTTCGCGTCGCTCTCGGCGACGACGACCGGCACGTTGACGGTGAGCTGATAGCGGCTGGCCTTGTAGCCATAGCGCTCGCAGGCCTCGCGATATTCCCCGTAGATCTGCGCGATCCGCTTGATCGGCGTAAAGACCATGAGGTACGGGAAGCGCCGCTTGGCCGCCCATTCCACGGTCTCGGTCGAGCCCTGCGAGGGGCACCAGACCGGCGGGTGCGGCTTCTGGAGCGGCCGCGGCCACGGGTTCACGTAGGGGTAGCGATAGAACCGGCCGTCGAAGGGGAACGGGCCCTCCTCCGTCCAGGCTCTCAAGATCAGCTCCGCGGCCTCGTAGAAGCGCTCCCGCGAATGGGTCGGGTTCACGGCGGTGGAGAAATACTCGGCGCTGATGCCGCGCACGAATCCTGAGATCACGCGGCCACCGGAGACGACGTCGAGCATGGCGATCTCCTCGGCCACGCGGAGCGGATTGTCGCGGAGCGGCAGACCGTTGCCGAGGATCGCGATCTTCGCGCGGGAGGTCCGGCGCACGAGCATGGCGGCCATCACGTTGGGGCTCGGCATGGTGCCGTAGCAGTTCTGGTGGTGCTCGTTGACACAGAGGCCGTCCCAGCCGAGCCGCTCCGCGTGCTCGAACTGGTCGAGGTACTGGTTGTAGAGCGTGTGGCCGAGCCCGGGATCGTAGTGGCGATTCGACAGCGTCACCCACGACGACGGCGCGTCGTGGTCCATGATGTACGGCATCAGGTGGAAGTAGTAGAACTTCACCCGGCGCCTCCCCGGAGGCGGCAGAACTCGCTCACCGCATCCGCCGCCGCGTCGGGCTCCTCGAGGTGCGGCACGTGGCCCGAGTCGGCGAACACGCGCAGGCGCGCCCCTGGAATCTCCCTCGCCCACGTCTCCCCGCAGGGTGCGAGCGGCGCGACCTTGTCATGGGCGCCCCAGCAGAGAAGCGTCGGTGCCGCGATGCGACCGAGCCGGCGACGGAGGAGCGGGTCGTAGAGGTGGGGATTCCAGGCGACCCGCGCGAGGGCGGCGCCCTGGCGGTACTGGAGCGCCAGCGTCTCGATCGACTGGTCAGGCGGCGCCAGGGCGAGCGCCGCCATCGGATTGTGGAAGACAGTCGTCACGATCTCGGGGATGTCCATCCCGAACAGGAACGGATAGATCCAGCCGTCCACCCGGATGCCGACCGGGTCGATCAGGACGAGCGACGCCAGGCGATGCGACGCCATCGTCGCGACCTCGGCGGCGATCCAGCCTCCGAAGGAGGCGCCGACCAGGTGCGCACGCTCGACCCCGAGTTCGTCGAGCACATCGAGGTAGTGAAACGCGAGGTCCGAGATGTGCTCGATCCACTCCGCGGCGGGCGAGCCGCCGTGACCGGGATGGCTCGGGAAATACACGCTGAAGGTCTTGGCGAGGCGCTCCTGGAACGGAAGCCACCGGCCGGCGCCGCCGGCGCCGTGCAGGAACAGGAGGGCCGGGCCCCTTCCCTCCTGGAGCATGTGGATCGGCGTCCCGCGGATCGAAAGCTCGCGCGACGCCGGCATCTCAGCCGATGAAGAGGCCGCCGTTCGGCGACAGCCACTGCCCGGTGAAGAACGAGCTGTCGTCGCAGGCGAGGAAGAGTGCGGTGGCGGCGACCTCGCGCGGGTCCCCGGTGCGCCCGAGCGGCGTACGGGCGATCACCGCCGCCCGGATCAGCGGCGACATCGGCTCGGTCATCGGCGTGTCGATGTAGCCCGGGCAGATCGCGTTGACCCGGATCCCACGAGAGGCGACGTCCCTCGCCACGGCGCGCGTGAAGGCGAGGATCCCGCCCTTCGCCGCCGCGTAGTGCGGCGCCGCCTCGAGCCCCGTGAGGGCCGCAACGCTCGACAGGTTGATGATCGCGCCCCGGTTCCGCTGGCTCATCAGGCGGACCGCTTCGCGGGTACAGAAGAAGGTCCCGTCGAGATGCACGGCGAGCATCCGTCGCCACGATTCGTCGGAGAGGTTCTGGGTGACGTCGAGGTGGGTCTGTGCGCCCTGCCCGCTCACCATCTCCATGATCCGGGCCTCGGCCTTCCGGCCGATCCCCGCGCGGTCGTCGCCGGGGCCCACGGCGATGCCCGCGTTGTTCACGAGGATATCGAGCGCGCCGAGCTCGCGCTCGATGGTAGCGAACATCGCGTTGACCTGGGCGCTCTCCGCCACGTCGGCCTGGATCGCGCGGCCGCCGGCCGGCCCCTTCATCTCCGACACGGTCTTCTCGGCCACCTCGAGGCGCACGTCGTTGACGACGACGCGCGCGCCCTCCTCCGCGAAAAGCAGCGCAATCGCGCGCCCGAGCCCCGAGCCTCCACCTGTCACCAGCGCGACGCGGTCCGTGAGCTTCATCGGCCGAGCCCTGCGATCACTCTTCGTCCTCCCGGTGCCGGCGCACCGCAACACACCCTAGGCCGAAGGGTGAGCGAGGTCAAGGCGGCGGGGACGCGGAGATTGTCAGACCGCGCCCGGCCGACGCGTGTATTCTCGGCGTCGACGCCAAGGCCAAGGCCGTGGACGAGTTCATCGACACGATCATGCCCAGCTACGCGCTCGGGATCGACATCGGAGGCACCTTCACGGACATCGTCGTCTACGACCACGACTCGGGACGCCAGTGGAGCCGCAAGGTGCTGACGACCCACGACGATCCAGTTCGCGCCGTGGTCGCGGGCGTCGGGGCCGTCCTCGGTGACGGGCATCTCGAGCCGCGGCACTTCACGCGCGTCGTGCACGCCACGACACTCTTCACCAACGCGCTCATCGAGCGCAAGGGCGCCGTCACCGGGCTCATCACGACCGCGGGGTTCGGCGACACGCTCGAGATCGGGCGCGAGCGGAAGTTCGAGCTGTACGACCTCAACATCGCCAAGCCTGAGCCGCTGGTGCCGCGGAATCTGCGCCTCGAGGTGGCCGAGCGGGTGAAAGCCGACGGCAGCGTCCGGCAGCCGCTCGACCGCGAGCAACTCCTGGCGTCGGTCGAGCGGCTCGCCGCCAGTGGTGTGGCCTCGATCGCCGTGGTCTTCCTGCACGCCTACGCGAATCCGCGCCACGAGGCCGAGGCCGTCCGGCTCATCGCCGAGCGCCATCCCGAGGTGTTCACGACCGCCTCGCACGAGGTGGCGCCCGAGATCCGCGAGTTCGAGCGCGCGTCGACGACCGTCGCCAACGCCTACATCAAGCCGCTCGCCCACCAGTATCTCGCGCGCATGGCGCGACAGCTCGCCGAGCAGCGGATCCCGGCGCCCCTCCTGCTCATGCTCTCGAGCGGTGGGCTGACGCACGTCGCCGAGGCTCAGCGGGCGCCGGTACAGATGCTCGAGTCCGGGCCCGCGGCCGGGGCGATCGCCGCGTCCTTCTTCGGCCGCGAGGACAGCGGCGGTAACCTCCTCGCGTTCGACATGGGCGGCACCACCGCCAAGCTCTCGCTCGTCGACGGGGGCGAGCCGCTCACCGCGTACAGCTTCGAGGCCGCGCGCCAGAAACGGTTCATCGAGGGCAGCGGTCTGCCGATGCGCATCTCGACCATCGAGCTGATCGAGATCGGCGCCGGCGGCGGCTCCATCGCGCACGTCGACGAGATCGGTCTCCTGAAAGTCGGGCCGCGCAGCGCGGGCTCGCAGCCGGGCCCAGCGTGCTACGCCCTCGGCGGGACGGAGGCAACCGTCACGGACGCCGATCTGGTCCTCGGCTACTTGAACCCCGAGTACTTCGCGGGCGGCACCATCGCGATCGACGTCGGAGCCGCGCGCAGCGCCCTGACCCGGCTCGCCGCGGCGGTGCGCCTGCCGCTGGTCGAGGTCGCGTGGGGTGTCCACGACATCGTCAACGAGAACATGGCGAGCGCCGCCCGCGTGCACATCGCCGAGCGCGGACGCGATCCGCGTGATTACGCCCTCCTCTGCACTGGCGGCGCCGGGCCCGTCCACGCCTGCCACGTCGCTCGCAAGCTCGGTCTGCGGGAGGTCATCTGCCCGCCGTCGGCCGGCGTCGCCTCGGCGCTCGGCCTTCTGGTTGCGCCGGCCCGCGTGGACCGCGTGGCCACCGTCGGCATCCGTCTGGACCGCGGCGATTGCGCCGCGCTCGAGGCGGCGTTCCGCGCCCTCGAAGACGAGGCGCGCGCCGTCATGGCCGACACCGGCCTCAAGCTCGAGACCGCGCGCCTCCAGCGCCTCGCCGACGGACGCTTTCTGGGGCAGGGGTTCGACCTGGTGGTCTCACTGCCCGACGGTCCCTACGACGGACGCGACGCGGACGCTATGCGACGAGCGCTCACGTCGGCCTTCGAGGCGGCGTATCGCGAGAAGTTCTCGCTCACACCGCCAGACGTGCCCGTCGAGTTCATCAACATCCGTGTCGCCGTGCGCGCTCCCGTCGCGGGTAGTGAAGTCGTACTCCAGGGACGCCCCCGCCGTGGGTCCGAGGAGCCCGTCAAGGGGCGGCGGCCCGCCTGGTTCCCGGAGGCCGGCGGGTTCGTCGAGACGACCGTGTACGACCGCGACCGCCTCGCGGTCGGCGACCGCTTCGCGGGACCGGCGGTGATCGAGGAGGAGGGCTCGACGCTGGTCGTCGATCCAGGTGCGAGCTTCGCGGTCGCGCGGACCGGGAACGTCATCGTGACGCTCACTCCAGGAAGCCGCGGGTGAAGGAGACACCGTGAGCCGAGGGTTCGACGCGATCACGCTGGAGGTGCTCTGGACGCGGCTCATCTCGGTCGTGGACGAGGCGGCCAAGGCGATCGTCCGCACGTCGTTCTCGACGCTCTCGAACGAGGCGAACGACTTCGCCTGCATGCTGACCGACGCCCGGGGCTACTCGCTCGCGCAGAACACCGGCAGCATCCCCTCGTTCATCGGCACGCTGCCCGCCACCGTGCGCCACTTCCTGCGCGCGATGGGCGCCGCCGCGATGCGGCCGGGCGACGTCCTCATCACCAACGACGCCTGGATGGGCACCGGACACATGAGCGACGTCAGCGTGCTCAAGCCGCTCTTCCGCGCCGGGCGCCTCGTCGCTTTTTCCGCCACCACGTCGCACATGCCGGACATCGGCGGGCGCCTGCGGGCCATCGAGGCGCGCGAGGTGTTCGAGGAGGGGTTGCACATCCCCCTCATGAAGCTCGTGCGCGAGGGGCGCGCCGACGAGACGCTGATCGAGATGATCCGCGCCAACGTGCGCACGCCGGATCAGACCATGGGGGATATCTGGGCTCAGGTCGGCGCCAACGAGCTCATGGAGCGGCGCCTGATCGCGCTCATGGACGACGGCCGGCTCGATTCCCTCGACGACCTGGGCGACGAGCTGTTCGCGCGCGCCGAGGGCGCGATGCGCGCGGCGATCCGCGCCGTGCCCGACGGGACCTACCGGTACGCGATGCGGACGGACGGCGTCGACGAGCCGCTCGACTACCAGGTGGCGCTCACGATCGCCGGCGACGAGGTGATGGCCGACTACACCGGCACCTCGCCCCAGCAGCCCCGCGCGATCAACTGCGTGCTCGCCTACACCTATGCGATGACCGCGTACGCGATCAAGTGCGCGCTCCTGCCCGGTCTCGCGAACAACGAGGGCATGTACCGGCCGGTGCGAGTCACGGCGCCCGAGGGGTGTCTCTTGAACCCGCGCTTCCCCGCCGCCGTCGTGAGCCGCGCCGTCACCGGCCACTACGTTCCCGTGCTGCTCTTCGGCGCGCTCCACCAGGTCATCCCCGACCGCGTCGCGGCGGGCGCGGGCTCGCCGCTCTGGGCGGTGCAGCAGACCGGGCTCCGCGCCGACGGGCGGCCCTACACGAACATCTTCTTCTTCAACGGCGGCATGGGCGCCACGGCCGTCAAGGACGGCGAGAGCGTCCTCTCCTGGCCGAGCAACATCTCGTCGACGCCGGTCGAGGTGGCCGAGCGCAACAGTCCGCTCTTCTTCCACGAAAAGCGATTGCGCCCGGGCTCGGGCGGCGCCGGCCGCTTCCGCGGCGGGCTCGGCCAGGACATCGTCATCGAGTGCGAGTCGGACGCGCCGATCGTCGCGTCCTTCATGGCCGAGCGCACGAAGTTCTCCGCGCCGGGCTTCGCCGGCGGCGACGACGGCGGGCTGGGCGACGTGCAGATCAACGGCCGCTCGATCGACAACCGCCGCCAGCACGTGCTCAAGCGCGGCGACGTCGTCCTGGTGCGTACGCCGGGCGGCGGCGGCTACGGCGCCGCTGCACAGCGCGACCTTACGCTCGCCGAGCGCGACCGCGCGCTCGGCTACGTCTAATTGAACATCGGGGGGAGCGAGCGCCGCTCCCCCCGAATTCCCCCCACCGTCACCCGAGCCGGCCGTGTCCCGGGATCGACTGCGCCAGCGAAGCCGGCGCTCGAAGAGCATCAGCGCGGCGCGTCAGGCTTTCTGGAAACGGTGCACACCGTGGGCGTCGATGACGCGGACGGCACGCCCCTCGTCCTCGAGAAAGTGCAGGTGGGCGAGCGCTTCGCCGACGGCGAAGCTGAGCTGGTGGCTGTCGAGCTGGCGGCGGAAGAGAACCGGCACCAGCTCCGCCGCGGTACGCGGCTCGACGAGCGCGTCGAGAGCCTCGCCGAGCCGCGCCGCGTGATGGTCGCGGAGGTAGGCGAGGCGCGCGTGGAGGCCGCGGAACGGGAGGCCGTGCGAAGGGAGCACCAGGGTCTCCGGCGCCATCGGCTGGAAGCGGTCCAGCGAATCGAGGTACAGACGGAGCGGATTGACCCGCGGCTGTTCGGACCAGACGCTCACGTTGGTCGTGATCTTCGGGAGCACCTGGTCGCCGGAGATCAGCACGCCGCCGGCCTCGTCCCACAGGCAGGCGTGCTCGGGGGCGTGACCGAGCACGGTCAGCACGCGAAAGGTCCGGTCGCCGATCGCGAGCGAGTCGCCCTCGCGAATGCGCCGGAACTCGGTCGCCACCTCCGGCACGAGGCTCGGATAGTGATTCCCCCGGCGCCCGAGCTGCACGAGCGCCTCGGGACCGCACCCGTGGCGACGGAAGTGGGCGAGGCGCGGCTCGAAGTCGGTCGCCCCGCGACTCCGCCACGCGAACTGCGCGTACAGCCACTCCGCCTGCGTGCACCAGAGCTCGGTCTTCCAGCGCGCCGTGAGCCAGCCCGCGTTCCCCATGTGGTCGGGGTGGAAATGCGTGACGAGGACCCGACTCACCGGCCGGCCGCCGAGATGCGTGGCGAACACGCGCTCCCACAAGGCGCGCGTGTCGTCGAGGCCGACGCCCGTATCCACGATGGTCCAGCCCGGGCCGTCCTCGAGGAGCCAGAGGTTGATGTGGTTGAGCTGGAAGGGCAAGGGCATGCGCAGCCAGGAAATTCCGGGAGCGACCGCGCGGATCTCTCCGGGCGCGGGCGGCTCCGTCCACGGATGCTCGAGCGTCATGCGGTGCAGTGTACCTTGCGTTCGCCGGCGGAACCTGATCTTCTAGGCGCCGCCATCCCACGAATCGGAGGAAGCTCTATGAACCCGCTGCGGCTCGCCACCGTCGCCGTCCTGCTCGCGGCCCTGGTGTTCGTCCCCGTGGCCCAAGGGCAGCTGCTCTTGTCGACCAACGACAACAAAGTCACCCTCGTCAACGGCGTCGCGACGGTCGTGAAGAGCCCGCCGCCCGATACGCTCACGGTGATCGACATCAAGGCCTGGCCGCCGAAGGTCGTCGCCGAGCTCGACGTGCCCGGCAGCGTGGTGGGACCGCCGTTCAGCGTCGCCGTGGCGCCCGACGAGTCGCTGGCCCTCGTGACGGCCAACGAGAAACTCGATCCGAACGACCCGACCAAGCGGATACCCAACAACACCATGTCGGTGGTCGACCTCAAGGCGACGCCGCCGCGCATCATCGCCACGCTCGAGACCGGCAAGGCCCCGGCCGGGGTCTCCATCAACCGCCAGGGGACGCTCGCGCTGGTGGCGAACCGCGCCGAGGGCACCGTGTCGATCTTCACGATCCAGGGCAAGACCGTGACGCCCGCCGGCAAGGTGACCGTCGCCGACGAGAAGTCCGGCACGAGCCACGCCGCGATCGCTCCCGACGGCAAGTTGGCGCTCGTCACTCGCGACGGCGACGACCGGATCTCCGTCCTGGCTATCGACGGGACGAAGGTGGAATACACGAAGCGCGACATCTCCGCCGGCATCCGGCCTTACGGCATCGACATCGCGTCGAACGGCGCGATCGCCGCCGTCGCCAACATCGGCCGGGGCGGCGGTGACGCCGACACCGTCAGCATCGTCGACCTCAAGGCCAAGCCCCCGCGCGTCGTGAGCACCGTCACCGTCGGCCAGACGCCCGAGGGCATCAAGCTCTCGCCCGACGGCTCGGTGGTCGCGGTGGTCGTCATGAACGGCAGCAACAAGCCCAAGGAGTCGCCCTTTTTCAGCGACGCGGGCAAGCTGGTGCTCTTGCGTGTGAGCGGCGCGGACCTTTCGCGTCTCGCCGAGGCCCCCATCGGGCACTGGTCGCAGGGCGCGGCCTTCTCGCCCGACGGCAAGCGCATCTTCGTCGGGAACATGGTCGAGAAGGAGATTCAGGTGTTCAGCCTGGACGGAAGCACGCTGCGGGACACCGGAGCGCGCATCGCGGTCAAAGGAGGCCCGGCGGCCATCCGCACGGCCGACAAGTAAGCGTCAGGGGCGTTCTTCGCACGCCTCGGCGGCGAACACGAAGTGGCGCTTGCCGTCGAGGAAAAACGCACAGTGCTCGCGCCACCACGCCGCGGCGCCCGGATCTTTGGCGGCGAGAAGGTTGACGGCCTCGAGCGCGTTCACGGCGTAGCCGGTCTGCCGTCGATAGCGACCCGTGAAGAGGCCTCCGACCCGCTGCCACCACCCCCGAGGGGTGGAGAGCACCCCGGACGCGAGCCAGGTACGAGGACGGCCCCGCCCAGGCGCGACGGGAAGCTCGAGGCCAACCCACGCCAGTCGCACGGACAGCGGCGCTTCGCCCGGCGGGCACTTGATGATCCGGATTCTCGTCATGGGCTCACGGTCTGGCAAGTCGGCTCAGTTTTCGAAGTATCCAGGCGCTGCTCCTCGAAAAAGAAGACGGGTCGCGGTCGCCTGCATCGCGAGCTATGCGTCTTTCTCGTCATCGGCGAAGAGCTGCTCGAGCATGTGGCGGGGATCGGCAAGAAACGCTTTGGTGACCGCGTAGTGCTCGGTCTCCTCGTACCGCACCTCGGTGAACCCGGTGTCATCCAGCAGGAGTATCTTCGCGCTCGGATAGGCCATGAGGATCGGCGAGTGGGTGGCAATGATGAACTGCGAGTGTTCTTCGACAAGTTGGTGGATCCGCCGAAGTACGGCCAGCTGTCGCGCCGGGGACAGGGCCGCCTCGGGTTCGTCGAGGATGTACAGGCCATTCCCACCGAACCGGTGAAGCATGAGCGCGAGGAAGGACTCTCCGTGCGACAAGGTCGGTTCAGCGTCCATTCGCTCGATGTCCGTCGCAACGTTGAAGAAGCTTTCTGCGCGGAGGAAGAACCCGTCCTTCGGGCGCCGGGTCGACTTCACGAGTCGAAGGTGGGTGTCCGAAAGTTGACCGTCCCTCCCTCCGGATTGAAGCCCCACGCGGCGGCGATCGCCTCCAGCAAGGTGGACTTGCCGCACCCATTTTCACCGATGATGAACGTGACGTCGGGATGAAATTCGAGGCCGCGAAGCTCGCGAACAGCAGGGATGCTGAAAGGGTAGGAGTCGTAGCTCGGGACGTCCTCCGAGCGCTCACCCCAAGACTACCCCCGCGGCGTGATCCACGTTTCCGACCAGGCCAGACACGCGCTGGAGGCCTGCCGGTCGCCGCGCGTCTCCGCCCACGGCTGGCCGGTGGCGAAGCGCCCGTTCCATTCCACCTGCGCCGAGCGCGCGGGGAAGAACGTGCTGAACACGCCGATCGGGCGGTTGTTGAAGCCGGGTGGCGCGTTGAGCACGAAGGGCTCGATGCAGTCGTACCAGGTCAGGCGGATCCGGTCGGCGCCCGAGACCACCGTCTCGACGGCGGCGGAGCGCGGATCGCCGGCGCGGCCGAACTCCGCGGCGATCACCGGCACGCTCGTGTCGGCGAACGCGGGGAACAGCAGCGTCTCGATCGTGCGCTGGAGCCACCGCGCCACGGCGGCGTTGTCGCTGTAAGCACGGGTCTGACCTCCGCCCAGCTCGCTCTGGGCGAACAAGGCGTGGCCGGCACCGGCCGGGCACCACAGGACGCGCCAGTGGCTGAAGCGGTCGGACTGGGTCTTGCCGCCGTCGTGACTCAGGCGGATGAACGAGTTCTCTCCAGTCATCAGCACCGCGTTGGGATCGACGGGTGGAGTCATATTTGCGCGACCTCGACGCGCGCGTCGTTGTAGCAGGCGCCCTCGGAGATGTCGGCGTGGTCGGCCGGGCAGAGCGCCGAGATGGTCTGGCCGTTGTCGCTCGTCGCCATCCACGCGCCCTTGAGCGTGCAGACGACGCCGCGCGGGATCACGTCGGTGACTCGGAGCGGCAGCCGGACCTCACCGAGGTCGTTCCACACGCGGACGCGCATGCCGTCGCGCAGGCTCCGCGCGCGTGCGTCGTCCGGGTGCATTTCGAGCGGCGGCGGTCCCTCGGCGACGTGGAGGCCGCCGAAGGTCGACGTGATGCGCTGGTCCGAGGCCGGCGAGATCAGCGTCAGCGGATACGACGCCGTGACCGGCCGCCAGCTCGGCAGGCGGGCGCCGTATTTCCCCTCGAGGTACGGCGACGCCAGCTCGACCTTGCCCGAGGCCGTCTTCGGGAAGACGTTCGCGAACAGCATCGCGTCCTCGCCGCCGACTGTCATCGCCAGCGCTCGATCGAGGGGCACGGCGCTCGGCCGCTTGCCGCCGAGACGCGCGTCGCCTCCGTCGAGTGCGTCGTCCATCAGCTCGGCGTCGCTCGCCCGGAACGCGGGGTCGGTGAAGCCGAAGCGCGCCGCCAGGCGGCGGAAGATCTCGGTGTTGGGCAGCGCCTCGCCTTGCGGCGGGATCACGGGCTCCGCGCGCTGGAGCCAGTGCGTCCCGTACGCCGCGAAGAGATCCGCGTGCTCGAAATGGCTGCACGCCGGCAGCACGACGTCGGCGTACGCGAGGCTGTCGGTCATCACCACGTCGGAGCCGACCACGAAGAGGTCCTCGCGCGCGAGGCCGCGCCGCAGGCGGTTCTGGTCGGGATGCACGACGACCGGGTTGTGGTTGTAGATGAAGACCGCCGTGACCGGGGGCGTCAGTGCCGGGTCGGTCAGGTGGCGCCCGACGTCGATGATGTTGAGCGTCCGGGTACCCTTGGGGACGAGGTCGGGACGCGCGAGGCGCGCGGGCGTCTTCGGGAACGCGAACGACGCGCCGTTGATGAGGCCGCCGCCCACCACGCCGAACTTCCCGGCGAGGGCCGGCAGCGCGAAGACTGCGCGAATGCCGCTGCCGCCGTTTCGGTTGCGCTCGAGCCCGTTGCCGACGGTGATCACCGCCGGTGACAGCGTCCGGTACCACTCGGCGAGCTGTCGGACCTTGCTCTCGTCCACGCCGCAGATCCGCGCGGCGTCCGTCATCGTGTAGCGACGCGCCAGCGCCATGTACTCCTCGAAGCCGGCCACGTGACGCTCGATGAACGCGCGGTCGAGCCCTCCCTGTCGTTCCAGCTCGGCCGCCATCGCCCACGCGAGCACGACGTCCGTCCCCGGGCGGAGCGCGATGTGGAGATCGGCCTGCTCGGCGATCTTCGTCCGCCGCGTGTCGACGACGACGAGCTTGCCGCCGGCGCGACGCGCGCGGTTGATGATCGGTACGAAGTGGAGGTTCGACCACGTCACGTTGCTGCCCCAGGCGACGATGAGCTTCGAATGCTCGGCCTGCTCGGGCCGGATGCCGGGCACCGGACCGAACGTCCCGACCCATGCCTCCGTGCGGATGCCTCCGCAGAGCGGCCGGCGATCGAGCAGGCTCGCGCCGAGCCGGTGGAAGAACCGGAGGTCCATCGAACCGCCGGCGAGCATGCCGTGCGGTCCGGCATAGTTGAGCGGAAGGATCGCTTGAGGGCCGTGGGCGGCGATCACGGCCGCGAATCGCTCGTGGACGATGTCGAGCGCCTGGATCCACGAAATGCGCTCGAAGCGCCCTTCACCCTTGGCGCCGACGCGGCGCAGCGGCGTCTTGAGGCGCCCCTCGCCGTGGACGAAGCCGGGATACGCCTCCGGGACCTTGGCGCAGAGCACGCCGGCCGTATAGGGGTTCGCGCGCGAGCCGCGGATCGCGACGATCCGCTCGTCCTCGACCGTGACGGTGAGGCTGCAGGTATCGGGACAATCGAGGGGGCAGACGCTGGCGTGCTCGGCTCTCATGTGGTCTCTCCCGTCCCGGCGCATGACGCCGCCGCGTGTACCATTTCTGTGTACACGTTGTCGGCGAGCGGGGGAAGAGCCATTGCGTCCGGCCCGATAGGGCCAATCGTCTGCTAGGGCGCCGGGGGCAGAGTCGCCATGTAGTGCGCGAGGTTGTCGATGTCCGCCTCGCTCAGCGGCTGGGCCGCGGTCGTCATCGTGCCGTCGAGGTCTCCTGCCGTCTGCGCCTTGAAGCCGCGGAGCAGCTTGACCAGATACGCGAGGTCCTGGCCGGCCAGGCGCGGCACCTGCTCGTGACCGGTGAGTCCGGGCCGGTGGCAGGAGACGCAGTGGTGCTGCTCGGCGAGCTGCCGGCCGACGGCGACCTTCGCCGGATCGGTGGTCACCGGGCGCGGCAGCGGTCGCTGGGCCGCGTAGTAGACGGCCAGATCCGCCATGTCGGCGTCGCTCAGATTCGTCGCGAAGGGCGACATCTGGGGATCCTTGCGGCGGCCGTCGCGAAACTTGATCAGCTGCCAGTGGGTGAAGAACACCGGTTGG
>WNFH01000413.1_pt1 | contig 38136 bp, 32 predicted proteins | sample 5400411 | NCBI WGS metagenome assembly WNFH01 (sample SAMN13153347, study PRJNA577476) | soil metagenome | isolation source: 200 cm saprolite under Douglas fir tree site 2 hole 3 | place: USA:California | collected 2015-04-18 | reverse complement strand
TCGCCGCAGAAACGCCTCCGCTTCTGCAATCATCGCCGTGTCCCACAACGCGAAATCCTGCTCCGCCAGCGGTACATACTCGCCATGCGAGTCCCGCCGCGCCCGCCGCCGCGCTTCCGCATGTAGCATCAGCGCCAGCAAACCCAGCGCCTCCGGCTCTCCCGGCAGTAACTCCGTCACCACCCGGCAAAGAAAAATCGCCTCTTCCGCCAAGTCGCGCCGCGCGCCATCCGTTCCTGCTAGATCCGTCCAGCCTTCCGCGAACGCTCCATAAATCGCGCCCAGCACCGTATCCAGCCGCTCGCCAAGCTCCTCACGCTCTGGCACACGAAAGGGAATTCCCGCTTGGCGAATTTTCTCCTTCGCTCGCACCAGCCGTTTGCCCATCGCCGCAGGCGACATCAAGAACGCCGACGCAATCCTCTTCGCATCCAGCCCCATGACCACTTGCAGAATCAGCGGTGCGCGAATGTTGGCCGCAATCGCCGGATGCGCGCAAGCAAACACCAGCGCCAGCCGTTGATCCGGAATCGCCGGCACTTCGCCCCCTGCTGAACCTTCATCCAGCCCGAACCCCAGCACCCGCAATTCAACGCCGGCATGTTCATCCCGGCGCTGTCCGCGATACATGTCAATCACCTTGCGACGCGCCACCGTCAACAGCCACCCTTCCGGGTTTGCCGGGCATCCCGACACCGGCCAATCCGCCAGCGCTGCAGCGAACGCCTCCGAAAGCGCATCTTCCGCAGCCGCCACGTCCCGGGTACGCGCCGCCAGAAAGGCGACCAGCTTTCCATAACTCCGGCGCGCCACGGCCTCAGCTGCCGCCCGCGCCCGCTCGTCGCCTGCCTGCGACCCCACTTGGTACGTTTCGGGTTCGTCGCGCCTCATCCATTCACCGAACGAGTCACCAGTCACTTCTCATTCCTACATCGTCCACACGGGCCGCACTTCCACCGTTCCATGACCGGCACCCGGGCAACGCGATGCCCACGAGATCGCCGCGTCCAGATCCGCCACATCAATCAGATAGTAGCCGCCAATCTGCTCCTTCGACTCCACGTACGGACCATCCACCACCTGCGGCTTGCCATTCGCCACACGCACCGTCGTCGCCGCCGAACTCGGCCGCAGCCGGTTTGAGCCGCGCAGCACGCCAGCCTGTTTCAGCGCCTCACCATACGCCATATAAGCCGCCGCCCCTTGTTGTTGCTGTTCCTTTGTCAACCGTTCCCAACCAGCCTCTTCCGCATGAAGCATCAATAGATATTGCATTTCAGTCCTCCCTTTTAAGTATCCGTCGTAGTCGGGCATCATACGCCGCGTTCTGTGCTGCCCTCATCACAATGACGCTCCCCCACCCGCCCATTTGGACATCCCAAACATGTTTTTTATTTCACGCGTTCTACATTCCCGTTCACCACTAACTAGCCGCCGATCGCTAGTCGCCACCGTTATCCACACCCATCCACAGAAATGCACAGACTCACAATACGAATTCCATTGACGCCGAAATCAGAAAAATTTATTGTGCTCCCAGATTGAACCGGGAAGCTTAAGAACTTTACGGATCAGTTGAAGGCGCAGCAAACTTAACCGTATGCTTCGCCGCGAAATTGAACTGCAAAGCTCCAAGCCATTGCGGTACCGGGTGGATGAGCGATCAGCCTGAATGCCGTAGGCCGAACGGTCACAAGCCGAGCGGCCCACAGCACGAAGGCAAAAATTTAACGGACGGAAGTCTAAAAGCCGCGAGCCGCAAGGCGCAAAGCCGATAGGCCAAAGCCAATAAAAAGATCAGCCGCTCCACACGGAATTGCAAAGGTCAGAAACTTGACGGCTCAGTTAGAGCGAGTAACTTGCCTTCGGGCAGGTTGCGTAGCGAAATTGAACTGAAAAGGTCCAAGCCTCGACGGCGCTTCATGGAGGACGAGCGAGCCAGTCGGTCGAAAGCCTAAGGGTCACAAGCTCAAAGGCCAAAGCCGAACGGCAAGGCTATCCGCCAGATAGTATCGAAAGGGTTTAGAAACTACAGCTCAGTTAGAGGGCGCAAACGCCGCAAGGCGAGTGCGCCCTCTCTTTTTGTGCCCAGACTTTTTGTCCGGCATCTTTTCTCTTTCTTTTTTCGTTCTTCCAGTAGGGGCACGATACACCTATCCCGATCCTATCGGGATCGTGCTCGCCTTGCCTTTCCGCCTTGCTCTCCGTGCCGGGTTCGTCTTGCTCACCCTTCTCCGCTAAGGGCGTCCATCAAACGAGTGGGGTGTTAGGCCAGCGCGATTTTCTGTGACGTCCAGTTTTGAGAGGAGAAGATTCGATCATGCGCAACGTGTCGAAGGGTGTTCTCACGATTTTACTAGGGTGCGGAGCGCTGGCAGGGAACGCCGGCGCGCAATTCAAGAACGGAAGTCAGGCCACGGAGCTGAATATTCCGCGCGCCAGCCAGCGCGGCACCGTGACGCAAAGGATTGGGCTGACCGACATCACCATTACTTATCATCGCCCCTCCGTCGGCGGGCGCGAGATCTGGGGCAAGACCGTGCCCTATGGACAGGTGTGGCGCGCGGGCGCGAACGACAACACCACGATTGCTTTCACCGATGACGTTTCCATTGAAGGAAAACCGCTGCCGGCAGGCATCTACGGATTGCACACCATTCCCGACAAGGATCAATGGACGATTATTTTTTCGAAGAATTCAACCTCCTGGGGCAGCTTCAGCTACGACCAGAAAGAAGACGCGCTACGCGTCACCGTGAAACCGCACCCAGCCGAATCGTTTGACATGCTGACGTACGTGTTCGATGACATTAAACCTGATTCCGCGGCGGCAACTCTGCGATGGGAGAAGCTGGCCGTCCCGTTCCACGTTTCCGTGGACACGAAAGCCGTGGTATTGAAGAGCATCAAGAATGAACTGCGCAGTGTTGGCGGATTTACCTGGGCCGGATACGACGAAGCGGCGCAGTGGTGCCTGGACAACAATTACAACCTGGAAGAAGCGCTGAAATGGGAAGACACTTCGATTCAAAATGAGGAACGCTTTGAGAACCTGGAAACCAAATCGCGCATCCTCGATGCCATGGGCCGCAAAGATGACGCCGCAAAAGCCTACTCAGCCGCCCTCCAGAAGGCCTCAGCCATTCAACTCTACGTTTACGCCAGAGGCCTGCAACGGTCGGGCAACGCCAAGCGCGCCTTCGAGCTGTATCCCCAGGTTCCTCAGAAGGACGCGAACCACTGGGTGAGCCACTTGGCACTGGCACGAATCTCTTCGAACACGGGTGACTTTCCGACCGCTGCCAAAGAGATGACCCAAGCCATCAGCGCCGCCCCAGATACCACCAAGCCATTTCTTCAGCCTCTTCTAAAGCGCCTGGAAGCCAAAGACGACATCAATAAGTAGCCGCACCCCCCCACACGGAACGGAAGACGCCTACGCGAACGGTTTCTTAGTGTAGTGCCGGGCTTTAGCCCGGCTCTTTTTCTTCGCCTATTCCCGTACGGGCACGATACATCGCGCCCCCTCTTCCTGATTTCTGTCATCCCGACCGAAGTGGAGGGACCTTGGCAAGCTTCCAGCCTCACTCCACTCACCGAGAACAACCACCTCCGTCCGCGTATCTCTGGCTCGCAGCACGATTGTCATTCCCGAGGGCGGTTTTCGCCCGAGGAATCTGCTTTCTCCGCGCCCTTGCCCCGAGGAACGAAGGGTCAGCGTCATCCGTTTCCGACTTCTACTCCGACACGACCGACAACGCTCCATGCTCCTGGCGCGTAGGTCGTACCGTAATCTCAACATCCTGCCGCAGCGCCGTTAGAAACTCCATCAACCGCCCCACCGAGAAATTCCCCGAGCGGTTGCGCAACAGCAAGGACACCTGCGGCTGCGGAACGCCAAGAATCTTCCCGATCTCCACCTGCGTCATGCCGCTGTCCTTGAGCAGGGAATAGATCTGCAAGGTAAGCTGCGCCTTAATCAGTTCCTGCTCGGAATTTGGCAACGCCATGTCCGCAAACACGTTCCCGCTGCTTTCGGTTATGCGCCCGACTCGACTGCGTGTCTTTTTTAATCTGCTCATTGGTAGGCTCCGTGTTTAGACGTCCTGACCGGACGTCGTGCTAATGATCAAAGTCAAAAACGGCGGCGGTGCAGATGGTCTACAGACAAACCGCTTTCATCTCAATTCTGCCTGTCTCGATAATCCCGCTCGGCATCGGGTGCGGGCTGTACTTGCAGCCTGCCAAGATCAAGATAAGGGTGCGGGCTGTACTTGCAGCCTGCCAAGATATACGAGGAACTATTCCGCGATGGTCAGATCGACCACAGTGGACGCCGCCACTCGCGCACCCGGCGTTGGCGTCTGGTCGATCACTGCTCCGTGCGGCCATTGCGGCGCGCTCACGGTATTCAATTTGCGCTTCAGCGAAACGGACTCCAGCCGCCGCACCGCATCCGCGTCATTCATCCCGATCAGGTGCGGCATCACGTACGCCGCTTCGCGCGGACCAGCCGACACCAGCACATCCACGCGCGGCGAAGCGGCTCCCGCTCCCGGCTTGGGATTTTGGATCAGCACGGTATCGGCGGACACATCCGGAATCGTTACGTTTGAGACTTCGCCGACCTGCAATCCCGCGCGCAGCAACTCAATCCGAGAAACGCGCAGCGAGTTTCCCTCGAGCGACGGAATCTGCAATTGCCGCTGGCCCAGGCTCAACACCACATGCGCCTGCTGCGAAACTTTCATCAACAATCCTGCTGGCGGCGTTTGCCGCACCACGGTATTGATGGCTTGCTCGCTGTACACGCGGTCTGCGACGCGCAGGATCAGTCCGCGCGAACGCAATTCGCTGCTGGCGTCCGAAACATTTTTTCCCACCAGATTTGGCATGGAGACTTCGCGTCCGTGGATAGCAATGCGCATCGCGGTGATCGCGCTCAAAAATGCCGCCGACGCCAGAATAAATACCAGCAGCAGCATCCGGAACATCCATTCCAGTCGTTCGCGAAAGTTCATAGGAGGGCCGTCACATTTAATATATCCGTCATTCCGAGTGAAGCGAGGAATCTCTCTTGGGTTCGTCGCTGCGTCGGCAATACTATCTCTTCACTAACGGCGGCGCCGGATAGTACGGCAACTTATCCTTGCTGGTATCCGCACGCTTCACCTGCAATTCATCGAACAGCAGGGAAGGCGCAATCACCGTGGACGGAATTCCGCCGGTGCGATTACTGACCAGCGGATCGTTGCCGGCAGCGCTCAAATCGCTACGCAGCGCGCGTACGTCGAGCTCGCTGAACACTGCGCCGCGTACCAGCTCTTCATGGCCGTCTTTAGCATAGACGCGGTACAGCAATCTGGGCGCAGTCCCAGCCATGGTTTCGACGCGGTACCCGTAAGGCTTGTCCTGGTTGCTGACCATTTCTTGCACGCGTTTTTTCAACGCGTCCGGCGTTTGCGCTTCGGAACTTTTGATCAGCAGCACGCCGACATTCGGTCCAGGAGGAGCTGCCGGAGCCGCGCGGCCGTGGCCATTCGATTCCGGAAAATCGCGAATCGGAGTGCGACCGACCAGATAATTGGTCAGTACGCCTTTTTCAATGATGTCGACGGGCGCAGACTTTACGCCTTCGCTATCCACTTCGTAGGAGCCAGTGAGGCTTTTGCCGCCAAACTCCTTTAGCGTCGGATCGTCAACGACATCCATAAACGGCGGAAGAATGCGCGATTTGTAACTGGTGGCAAATGTTCCGGTAGTGCGGTTGGGCGCGCCGAGTTGCGGTTTGCGGCCCAGCACGTTGCCGCCGATCAGCGAAGCGACTACATCATCCGCGGCATCCGGCGAAAAAAGCACCGGCCCGCGATATTCTTCTTCGACGATGGGCGCCTTGCGCAAAGCGACCAGCGTGTCCAGCGCTTCCTTGGTGTCGTGTAGAAGTTTTTCGCGAGTGGGCAGCTCGCTGAGTTTCGCGACGGTCCACGCAGGAGTGCGGCCCAGGCGCATGCCGTCAGGAGCTTGCGTGGCGGCGCTAACTTGCACGGAATAAATTGCTCGCCCGTTGCGCGTGACCGTGCCCTCGGTGTTGAGCAAATACTCGTTGACCACGGTGAAGCGCGCCGAAGCCGTCACCGACTGGATGTCTGGATACTGACGATACAGTTCAGTGGCCGATTCAAGAATTTTTTTCCAGTCATCGTGATTCAAGCTCAATGCGATGGTCGGCTCGACTAGTTGCACCGGAACGCTTTTCGCGAAATCATCGACGGGATGTTCTTCGCCGTTGAACTGCTTCAAGACTGATTGCTTCTGGGTGAGCGCTTCGCCAGCGGATTTGTAGGCTTCATCGGTGGCCAGCCATATCTGGTGACGCAACGCAATTGGGTCGTTGTCGAGAGGCAGCAAGGCGTTGCCGCCAATGCCCTGGCCGTAGTAGCTGTCTTGTTTGTAGTCGCCCAGGCGCACCGTCACCCGTAACAAGCGCACGTGAACTTTTTGATCTTCGCGCGTGGCGCCGAATGCGGCTTCAGTGGTGAAGTCCTCGATGTCGCTGACGCGATATTCGATGTAGTAAGGCGTTTGCAATTGATCCATCTTCAATTGCGATTTGGAGCGCTCCATTTCGACCAGCAGCGCGCCGAGAACGGGATCGCCCTTGGCTGCGACTTTTGCGGCCAGCATTACGTCGCCGCCTTTGGACGCGGAATCCTTCGGAGTCGAAATGGCCGGCTTCGCGGCTACCAAATAAATAATCGCCAGAGACGCGATCAGAATGTGTCGAGCGATTTTCACGGTTTTGTCTTTCACGGTTTCACCCCGGCTTTCGCCTGCACAGTTTGTTTTGCCGGCAAATTGTCAAATCCGGGAGGAGGCAGAATTGGTGGACGATCGTGTTCGTGCGCGCGCTTTTGCACTTCCATTTCAGAAAAAAGCATTGATGGCGCAACCGCGGAAACTGGAACACTGCCACTCTCCGCTCCGCACACTCCGTTGAAGACGTGCTGCTGGTCGCCGGTAGTGATGATGCGGGTCAACGCGGCCAGCGGAGTGCCGACAATGTCCACGCCGCGAACTAATTCGTCAGGGCGGCCGTCAGCGTAAACTTTGTAAACGATCACGGGAAGTACCTGAAAGGCTTGCGGAAGGGAACGGGTAGTCAGCGTGAAGCCGCCTTGAATGTCGTCAAAATAAAGTCCGTACGGTTTGTTTTGTTTTTTTACTTCGTCGATTAATTTCTGGCGCATATCTTTTTCAGGAACGCTCTGCGAAGAGGTGACGATTAAGTTTCCCTGGCGTCCGGTAGGCATGAGTCCGGGCTGATTGCGGCCGTGACCGTTAGAATGTTCGAAACCCTTGATGGGCATGCGCGAGGTCAGAAAACTCTTTAGTACACCGTTCGTGATTAGTTCTACACGCTGAGCGGGAACGCCTTCGCTGTCGAATTCATAAGTGCCAGCCAATTTTGTGCCGTTGACTTCGCGGATGGTGGGATCGTCCACGATGCTCAAGAATTTCGGAATAACTTCCTGGCCAACTTTTTTGGTAAAGGTCTGGCCTTCGTCTTCGTCGCGCTGCCGATGACCTTCCAGGCGATGACCGAGCACTTCATGGAAAAAGACAGCTGCGGCGCGGCCGCTGAGCAGCGCTGGTCCGTCGTATGGTTCGGCGACCGGAGCTTTGCGCAGCGCGTCCAGGTCGGTGGCCATTTTTTCTGCTTTGGCGGTCAGCCCGGCTTCATCCGGTAAACTTTTCGCAGAGGGGGCTTGAAAAGTTTCCACGCGCAGCAAGTCCATGCCATCGTCGGCGCGGGTTTGCGCTTCCATAATCAAGCGAGTGGAGGCGCTGGGAGTAATAATCGCCGTCCCTTCGCTGGTGACCATGCGTTCTTTGGCGTTTTGTTCCTGCAGGACCACGCTGGCGAAATAAACATTCGGATATTTGCGAAAGATAGCAGAGACGCGGCGAATTTCGCCTTCCCACGCGGTGCGATCGAGATCGGATAGTTTGACTTCCTCGCCGGTGTGCACGACGGCAGCTTCTTTGGAAAAATCAGGTGACTTGTCTTCTTCCTCCGCGCGCACGGCGGTGTTGGTCTTGACGTTCAGGAAAGCGGGCGAGGCGCGTTTGTAACCGCGGTCGGTCAGTTCCCACAAAACGCGGGCGATAGCATCAGAGTCCGTACCAAAAGGAATGCTGCCGGACATCATGCCACTGCCGCGGCTCTGGCCGTGAGTGTTGTCGAGAGCAGGAGAACCGACGCGGGTGGTGATGTCGACCTGGCGGCGGTGGTTGGCGCTATTGGTGAGCAGCGAACCGTAAGCGCCCGCGAGCACAATCTGGCTCTGATCGTACAGGGTGTAGCTGAGGTAGTAGGGAGCGGGATCGGTTTTGGCCAGATCGACGGACGCGCGTTGCAATTCACCTTGCATGGTTTTCAATACCGGATCCGGTGTCACCGGAACGGGCGCCGCGTGATCGTCCGGAGTGTCTGCAAGAATTGCCGCAGGTTGAATCAACAAGACCGCAAGTAGCGATGAAGCGGAGGCGCGTGCCAAGCAATTCCAACGGGTGGGCAAAGGGTGGTGTGCGGGTACACCCCAGATGTGGCGCGATGCGCTAAATGTTTTCAAGTATGTGCTCCCGAGTTGCGTGACGTTCTACCGTGATTTCGTGTGCGAACGCGATGCGATTTCTAACCGTGACCGCGACGAAAGTTGAGTATGCCTGACCGTACAGTAACCTGCAATGCAACGTCAGGTGAAATGTTCTCCAAGCTGCAAACGTGCTCCGTTGGCGAATTCCAGCGCGGAAACGTCGTTTCGCCCCTCCACTTTGACGCGCGAGACTCCCAGAAGAGTTTCACCGCCGCAGCCGACCAGTAATTCGGAGCGTTCGAAGCGAATTTCGCCAGGAGCAACGTTTGATGCACGGTCTTTAGACACCGGTTGGCCCTGAAGTTGGCAAATCGAACCTCTGAATTTAGCGTAGGCGCCGGGCCAGGGAGTAAAGGCGCGCATGCGGTTGAAAATTGTTTGTACGGGAAGGGACCAGTTGATGTGGCCGTCCTCTTTTTTCAGGAGTGGCGCCAGTGAGGATTCGGAACTACTTTGAGGATTCGGTTGCAAAGTGCCATCGCGCAGGCCGCGCAGTGTTTCAGCCATTAGGGGCGCGCTGATTTCTGCCAGGCGTGTTGCTAGTTCAGGCGTGGTTTCGTGCGAAGCGATTGGCGCTTCGCGTTGCAGAAGCATTTCGCCGGTGTCCATCCCGGCGTCGATGCGCATGGTAGTGACACCGGTTTTGCTTTCACCGTTGGCGATGGCCCATTGGATGGGAGCTGCGCCGCGGTATTTGGGGAGTAAAGAAGCGTGCGAATTGATCCAGCCGAGTCTGGGAATGTTCAGGAGGCGTGCGGGGATTATTTGTCCGTAGGCGATGATGACGATAGCGTCGGGATTGGCTTCGCGTAGGAATTGTTCGGATTCGGGAGTGCGGATTTTTTCGGGTTGGAAGACATTTGTTTTGGCGGTTAGAGCCGTCTGTTTTACCGGGGAGAAGGAGACTTCATGCCCGCGACCGCGTGGACGGTCGGGTTGGGTGATGACGGCTACGATTTCGAAGTCTGGTTGGGCGAGGAGATGCCGCAGTGTAGGGACGGCGAATTGTGGGGTGCCGCAAAAGAGGAGGCGCAATGGATTGGTCCGGGTTGGATTATACGTTGAGAATCCTTCGTCCATCCTTATCAGATGAAGTCAGGCTGACAAGTATCAGTGGTTGAGGGCGTACGTTAAAAGAAAGTAGCCGATCGCAGAAAACAGATCCTTCGCTACGCTTCAGGATGACAAGCGTTTTAGAACGTGCGCATACATTATCTGATTACACGGCCGCGCACGGAAACCTAGGAAGCATAAGAGGGTTGCGCGGGGCAGGATCACGGCCTCGCGGTTCGATTCGAACGAGGAAGTGAGCTGGATTCCTCGTCGACGGCAGATTCGTTCGTAAATTCCTCGGGCGTGGCTTTATGCATGGTGCGATCAATGAACCGGTACGTCAAATGCGGAGCGGGGGCGGCCACGTCGCCGGTTGCGGATGGTTCGACGACGATGCAAAGGTCCTGCCCACCTGTTTCTTTCATAAGTTCCGAAAGACGGCTAGCGCGTTCGGGCGTGTCGCAGCGGACAGCGAAAAGAACGGCTTGCTGCTTCAGGCAATCTTCGTAACGTTGGGCTTCGAGTTCGGGCACGCCAAGATTAATCAGATATTTCGCGAAGTTGCCTACGGCAGACGCCGAGCCCGGCAAGACCGGCTTTGAGGGTGCCTTCGCCAACGAGAGGGCCGAGACCGGGAAGGGCCAACATACTGAGCCCTGCCAAAACGCCGAGAGCGCCGCTGAAAATCCCGCGAGACGTGGGAACAGTGGGGGTTTGGTTGGCCAATTTCGGTTCCAACGTGGTGTTGTGCGCGAGAGCGGAAACGTGCTCAGGCAACAGAACGGAAATATCCGAGGATGTGACGCCGGATCGGATGAGTTTATTGGCGGCGGATTCGGCGGCCTCGCGGCTTCCGTACAACGCAAAGATGGTCAGTGCTTGGGGCATGGCGGTTCTCCCTTAAGGCAGAGAATTTTGGTCGCGTGGGCTTGGACGCGTGGCTCAGATTCCATGACGAAAGTGCTGCAATGATCAGGCGCCGAAGCGTGGAGGCGTTCTATCGGGGAAAGCTAGTAGGGGCGCGGCAGGGGGCGGATGGGGGTTGAGCGCGGAGTCACGAGGAGGAAGAAAGAGCGGCGGGATAAACCGGGTGCTACGTTAAGGCAAGACTACCACTCGCCTTGTTTTCTTAGTTTTTTGATTTTGCGGCGGATCATGTCGCGCTTCAGCATGCTCAAGTGCTGTAGAAAAAGAATGCCGTTGAGGTGATCGATTTCGTGGCAGAAGGCGCGAGCCAATAAATCTTCGCCGCGGATTTCGAAGGATTCGCCTTTGGCATCCTGCGCACGGATGGTGACGAATTGCGGGCGGACTACGTACCCGCGAAAACCGGGAATGGAAAGGCAACCTTCCTCTTCGCGCTTTTCGCCTTCGAAATGGATGATCTCTGGATTTACCAGCACGATTTTGGCTTCGGGGTTTTTTCCGCCGGTGACGTCGACCACCGTGAGGCGGATGCTTTTTCCGATTTGCGGTGCGGCGAGGCCGATGCCTTGCGCGGCGTACATGGTGGCGAACATGTCTTCGGTGAGTTCGGCGAGTTCGGCGTCAAATTTGGAAATGGCATTGGACGGCTTTTCGAGGATGGGATCGCCGTATTTTAAGATGGTATAGATTTTGCGCGCGGGTCCGCTGGGTGGAGGCGCAGCGTTAGTGTCCGCGGCAGCCGTGTTTGCGTCCTTCAACTTAGAAATGGGCGCTTCAGAAGTCGTGGATTTGTCTGGCATAGCCCTCGAAGTTGCGGCGAAGCTCTTGCAGGGAGTCCCCCCCAAATTTTTGCAGAAAAGCATCGGCGAGGACAAGTGCAACCATGGCCTCGGCTGCGACGGCTCCCGCGGGCACCACGCACCAGTCGGAGCGCTCGTAAGCAGCTTGAACCGGCTCCTTGGTGATCATGTTGGCGGTTCGAAGGGCGCGGCGCAAGGTGGAGATGGGTTTGAGATAACCACGGACGATGACATCTTCGCCGTTGCTGATGCCGCCTTCGAGGCCGCCTGCCCGGTTGGAGGAACGCGAAAACCTACGGGTGACATTGTCGTAGAAAATTTCGTCTTGTACTTCGCTGCCGAGCGAGCCTGCGGCGAGAACGCCTGCGCCGATTTCGACACCTTTGACGGCCTGAACGCTCATGACGGCCTGCGCGATCCTGCCATCGAGTTTTTCGTCCCATTGCGCGTGAGAGCCGAGGCCGACGGGAACGTTGTGGGCGACGATTTCGAAGACGCCGCCGACGGTGTCGCCAGCTTTGAGGACGGCGTCCACTTCGGCTTTCATCTTGTCTTGCGCAGCGGGATCGACGCAGCGCAGCGGAGATTCCAGATCGTTTGAGATGGCGTGGATTTCGTCCCAAGAGGGAGCGCGATCGATGCGGGTGTGGCCGACTTGAATAGTGTGGCTAGCGATTTCTGTGCCGAGGGCGCGGAGCAACGTTTTTGCAATTGCGCCTGCTGCTACACGGGCTGCGGTTTCGCGCGCGGAAGCGCGCTCTAGGATGTAGCGAGCATCGTGAAAATTAAATTTTTGCGAACCGGCGAGATCGGCGTGGCCGGGTCGTGGCGCGACTAATTTTTTCGCGGTGGAGTCATCTTCCGGATAGGCTTCGACGGCAAGAATTGTTTCCCAGTTGGCCCAATCGCGGTTTTCGATGCGCAGAGCGATGGGAGCGCCGATGGTTTGGCCGTGGCGCACGCCAGCGAAAATGTCGGCGCGATCTTTTTCTATTTTTTGCCGGCCGCCGCGACCGTAGCCGAGTTGGCGGCGGTGCAGTTCGCGATTGACGAATTCGAGGTCAATGGGCAGGCCGGCGGGGAGGCCGGACAGAAAGGCGAGCAGCGCCTGTCCGTGCGATTCTCCCGCAGTGTAGAAACGAAGCATCTGGCTGAAGTCCTGAAAATAGAAATTGGAAAAGTGAAAAAGAGTTTAACTGGCGAGTGGAGTTGCGTCTAGACGTTTGGACGAAAGGTGTATCGACCTTGGGGTCTCCTTTGGCAAATGTCAGGAGGCGCTGGGATTCCCGGTGTATTCTGTTTTCCACTAATGCTGGTTCGAACGGATTCCTTCCGCAAGATTTTATTGAGATTCATGGTCGCGGTGCTGTTGTTTAGCGGGGATCATGCGGACGCTGCGCCGATCTATGGGTACAGGGTAGTGGCGACGTTTCCTCATTCGACCGAGAGCTACACAGAAGGTTTTTTCTATCTCGACGGAATATTTTATGAAGGAATCGGAATCAACGGGCACTCTGCAATCCTGGCGGTTGCTCCAGAAACGGGAAGGATATTGCATCGTCATGATCTGCCGCCCGAATATTTCGGCGAGGGGATCGTTGATTGGGGTCCCTATGTTTACGAGTGGACCTGGAAGTCGCACGTCGGTTTCGTCTATGACCGATTCAGCCTGCAAGTGGTGAAGCGATTTACGTACGCCGGGGAGGGCTGGGCATGACGCGGACGGCGAAGGAACTGATCACCAGCGATGGGACGGCGACGCTGCGCTTTCGCGATCCGGAGACTTTTCGGGAAACGCGTCATATCGTTGTGAAAGAAGGAAGCAAAGTCATTAGCCAGATCAATGAGCTGGAGTTCATCAAAGGGGAGATTTATGCCAATGTCTGGCACTCGGAAATGATTGCGCGGATTTCGCCACGGGACGGTCACGTTATCGCATGGATCGACTTGAAGGGATTGCTGCCCGTAGAGCAACGGATTGATGACGAGGCGGTCCTAAATGGGATCGCTTACGACGCGAAGTACGACCGGATTTTTGTAAGCGGGAAGCGATGGCCGACGGTGTTTCAGATCGAGGTTGTGCAGCGTCCTCGCTAATGGTCAATGGTGTGACTTGGGGTTTGCCGCCAACTAGGCTTTTGAGATTCCGAGAGCTCGTTTGCCTTTTTCGGTGATGGCCGATGGAAGAGGGTTGCTTCCGGGCGAGTGCAAATCGATGGCGATGTAGCCCGACAGATACAGCTCTCTGATAGTAAGTTTGTCCAGCTTCTTACCATGCGCGAAGATGCGCAAAAACCATTTCGCTTGTGAGGTGTCCATAGTAAGCGCTTCACTCATCGGCCGGCGCTTGCCAATGATGCATTTCTATCGCCAATGGAAGCGAAAAATAAGTGCAAGAGTTACTTATACTTACGAGAACGCGTTCAATGGGACCTTTCGGAAGGTCAACAATTGGTTACGCGAACCGAACCTCAGCAGAGAGTAGGTCACAGACTCTGCCGGGCTAGGCTTTGATGAACGTTTACAGGGCAGAAAGCTCTAACTTTTCTGACTAGCCTATTAATGCGAGTACAATGGGCGCGTAGAATCGGAGCGTAGAAATGGCTGCGAGAGGTGCGCTGATGGGCGGAAGAGGAGGCGACGGCGAAAACCTGGAACGCTTGTGCCAGGGAGTGTCACCTAACGATGAGCCATGCGATTTTCCGGCGACGGTGCACTGCCCAACGTGCGGAAGGTGGTTCTGCGATGCGCACGCCGAGAATGAAGAGTGGCATTCGTGTACGCTCGCGCCTGGGGAAGAGGGCGGCGAGGGATAGGAATGCCCAGAAAATGGAAATTAGAGAACGTGCCCGTACGAGAAACCTTTGCTGGCGCGAACTCAACTACGGCGCGATCTCAACTACGTCATTGTTTCCTGGAATGGAATGATCGCGGGGAATTGAGAGATGTTTATCGGCTTCGTATTCTGAGCCCGGACCGAGGTAGGTGAATTTGTTGAAGATAAACGGAACTCCTTCTGATTGCAGAACGGAGTTGCCATCGGTCAGCTGAAAATGCAGGTGCGGAGCAGTTGCATTGCCGCTGTTTCCCAGGCGACCCAGGACATCTCCACCATGAACTTGATCGTGGAGATGAACTCTAATGCTGCCGTTTTGTAAGTGCGCGTAGGTGGCGTAGCGATTCGCGGCGATGCGGACAGTGACGTAATTTCCTGCAATGTTGTCCAGAGTAACTGTCTTGGGAAGAACGCGTGGTGTGTTTTCCGGTATTCCGTCTACAACCTTTGTGACTTCTCCGTCGGCGACGGCATGGATCGGTTCGCCGTAACCCCACCAATTTTCGTTGCGAGTAGTTCCGTCATGATGAGAATCCCCGTTGGGGCCAACTTTGACCCAATCGATCGCGAATCTTTGCGCTATGTTGACCTGGCCGTCGACCGCGGTGATGGTGCGACGGTGGTCGGAGTCATTGGAAGGGCCCTCACCGGCAAACCAGCTGCCGCCTTCGAACGGCGAGCGAAGCAATGGAGCTAGATCTTTGCTGACCGTCACCGGAAAGTCGTCGAGCACAGTTTCCGTGGCCGCGCCAGAGGGTGCACCGGCCGCAAAAGTTATTCGGTGCCGCAAGACGTTAGGAGTTTGGCGATCCAGCGGCTGTGTGACGAACATGAAGAGTACAGAACGCTTTCCGGGAGCAATAGTCTGGGAAGATTTGGCGTGCATGTCCGCACCCACCTCAATTATGAGCTTGGACAACCCATCGCCGGAAATCGCGACTAGCGGCTGAGTCTTTTCAGCGTCCGCGAAAACTTCCAGATGATTCAAGGTTAGCGGTACTGAGTCGAAGTTGGTGACATGCAATTCATATACGAAAGCCTGCTGTTCCCCGAGCTTCACGGGAACTGGCGCGGACGGACACCGCACTTCTACGCGAGGGCCGCGTTCTCGTGCAGCTCCGAATTGCCACACCAGAAAACCGAGAATGGTCAGGAAAAAAACGCCTGAGCGGATTCCTGAAGCGAGTCGCATGATCGTCGTTGCTCGAGGTCTGGAATATTAGACGAGGAGTCGCTGTTGGCGTGAGCCAAAACGCGAAGAGCACGCGGGTTTAGCAAATTGTTTACAACTGAGGAGCCTTCAGTAGGCCCAGTAGGGGCCGACACCGCCTGGGGTGTTTTGGTTGTCGATGGCGGTGTACACGTGGCGGCCGTAGAAAAAGGGGAGACCCCAATCGAAGGTTCCGGCGTCGGAGTTGGGTCCGGCAAGTCCATCGGCTACAGCGATGCTGAGGTTACTGGTCAGCGTGTCGGCATTGCCAACCGTGAAAGTGAATGTGCCGCTGGCGCCATTGGCGCCCTGGTTGGTAGCAGAAAGAGATTGCGTCGAGGTTGGGCAGTACCAGAAAGTCAGATCTTTGCAGGTGGGAATTCCCGTGGTGGCGGCGTTCAGGAAATAGATAGCGTTCGAACCGCTGTCCAGGAAGCTGGTGTAGGTGGTGTTGTTGAATCTGGTGGTGATCTCTCCGGTGGAAGGATTGATGGTATAGACGGTCGCGTTGCCTAGCCCATTGTTGGATTGCGTGCCGATGCCGAAGATCAAAGAACCGGTGATGCTGGTTTCTGCTCCGGTGACTGCGGGCAATTCGATGAGGACACCGTTGTTGTCGGAGGCAAAAAAGACCACGGGATTGGCGACCTGGTCGACAAGACTTTCTGTTGTGATTGTGCAGGATGAAGATGTGCATGTGTAATACAAGCCGGGATTCGATGAACCGGTTAAGGTGCAGGCATCGCCGCAATCCTGAGCGAAGCTGCCTACTCCCAAAATGCCATTTGCGCCCAGACTGCTGAGGTCGTCTTCTTCGGCACCGTTGCTGGAACAGCTGGTCGGGATATTAGTGAAAGTGGTGCCGCCGATTACCTGGATGGGCAGATTTTTGGCGTGCTCGCCGGCAATCGTTATATCCGCGGTGTGGACTGGTCCCCAAGTAAAGCCATCAACGAAGGGCAGGCACTCGACGACGGCATTGCCGCCGGCACCGGTCTGTTGGGGAAGCGAAATGGTAAGAGCTGAGGAGAGAATGCGCAGGCCAGGGGAGCCGGTGTCCACGAGGATGCCGCTGATAGTCTGGCAATTCGAAGTGCTGCCGGGTGCGCAAACGATGATGCTGGTGAATGCTGCGTTGATGGAACGGCGATTTGTACCGGCCGTCGGTGCAGCGTTGACGGTGATGGTTTGAACGTTGTTTGCGGCGTTCGAGCCGCCACCGCTGCTGGTGCTGGAGCTGCTGTTGCTGGAGCCACCGCAACCAACCGTCGCTGCCAAGATTCCTGCCAGGAGCAATGAGAAAAATTCATTGAGTCGCGCGGGCTTCATCGAATGTCCTCGACGCGCATGCTTACCGGCAATTGTTGGGGGACATACACTCTGCCTACGAATGACCTGAGATGGCCGGAGACTTGAATCACCAGACCAGGGTGTTGAATCAGGATTGGGCCGCGGCCGCTGCGTTGCGTGCGCTGGGCTCGAACGGCTCGAACATATTCGTCGTAATACGGGCCAAGAAGCTGGCGCAGATCGGGATGAAAAGGGCCCTTCCAGGTTACGGCGAAGACTTTTCCAACGGGCGATGCGTACTCTTTTACAGCGACACCGGTCGGGGTTTGAATTTCGTGCAGGGTATAGGAATCGCTGCTGCTGGTGCGCAGCGTGCCTTGCATTTTGGCGGCGTCTTCCTGGACGGATGTTGCGTCGCGACCCAACGAGGCTGACAGAGAAAAGGGAAGGGTGAGAATTGCGACGATGCCGCAGGTTATTGTCGACTTCATGGCGTGTGCTCTTCTAAGTTGAGTACAAGATGCTGCAAGTACGGCGAAGAACTTAGTATTTCTGAAACCCGACTTGCGGACGGGCTAGCCCTTCGCCGCTTATGCGCGGCGCGGCAAATTCTTTGTATCACGATTCAATAGGCTGGTGGGCGCAGGACTTTGTCACCATCTTGTCACAAGTCGCGCCTGCATCCATATCGATGAACGATATGGCCTGATGGGTTGCTTGGGACAACTTGCCTTGACGGCGATGGACGGCACGGTTACGCTTTCGACGAAGTGGTTTTCTGCGGCTGAGTTACGGCGAACCTGAGCGGAGTTTGCGTAACACGGTCGGCGGGGAAATTGTTGCGCAGCATAGTTATGACGACGGAATAGGGAAACGTGGCAGACACGCCTCTTCAGGTCTCCAGCAACGAAACTCCGGCGCCTCCCGCGGCCTCGATTTCCCAGGTTCTAATTGGCAGCGCCAAGCAAGCTGTGCTGCAAGTTCAGGAATACTCCTTCCTGGCGGCTCAATCCATTAGCAACGTATTTTCCGGACCGCACTATTTTCAGGACACGCTGGATCAGATGGACCAGATTGGCGTGGGGTCGCTGCCGATCGTGCTGCTGACGGGATTTTTTATTGGCGCGGTCATGGTGCTGCAAACGGCGTCGCAATTCGTGCGATTTGGGCAAACTTCGCTGACGGGCGACGCAGTTTCGCTGGCGCTAGTACGGGAGTTGGGACCAACGCTGACAAGTCTTCTGGTTACTGGGCGATGCGCTTCAGGGATTGCGTCGGAACTCGGGTCCATGTTGGTGACCGAACAAGTGGATGCGATGCGCGCGATGGGTACGGACCCGAGCCGCAAGCTGGTGACGCCGCGTGTCATAGCGACAATTATGGTGCTGCCGCTGCTGACGGCAATTTCTGATTTCATCGGGCTGGTGGGCGGATGCGTGGCAGCGGTGTTTTCGTTGCGGCTGGGCGTGGTGCAGTTCTGGACGCGGGCGATTGATGCGCTGGATTTTGCTGACATTATGCAGGGCATGATGAAGCCGCTGATTTTCGGGTTCATCCTGGCGACGGTGGGCTGCTACAAAGGATTGACGGTGCGAGGGGGGACGCAGGGCGTTGGGCGTGCCACGACGCAGGCGGTGGTAGTGTCGTCGGTACTGATCATTGTTGCAGACACTTTTCTGACCAAGCTGGCGCTGTATCTCGCAGGCAAACTTTTCTAATCAAATATGGAAGCGACGATTTCCTTTCGCGATGTCCGACTGAGTTTTCATGAAGGCGACATCTTGCGCGGTCTTTCCTTCGAAGTGTTTCCCAAAGAGACCTTGGTGTTGTTGGGAGAAACTGGCACCGGGAAGACACTAAGCTTGAAAATGGCGGCAGGACTGCTGAAACCGCAAGAAGGCGACGTCAAGGTCTTGGGCAGGCACATATCGGAGATGAAAGAAAAGGAGCTACTGGACTTTCGGCGCGAGATTGGATTTGTGTTCCAGGAAGGCGCTTTGTTCGATTCGATGACCGTGGAAGAAAATGTGGCCTTCCGGTTGCGCGAGGAAAAAGTCCCGGAAGAAGAAATCGCGCCGAAAGTACGCGAAGCGCTGCGCTTCGTGGAATTGGAGCATGCAATCGATCAGGTACCGTCGGAACTTTCTGGAGGGATGCGGCGGCGAGCTTCGATTGCGAGGGCGCTGATCACGCGGCCGCCGATCGTGCTATATGATTCGCCGACTGCGGGGCTGGATCCGGTAACGTCACAGACGATCATCGCGTTGATCTTGCGGTTGCGCGATATTTACGGAGTGACGGCGCTGTTGGCAACGCACCGGTTGCAGGACGGATTCGCGCTGGCAAATTTTCATTTCGATACTACGACGAATCGCGTGTTGCCGAACAGTCACAAACCGCGAGGCCGCGAGTCTGATGGCGGAGAATCAAGCACGCGTTTTGCGGTGCTGCGAGATGGCAAAGTATTTTTCGAAGGTACTCCCGAAGAGCTGGAAGCGGTGAAGGACCCATATTTGAAGCGATTTCTGGTGTGAAGGTAGGGTAGTCTTTAGCGCAAGGAAAAAGAGGTGGTCTAAGAATGGCGCAGCGCAAACAACTGACCTGGACGGAGTTGCGCGTGGGACTGTTCGTGCTGGTGGCACTTTTGGTGATCGCGGTGGGGATTTTTTATGTTACTGGCGCGGGATTTCTGGGTCCGAAATACCGTTTGCGCACCTACCTGCCGGAAGTTGCTGGAGTCACGAATGGAGCGCCGGTGCGGCTGGACGGAGTGGACATCGGCAACGTGGAGTCCATCAAGATGGTTCCGCGCACGCCCGGACATATCCCGGAAAAGAGCCGCAATATTGAATTGATCCTGCGGGTGGACAAGCGGTTTCAACCGGAGATTCTGACGGATTCGACCGCCAAACTGGTCACGGAAGGATTGCTTGGCAATCGTTACGTGAATATCACGCGCGGATTTACCGGAGTGCAGCTGAAAGAAAATCAGGAAGTACCGGGAACCGCGGAACAGGCGTTGTCCGATGTTTTGTCGAGTATGCAAGGATTGACGACAGATGTTCAGGAAGTGATCAGGAGCTTGCAAGCAGGCAAGGGAACGTTGGGGAAATTGTTGACCGACGATCAGGCCTACAACAATCTGAACGGATTGCTGGCCAAGAGCAACGACATGGTTGGAGGCATTCAACAAGGCCGCGGCACGTTAGGCAAATTGCTGGCTTCCGACGAAATGTACGGCAAAGCGAACGCGACGCTGGATAACGTAAATGGAGTGGTGAGTGATGCGCGCGCAGGCAAAGGCACCATCGGGAAACTATTGAATGATCCCACGCTTTACGATGAGGCCAGGAAAGCGGTTGAAAACGGGAATTCGATCATTGGCGACGTGCGAAACGGAAAAGGTTCGCTGGGCAAACTGGCCACGGACGACGAACTGTACAATAAATTGCGCGATGCGAGCGGGAACCTGGCGTCAGCGACGGCAAAACTGAACGACAACACCACTACCGCGGGGAAACTTTTCTCTGATCCGAAACTTTATGACAATCTGACCGGACTGACCGGAGATTTGCGGCTGTTAATTGGGGATTTCCGGCAGAATCCAAAAAAATTCCTGCGCATCAAAGTAGCCGTTTTCTAAGTAAGAGAGATTCACGTTTTTCGTGGAGCCCTTTGCGTGGCACGCGAGGCTTGTGATGTAATCCAGTTGTAACAATACCCAGCCTAAACTGTTTAGCTACAGGACTCGCTAAGCCCACTTATGGAAAGTCAAGATTCGTCGGCAAAACAAGGCAGGCCGGAAGCGCCAAAGTCCACACTGCCACAGCCCGGAAGGCCGGTCCCCAATCGCGCGTATCCCGGAGCGCTGATTGTCGTGGAAGGAACGGATGGCTCAGGAAAGAGTACGCAACTGTATCTGCTGAAACGTTGGCTGGAAATTGGCGGATACCGGTTACATTTTACGGAATGGAATTCTTCTCCGCTGGTGAAATCGGCGACGCGGCGCGGCAAGCAGCGGCGGCTGCTGACTCCAACTACATTTTCGTTGTTACATGCGGCGGATTTTGCGGATCGCTGCGAGCGGCAGATCATGCCATTGCTGCAAGGCGATTACCTGGTACTGGCGGATCGTTATATTTACACCGCGTTTGCGCGTGACGGAGCGCGCGGCTGTCCGCAAAAATGGCTGCGCAACCTTTATCGTTTCGCGCCCGTACCAGACATCACGTTTTATTTTCGCGCGCCGCTGGACGTGGCGGTACAGCGCATCCTGAGCGGGCGGCCAAAGCTGAAATACTACGAAGCGGGCATGGACCTGGGACTCTCCTACGACCGGCCGGAAAGTTTCCGGCTGTTTCAATCGCGCATTCTGGACGGCTACGACAAGATGGTGGAGTCGGATAATTTTGTGGTGCTGGACGGCACTTTGCCAGTGAATAAACTGCAAAAGCAAATGCGCGATATCGTCGCCTCGAAAATCGAGCTGAAGCGTTTTGCGCCGCACGCCGCAGAGGCGGAATAGATGCCGGACCACGAAAAAGAAAAAGAGAAAGAAAGAGAAAAAGAAAAATCCGGCGCTCCCGTGGTCGCCGAGCCTTCGCTGACGTCACCAGCCAATCCAGCACAGCACAAAGTCGCGCCGCCCACGGAAGAGGAAGCCGCGAGCGCCTTTTTTGCTGCGCCGCTTCCGGGATTTGACGCCAGCGAAATTAGCGGTACGTTGATCGTCATCGAAGGCATGGACGGTTCCGGCCGCTCAACGCAAATCAGTCTGTTGCAGGAGTGGCTGGAATCGGAAGGCTTTGCGGTGCAGACCAGCGGACTGCGGCGTTCGAACCTGGTAGGTCGCGACATTGACGAATTGCTGGCCAAGAACGCGGTTACTCGCTTGACGCTGGCGTTGATGTATTGCACCGATTTTTTCGACCAACTGGAGCATCGCATCGTACCGGCGCTGAAATCCGGCGCGGTAGTTTTGGCCGACCGCTATATCTTCACGCTCATTGCGCGCAGCGTGGTGCGCGGAATCAACCGCGACTATTTGAGCGGGCTTTACGCGATGGCGCTGCGGCCGAATCTTACTTTCTGGTTGAATGTACGCCCGGAAACCGCGTTTGGCCGGGAATTCCGCAAGGCGCAAGCGATCAGCTATTGGGAAGCTGGCCGCGATATGTCGCTTTCGCACGACCTTTACTGGTCATTTGTGCGTTACCAGACCATGATCAAGCGGGAATTCGAAGCGGTCGCCAAGCGCCATAATTTTCTGGAACTCGATGGCGAAGCCAGCGTGCCGACGGTAAACAAACTTTTGCGGCAGCGCATTGCCGAACAACTTGGCATTCGAACCACGAAGTACGCGCCATCTTCCGCGCTGGCTCACCTCTGGCGATAGAAAACTGAATGCCTGAACCGGTTCACATCGCCGCGATTGACGCCGGTTCGAACGCCGTGCGGCTCTCTATTGTCCGCGCATACTCCGCCCTGGACATTGAACCGCTGCACAACGAGCGCTATCCGCTGCGTCTGGGCGAAGGAGTGTTCGTCCGCAATCGATTCAGCGAAGATATTTTCAAAAAAGCTGCCAAAGCGTTTCGCCACTTCCGCGATTGCATGGACGAATTTGGGGTAACGCATTACCGCGCTGTTGCCACCAGCGCTACGCGTGAAGCGGCGAACCGTAAAGCATTCGTTACACGCATTCGCGTAAAATCCGGCATTCGGCTGGAAGTTATTAGCGCGCTGGAAGAATCGCGCCTGGGCAGAGAGGGTGTCTTCGCAGCGCTTGGACCCGAAGCGCAAGCACGCTGCATTGCGGACCTGGGCGGCGGCAGCCTGGAAATCAGCGTGTTGCAAGATCATTCCGTGCTGAAAACCGCGCAGCTTCCGGTGGGCACCGTGCGCTTGATGACCACGCTGAACATTCACGGCGAAATGCGCCCCACGCAGGCAGAGCAGGTGCGGCGTTATCTGCGCGCGCTGCTGGAATCGAAGCTGCCAACGCGTCCGAATCTGGCCGACGGATTAACGGTGGCGTTGGGGGGCAACGCCGAAACGCTCGCCAACGTTGCACCCGGCCCGCGGCATCACGGTATTCCCACGCTAGAACTTTCCTTGCTGCGCGAACGGCTGCCTGAGTTGCTGCGCATGGACGTTCGCGACCGCATGAAAGCCTATGCAGTGCGCCGAGATCGGGCCGACGTCATGGGAATTGCGGCCATCATTTTCGTTACGCTGGGGCGGTATTTGAACGTGCGTACGCTGGCCGTGCCTGCGGTCGGTATTCGCGAAGGCGTCATCCACGAAATTGCCACGGAAGCTTTCTCGCGGAAAGAGCCGCATCGCTACACGGCAAAAGCGCGTGAGCTGCTTGCGGGGACGCGCAATTTTTCGCGGCGGCTGGAGCGCGACCAGCGTCACGCTGAGCACGTGCGCGAGCTGAGCTTGCAACTATTCGATCAACTGCAGCCGCTGCATCATCTTTCTGGCGACGCCCGGGTCATTTTGGAAGCAGCTGCGCTGCTGCACGACATTGGACATTCCATCAGCCACAAGGGCCATCACAAGCACGGCGAATATCTCACGATGAATGGTGACATTCCGGGTCTTGAAGGGCGCGACCGAGCGCTCACCGCTGCTGTTGTCCGGTACCACAACCGCAAAGCCCAGCCTGAAAATCACCACGTGGCGTACGCTTCGCTCAACAATAGCGATCGCCGGCTCGCGCGCCGGCTGGCTTCGCTGGTTCGAATCGCGGAAGGCCTGGATCATTCACACCGCCAGCGCATCAATAGAATTCGTGCGGCTTTTCAGCGCGACGCAGTTGGTTTGCAGATAGAAGCGCGCGGCGACGCCAGTGAGGATATTCGCGACGCCAATCGCAGTATCGAGCTTTTCGAAAAGGAGTTTCGCACCCGGCTATATTTTCGGCCGCTAATGGGCTAACTGGAACCAGGTTGATGGCGGTATACGGCTGGCCGAGAATTCGTCTGTATAATGTTGGAGCGTTAAGAGAGGCAATTGGAAAAAATGCTGCTCTACATTGTTCGCCACGGTATCGCCATCGACCGCGAAGATCCGAAATGTCCGTCGGATCCGGAACGTTATCTGACGCCTGAAGGCCACACTCGCACCAAGGAAGTGGCTAAATGCATTGCAGCTTTGATCGACACACCAAAACTTCTGATATCGAGTCCATACGTTCGCGCGGTGCAGACTGCGGAAATATTCGCGGAAGCGTTGGATTCTTCCAAGGCCAAGATCGAGAAGAGCGAACTCTTGCTTCCCGGCGCCGAGCCGTCGGCGTTCCTGCGTGAGCTTTCGCGCAAGAAGCCGGTCGAGAGCGTGATGTGTTTCGGTCATGCGCCGCAACTGGATGAGTTGATCTCCGCGTCGCTGGGCGCAAAAAAGGATCTTACTGAACTAAAAAAGGCGGGTGTGGCGTGCATAGAGATGTCGCGTGTCCATCCCGCGGCTGGCAAGCTGGTTTGGCTGATCACGCCGCGAACCGCGCGGAAACTTTCCAAAGGGAAGTAGTTTGTCGGTCTTTCCGGGTAGACGTTGTTTTAGCGATCGATTGAAATCGGAACGGGCGGCTGCAGTTCGACCTTGGCGGTCGAGTCGGCGGCAACGGTCGGCTCCGCCTGTATCAAAATCGTTTTGCCCAGGCTTCGCTCCAGCTGCTGCTTTGCTGCCGTAAAACGCGCTGCGTTCTTGGGACTGTCTTCTACTCCGGCAACATGCAATAAGTATCCTTGCGGCAAAACCTCTAGCCGGAGAGAAGAGCTATTGGTCACACCACATTTCTGTGCGGCGATGGCCAGGCGCAAAATTCCCGCCAACAAGTAAACTTTCGTCTGCTGTTCGGCTGCCAATTGTGCGAAGCGCTTGTTGCGGCGGCCAGGCTCGGCGCCACGCTGGAACCGGATGGCCCAGGCAACGCGTTCCCATTCGGAATACGACCAAGCGGGAGGAACCGGCGAATCCAGCAAGAAGGATTTCGCCGATTTTTCGCGGGCCTTTTTGGTGCTGGCATCGCGCACTCCGCTGAGCCGCGCAGCTGCTTCCAACGCGCGGCGTTCTTTTTTGTCAAAGAAGATTTCACCGGCTTTGCGAAGGCGCAATTGCGACCACATGCGCATGGCTATGCGCGCTATCACCGAGCTGCGGCTGGGCTTGGGATCCATGGCCGCTCGCGTTGCGCGGATGCGGGCCTTTGCGTAGCGTTCCCATTCTTCGCGTGGGAAACCGCTCTGCCAATGAGTCCAAATGCTTGCCGTGCCCAGCGCCAGTTGCCGGTAGGTCTGCACGTTTAGCTGACGCTCGTTCTCGATGCGCAGTTCCCAGTCCTGGAGAATTGCACCGGACTGGCTCGCGTTCGCTTTGCAAAGCATTTCGCAAAGCACATCCAGATCGTGGATACTTCCCAGCACGTCCTGCACGCGCTTTAGCGTATCGCTCCACTCAGCGTGAGCGGCCGGTAGGAGCGATTCCACCGTATAACGAAAGTGTTTTACGCCAATTCGTAAGGCGTGCCAGGGTTTGGGGCTGTCTGTGCGCATCGCGCGACGGTGAAGTTCTTTTGCTTCTTCCAACCGCTCGAGGGCCTGGCAGTGTGCGGCGTCGCCATCCGCCGGCACGCGGCGAATTCGTGCGCGCAGCGACCGCGACAACTTCTTCCAACGCTTTTGGTCGAAACGTTCTGCTCGATGCTGTGCCTTTTCCTGTGCCGATTTCTCCCCCGCGGCTAGCGACTCCAGCATCTGATGTTTGAGCGCGTCTTCGTCGGGATGCAATTTGTTCAGCCATTCGGTCATTACGTGGGCGTCGCGCAGTTCGCCCAGCGAACGGAAAAGCTTTCGCGCGCACTCGCGCATCTCTTCCCAGTCGGGATGCGCATCGATCTCTTTCATCGTTGCGGCGATCGAACGGCAGCGCCGCAGCGCCACGCGGAGATCGTGGACGCTGTCGTTCGTCAAGTCGGAGCGTAGGTTGGCGAGCTCTTCGAGAGAGCGCTTCATCCAATGCGCCAGGTCGCGATGCTCGGACGGAGCACGGGAAGGTATAGAAACGGCGTGAGCCATAATTAAAATTACCGGTTCCGATCGGACAGCGTCCGAACCCTGTGGAACCGGGGAGCCTCAGGGTAGCGCAGCGAGGAATTCCCGTCCAGTCGGGTCATTCCGGCACGAAGATGGTTGCGGCTAGGTGTTACGGATGTGCAGCGCGTATAGCCGAATGTCGCCGTTCATGTTATTTTTACGTATCCCTGCCGGAGTGGCGGAATGGCAGACGCGGCGGACTCAAAATCCGTTGCCCGCAAGGGCGTGTGGGTTCGACTCCCTCCTCCGGCACCAATTTTGAAAATTCCGCGAAGTTCCAGTTAAACCTCTAATTCATTTCCCTCGGAAAAAACAGTTTTCTCCGGCATTAAATCGGTTTAATCTTTGTCCCGGTAGCGTAGTCAATCTTGACTGCGCTCTTCGTTGCTGTAGCCCGCCTTCTGTTTACCCTGAACCTCGAAGGGAGACGGGCCGTGTAGTTGAATCGCACGCGAAATGAGGATCCATGCTCCGGCGTTTCTTGCTGACCGCTTTGCTTGGTTGCACGCTATGCGCGCTTTCGTCATTCGCAGACACTCCAGAATCAGTGACACGGCCTTCGAGATCCATGGAACTGTTGCGCGGATGGGAGATTCAATCGTCATGCGAGGCGAAGCATCCCGGCGAGCAGATTTCGCAGGTAGGGTATGCGACGGCGGGATGGCACAAAACTACGGTTCCCAATACTGTGGTCGGCACTTTCGTGGACGACAAGAGTTATCCGGACCCCACAGTCGGCAGCAATCTGAAAAGCTTCCCTGGAATGAATTATTCTAGTGCGACGTTTTTCGCGAATCAGGATATGCCGGAGGGAAGTCCGTTCAAATGCTCGTGGTGGTGGCGAAACGAATTTGTATTGCCCGCGGCGTTTGCGAAGAATAATGTCTCCATTCATTTTCCTGGCATCAACTACCGCGCGAACGTGTGGTTTAACGGGAAGGAGGATCTGGGCATCACGTGGGTGGATTGGAATCCTACGCCAGCGGATAAGGACCTGGGGATCTGGAAGGAAGTCTCGGTTACAGCGAGCGGGCCAGTGGCGATTCGAAATCCATTTGTGAAGACTCATTTGAATGATGATTTCACGGCTGCGGATGTGACGATTTCCGCTGATTTGCGAAACGATTCTGGCGCGGCAGTGAAGGGTGTTCTGTTAGCCGAGGTTGACGGAAAATCCGTCAAGCAGCCCGTTGAGATTGCGGCTCGAGAAACGAAAACAGTACGCTTCGAACCAGGGCAGTTTGCCGAGTTAAAATTCTCGAAACCGAAACTTTGGTGGCCGTACACCATCGGAACGCCATATCTCTATAGAGCGAACGTTCGTTTCGAAACCGAGCTAGACCACGAGATTTCAGATTCGGCTGCTGTTTCGTTTGGGATTCGGCAGGTCACGAGCGAACTCACCGACAAAGGGCATCGCCTTTTCAAAATAAATGGCCGGCGGATTCTGATTCGTGGCGCCGCGTGGGCTCCAGATATGTTTCTGCGGCCGATGTCGAGGAAATTGGATGCTGACCTGCGCTATGTGAAAGACATGGGCCTGAACACGATTCGCCTGGAGGGGCGCATCGATCGTGACGAATTGTTCAACAAAACCGATGAACTGGGAATTCTGGTGATGCCCGGATGGACCTGCTGCGATGCCTGGGAATTGTGGGACAAATGGACGCCGGACACGCGCAAAGTTGCGGCTGCTTCGATGGCCGATCAGGCGCGGCGTTTGCGCAATCATCCCAGCGTTTTCGTGTGGCTGTATGGCAGCGACAACCCTCCGCCCGCCGACGTGGAGAAAATGTATCTGGCCATTTTGCATGACGCGGAGTGGCCGAATCCTTCGGTTTCGTCGGCCAGCGCAGCGCCGACAACGGTTACCGGAAACTCCGGCGTGAAAATGACCGGCCCTTACGAATATGTTCCTCCGGTGTACTGGCTGGCGGATACGACCGCGGGCGGAGCTTACGGCTATAACACCGAAACCAGCCCTGGACCTGCAATTCCGACTCTGGAGAGCGTGAAAAGATTTATTCCGAAAGAGCATCTGTGGCCGATGGATGATGTCTGGAATTACCACGCGGGCGGCGAGCGGTTTACTACCGTGAATGTTTTTACTGATGGGCTGAATAAACGATATGGAACGGCGAGTTCGTTGGAAGATTACGAGCGCAAAGCGCAGGCGGTTGCATACGACGGCGAACGCGCGATGTTTGAAAGCTACGGCCGGAATAAATATGTTTCGACTGGCGTAATTCAATGGATGTTGAACAATGCCTGGCCATCGCTGATCTGGCATCTGTACGACTACTATTTGGTGCCAGGCGGCGGATATTTTGGAACTAAGAAAGCGATGGAGCCCTTGCACGTGCAGTATGGTTACGACGACCAAGGCGTGGCAGTTGTAAACGACACCTATCAGGAGCGCAACGGGATGAAAGTTCGCGCGCGAGTATATTCGATTGACGCGAAACTGCTCGCCGACAAGGAAGAAACGGTCGACATTCCCGCGGATGCGGCGGTGAAAGCGTTCGACTTGCCTAAGCCGGACGGTCTGACGATGACTTTTTTTGTGAAATTGAGTTTGCGCGATGCGCGCGGAAAAAACGTCAGCGACAATTTTTACTGGCTCTCGGCGAAAGCCGATACGCTCGACTGGGCTCACAAACAGGACACGGTGTATACACCGCAGGCCGAATTTGGCGATTTAACCGGGCTGAATTCTTTGCCGCAAGTCAAATTGCAAACCAGCGCGTTGCTGGATCAAAAGGCTGGAGCGGCGACGGGCAAAGCGCATGTGCGCGTGAAAAATACATCGTCGAGCGTAGCGTTCCTGGTTCGCTTACGGCTGGCAGATAAAAAGGACGATCACGACGTGGTGCCGGTGCTTTGGGAAGACAATTATTTTTCGTTGCTGCCGGGTGAAGAACGCATTATCGCCGTGAGTTACAACGCTTCGGAGTTGCACGGCACGCATCCGGTGATTCAAGTTGGAGGTTTCAACATTGCCGCTGGAGAAGTCCCTGTGCAAACCAGCCCCACACCCTGAGTCGCTAGCAAAGTTCGGCTTGACCTGCGTTCAAAACGCCGAATTTGCAAAGTGTTGTGGCTTGATGCACAATTCGCGTCGATGAATACAAAAGACTCCCCTCTGAACAATTGGATTTTCAGATTGACACGCGCTGGCATCCTTTTCAGCGCGTGCCTCGGCGTTTGCGCTTTCGCGTTCGCGCAGGATGCCAAGCTCGCCACAGCCGAATCCGCAATTTCAGCACGGATAGCGAAGAGCGGTGCGGACGTTGCCGTGTATTTCCTGAGATTGGATGGAAGAGCGCAATGGTCGGTTCGCGCTGATGACGTATTCCATGCCGCCAGCACGATGAAGATTCCCGTGATGATTGAGCTGTTTCATCAAGTGCAGGAGGGAAAAGTAAAACTGACCGACACATTGCTGGTTAAGAATGAGTTTCACAGCATTATGGACGGCTCGGCCTACGCGCTCAACGCTTCCGACGATTCAGAAGGCGAGTTGTACAAAGCGGAAGGGCAGAAGCGCACGCTGCGCGAATTGTGCGAACTGATGATTACGGTCAGCAGCAATCTTGCGACGAACCTGCTGATTGAAAAACTGGGCGTTGAAAATATTCGCGCTGAAGTGCACACGCTTGGCGCGGATGGAATGAACGTGAAGCGCGGAGTGGAGGACAACAAAGCTTTTCAAAAGGGCCTGAACAATACCACCACCGCGAGCGGCCTCGGAATTTTGCTGCAGGCAATCGCGGAAGGCAAAGCGGTGGATGCCGCCAGTTCGAATGAGATGGTAGCGATCTTGGAGTGGCAGAAATTCAACGAAGGAATTCCAGCGGGCCTGCCAAAGGGGGTTCCGGTGGCGCACAAAACTGGGGAGATTACAAAAATCCATCACGATGCAGCGATTGTATTTGCGAAGCGGCCATTTATTCTGGTAATTCTGGTGCGCGGGCTGGCAGAGAAGATGGATAGCGCGGCGCTGATGGCGGATATCAGCAAGAGTCTCTACGAAGCGATAGAGTAGGAAGCTGCGCGCAACCAGATTAGGGCTTTGGCACATCCAACGCATGAGCGTGAGAGTGTATTGCGATTCGCGTTGAACTTCCGAAGAATTGAAAAAGGATATTGCGAGGGCAAGATGACGACACGAAATATTTCTAAATTCCTGATCGCAGCCTCGGCTGCGTTGCTTTTCGCCGGAATAGGATTTGCAGACACGCTGGAACTGAAAGATGGCCGAGTGCTGCAGGGAAGGTACCTGGGTGGAACGCAGGCGATTTTGCGTTTTGAAGTAAATGGCGATGTGCAGACATTTCCCACGCACGACATTGTGGCGCTGACGTTTACGCGCGGTGGGGGACGGCGCGCGGCTGAACCGCCACCACCACCTCCTCCCAACAATCCGCCGGACAATCCACCGCAGGGCAATCCTCCGCCGGATAATCCCCCGAACGATCCGCCACAAGCACCAGCGCAGCCTGCGCCGCCGCAGGGGTACAACGGCGGTGACTTCACACTGCCGGCGGGACAGCCGATGATGGTACGCATGATTGACGGCGTGGACTCGTCCAAGAATCACGTTGGCGATATTTTCCACGCCAGCTTGGAGACGGACTTAAATGTAAACGGCGTGCTGGTGGCGCGCAGAGGCAGCGATGTTTACGGGCGATTGGCAAGCTCGGACGAAGGAGGAAAGTTTTCCGGGAAATCGGAGTTGCAGTTGGAGCTGACGCGGTTGGTAATCGACGGGAGGGATTTTCCTCTCATCAGCAGTGACTATAACGTGCAGGGCAAGAGCCGCGGAGCGGACAGCGCTAAGAAGGTTGGCGGCGGCGCGGTGCTGGGAGCCATCATTGGCGGAATTGCCGGCGGCGGCAAAGGCGCGGCAATCGGGGCTGCGGCCGGCGGCGGAGCCGGCGCGGGCGTCCAGATTTTGACGAAAGGGCAACAGGTAAAGGTACCCAGCGAAACGCTGCTGGAGTTTCGACTGCAACAGCCGGTGACCGTGACGCCTACCGGGAGATAAGCAAATCTGAACGAAGACCCAGGTGTAAATCCGACACCTGGGACACCCGCCGATGCGAAATGTGCGCCGCAAGCACAAGTTGTTTCTTAGGAAGCACATTCGCTACATTTCATGGAATTCGTCCTTGCCACTTCTACTGTTAGTGACTAAGCTACCCCCTCAAGCAAAAAGCCCTTTGTTTTTGTGGGGCTCAGATGAGGGGAAGATGCCGAAAGAAAAACCGCAGGTAAACATCGGAGAAGTGATCAAGACCTATCGCGGGCAGCGCGGATTGTCGCAGGGGGATATCGAGCGGCGCACGGGATTGCTGCGTTGCTATTTGTCGCGCGTGGAGAATGGGCACACCGTGCCTTCACTGGAGACGCTGGCGAAGATTGCCGAAGCGATGGATATATCGCTGGCGGACTTTTTCCCCGGAACAGAAACTCCGCGGGACAAAGAGACGCAAAAGATGCTGGGCGAACTTTCGCAGGACGAAATCCGGTTCCTGGTGGAGATCAAGCGGTACAGCTCGACGCTTTCGGATGGCGATAAGCGGCTGGTGCTGGCGATGATCCGGAAGATGGCTACGATGATTCCGCCGCCGGTGCGCAAGCCGTTGATACGGCGATCTGCGGTTTAAGATCAAGCCGATGTGAAGATACAACAGTATAAGAAGAACGAATTCCTCATCGCGTTAAACAGCGAATGAGCGAATCACGCCAAGGTAGTCCCAAACGAGGAACGTCAAGGCCGCTGCAAAAACTAAAGAAGGAATATTCTTCTTTTTCATTAGGCGAGCGACCGCGGTGAAGAGCATCAGTATGCCGTTACAACCGATGGCACCGTAGTGGAAGCGTCCTATCGTTAAGGGGAACGCCAGTCGTCCTAGGACTATCCAGCCGAAGCTCGCGGTGACTAACAAGAGAAGCCCCGCATTGCCTATCTCGAAGTTAGGTTTCGCGCTAGCAATCTCAATCCAGCTTTTGGCAAACGGCAATATCGGGCTAAAACAGAACGCCACTATAACCCAGTAAACGAACGTACGTATCGGATGGGCCATGATCACGAGCGGAGAACCAGGCAGCTGGCGATCATGTCGTGGAGGGCCTGCTTTTTTTCGGTGACACCGGCGAGGATGTAACCGATGCCGAGAGGAATGAGTCCAGAGATGATCTTCGCGAAGAATCGGCCCGAAGCGCGCGCAAAGGAGACGCGGTTGCCGTTGAGGTCGGTGACGACCAGGCCCATCACTTTTTTGCCGATGGTGCCTTGCCAGTCGGAACTTTCAAAGTACGCGTAGTAGAGCCAGCTACCGAGAGTGGTGACACCTACCAGAAGAGCAAAAGAAGATACGAAAGCAGCGATGGCAGCAGGGTCGGGTTCGCTGTTATGGCGGGCCATGCCTTGAATCGCCGCGCCGAGGCCGGAGAGCATCGCGACGGGAATGCAGATCGCGAGAAAAACGGCGCCGAGCAGGAGGCCATCGATCAAATGGGCGACGAAGCGGAGCCAGAAACCGCCATAGGCACGAGTGACCGGAGGAAGCCAGTGCGGAGAGACGGACGCCGCCGGGCTGAGTGAGGCATCCGAAGCAATGGCCGGCGCAGCGGTCGAAGTTGGAGCGGCAGCGCCGCAAACCTGGCAGAAAGCGGTACCGGGGGCAAGGTTGTTGCCGCACTTTGAGCAGAACATTATTTTCTCCTGGGCGAGAGAGAAGCCATGAGTTGCACGGGAGATGTTACAGGAAGTGTCGAGATGAAGTGAAGAAAGGGATTTAGGGACGATGGATTAGGGATTAGGACCAGCGCTTCAGCGTTGTTTGGGAGATGGAGAGAGCAAGAACGCAAAAGAGCAATGAACGGGCTACAAAGTTGGGGCGGCCACGAGCCGGCGCAAAGTCCGCGCTTTGCGGCCGAAGTACATGCCATTGAGCGTTTTCCATGGAGCGATGAGGAAATAGAGATAGCCGGTAGCGCCGGCCCAACTCGCAGGAAGAAAGAGACCGACAAGCACAGCGGCCAGGCATGTGATGAGGCCGATGGCGGCGAGGCCAAGCGCGTCGACTATGGAAGAGACGGTTAGCAGGCGTTCGAGACCGTTGAGAGCGAGAGATTCGCGCTGACGCCAGGCGTTCCAATAAAGAGCAGCGATGAGGAAATAGACGGCGGCGAAACCCAGGCCGTATAGAACCATTAGCTCCGTGACTTGAGACGAGGTGGCGAAGTGCGCGGTACCTTCGCGACGGACGATTTGGCCAAACAGCGTGGTGAAAAGAAATTTTAACGGATAGACGTAAAAAAGAACTACAAAGAGCAGGCAGGAGTTAAGCAGGATGGTGAACTGATCATGCAGAGCGTAGCGCCGGAAGAAAACGTAGTGCGCATACCAAAGGGTGAGGAGCATCGTGAAACAAATGGCGAAGGGTATAAAGCCGCGCACGATTTCGTGCAGGCCGGAAAAATCTTTGGGAACTTCGAGGGACACGACGAGCAAGGTGAGCGCGAATCCGAATACCACGTCGCTGAAAGCGTCGATGCGCGACATAGCGACGCCGCGCATGCGGAAACCATTTTCGGCTGGCTGGTGATCGGGAGAGTCCACGCGAATTCTCCGGGTGCAGCGTTTCTTAGACTATGGGTCTCGAGACTATGGACCCCAAGGCTACGGGCAGAGCATACAACAAATTGGGCCTAGCGTACTGTGGCGCCATCCGTGCGCGGCTTGGCTATGGCTGGCGTGTCCACATTTAGAACGGAAGTCACGAAATCGCTTAGCGTCATGCCTAGATGGCCTACGACGCGCTGTTTGAGTGAAGTGTAGTCCTGCGTACCGCTGAAAATATCGGCCATGATCTGGCGGAAAATGGTGCTGCGGCGGAGGAATTGCACCATGCGCGTGGTGACGGCGGTACCGAGGAATGTGCCACGGTAAAAGCGGCGCACGATGCGCGCGGCGAATTCGAGTTCGCAGGAGAAGGCCGCGCGAACCCAGTCGGTGTACATCTGCGGATTGCCTTCGGCGATGGCTTTGCCGAGAAGTTCGCCAGAGCGCATGGCGTAGAACAGACCTTCACCGGTGAGGGGATCGACAAAAGCGGCCGCATCGCCGACGAGCGCCCAATTTTTGCCGACGACCGTGCGCTGCGAAAGTGTCGGAACTTGTGGCGAGGGAAGAACATGGCTGTAGAAGCGCGCGGTTTCGGTGGAAAGTTTTTGCTTGCCGATAAACGTTTGCAGGTGAGCGCGAAGTTCGTTTTGATTGTGCGAGGCCATGCTGCCGCAGATGCCGACTGATAAATGATCGCAACGGGGGAAGGACCAGATGTAGCCGTCAAAGTGGGGAAGAAATTTGATGATGATGGAATCGGCGGGCTGGGGAATGAAGTAGCCTTGGGTGATTTCGAGTTCGTCTTTTTGCAGCGCACGCGTTCCCGGTAGAAGTTGATTGCGAGCGCCAGCGGCCAGCACCAGAAAATCGGCGGTGCGCCATTCGCCTTCGATGGAGTAGCGTGGTTTTTCACCGGAGGTGTCCACGGACACGATGCGTGAGCGATGCACCTGGCAGCCAGCGTTCTGGGCACGTTCGAGAAGCATGCCGTTCAGAACCATGCGCGAATAAATAACGATGGGGTTGCGCATTTCGAGTTTGGCGCGTTGTTCGTTGCTGGCGATGAGCTCGATGGAGTGAATCAGTTTTTTTGGATAGGGATTGTCGAGGAGAAAAGGAAAGCGCTGAATGGCTTTATGAGTGAGGCCGCCGCCGCAGGGTTTCTCCCAGGCGAGATGCTCGTCAAAAATATTGACGGTGTGGCCGGAGCGGGCGAGTTGTTCGCCACACATGGCGCCGGACGGACCGCCGCCTATGATTACGATTTCAGCCATCAGGTTTCTCTCGCTATGTGGTGAGACCGTGTTCGAGCGCGAAGTCCTTAAGCGATGGGGAGAATCGCCAGGACAAAACCAGCGAGGAGTATAGCACCGAAAATTGCGGAGGCCGGGATGGAGCGTGTCTGGACGCGTATTACATCGCTTGCCATCCGTTGCAAAAGCGAAAACAACGCAAAGTACACGATGAGCAGCACAAAAGCGAACTGCGCCGAGTGCAGATAAAAGATGGCGCCGACAAGAATTAGCCAAAGAATTCCGCGGAATACAAGAAAATGCACGAAGCGGCGGAGACGTGTTGAGGCCGCGGGACTTCCAAGGAAGAGTTCTTCGGCCAGATGCCACGGGAGGAGCGCGAGGAAAAGAATCGGAAAGCGAAGCCAGCGCGAGGGAGTGAGCCAGGCTTCATAGAAAGTGAGTTCGAACCACGCGCCGAAGAGAAGAATGAGCAATACGGCGGCGGCCGCGCTGGCCGCTGTGGTCGTACCGAAGAAGGCATTCAACGATGGAAGGGCCTTGCGACGTAACGCGAGTGTTGCCGGGCCGACGATGAACAGAAATGAGACAAGATAGTCGCCCTGGAAAATGTGAAGAAAGCGAAAAGGTACAAAGAAATGGAGCAGTGTCACTGAAAGCACGGAAAAAAGCGCTAGCCCAGATGCGGTGCGAAGAAGTGAATATGGGGGATTGGAGTCGAGAAGAGAGTTGTTTGAGGAAACGGTGGTCATTTCGCGAAGAAAGGGCGGCGCCAGAATGACGAGACCGAGCAGTCCGAGGATGCAACCGAGTTCGGGCGTATTTTTTGGCAGGGGCGCAGTGCGATCGGTGCCAAGAATTTGCGATGTCCAAGAACGCATGGCAGCGAAGGTTGCCGGAGCAAACAGGATGCTGACGTGAGAGGTGCGCGGGATGACTTCGTATTTTGTAGATAGGTTCGTTGAGTTGCTGACGAGATCCTGAGCGATTTGGCGGATAGCCGCGGGTTCCCAAGCAGCGCTGAGCACCAGAGAGTGAGCGGCGAGGACGGGCGGCGTTGGAAACAGAAGGAGTTCGGAAGCGACTCCTGGAGCGGGATGCATGGGCGCTGGGGAAATGGCGATGACGCCGGCAACGGGAAAGTCCGCCGCGACGCGAGTGGCGATCGCGCCGCCCATAGAATGGCCAGCGAAAATAGTGCGTTCGGGAATGATGGCTTTGCGCGCAGATAAGTCGCGAACCAGTGCATCGGCGCAAGTTTCCACGCGTTCTGGCGAAAACGGGCCGGGAGTTTTTCCGTGGCCAGGAAGATCGGGAACGAATACGCGCAATTCCTGATTGGCAAACTCTTGCGCGGTGAACGCCATTACTTTTTTGTTGGCGGAAAGTCCGTGAAAAAGAATTATCCAGCCGACGGGAGTGCCGGAGCGAGCTTCGTAGATGTCAGTGGCCATATTGCAGCCGCCCGCGGTGGCGAGCACGGTGTGCACTTCATAGGATTCTCTGCGCGCGAGAATAAATCCGGCGACGCACAGCAGAATACCGACTACCGCCTGAAGCAGTGCGCGACGACTCAACGTTGGAACGGCGAGAGACGCGCTCACGAATGCACTCTCGCTGGCTTGACGCTCGGAGTCAGATCGATTGTGAGCGCGTGATAAACTATGGCGTAGCGTGCTGAAAGGCAATTAAAGAGGGTGTGGAATTGAGCGCCGGGATTTTGAGTCTGCACCAAGCGATTTTGCAATTTGGCCCGACGAAACGCAATGGGCGGCGCGTAGTGTTTACCAACGGCTGTTTTGACCTGCTGCATCCCGGACACATCGAGACGTTGGAGAAGGCGCGCAGTCTGGGCGATGCGCTGGTGGTTGGCGTGAATAGCGATCGCAGTGTGCGCGCGATGAAAGGCGCTGGGCGGCCAATCATGCCGGAACGTGAGCGAGCAGAAATTCTTGCGGCGCTGGAATGCGTGGATGGCGTGGTGATTTTTGATGAGCCGACGCCGCGTGAAATTATTGCGGCGCTGCTGCCGAACGTACTTGTGAAAGGCGGCGATTGGGCGGGCGACCAAATTGTTGGCCGAGAAGAAGTGGAGGCCGCGGGCGGCAAAGTGATTTCAATCCCAGTGGTGGCGGGATATTCAACCACCGCAATTCTTGAAAAGATCCGAAGGCTGGATGAGTCCAGCGGAACGGATCGCCAGTAAGTATTCATGATCCTACCCGTTGTTCGTGAACGATTCGAAGCGTTGTTGCGGCAGCCTGCGCTGCAGGGCGTAGTGTCCGCGCTGCAAGGCGGCGCGAAGGTCGCCGGGTGTGTTGGCCTCACGGAATTGGCCAAGGCAATCGCCGTGGCATATGTCACCTCGCAGTTGCGGAGGCCGGCATTTTTGATTGTAGATTCGAACAAGAAAGCGGAAGCGATCGCCGAGACAGTGCGATTTTGTTTTTCGGTTTTTCCGGGATCAACGGGCGGAGTTGCGGTGCTTCCGGCGTTTGACACGTTTCCGTGGGAGTCGCGCAGTCCGCACGCGGACATTCTGGAACGTCGCGCGGCGACACTGTATCGACTGGCAGCGGGCGAAACTTCGCTGGTGATTGCGCCGGTGGCATCGGTGCTGTGGAGATACCGCGATGGAAGTGATTATGCGGAGCTGACGCGGATTCTGGAAAAAGACAAGGAAGTGCCGTTGCAGGATTTCCTGGCGCATCTTGGCGCTACGGGCTATGCGCGGACGGAAATGGTGGAGTTACCCGGACAATTCGCGGTGCGCGGCGGAATCGTGGATATTTTTTCGCCAGAGGCGCCGCGGCCGGTACGCGTGGAATTGCTCGGCGACACGGTGGAATCGGTACGGGAATTCGATCCGCGGACGCAGCGATCGATTGCACCGGTGAACTGGACGACAATTTTGCCGCTGACCGAGTGGGCGGTCGTGCGGGGCGACGGCGCGGGGGCGTGGGCTCTGCCGACGTATTGGGGGCCAGCAAATATTGCGGCGACCCGTAGCTTGTTTGAGTTGACGCCGAGCTCGCTGGAGCCGGTGATTTTTTTGGATGAGCCTGGGACGTTGCGCCCGGTTGTGGATACGTTACTCCCCGAAGCCACGGAAGCGTACGAAAAAGTGGGAGCGGCAAATGCACCGGAGGTCGCGACGTTTTACTGGCAGGCGGAAGAATTCGACTTGGCGCTGCAATTGGCGACGCGTGTGGAGTTGGAACAACTGGGCATGAGCTTGACCGAAGCCGCGCGATTTAATTTGTCGTCGCGGCCGAGCACGCGATTCCACGGCGATGTGGTGGCCGGCGTCGGCGATGTGAAGTCGCAACTGGCCAACGGGGGGAAAATATTTTTGACGGCTGCGAGTACCGGT
>WNFH01000148.1_pt1 | contig 38334 bp, 36 predicted proteins | sample 5400411 | NCBI WGS metagenome assembly WNFH01 (sample SAMN13153347, study PRJNA577476) | soil metagenome | isolation source: 200 cm saprolite under Douglas fir tree site 2 hole 3 | place: USA:California | collected 2015-04-18 | reverse complement strand
CGGCGGACGGGTCGAGGGCAGGAGCCCGACCGGGGTCGTCGCGGCGTTCGGTCTCGACTCGATCGAGGATGCGCCGAGGCGAGCCGCCCACGCGGCGATGGCGATTCAGAATGCCCTCGCACGCGGTCGGCCGGCCGCGGGTGCGGGCCCCGCCGTCAAGGTCGCGATCCACGTCGGCCAGTTCCTCGTCGGCCAGGGCAGTGGCGCGGCCGAGCTCGACATCGAGACCAAGCAGTCGGTGTTGGCGATCCTCGAATCGCTGATCGAGCGCGCCGAGCCGGACGGCGTCGTGGTCAGCGACATCGCGGCGCCGTTCCTGGAGCGTGCGTTTGACCTCCTCGAACTCGCTCGCGCGGAGCCTGTGCGAGGGCGCGTGTTCGCTCTCGCGGGTCGGGAGCGGACCGGGGTCGGGCGCGGCCGCCGCCCAGCGACATTCGTCGGGCGACACCGCGAGCTCGAGCTGCTCTGGTCGCGCCTCGAGTCGGCGATCCGGGGGCAGGGCCAGATCGTCGGGATCAGCGGCGAGGCCGGCATCGGCAAGTCACGCTTGCTCTTCGAGTTTCGTGAGATTCTTGCCGGGAAACCGGTGACGTACCTCGAGGGTCGGTGCCGTTCCTACGGGGCGGCGATTCCGTATCTTCCCATCCTCGACATGCTCCGGGCGCTCTGCGGAATCGCGGAAGCGGATACCCCGGTGCTGATGGCGGAGAAGGTGCGAGCCATCCTCCTCGAGGCGGGCATGGACCTCGTTGAGACAGTCCCGCCTATCCTCCGTCTGCTGGGCGTCGAGCCAGAGGCCGAGCGGATCGCGGCGCTCGAGTCGAACGTGACGAAGGCACGCGTCTTCGAGACGTTGCGGCAGATGACCCGTCGACGGAGTCAGCAGAGTCCCCTCATCCTCGTCGTCGAGGACGTGCACTGGATCGACCGGACTTCTGAGGAGTGCTTGGCCTCACTGGCGGAGATCGCCGCAGGCGCACGCCTCCTTCTGGTGTCGACCTACCGTCCGGGATACCGGCCGTCCTGGGTCGAAAAGTCCTACGCGACGCAGGTGGCGCTGCAGCCGCTCGCGCCCGAGGACAGCCAGCGCATTCTCAGGTCGGTGCTCGGCGACGGGTACGCTCCCGACCATCTCGTCGATCTCGTCGTCGCCAAGGCTGAGGGCAATCCCTTCTTCCTCGAGGAACTGGCCCGTACGATCCGGGAGCAAGCGGGGGCGTCGCCGGGGCTGACGGTGCCAGACACGATCGAGGAAGTGCTTCTGGGTCGGATCGCCCGACTCCTGCCGGAAGACAAGCAGCTGCTCGAGGTCGCCGCCGTTGTCGGGAAGGACGTGGCCTTCTCGGTCGTGCGCGCCGTGACCAACACGTCGGACGACACGCTGCGCGGCGCCTTCGGCCGACTCAAGAACGCGGAGTTCCTGTACGAGATAGGAGCCGGTCCCGAGGTCGAGTACACGTTCAAGCACGCATTGACGCACGAGGTCGCGTACGGCAGCCTGTTCGCGGAGCAGCGGCGCGCCCTGCACGCGCGGATCATGGAGGCGATTGAACGCCTCGATGCCGAGCGCCTCACGGAGCACGTCGAGCGACTCGCCCATCACGCCTTCGCCGCGAAAGCGTGGGACAAGGCCGTGCGATACCTCAGACAAGCGGGCGTCAAGGCGTTCGTGCATTCGGCGCACCGAGAAGCCGTCGGGCGCTTCGAACAAGCACTGACGGCGCTCGGGCACTTACCCGAGAGTCGCCAGACACTCGAGCAGGCGGTCGACCTCCGCTTCGACCTCCGCAACTCGCTCTTGCCGCTCGGCGAGCATGGTCGCTATTTCGGCTACCTGCAGGAGGCGGAGGATCTCGCCAAGCGACTCGAGGATCGCCTCCGCCTGGGGTGGGTGGATGCCTATCGAACCGCCTACCTCTACCTCATGGGCGAGCAGGAGTCCGCCCTCGAATGTGGTGAGCGTGCCCTGGCCATCGCAGACACGTTCGGGGACTTCAGGCTGAAGGTGTCGGGCAACACATGGGTGGGGCAGGTGCACTACTACCGGGGCGACTACCGCAGGGCAACGGCCTTCTTTCGAAGAAATGTGGAGTTCCTCGTCGGCGAGTTCATGCTCGAGCGCTTCGGCCTCCCGCAGCTCCCATCGGTCCACTCGCGAACCTGTCTCGCCTGGTGCCTCAGCGAGCTCGGGGAGTTCGCCGAAGGCATCAGCACGGGAGAGGAAGGCCTGCGCATCGCCGAGTCCGTCGATCATCCGCTCAGCCTCACGGTCGCCTGCGCGGGCCTCGGCGTACTCTACCTCCGTAAGGGAAGCGTCGAACGGGCCATTCCGTTGCTCGAACGCGGCCTTGAGCTCTGCCGAACCTGGAATCTTCGGCTCTGGTTCCCCAGGGTAGCCTCGGCGCTGGGGTCAGCGTATGCCGTCGCGGGGCGCATTGCGGAAGGCCTTCCGCTTCTCGAGCAGGCCGTGGACGAGGCGGCGCTCATGATGCTGATGGGCGGCCACTCCCAGATGGTCACATGCCTTGGCGAAGGCGCTTTGCTCGAAGGCCGGGTCGATGACGCGGTCGGGCTGGCGAAACGCGCGCTGGAGTTGGCTCGGAATCACAAGGAGCGGGGATACCAGGCATGGGCCCTCCGTCTCCTCGGTGATGCCACCTGGCGGGCCGATTCTCGCCACGTCGGCGACGCTGAGCAGTACTGCCGCGAGGCGATGACGCTCGCCGAAGAGCTCGGCATGCCTCCGCTCACCGCCCATGCGCTCCTGACACTCGGCAAAGGTTACCGCCGGGGCGAAAACTACGCGCGCGCGGAGCAGTACCTGGCCAGCGCCGTGGCGCTATTCCGCGAGCGGGATATGCCGTTTTGGGCGGCCCAGGCTCAGGCCGAGCTCACCGGCTCGAGTTGATCGGCACCCGATCGATCCGGATCTCGCTGATCTCGATCCGGTGGCGCTCCGCCAGCCGGCGAACCTCGAGTTGGAGCGCCTCCGCGGCAGCCCGATCGAGGCCTCCGGTGATCTGGATTTGATGGGGCTCCGCCTCCGGTCCTTCCATGGGAGCGCGCTACTTCGACTTGCGATCGAGACCGACGGCTGACACTTTGCTCTTGTAATCCGCAGCCAGCTTGTTGCAAGCCTCCTTGAATTTCTTGAAGTTCTCTTCCTGGTCCTTCGTCGTGACTGGCCCCGGAAATCTGATCGTGACCACGAAGTCTTCATCGTCTCTGGGCGGCTTTGGCATGTCGTCTCCTCCATTCGGCTCGTCGGGGATGGTCCCCCCGTCAGTGACGGGCGTCTTCGATTCCCTCGAAGAGTTCCTCAGCATGAAAGATCGCAGGGACGGTGTCAACGTCACGCACCATGTAATAGTTCTCTGCGACGTCATACTCGTCACCGATGGTCACCGCCGCGCCGAGCGCCAGGCGGACGTACGTCACCGCCATGTTGTGTTTCCCCGGCAGGTCGAAGATGTTGGTGCTCATGCCGAATCGACCGGCATTGACCTCTGTGATGGCGGGGACGCCGCGTGAGTCCTCTTTGAGGTCGAGGACGAACACGCCGGACGCCTCCGCGTCGATGGCGCCGATCGCCTTCGCACATGTCTCCGCAACGCGGGGCTCATAGACCGTCTTCGAAAGGGCGGCGATCGAAGAGTTGCCGCTCGGTCCCTCGCCTCCGAGATACGAAAGCCTCTCGTACGTCTTGAGCAGAATGAGCCTTCCCTTGTCCCACAGCGTCTGGCACGCGAAATCCCGCCCCGGGAGATATTCAGAAAGGGTGAACGATGAGGCCGGGACGCCCCGCATCTCTTCCCAGAACCCGATCCAGGCGGCCGCCTGTTCGGGGCTCCTCACCCGCAGCGCTCCAAGCGCCCCCTGCCCCACGCGAAGACGACACCAAAGGCCGTCGGGGCACGGAGCCAGGGCGTCGAAGAGCTCGTCGATGCGGTCGACATCACTCACCGCATACGTCAGCGGCACGGATAGTCCACGTTCGCGGAGGAGAGTCGTGAGGCGAAACTTGTCCTGACAGACCGCAATGATTTCCGCGCGCGGCAGAAACGTCCTGCACGGGATTTGTTCTCGGGTGGTGGACAGCAGTCGCACATCACCGTCGGTCGTCGGAATGAGTAGGTCGATCCGTTCGGTCTCGACGACGCGGCGCACACCGTCGACGAACCCAGGGTGATCCGATCGTGGGATGAGGTAATTCCGCTCTGCGGTGGACTGCTTCAGGACAAATCGATCAGCATGGCAACCGACGACGATGACGGAGGGATCGCCGGCTCTGAGGCTCCGGATGAGATTGTTCGCCGGGCCGGTGCCGGCGCCGAGAAGGGCGACTCGTTCGTGCATCGCTCCCTCTGGCCGAGCCGCGGTAAAGATCTCCTGCTGCGCCGCTCCCGGCAAGCCCAGCGTGCTGGGCGACAACGATGTCCCGAGCGAATCTAGGCGGACGAGCCGGGCTTGTCAAGAGGCGTTGTCGCCCCCACTCATTTTGCGCGGAGCTGCACTGCGTGGCCGTCGGGATCCCGCACGGTGAATCCCTGGCGAAAGCCGAGCGTCGCGCCGGACATCGACACGACGACCGGCCGATCGGCCGCGCGCGTCGAGGCTCTGAGCCTGTCCGCGGCGGCCCCGGCGTCCGGCGTGAGCAGGAGCGAGTGCCAGCGGACGAGGTCGTGGGCCTTGGTATCCGGCGGGAACGGTCGCCCGTCGCGCGGAGCCAGATACTCGAGGAGCTCGATCGCGGGCCCCTCAGCCGCGCGCAGCGTGGTGATCCGAAGCCGTGCGCCAGGTACATTGTTCAGCCGTTCCTGTTCCGGCCCGTGATTCTCGCTGCCGCCGACGACCTGCAGGCCGAGGGTGTCGCGGTAGAACTTCAAGCTGGCCTCGGTGTCGCTCACGACGATCGCCGTGTGATCGATGCCGAGGAACACCCGGTCGATGGGCCGCTGCCAACGGGCATCGCCCTTGTCCGGAGGGAATTGGAGGATCTCGAGGGCGTGGCCGTCCGGGTCCTTGAAGTAAAAGGCACGGATGCCACCCACGTTCGGATTCCAGTCGGGCAGCCGCTGAGGCGCCGGCGAGATGTGCGCGACGTTGTGGCGTCGAAGCCAGACGTAGGCCTGGTCCATGTCGTTGACGATGATCGCGATGTGCTGGAACCAGCGATCGTTGCTCCGCGAGTCCGCGGGCACGGGGCGGCCTTTCGGGGCGCGGTACTCGGTGAGCTCGATGCGTTCGGCGCCGAGCTTCATGGTGGCGACCCGCATCCGAAGCCCGGGCACGCCGAGCAAGCGCTCGACCTGGGGCCCGGACGTCTCGACGTCCGACACCTTCTCGAAGAAGAGCACCGCCGAGTAGAAGTCGATCGAGCGGTCCATGTCGGCGACCGTGATGGACACCCCGGCGACGGCTCGAGCCGCCGCCAGATCGGCGGTCGAGCCCGCCCGCGACGGCGACATGTGGAGCGCGAGGCCGAGCCCGAGGCCGACGATCAGGAGCGCGAGGGCGAGCCGAGCCGATCGGCTCATCGGGCGTATCCGCAGCGGAAGATGCAGCGCCGGGGGTTGTCGTGGTGGAGCTTCGCGCAGAGCACCGGGCGCGGCGAGAGACGCAGGCGCAGCTCCGCGGCCAGGAGCATCCCGATCAGCGGCGCGGTCACGTAGATCCAGAACGCCGTCCAGAGATGGGCCGGGAGCGCCGAGGCGAAGCTGCGCGCCGGATTCATGCTCATTCCGGAGATGGGCGCCTCGAAGGTGATGAACCCGGCGACCAGCAAACCGGCGCAGACGCCCGTGTACCGCGCGACCCGCGGCGTGTTGGAGACGGCGAGCACTACGGACATGAGCCCGAGGGAGATCCCCAGCTCGGCCAGAAACGCCGCGGGCTCACCGCCGGCGCCGGGGACGGTGGTGACGTAGTTGACGGCGGGGTCCGCGACGAGCCCTCGCGAGAGGAGCGCGACGAGCAGGATGCCAGCGACGCCTCCCAGGAACTGCGCCACGACGTAGAAGAGCGCGTCGGGCGCCGCGACTCTACCGAGGCGGAGGAAGGTCAGGGTCACGGCGGGGTTGAAGTGCGCGCCCGACTGCTTGCCCCAGGGCGAGTAGATCAGTCCTACGGCTGTGAGCCCCATCGCGCATCCCATCAGCAGGCGCCGCAGGACCGGTTGCACGAGCGCCTGCGCCACGGGCGACGCGGGGTGGTAGAGCACGATCGCGAAACCACCGGCCGACATCATGAAGAGGCCGAGGCCGGCGGCCTCCATCAGATACTCGGGCCAGTGTCTGTCGAGGGCGTCCTTCATGGTCCTGGCCGTGAGACACGGCGAGGACGGTCCGCGGTTCCGAGCGCCCGACGATCGCGGGACGGCAGACGGCGGCCCCGCAGCTCATGCCGCGCGCCGCAGCGTCTCCGACCCCCGAGCGCGCCCGGTCCTGATGAGCAGATCGTAGCCGGCGGGCACGCGCTCGATGACGTCCCGCCAGACGGTCTCGGCGAGTTCGTCGCAGCCCGCCGGCGTCGAGAGAAGGACACGTCCAGGATGCCAGAGAGTTTTCGGGACGACTTCGACCGCCACCAGAGACTCGCCGTGGAGCCGTCGGTTGATGGCGCTCCGGAGGTCAGCGCGCACGAGGTCGGCCCTGTCGCGCCGACGGTCGGCACGGATCCGCCAGGCCAGCGGTATTGCGACCAGGGCGACGAGCAGGATCGTCGGCAGAATGATTGTCAACATGGTGATCGCCTCCACCGTTGCGACGATCGACCGGCCTCGCGGGATTCTCTGAATCGGAGGCGCCGCTGGCTAACTCTAAAGAGGTCGGTGGACACCGCGCTGCGACGTGACGGCGGGAAGCCTCCGGGCGCCCACCGCGACGAGAGCGCAGGCCGCGCAGACAATCCCCAGCGCCGCGCGCAGGCTCACGTGCTCGGCGGCGAGGCCGATCAGCGGAGGGCCGGAGAGGAACCCGAGGTAACCGGGCGTCGCGATCGCCGCCAGAGCCGGACCCGCGGCGACCTCGCCGACCCTTCCGGCCGAGCTGAACAGGACGGGGATGATGTTCGATATCCCCAGGCCTACCAGGGCAAAGCCCGCGATTGCCGCAGGCGGCGCGTCGATCAGCAGGGCCGCGCCGAGACCCGCGCCTGCGACGGCGCCAGACACGCGGAGAGCCGGACCGGCTCCCAGACGGCCCACGATCCGGTCCCCGGCCAGACGTCCTACTGTCATCGCGAGCGAGAATGCCGCGAAGCCGGTGGCGGCGACGGCAGGGCTCGCCGCGAGCGAGTCGTGCAGGTAGACGGCGCTCCAGTCGGCCATCGCCCCTTCGGCAAGGAGGCCGGCGAAGGCCAGGAGACCGAGGAAGAGCACGGCACGAGTCGGCCAGCCGAAGATCGCCGCGGAACGATCGGCCTCCGCGCCGGCGGGCAAGAGCCAGCGCGCCGCCGCGATCACCGCAACGACGGAGACCCCCGCGGCGCCCCAGACGTGAGCCGTGTCCCCGATGCCGAGCCACATCGCCACCCCGGCGAGAGCGGCACCCACCGCGCCGCCGAGGCTGAAGAAGGCGTGAAACGAAGACATGATAGCGTGCCGGTAGAGACGCTCGACCGAGAGCGCGTGGGCATTCATCGAAACGTCGAGCACTCCGTTCGAGGCGCCCAGCAGGGCCAGGGAAAGCGAGAGCAGGGACACGCTTCCGCTCAAGACAGGCAGGGGAAGGACGAGGCAGAGCGCGACGCCCGCGGTCGTCGTCATCGCGCGGCTTCCAAGGCGTCCCACGAGCCAGCCCGCGGCCGGCAGTGACAGCACCGAGCCGGCGGCCATCGCCAGCAGGACGAGGCCCAGCTCGCCGTCACCGAGCGCGTGACGCCCCTTGATCGCTGGAATGTGCGGAACCCAGCTGGCGATCACGAGGCCGTTGACGAAGAAGACGGTCGCGATCGCCCAGCGTGCGCGGCGAATCATGCCTCCATGAGAAACGTCGGACGCCTCGGAGGATTTGCGCCGCCACCCGAACCGCAGCCGCCCGTGCCCGTGTCTCAAGGCCGCGAGATCACGCGAGGAAGGAGCCCACGCATGGACCATCAGTCACTGAGAGGGCAGCGGGCGCTCGTCACCGGCGCCAGTTCGGGCATCGGCGAAGGGGTCGCCCGGGCGCTCGGCGCCGCCGGGGCCTCGGTCGTCGTCAACTTTGTCTCGAAGCCCGACATCGCGGCCAAGATCGTCGAGGAGATCAAGACCAGCGGTGTGGACGCCCTGGCGCTCCACGCCGACGTCTCGAAGGAAGCCGAGGTCGAGGCGATGTTTTCCGCGATGCTCTCGGCGTGGGGCGGGATCGACATCCTCGTCAACAACGCCGGGCTCCAGCGCGACGCGCCCTTCGTCGAGCTAACGCTCGAGCAGTGGAATGCGGTGCTCGGAGTCAACCTGACCGGCATGTTTCTGTGCGCGCGCGCGGCCGCGCGCTCGATGATCCGCCGCGGCGTCCGTCCGGAGATCTCGCGCGCCGCGGGAAAGATCATCTGCATTTCGTCCGTGCACGAGATCATCCCCTGGGCCGGTCACGTCAACTACGCGGCGTCGAAGGGCGGGGTCGGCATGTTCATGAAGTCACTCGCACAGGAGCTGGCACCCCACCGGATCCGGGTCAATTCGATTGCGCCCGGGGCGATCATGACGCCGATCAATCGAGCGGCCTGGGAGACGCCGGAGGCGCTCCGGTCGTTGCTGACGCTGATTCCCTACGGCCGGGTCGGCACCCCCGCGGACATCGGCCGGGCGGTCGCGTGGCTCGCCTCGGACGAGGCCGACTACATCCATGGCCAGACCATCTACGTGGACGGCGGGATGACACTCTATCCCGAGTTCGCGAAGGGAGGCTAGGCATGACGACCCGCTACGACGTCGCGATCATCGGGACCGGCGCGGGCGGCGGCACGCTCGCCTGGGCGCTGGCCAGCACGGGCAAGCGGATCCTGATCCTCGAGCGTGGGGACTACGTGCCCCGCGAGAAGGACAACTGGAGCACCCGCGCCGTGAACCTCGAAGGTAAGTACAACACCAAGGAGGTCTGGCGCGACCCGGACGGCGGGGAGCTGCACCCGCATACCAATTACTACGTCGGCGGCAACACCAAATTCTACGGCGCGGCGCTCTTCCGCCTGCGCCGGGAAGACTTCAGCGAGATCAAGCATTACGGCGGTATCTCGCCCGCCTGGCCCCTCTCCTACGAGGACCTGGAGCCGTACTACACCCGGGCCGAGCAGCTCTACCAGGTACACGGAGAGCGCGGCGTCGACCCCACCGACCCGCCGGCCGGCGCGCCGTATCCGCATCCGCCGGTGACCCACGAGCCGCGCATCCAGCAGCTCGCCGACGATCTGGGGCGCCTGGGCTGCCGTCCGTTCCACGTCCCGCTCGGCGTGATGCTGGACGAGCGGAACCCCCGGAAGAGCCGGTGCATCCGCTGCGAGACCTGCGACGGCCATCCGTGTCTCGTCCACGCCAAGTCCGACGCGCAGGTCGTCTGCGTCGATCCGGCCCTGGAGCACCCCAACGTGACGCTCCTGACGGGCGCACATGTCAAGCGCCTGGAGACCAGCGCCTCGGGCCGCGAGGTGACGCGCATCGTCGTGGAGCGCGAGGGCGCTGCCGAGACGTACTCGGCCGATATCGTCGTCGTCGCCTGCGGCGCGATCAACTCCGCGGCGCTGCTCCTGCGCTCGGCCAGCGATCGGCACCCGCGGGGCCTGGCCAACGGCTCCGACGTCGTCGGCCGCCACTACATGGGTCACGTCAACTCGGTGCTCATGGCCGTCTCCAAGTGTCCCAATCCGACCGTCTTCCAGAAGACGCTCGGGCTGAACGATTTCTATTTCGGCTCGGACGAATGGCGTCACCCGATGGGGCACATCTCGTTCGTCGGAAAGCTCGACGGCGACACGCTCAAGGCCGGGGCCCCGGCTATCGCGCCGGGCTGGACGCTCGACCTCATGGCGCGGCACTCGCTGGATTTCTGGCTCACCTCCGAGGACCTGCCGGCTCCGGACAACCGCGTGACGCTCGACCGTGACGGCGCGATCGTGCTCTCGTACCGGCCGAACAACGAGGAGGCTCACCAGCGTCTGATCGCGAAGCTCAAGAGCCTCATGAAGCAGCAGACGAAATGCCAGGTCCACGGCCACGAGTGCCACGAGGGCCTCTTCGCGCGCAACCTCTTCCTGGGACAGCGCATCCCGCTCGCCGGCGTGGCGCACCAGAACGGGACGATCCGGTTCGGCCGCGACCCGAAGACGTCCGCACTGGACGTGAGCTGCAAGGCCCACGAGGTGGATAATCTCTACGTCGTGGACGCGAGCTTCTTTCCGTCGAGCGCCGCCGTGAACCCCGCGCTCACGATCATGGCGAACGCCCTCCGGGTCGGTGAGCACCTGAAGAGCCGGCTCGCATGATCGGCTGGGGGCGGGAGATCAGCGGGGATCTCCCGGCCGCGGAGCGGCGGGAGTGGCTCTGTACCAATGGCATCGGCGGCTTCGCGTCGGGGACCGTCGCGGGCTCCCTGACGCGCCGCTACCATGGCCTGCTCGTCGCAGCGCTCGAACCGCCCCTCGGCCGCACGCTCCTCGTCGCCAAGGTGGACGACACCGTCACGTACGACAGGGCCGGAGCTTCGCTCGCGACCAATCGCTGGGCCGGAGGCGCGATCGATCCGCAGGGCTACCGCGCGATCGAGCGCTTCGTCCTGGACGGGTCGACCCCGGTGTGGACGTACGCGGTCGCCGACGCGCTCGTCGAGAAGCGCGTCTGGATGGAGCCGGGCGCCAACACGACGTACGTCCGCTACCGCGTGCTGCGCGCGCGGGGGCTCCTCGCGCTCCAGCTGCGGATCCTCGTCGACTACCGTGACTACCACGCGACCACCCGAGGCGACGAGTGGCGGATGGACATCGCGCCGGTCGCGCGCGGACTTCGCGTGATCGCCTTCGAAGGCGCCAGGCCGCTGCTCCTCCTGGCCGACCGTGGCGAAGCCCGGATCGCGCACACCTGGTATCAGCGCTTTGAGCTGCCCCGCGAGCGCGAGCGCGGTCTCGACGCCGTGGAAGATCACCTCCACGCCGGAACGTTCGAGGCCTCGCTCGAGCCCGGTGCCGCGCTGACCCTCGTGTTGTCCGCCGAGACCGCGCCGTCGCTCGACGGCGAGCAGGCCTGGCGCCGCCGCGCTCGCCACGAGGCGGAGGTCCTTGCGGCCTGGCGCCGCGCCCAGCCGGCCGCCGAGGGCGCGCCCGCGTGGATCGGCCAGCTCGTGCTCTCGGCCGACCAGTTCGTCGCTCGGCGTCCGCTCGCCGACGATCCCGAGGGCATGACGGTGATCGCGGGCTATCACTGGTTCGGGGACTGGGGACGCGACACCATGATCGCGCTTCCCGGTCTCACGCTGACGACCGGTCGTCCGGAGATTGCGCGCCGGATTCTCAAGACGTTCGCCCGCTTCGTGGACCGGGGGATGTTGCCGAACCGGTTCCCCGACGCGGGCGAGGCGCCCGAATACAACACCGTCGACGCGACGCTCTGGTACTTCGAGGCCCTTCGCGCGTATCACGCGGCCACGCGTGACGACGGGCTGCTCAAGGAGCTCTACCCGGTGCTCGAGGAGATCGTCCGATTTCACCGGGCGGGCACGCGGTACGGCATCAAGGAGGACGCCGGCGACGGGCTGCTCACGTCCGGCGAGCCGGGTGTGCAACTCACCTGGATGGACGCGAAGGTGGGCGACTGGGTCGTCACGCCGCGTACGGGCAAGCCGGTCGAGATCAACGCCCTCTGGTACAACGCGCTGCGCGCGATGGCGGGCTTCGCCCGACACCTGGGCCGGCCCGCCGGCCCGTGGGACACCCTCGCCGATCGTGTGAAAACGGGATTCGAGCGGTTCTGGAGCGAGAGTGCCGGCCATTGCTACGACGTTCTCGACTCGCCCGGGGGTCACGACGAGGCGCTCCGGCCCAATCAGGTCTTCGCCGTCTCTCTGCGCGAGAGCCCGCTGTCGCCAGAGCGCCAGAAAAGGGTCGTCGATGCCTGCGCCCGTCATCTGCTGACCTCGTTCGGGCTCAGGAGCCTGGCGGCCGGCCATCCGGATTATCGAGGTCACTACGGCGGCGATCAGCGGGAACGCGACGGCGCGTACCATCAGGGCACGGTGTGGGCGTGGCTCCTCGGACCGTTCGCCTTGGCCCACTTCAAGGCGTACGGCGACGCCGCGACGGCCCGCTCGTTCCTGGCGCCGCTCGCCGACCACCTCGGCGACCATGGCGTCGGCTCAATCGCCGAGATCTTCGACGGCCACCCACCCTTCGCGCCGGGTGGGTGCATCGCCCAGGCCTGGAGCGTCGCGGAGACGCTCCGGGCGTGGCACGAGCTCGGCGGGGCCTGAGGCATCGGGCTCGACTGAGACGGGCGGCGGTCTTCCGGTAACCGTGCCGGATCAATCACCGAGCCTGCACAGAAAAGGGGACCCGACGTGAAGACGTCCAACCTCGTCATCGCCTCCGCCGTGGTGACGGCGTGTTCGTCACGCGTTGGCTGCCCCTCAGTTCGGCGGCAATGGTGACCCTGCTCGGCCTCGCGATCGCGCTCCAGGCGGGGGTTCTCTGCCCCTTCTCCTCAAGACTTTATTTCGTGAGTCGCTCCAGCAAAAACTTGCGGGTGTGGCGAGGGACGTCGCCGTCCGATGCTGCCAGCGCCATCTGAAGTCGGGCGAGATCGTCGGGAGTGTCAATGTCGTACCACGGCGGCAGGCACGCAACCCGGAGCCCCTTCGCATCGGCGCGTCGGATGGTCTCCGGGAGGACCTGCTGTGTGCTCCACGCCATCGCCTCGAACAGCTCACGGTGCACCGCCCGGAGCCCGATCAGGTAGTAGCCGCCGTCCTCGGTGGGGCCGAGCACCACGTCGATCTCGGGCGTCACAATCAGGTCGAGCGCCTGCTGTAGGAATTCAAGAGGCAGCGTCGGCGTGTCACTATCGATCGCCAGCGCACCCCGGTGGCCCGTGTCCAGGAGCTCGCCCAGGCTGTTCGCGAGCCTGTCGCCGAGATCCGCGCCCCGCTGCGGGACGAGGACGAACCCCGGAGCTACCTCCTCGAAGAAGGCTCTTGCCGCGCCGGGGGTGTACGCGATCGCAAGACTGGCCGTCCTGAGCGACCTCACCTGCTCGATCTTGTCGAGAAGAAGGCGGCGATAGAGCTCCGCCGCGTCCACGAGGGAGAGCGGAGGACAGAGCCGGGTCTTGACCTCGCCCGCCCGGGGCGCTTTCGCCATGATCGCGACGGCCGCGGGCCTCACGGCCGAATCACCTGTGGCGGCTTCGGCTCGTGCGGAAAGCTCAGCATGTCAGTCGTGTTGCACTTGTGGTCGGCGACGACGAAGCGCCAGTCGCGCGGATCGGTGGGCGCCGTCGACGTGTTGATGTCGAGCTGGTACACGCCGTTCGGGTAGTTCGACTTGGGGTTCCACACCCAGCGGGGAGGGGCCATGGCGAACGTGCGTCCCGTCGCCGCGTCGAACGCCAACACCCGGGGTGATCCGGAACAGGACGCGCGGCCAGCCGGGCAGAGACGTTCTCACGCCGAAGGGGTCGGACGACACGGTTAGATGCTCCACAGGAGCCCGCAGCCGCGGCACGGGTCGGGCGGGCTCTCGCTCTCGAAGTCGATTCGGAATCGACGGTACCGCTCGCCGTTCCAGATGTCGGCAAAGGGCTCGGCGAGGGCGTTACCCAGAATCAGGGCTTGATAGTCCCGGGCCACCCACGGGGAGATGCAGCAGGGGAGCACGTTGCCGTTGGCGGTCACATAGCTCAAGGTCCACGGCCGCTGGCACCCGGCCCAGGGCCGCGGGCTCGACATTTCCCCTTTCAGGCTTGCGAGCGGCGTCGTCAGCCCCGAGGCGCGGAGAGCCACGCCGAGCCCGCGCGCTAGCTCCTGCGCCTGATCGAGCACTTCCTGCTCTTGTCGCTGCAGCCGGCCGTGCAGCGCGTTCTCGGCGGTGGCGAGTCCAAGCCCGTTGAAGACGAGCCGCTGCACGTAGACTTCGTCGACGCCGAGGTCAGCGGCCAGACGCACGAACGCCAGCAGCTCGTCGAGGTTTGCCCGCGAGGCCGTGAACCACAGCGAGACGCGCGGCGCCGATCGGCTCCGCCCGCGCTCGAGCTGGACGAGCCGCCGCACGTTGGCCACCACGCGATCGAACTGGTCGACGCCGCGGAGCCTGCGATAGGTCTGCCGCGTCGCCGCGTCCAGCGAGACCCGGTACTCGTCAAGCCCGCTCTGGATCAGTCTGAGCGCGCGCGTGGCCGTGAGGCTGATCGCGTCCGAGTTGAAGAGCACGGTCGCCGCGCGGGTCTTCAGGTAGGCGACGATCTCGAAGATCTCCCGGTTGAGGAGCGGCTCGCCGATACCGTGCAGCACGACCCGCTCGAGGACGGAGAACTGCTCCGTGATGGCCTTGACCTGCTCCAGCGTGAGGTCGGCCGGCGGCTCGAGGCTCCGGAAGGTGCGGATGCACGTCTGGCATTTCGAATCGCAGCGATTGGTCGTCTCGAGATAGAGCGACCGCGGCAGCGTGGCGACCACGGGGAGTCGGCGGGTGGTGGCCAAGGTCCGCTGCTCAGCGCGCCGAGACGACCGTGGTGCAGGCACTGGCCATCTTCGGGAGATCCTCGCGCTTCGTCCGTTCCCAGTCGAGCGCGATCCGTTCGCCGCGGGCGAACGGGCAGTAGGGGTCGGGGGCATCGAGCCGGCCCACCAGCGCGCGCCGGCCGGCGCAGCCGCCGCGACAGGGACAGTCCCGGCAGGCCGCCGGCACCTGTCGCGCCTCGACGAACTCCGCGGTCTCTATGATGGCCTCACCGAGGCGGGCCAGATCCGTGAGCGTGAGACGGCTCTGGGGCCAGTACGTGCACGGCAGCACGCGGCCGTCAGGGGCCACACGGACGGTGGAGCGCCCGCAACCGGGTCCAGTGAAGTCTGACATCTCTAAGACGGCTGCCAGCACCGGCTCGGTGGTGGCGACCAGGCGCGTCGCCGCCGAGAGGAGCTGGAGGCCTCGCCAGAACTGCTCGTAGGTCAGCGTGAAGCGGTCGGTCTTCGCTGGTTGATAGACGTTGACGCGGAGGTGGGCGCCGAAGCCCGCGGCCAGACCCGCCAGGTCGGCCAGCCGGTCGTAGTTGATGCTCATCATGACGGATGTCACCGTCACCGGCACACCGAGATCCACGCAGCGCTCGAGAGCGCCCATGACCGTCCGCCAGTTCCCGACGCCCCGAAAGGCGTCGTGGTCACGCTCGGTGGGGAAGTCCAGCGAGCATTCGACGCTGTGGAAGCGCTTGAGCGCAGCGTCGTCGAGTGCCTGGATGCTCAGACCGTTGGAGGTGATGCTCGTCCTGAGCGCTCGCGTGCCCAGATAGTCGAGGATCGCCGCGTACTCGGCGTGGAGCCCGTTCTCGCCGACGCCGAGGTTCACCGAGCGCGCCGGGATGCTCTCACAAACCTGCTGGACGTCTCGGAGCGTCAGCCGCTGCGCGACCATATCCGGCCGATAGCAGTGAGGGCACCTGAGATTGCACTCGTTGGTGAGACCGAGGCCGATGGAAAAGGCCATGGCGCTATCGCCTCCAGGCGTACCGCACGGTCGTGAGGAGCAGGTGATAACCCGCGAGCAGGCTGCCCTTGAACGTCCCGGCGACCTTCGAGCGGCCCAGGCGCTGGCGACAGCTCACCGGCACCTCGACGATCCGGTACCTGCGCCGCGCCGCTTTGACCACCATCTCCACGGGCCAGCCGTAGGTCTTGTGCTCCATTCCGAGGTCGCGGAGAAGACGGGCGGGGATCGCTCGGAACGGACCGATGTCGGTGAGCCTGAGGCCGTAGAGCGCGCGCACCAACGCCGTCACCATGCGGTTGCCCAGGCGCTGCTGGAGCGTGAGCGCGCTCCGGGAGACGCCGTCACGCACGCGCGAGCCGAGGACCAGATCGGCGTCGCCCGCCAGCACCGGGCCCAGCACCAGCGGCAGCTCGGCCGGGTCCTCGTTGCGGTCTCCGTCGAGGAAGACGAGGATGTCCGTGTCACCGGCAGCCCGCGCCCCGGCGAGGCACGCGGCTCCATAGCCACGGCTCGGCTCCCGGACCACCCGGGCTCCGGCGGCGGCGGCGATCTCCGCGGTGCGGTCCGTGCTCCCGTTGTCGACGACGATGATCTCGTCCACGAGGTCGCGCGGCACCTCGCGGACGACGCCGCCGATGGCCGCCTCCTCGTTCAACGCCGGGATCACCACGCTGATCCGCAAGTCGCCTCCGCGTGCGCCCGAGTATGCCACCGCGCCAGGAGGCTCGGTTGTCACGAGCGTGTGAAATCATCAGCGGCCCTGCCCGCATCCGATGACCGAGAGTCCACGCATACGCCGGGCCGAGGGCGAAAGCAATACAGTTCACACGGTCGTGACCGCTGGTCGAGCGCTCGAGCCAAGATTGAGACACAGGGACCGGCCGCCAGGTGCGGCCCAGGCCCGAGGTCCGATTGAGCGGCCTCGATTTCCCGAATCCCGAACCGCAACCGTAGGTTGCGACTTCTAAAGGGACAGTAAGGAGGGACGGCGATGCGGCGACGAATCGCAGCGCTCACGGTCGCGGCGCTCCTCACCGGCGCGGCCGGAGTCTCGGCGCAGGTCTATGCTCCCCAGAGCCTCGAGCGCTACTTTCGGCTCGAGTGGGAGGTGACGCGTTCCAGGAAGGGGCCAGCGAACTCCATGCACGCGTGAGCCGTACCTTCGCGCCTTCGCCGTCCGAACCTGGCGTCCCGCGGACCGTGTCCAATCGGCAGCAAGCGCACCCGGGCTGGCCGCAAAGGCGGCGGGCGCCAGCGCGGCGCCCGCGGAATAGGCGCGCACACACTCAAGGAGGACTGGGTATGGCTTGTCTACGTTCGACCCGTTCACTGCTCCCGACGAAGATGCCATCGACGGAATCAAGGTCGACCAGGCTGTGGGTCCTTTCGGCAGCGGGGAACCACCTCGGCACGCTACGAGGACCCGAGCATCCCCACAACATGGCCTGGGGTGACGACGACGGGCGGACGCTGTACCTGGCGGCGCAGACGGGGCTCTATCGGATCAGGCTGAGCATCCCCAGGGTGCGCCCCTGAGCCGATCGCGCCACGCTCCACCACGAGAACTCCCGGCGTTAACATTTTCCGGTGTAACTACTGCGCCCGCGCCCACTGAGGCGCGAGGCTTGGAGGGAAGGCGATGCCTACGACACTGCAGGAGCGAGCGGTCATGACCGGGTCCCCTCAACACGACCAGGAGACGCCGAGAGAGGAGCGGCCCCGCAAGGGTTGGCTCCTGGCGATGGCACCGCTCTGGCCTCTCGGGCTGGCGCGGATCCTCTATGGCTACCTCTGGTGGCAACAGTCGGGATGGAAGGTGCCATCGGACGACTTCGGCCGGAAGTCCGGTGGCGGTCTCTGGTACTGGGTCCAGCAGCAGATCCAGTATCCCACCGTCGCCGCCCACAAGGACTTCCTGGTCAACGTCATGATCCCGAACTGGACCTTCTTCGGATGGATGGCGCTGATCACCGAGACCTACATCGGCGCGACACTGATCCTCGGGCTCGGCACACGGCTCGGATCACTGGTGGCGATCGGCATGGCCGCCAACATCACGATTGGCATCCTGAGCGTGCCACACGAGTGGGGCTGGACCTACACGATGCTGATCATGTTCCCGGTCCTCTTCCTGTTGACGGACGCTGGCCGCAGCTTCGGCGTGGATGCGTTCCTGGTGCCTCCGCTTGACCGGGCGGCTGCAGGCGGTAGCCGTCTTGCGCAGCTGATCCGCTGGCTCGTCTGATTGATCGCTCCGCGCACGGAGCTTCGGGGAGGGTTTGCATCAGCTTCCTCCATGCGAAGCGCCGCTGCCGCGGCGGAGCGATCGTAGAACTCTCCGGGGCGCCGTCGTCACGGGGATGTCAAATCGATGGGCAATCGCCAGGCAGGCGCCGACCACGAGCGGGGCCACCTCGACCGCCCGCGCCCACGCTGGAATCGACCAGGGCGACGACAGAAAGAAGGCGTACGCGAACGGAAGAGTGCCCGTAAACCCGATCCACCAGGGCGAAGGGGTGACCGCAAGGAAGGGAACTAACCAAGCCGCATACCATGGGAAGACGCTCGGCGCGAGCACGACGGCGCCGGCAATCAGCGGCATGGCGCGCTGGGCAAAGTCCCCGCTGCGCGTCGCGGCCCAGGCCACCCACAGGACGACGACCAGGACAGTGAGCGCCGGCGAGTCAATGAGGGAGCCTACGAGCCCGCGATTGAAGTACTCCTCTACGAGGTAGCGCGGCAGCGACCCCAACGCCTCGCGTCCCAGCGCGCCGAGCGGTAGATACCCCGCGACGACCGTCAGCGAGTAGAGGACGGCCGGCTTCCAGTCGCGGCGCCGCCAGAGTAGGGGGATGAGGATGACCGGGTAGAGCTTCGCGAGCGTCGCGAGGCCGAGCATGATGGCCGCCAGGCCGCGCGCTCCGCGGGCCGCCGCCAGCGCGGCGCCGACAACGGCGGTCAGTACGAGTGCGTCGAAGTGCGCGCTTCCCCAGATCTCGATGAGCACGAGCGGGTTCCACGCGTAGATCACGACCTGAGTCATGGGGAGGTTGTGGGCTCTGAGGAGGGCGAGGAGGAGCCCCAGCGTCAGGGCCTCGACGAGCCCGATGGCGAGCTTCATTGCCCGGACGCTGTCGGGGGCGACGGCGTAGACCGCGCGGAAGAATGCTTGCGCCCCCGGCGGGTAAATCGTGAGCCAGGTCGGATGGTTGAGGCGGGGGAAGATGTTCTCCTCGCGCAGCTGGATCAACTCGGGTGCCACCGGCGGATGTCGGTAGGGGCTGACACCGGCTGCGGCCACCCGCGCATCCCACACATAACGGTACGCGTCTGTGGACAACGTGGGCAGCGCGGGCAGGAGCGCCAATCGGCACACGACGCCGATCGTGAGCACGAGCGTCAGTACGTGGCGATCCGAGTTCCCTCGAAGGAGGAGAATGCCGACGACATAACAGGCGAACGCCGCCGCATGGAGCACAAGGAAGCGCGAAGGCGCCTCCGCGAGATTCGGCATGCGGGCGATCGCGACGCAGGCGGCGACGAGTCCGATGCCGGCGAGGCTGGCGCCGACGAGTACGGCGGTGCGGCGGTCATCACGGTTACGGCTCACGGCTGCCGGCATGGCTTGATGGCCTCTACCGGAGGAAGCTGGGCGGGCGGGACAAAGACGGCGAGATAGCCGTCCGCCGGAGCGAGAGACACGAAGTCGACCTGGCGGTACCCAACCGCCGCCAGCTCGCAACGCAGGAGCGCGGGTGGTGTGCCGTGGTCCTGGGTCGGACGATCCAGGTCCACGATTCCCACGCGGGCCCCACGCGCGAGTGCGGGCTGCAACCGGTACAGGAACTCGAATGGGTTCTCAATCTCGTGGTACATGTACGCGAGGATCGCCACGTCGACCGAATCGCGCGGCAGCTTGGAGTTACGCGGTTCCCCCAGCACGAGCCTGACTCCTTTGATCCTCTCTCGGTCGAGCCGCGCTTTGAGCTGTTGCAGATACTCCGGCTTGATGTCCTCGGCATAGATCGTCGCGCCCGGGCCGAGTCGGTGCACAAGCCGAACGGTATAGTATCCGGTCCCCGCTCCGATGTCCGCGACCCGCACTCCTGGCTTGATCCCGAGTCGGTCCATCACCCGTTGGGCTTCGCGATTGAGGTCTCGGATGGCTTCTTCCGAGTAGAGCGGCGAGATGATGCCGGCGACCGGGCGGTCCGGCGCCGGAAATGTGTCGGTGGCAGCAGCGATTACGAAGGGAAGCGCAACGACAAGCCAGACCCGCACTATGTCATCGGATCTTACATGCCTCCTGGGCACTGTCGGCAGCCGCACGTGCGGCGCCGCGCGGATCCTTAAGCTCCACGCCAACACCCCGCGAAGCCGGATGGAGAAGCTCGGAATCCCCCGTTCGAGCCGTGAAGGTTCCTAGGGTGCACCGATCGTCGTAGAATGGACGGCCGGGAGCCGACCAGCCCTCATGCACAACCAGCAGCCGCCTGCATCGAACACCGCCCCAGAGCGCTATCGTACGTTGCTGGAGATCAATAACGCCGTGATCTCGAACCTGACGCGGGAAGCGCTCTTCCATGCGATCGCCAGCGCGCTCCGCCGCGTCATCCCATTCGATCGGACGGCGATCTTTCTCCATGACCCGAAGAAGGACGTCCTGCGGCTCTTCGTCCTGGAATCGTTTCTTCCCTCGTCATACTTCACCGTTGGCCTGGAGATGGCTCCCGGGGAGAGCCACGTGGGGTGGGTCTTCCAGAGCCGGCGACCCCTGCTCCGCCGAAACCTAGAGAAGGAGCGGCAATATCCAATGGAGGATCACGCCTTGGCCGACGGGGTGCGATCCTACGTCGTCGTCCCGCTCGTCGCCCGGGAGAAGACCATCGGCGTCCTCGCGGTAGCCAGCACGCGCACGAACCAGTACTCCGAGGCCGACGCCGCCTTCCTCCAAGAGGCCACAAACCAGGTCGCCCTCGCCATCGAAAACATGAAGGCGTACGAGGAAATCGCGGCGCTCAACGCGACGATCACGGCAACCGCGGAGCGCTACCGCACGTTGCTCGAAATCAACAACGCCATTATCTCGAACTTGACGCAGGCGGCGCTGTTCCACGCTATTGCCGAGGCCCTCCGCCGTGTCGTTCCCTTCGACCGGATCGCGATCTTCCTTCACGATCCGCGAGAGAACGTCCTGCGCCTCTCGCTTCTGGAGTCGTCCCTGCCCGTCGGGCAGTACGCGGTCGGCCTGGCGTGGCCTCCCGGCCAAAGCCACGCGGGATGGGCGTTCACACACCAGCAAACCCTCCTTCGCCGCGACCTCGAAACGGAGCGGCAGTTCCCGACGGAGGATCTTCTCCTGGCCGACGGTGTACGGTCCTTCTTGATCGCTCCGCTCATCACCGGGAAGAAGAGCATCGGCACGCTGAACCTGAATAGCGCGACGCCCGATCGGTACTCGGAATCGGATGCGGCCTTTCTCCAGGAGGTCGCAAACCAGATCGCCCTGGCCGTGGAGAACATGCAAGCCTATGAGGAGATCGCGGCGGGGAAGGCGAGGCTGGAGCGTGAAAACGTCTACCTCCAGGATGAGATCCACACCGAGCACAATTTCGGGGAGATGGTCGGCTCGAGCCCGGCGCTTCTCGGAGTGCTTCGCAAGATCGAGCAGGTGGCCCCCACCGACTCCACGGTGCTCGTGTACGGGGAGACCGGGACCGGGAAGGAGCTCATCGCTCGCGCCATCCACATGCGGAGCTCGCGCCGCGAGCGGCCTCTCGTGAAGGTGAACTCCAGCGCCATCTCGGCAGGCCTGGTGGAGAGCGAGCTCTTCGGTCACGTGAAGGGCGCGTTCACCGGCGCCATCGAGAAGCACGTCGGTCGCTTCGCGCTCGCCGACCAGGGCACGATCTTCCTCGACGAGGTCGGTGAGCTGCCGCTCGAGATGCAGGTCAAGCTGCTCCGCGTTCTCCAGGAGCAGGAGTTCGAGCCGGTCGGCAGCAACCAGACGGTCCGCGTGAACGTGCGGGTGATCGCGGCAACGAACAGGGATCTCGAGGAGGCCGTGCACGCCGGGCGCTTCCGCGCGGACCTCTTCTACCGCCTGAACGTCTTCCCGCTGCGCGTGCCGTCCCTGCGCGAACGGGCGTCGGACATCCCCCAGCTCGCGACGTTCTTTTTCGCTCGATTCGCCAAGAAGTTCGGCCGGCAGGTCGACCCGGTTTCTCCGGAGACTATGGATCGTCTCGTGAACTACCCGTGGCCCGGGAACATCCGGGAGCTGCAAAACTTCATCGAGCGGGCGGTCGTGCTCTCCCAGGGGCCGGCGCTCGAGCTGGACCGGGATCTCCTTCCCGCCCCGACCCGCCTCGGGTCCGGGCCGGGCGTCGAGCGCCACGCGGAGCCCGGCCGGCCCCTCGACAAGTCTGCCGCTTCGGGGCTCGCCGCCGCCCTGGAGGAGACCGAGCGGACTCACATCGTCGCGGCGCTGGAGAGGGCCGACGGGGTCATCGAAGGACCCAGGGGGGCGGCGAAGATCCTCGAGATGCATCCCAACACCCTGCGCAGCCGGATGGAGAAGCTCGGGATCAAGCGCTCGGGCCCCCGAGCTTCGTAGCCCCCCCGCTCGTTCGTGGCGCCCCCACGGAGTTTTCGTGGCGCGCCCGGTCTCCTGTTCTCGTCGATCCGGCGAAGACCGCGGAATCTCGGCGACTTCCACCCGAACCCGAAGTGCTGAACGGCCTAGCACGCTCCTTGCTACTTATGACGGCGTGCTCAGGATTCAGCTCCTCGACCAGCAGGACGGCACCGCGACTCTCGAGCTCGCCGGCCGGGTTGTCGGCCTGTGGGTGGACGAGCTGAGCCGATCCTGCGAGCGGATCCTGGGTGTCGGCGGCACGCTGAGCGTCGACCTCGGGGGGGTCTCGTTCGTCGACCGCTACGGCGTGGAGTTTCTGAAAACCCTGAGAGCGCGGGACGTGGCGCTCGTCAACTGCTCGCCGTTCGTGGCCGAGCAGCTCAAGGGCTGACGATGAGCCAGGCGATCGATTCGGCCGCCGCGGATTTCGATCTCCTCGCCTCGTTGCGCCGCGGCGAGGTGGGTGCCCTCGAGGCGCTTGCGGAGCGCTACGGCGCGAGGATCTACCGGCTGGCGTTCGGTGTCACACGGAATCAGGCCGACGCCGAGGAGGTTCTGCAGGACGTGCTTCTCACGCTGGCCCGCAAGGGCGGATCATTCGAAGGGCGATCCGCCCTGGGGAGCTGGATCTACCGCATCACCACCAACGCGGCGCTCAACAAGCGCCGCGGCAAGCGCCTGGAGCTCGAGACGCCCCTCGAGGAGCTCCTGCCGACCTTCAAGGCAGACGGCCATCGAGCCGGCGATCGCGCGTTCATCCTCGCCGACTGGTCACAGAACCCCGAGGAAGAGCTCCTTTCCGGCGAGCGGCGCCGGGTGCTGGAGCGTGCGATCGACGGCCTGCCCGAGCATTATCGTGCGGTGCTCGTCCTGCGGGACGTCGAGGGTCTCTCGAACGAGAACGTGGCCGAGTTCCTCGGCGAGTCGGTCCCGTCGGTGAAGTCGCGGTTGCACCGCGCACGCATGGTCCTGCGCGAGCAGCTCACGCTGGTCCTCGCCTGATCCCCGGCCTCTCCCGGGAGAATCCTCACATCCCCCGCCAGCGTCCCAGAGGCAGGAGGACACCTCGAACTCCTTGCTGGGCCGCCGGTAGATCGCAGCGGTCCGCGCCTTGCCGATGCCGACATTGACGCTCGCCACCTGCGTGTCGTCGAGCCGGTGGAGCAGAATGAGGTGCACCGGCGCCGGCTGATCCCGACGGGCGGACGCGCTCCCGCGAATCCGGACCCGTCCCCTCGGTGTCTCAGAGATTATGGTGGAACGTCACGCGATCGGCCGTGTTCTCGCCCGGCGCTCGACGTCGCTCGCGCCGCGGGTTCTCATCGTGGGTGGAGGGTTCGCCGGCGTCACGACCGCTCTCGAGCTGGCGAAGCGGTGCGCGGGCGCCCTGCCCGTCCACGTCACCCTCATCAGCGACCGAAACTTCTTCCTCTTCACGCCGATGCTCGCCGAGGCGGCTACCGGCGCGGTCGAGGCGCGGCACGTCGTCTACCCGATCCGTCCCCTCTGCGGCGCGTGGGGCGTAGAGTTCGGCGAGATGTCCGTCGAAGCCATTGATCTCGGGCGTCACAAGCTGGTCGCGCGCCACAGCCGGTCCTCGCTCCGGCAGGAGGTTCAGTACGATCGGCTCATCCTGGCGCTGGGCGCGCGCCCCAACGTCGCAATGGCGCCTGGAGTCGCGGAGCACGCGCTCACGTTCAAGGCCGCCGGCGACGCTGTCCGGATCCGGAATCACGTCATCGACCTGTTCGAGGCCGCCGCGCTGACCGAGGACCCGTGGACACGCCGAAAGCTGCTCACCTTCGTCGTCGTCGGCGCCGGACACGCCGGCACCGAGCTGATGGCGGCGCTCGAAGAGCTGACGCGGGGCATCCTGCTTCGCCACTACCCTTCGCTTCTCGCGGACATGGTCCGCCTCGTGCTGGTGGGAAGCGCGATCCTCCCGCAGACGGCTACGAACCTGGCGGCCTACACCAAGGACCAGCTCCTGCAGCGCGGGATCGAGATCGAGGCCTCGCGGGCCGCGAAAGTGTCGCCCGAGGGCCTGTCGCTCGCCGACGGCCGCCTCATCCCGAGCCAGTGCGTGATCTGGACGGCCGGCAACCGCGTCAACGAGGTCATCCGCGATCTCGCCCTGCCCAAGGCGCGCGACGGGCGACTGAAGGTCAACGAGTTCTTCGAGGTGGAGGGCGCGCCTGGTGTGTACGCGCTCGGCGACAACGCCGCCCAGATCGATCCCCACTCGAAGGAACTCTACCCGGGGACAGCGCAAGTGGCGCTCCGCCAGGGTCGCGCGCTCGCGGAGCAGCTCGTCGCGGAACTCACCGGGCGCGCGCGACGGCCGTTCGACTTCCGGCTGCTCGGCGAGATGGTGCCGCTGAGCCGCCGCACCGCCGTCGCCGATCTCCGCGGGCTCAAGCTCACCGGCTTTCCCGCGTGGTTCTTGTGGAAGACCGTTTACATGCTCAAGCTGCCAACGCTCGCGTCTCGCTTCCGCGTGGTGCTCGACTGGACGGTCGAGGTGTTCTTCGAGCGGGACGTCTCCGAGCTGACAGTAGACGGCGAACGCGCCGCATGACACGAGGACGTCCATGACGAATCTTCCGATCTGGCGCCGGCTCGCCTGGCGCCTCGGCGCGAGCTTCCTCCTCCTCACGGCGATCGCGGTTCTGCTCAGCGGCTTTCTGCAGTATCGAGCGCAGGAGCAGTGGCTGCGCCAGTCGCTCGGCTCGCTTCTGCTGAACATCGCTCGCACCGGCGCTCTCCTGGTGGACGGCGACCTGCACCAGGCAGTCGTCGCTGCGGCGCGGAGCGACACGCCCGAGTACGCAAGGCTCCGGCGCGAGCTCGTGCGCATCCAGGAGACGAATCGGCTGGGTGACGCGGTCTACACGCTCACCGATGTCCAGGGGGCGACGGCCCGATTCGCGGTCATCAGTAACGGCATGGCGCCGGTGGGCCTCGAGTATCGGCTGGCCCCCGAGATCCAGCCGATTCTGCACCGGGTGCTGACGGAGGGCGTCCCAGCCTACACGGGCATCTACGTGAGTTCGTCCGGCACCTGGATCACCGCCTTCGCCCCGGTCAAGAACTTAGCTGGCCAGACCGTCGCCGCGCTGGACGTGGACTTCCGGGTCGACGTCTACCTCGGCGAGCTCGCCGCCGTCCGCAGGCGGTTTTACCTGCACTCGCTGGCCGGAGCCGTGCTCGCGCTCATCGCCGGGGTTCTGCTGGCGCGACAGATCACGCGGCCCGTCGTTCAGCTCTCAGGCCTGGCCCGCGGCATCGTCGAGGGGCACTTCTCAACGAGCGTGCGCATCGCCGCTCGCGACGAGATCGGAATGCTGGGCAACGTGCTCCACCTCATGGCGGAGCGGCTCAACGTGTCCCACCGGAGCATGACGGAGGTTCTGGTCCGCGCCCTGGAAGCGCGGGGTGAGACGACCGGATCGCTCCGGCGGCTTGCGGATGCGTCGGCGGTGGTCTCCGAGCACCTGGAGCTGTCCCCGACCCAGCGCGAGGCGCTGGAGCTCGGCGCTCTCCTGCACGACATCGGCGAGATCCGGGTCCCCGAGGCTGTCCTACAAAAGCCGGACCTGCTTGCGCCTGACGAGCGGGAGATCGTCCAGCGCCATCCGGAATGGGGCGTGGAGCTTCTCGAGGCGGTGCCGTTGCTCACGCCCGCGCTGGACGTGGTAGGGGGCCATCACGAGCGCTACGACGGGTCCGGGTACCCTCACGGCCTCACGGGAGAGACGATCCCGCTGACGGCGCGGATCTTCGCGGTGGTGGACGCGCTGGACGCGATGACCCACGATCGGCCCTATCGCCGCGCGCGCCCGCTCGCGGAGGCTCTCGGCATCCTGCGCGAGAATGCCGGTAAGCAGTTCGATCCCCGGGTCGTGGATGCGGCGCTGAAGATTCCGCCGGCGCGCTGGGTCGAAGTGCTCGCGTGTCAGGTCTAGTTTGCGGCCCACTTCGAGCCGGACGAGGTCATCTTCCGGGAGGGCGCCTGGCCGTGGACCGCGACGCGTTCCACGCAGCCAGTAGGCCGCATCCCCCGCCGGAGGGCTTAGCGGTATCCTTGATGGCGGGCGACTGCCCGAATCATGGCGGCAACGACCAGCGATCCACTCGCGGCGCTTGCGACGCGCGCCCTCGACTTCGTCGGGGACGGCGTCGTCGTCGGCCTCGGCTCGGGCCGCGCGGCCAGCGCGTTCGTCCGCGCCCTCGCCGCGCGCGTGCGCGACGGGCTCCGTGTCCGGGGCGTACCGACGTCCGAGGAGACGGCGCGCCTCGCCCGGGAGCTCGGCATTGGCCTCGTTGGCCTGGAGGCCGAGCTGGACCTCACCATCGACGGCGCCGACGAGGTCGATGGCCAGCTGAACCTCATCAAGGGCTATGGCGGGGCGTTCGTGAGGGAACGGATCGTCGCCGCGGCGTCCCGGCAGCAGGTCATCCTCGTGACCTCCGACAAGCTGGTCGAGACTCTCGGCGCTCGTGGCCGGCTCCCGGTGGAGGTCATGCCGTTCGCGCTCCCACTCTGCCGGCGGCGGCTCGAGGACCTCGGCCTGAAGCCCGCGCTGCGGACGCACGAGGAGCGTCCCTTCGTGACCGACAACTTCAACGTGATCATCGACTGCGCGGTGGGTCCGATCGAGGACCCGGCGGCTCTCCAGCGGGTGATCCTCGCGATCCCCGGCGTCATCGACACGGGCCTCTTCCTCGCCACCGCCGACACGGTCCTCGTGTCGGACGGCGAGACCGTTCGCGAGCTCGTCCGGAGGAGGTCGCCGTGACGGCCGGGACCGCGTCTACATGGCCTTCCTCGCGTACGTCCCGATGAACGAGACGCACGAGGTCCTGCTGCAGGCGGCCCGGCTCGCCGTGCGGGACACGCTTCGGGTCGCGACGTGTGTCGGCTTCGGCCCGCGCTACCTGCACTCGACCGGGCAGGCGTACAAGGGCGGACCGAATTCCGGCGTGTTCATCCAGATCATCTGTGACGACCCGGACGACCTCGCGGTGCCGGGACGGCGATATTCCTTCGGTGTGGTGAAGGCGGCTCAGGCCCTCGGCGACTTCCGCGTCCTCCAGGAGCGCGGGCGCCGGGCGCTGCGCGTGCATCTCGGGAGCGACGTGAAAGCCGGGCTGGCCCTGCTAGGCCGGGCCCTCGAGGCGTGAGGAGGACTCCATGCAGGTCGGGATGGTGGGGCTGGGCCGGATGGGCGCCAACATGGCGCGCCGCCTGATTCGAGGCGGCCACGAGATCGTCGGATACGCGTCGGACCCGGCGGGCGTCAAGGCGATCGCGAGCGAAGGCGCGACTGGTACGACGGCGCTCGACGACTTCGTCCTGGCGCTCCGGCCGCCGCGCGTGGCGTGGGTGATGGTGCCCGCCGGCGCGGCCACCGAGCAGGTCGTGACGGATCTGGCCAAGCGCATGGCGCCGGGCGACACGATCGTCGACGGCGGCAACTCGTTCTACAAGGACGACGTGCGCCGGATGAAGATGCTGCGGGCGAAGCAGATCCACTACGTCGACGTCGGCACGAGTGGAGGTGTCTGGGGGCTCGAGCGAGGCTACTGTCTGATGATCGGCGGCGAGCGCGACGTCGTCGCGCGACTCGAACCGATCTTCAAGACGCTCGCCCCGGGCAGTGGAAGCATCCCGCGCACGCCGGGACGCGAGACGATGGGGGGGACGGCCGAGCAGGGATATCACCACTGCGGTCCGTCGGGCGCCGGCCACTTCGTGAAGATGATCCACAACGGCATCGAGTACGGACTGATGCAGGCCTACGCCGAAGGGCTCGATATTCTAAAGAATGCCAATACCAAAGCCCTCGATCCCGATCTGAGGTACGAGCTGAATATCCCGGACATCACCGAAGTGTGGCGGCGCGGCTCCGTGGTGAGCTCCTGGCTCCTCGACCTGACGGCGCAGGCCCTCGCGGAGAATTCGACGCTGTCCAGCTACACGGGCGTGGTCGCCGACTCGGGAGAGGGCCGGTGGACGGTCATGGCGGCCGTCGAAGAGGGCGTGCCGGCCGATGTGCTCTCGGCCTCCCTCTACGCGCGCTTTCGCTCGCGCCAGGACCACACCTTCGCCGAGAAGGTGCTCTCCGCCATGCGGCAGAAGTTCGGCGGCCACGTCGAGCAGCCGGCCGGGTGATCCTCGCGGGCGACGTCGGCGGAACGAAGACGGCGCTGGCGCTCTTCGAGGAGCGGCGCCGAGCGCTGGCGCTCGTCCGTGAAGGAGTCCTGCCGAGCCACGGATTCGCGGCCCTCGAGGACGCGATCGGGCAGTTTCTCTCCGACGGCCCGCGGGTCGCGGTGGACGCGGCGTGCGTCGGCGTGGCCGGCCCGGTGATCGACGGGCGGTGCACGGCGACGAACCTTCCGTGGGTGATCGACGAAGCATCCCTCGCCGTGAGCGTCTCGACCAAGCGGATGAAGCTCGTGAACGATCTGGCGGCGACCGGCTACGGGATCCTCGGGCTTTCGCCGTCGGCGCTGGTACCGCTCCAGACCGGGGCGCCGCGCACGGGGAACATGGTGCTGATCGCGGCGGGCACGGGGCTCGGCGAAGTCCTTCTCATCTGGGACGGCCGGCGGCACCGCGTGGTCGGCTCCGAAGGAGGCCATGCCGATTTCGCACCCCGTACCGATCTCGAGATTGAGCTCTTCCGGTTCCTGCGCCGTGAGTTCGGGCGCGTCAGCTACGAGCGTGTAGTCTCCGGCCCCGGGCTCTACAACGTCTATCGGTTTCTCCTGGCGGGCGACGGGTCGTCGGAGCCCGAATGGCTCCGCACGCGCATGGAGAGCGGCGATCCGAGCGCGGTGGTCGCCGAGGCAGCTCTCGACCGGGGTGATCCACGTGCCGTCCAGGCGCTCGACATGTTCGTGTCCATCTACGGCGCGGAAGCCGGTAATCTCGCGCTCAAGGCGCTCGCGGTCGGGGGGGTCTTCGTCGGCGGGGGCATCGCGCCGAAGATCAGGGCGAAGCTCGAGGACGGGACGTTCGTCTCGGCCTTCCGCGACAAGGGCCGGTTGGCCGATCTGATGGCCACGATTCCCGTGCACCTCGTACTCGAGCCCCGCGCGGCCCTCCTCGGTGCGGCCGCTATCGCCAGATCGCTCCTGTCCAGGGCCGCCACCAGGGCTCGCCGTGCCCGGGGCCCCCGGTAGCCCTCCTGGCCGCTCCTCTCGGCCCCTGCCGCGTGTCCAAGCTTTGAGCACACGAAAGGCCATGACACGGGAAGAGCTGAGACTCCACGAAGCCCAGGACCGCACGGCCCACTGGAAGCGGTGGGGGCCGTACCTGGCCGAGCGCCAGTGGGGGACCGTCCGCGAGGACTACAGCCCTCATGGGACGGCCTGGGACTCCTTCCCCCACGACCACGCCCGATCGAGGGCGTACCGGTGGGGCGAGGACGGGATCGCCGGGATCACCGACAACCACGGACGGCTCTGCCTGGCGCTGGCGCTCTGGAACGGCCGCGATCCGATCCTCAAGGAGCGCCTCTTCGGGCTCACCGGCAGCGAGGGGAATCACGGCGAGGACGTGAAGGAGTACTACTTCTACCTCGATTCGACCCCCACCCACTCCTACATGAAGTACCTCTACAAGTACCCCCAGGCGGCGTTTCCCTACGGACGCCTCGTGCAGGAGAACCGGCAGCGCGATCGTCGAGCGCCGGAGTTCGAGCTGATCGATACCGGCGCCTTCGACGCAGACCGATACTTCGACGTGGTCGTCGAGTACGCGAAGGCGGCGCCCGACGACGTTCTCGTTCGCATCACCGCGACGAACCGCGGCCACGAGGCGGCCGAGCTCCACCTGCTGCCGACTCTCTGGTACCGCAACACGTGGTCGTGGGACACCGGAGGCCCCGAGCGGCCCACGTTGCGCGCCGGCCGGGACAGCCGCCACGCGGTGATCGAGGCGGAGCACCCGTCGCTCGGTGCGCGGTGGCTCTACTGCGAGGGCGGGCCGGAGCTCCTGTTCACCGAGAACGACACCAACACTGCGCGTCTCTTCGACGTGCCGAACGCGCGCCCGTACGTGAAGGACTCGATCAACGCCTACGTCGTCGAAGGGAGAAAGGACGCCGTCAACCCCGAGCGGCTCGGCACGAAGGCCGCCGCGTACTATCGGCTGAGGCTTGAGCCCGGCCAAAGCGTCGTCACGCGGCTCAGGCTCTCCAACTCGCCGCTTCCGGCCGGCCCGTTCGGCAAGGACTTCGACACTGTCCTCGGTCAGCGGGTGCGAGAGACCGACGAGTTCTACAAGACGGTCGTCCCGAAGGGGCTCTCTGACGACGCCAAGAGCGTGATGCGGCAGGCGTTCGCCGGGCTCCTCTGGTCCAAGCAGTTCTACCACTACGACGTCCGGCGCTGGCTCGAAGGCGACCCCGCTTGCTCGCCGCCCCCGCCAGGGCGGTCGGAGGGCCGGAACCACGAGTGGCAGCATCTCTACAACGAAGACGTGATCTCGATGCCGGACAAGTGGGAGTACCCGTGGTACGCGGCGTGGGATCTCGCGTTCCACACGATTCCGCTGGCGCTGGTCGATCCCGACTTCGCCAAGGCGCAGCTCATCCTCTTCCTGCGCGAGTGGTACATGCACCCGAACGGGCAGATTCCGGCCTACGAGTGGGCGCTGGGGGACGTGAACCCACCGGTCCACGCGTGGGCGGCGCTGCGCGTCTACCGCATCGAGCGGCGCCTGCGGGGCAAGGGCGACCGCGAGTTTCTCGAGAGGGTCTTCCACAAGCTCCTGCTGAACTTCACCTGGTGGGTGAATCGGAAGGACGCCGAGGGCAAGAACATCTTCCAGGGCGGCTTCCTCGGCCTCGACAACATCGGCGTCTTCGACCGGTCGGCGCCCCTGCCGACGGGCGGCCACATCGAGCAGTCGGACGGCACCTCCTGGATGGGGATGTACTGCCTCAACATGCTCGGGATCGCGCTCGAGTTGGCGAAGCAGGATCCGGCCTACGAGGACGTCGCGTCGAAGTTCTTCGAGCACTTCGTCTACATCGCGCACGCGGTGGACAGCCCGGGCGAGGGCATCAACCTCTGGGACGAGGCGGACGGGTTCTACTACGACGTGCTCCACGGCAACGGGACGGCGCACCCGATGAAAGTGCGCTCGATGGTCGGGCTGATCCCGCTCTTCGCGGTCGAGACGCTCGAGCCCGAGGTCGTGGATAAACTCCCGGGCTTCAAGCGGCGGATGCAGTGGTTCATCGACAACCACCCGGAGTTTCGAGATCACGTCGAGATGGTGTCCAAACCCGGCATCGGGATGCGCCGGCTCCTGGCGATCGTCGGGCGCGAGCAGCTCCCGCGCGTCCTGGGGTTCATGCTGGACGAGGCGGAGTTCCTTTCGCCGTACGGCGTCCGCGCGGTGTCGCGCTACCACAAGGATCATCCCTACTCGCTCCGTCTCGACGGGATGGAGCATCGCGTCGACTATGAGCCGGCCGAGTCCTCCAGCGGGCTCTTCGGCGGCAACTCGAACTGGCGCGGTCCGGTCTGGTTCCCGGTGAATTACTTGCTGATCGAGTCGCTGCAGAAGTTCCACTACTTCTACGGCGACACGCTCAAGGTCCCATGCCCGACGGGCTCGGAGACCGCGCTCAACCTCTGGCAGGTCGCCGCGGAGCTGTCACGGCGGCTCACGCGCATCTTCCTGCGCGACGCGGATGGCCGCCGGCCCGTCTACGGCGGCGCTGAAAAGTTCCAGCGCGATCCCCACTGGCGCGACCTGCTCCTCTTCTACGAATACTTCCACGGCGACAACGGCGCCGGCATCGGCGCGAGCCACCAGACGGGCTGGACGGGCCTCGTGGCCAAACTGCTCCAGCAGAGCGGCGAGCGATGAGCGGATACGACACGCTCCTCGGGCAGACGCGCCGGCGCGCGCGGTTACTGATCGCGCCCGAGCGCCTCCTCACGGTGGTTGCGCGCCATCACGAACGGTTCTACGTGCCCGCACTGGCGGGCGAGGCGGCGCGCTCGATCGTCGCGCAGCCCGAGAATCGCGGGACCGCGCCGGCCGTTCTGTACGCTCTGGCGCGCCTCGGCACTGTCGCGCCGGCGGATCCCGTCGTGGTGCTCCCCAGCGATCACTACGTCTCCGACGACGAAGCGTTCATGGCGCGCGTCGAGGGGGCGCTGCGACCCAGGAGCGGATCGGCGGGGAGCTGGTAAGGGCATGACCTGCCGCGAAGCCATCGAGGTCCTCGCCGACTACATCGAGTCGACCCTGACGCCGGCCGAGCTGGAGAAGTTAGAGGCGCACCTGCGCGAATGCGCGCCGTGTCGCGCCTACCTCGCCACCTACAAGAGGGCGGCGGAGCTGGCGGCGAAGGTCAATCGGGTCGAGATGCCGCCGGAGGTCAGGCAGCGTCTCCGCGACTTCCTCTCCGGGCCGCTCGGTAGTACTCCTTAAGGAGACCTGCCGCGCCGCCCCCCGAGGCGGCGGGTGAAGCGGTGGCGTTGCGGCCAGCGCCGAAAGGCGGGGATGTCGGCCCCCGTGCCAGCGCCGCGGATAGCCGCCGGAGTAACGCCCGGCCTGCGGGCTCCGCCCCGCGCGAACTGCTGGGCCGCCTGAAGCCGAAAGGTCCCGGCTAGCGGGGGTGTCGCCTTGACAGCCATTTCGGCGACGCCTAGACTGCGCGCTGGATCGTCGATCCAGCGCCCGTTCTAGGGAGGCGACATGCCCCCGGATCAGTCGTCTGGACAGCTCTTCGCTGCCCTCGTCGGCCACCCGGTGGCTCGCGGGGGCATCTGTGTTTCGGGCGTTCACTCGTGACTGGAGGTGGGCAATGAGCATCGTGGCCATTTCCGAGACCGCGGGCAGCCTCGGCATCGAGATCGGACGCAAGTTGGCCGAGGGCCTCGGCTGGGAGTTCGCCGACCGGGAGATCATCGCGAAGGCTTCCGAGCAGTTCGGTGAGGACGTGATGGACCTGCGCCACAGCATCGAGGAAAAGCCCACGCTCTGGGAGCGCTTCAGCGATTCGCAGCATCGCTACAAGGCGTACATCGAGGCGATCATGCTCGAGATGGCCGCGCGCGACAACGTCGTGCTGGCCGGGCGCTCGTCCACGATCGTGCTGCGCCAGATCCCGCACGTGGTGCGTGTGCGTACGACGGCGCCCGAGGGCAGGCGCGCGCAACGCCTCGAGTACCAGCAGGGGTTGACCCATGAGGCGAGCTTCGATTACGTGCGGCATAGCGACCGCGAGCGGGCGGCCCGCGTGAAGTTCCTCTATCAGATCGACGTGGACGACCCGTTGCTCTACGATCTCGTACTCAACACCGAGCATCTCACCGTCGAGACGGGCGCCGCGCTCATCCGCGAGACCCTGCGGGATGAGCGCTTCCAGTCGACCGAAACCGGCCGCAAGGAGGTCGTGGACCTGAGCCTCGCTGCGCTCGCCCGGGCCGCCCTCATCGCGCATCCGCAGGTGGGGGCGCGCAGCCTCTTAGTGACGTGCAAGGATGGCCACGTGTCGCTGAGGGGCGGGGTCCGCGCGGACGAGGAGCGCACCCTGGCGGCGGACGTCGTGGGCCGGATCCCGGGCGTCGTCGGGGTGCTCAACGAGATCGTCGTGATGCACCCGACCCAAACCACCGTTGGGTTGTAGGTCCTCGAGGGGACCGCGATTGGCTCAGGCCTTGCCCTCGAGCGCGCGCTTGAGCTGGTCGAGGTGGTTGTCGTCGTGCCACGCCATGAGCGTGACGAAGTCGTTGATCGTGATGGGGCCGCGCGCGGCGTGGACACCGGCGCGCTTCCACTGCTCGGGCGTGAGAGTGCGGAGTAACGCGAGCGACTCGTCGCGACGTGTGCGGAAGGCCGCCAGCGCCAGCGGCGCGTCGTTCCTGAGGTACTGACGCTCCTCGGCCCAGCGATCCGGCGTGGTGGGATCGAACGCGAGCTTCGGGTTGTCCATCGCCAGGATCATCCCGAACCGGCCCATGAACATCTCCTCGACGTCGCGCAGGTGGCAGACGGCCTCCTTCGCGGCCCAGTTCTTGCCGTCCGGGCGGCGCGACAGCGTCGCATCGTCGCGGCCCCGGATCGCGGCGGCGAGCTCGTCGGCGGTGCGGTCCAGACGCTTCATACGTTCCTCGGCCGGCTGCTTCGCGTACTCTTCCATGGTCGGCATCGTGGCTCTCCCTTCGGCGTCGTGCACCAGCTGGTGGAACAGGCTCGACTCTCGCTTGTAGAACCCTTGCGTATGATACGACTCGCCCAGCCGCAGTCCGGTGTAATCGACGTGGTGGCCGATCTCGTGGAGCAGTGTCCGGAGGTACGTCCGGAACGCGACGACGCGCTTTTGCTTGGCGGTGCGCATCCAGAGCTGGATCTTGGGCTGCCGGCCGCGCTCGTGGGTGTAGAGTCCGTGGAGCTCGCCCCAGTGCGAGTGGGGCCGCGCGGCGAGCACGTCGACGCGCACGGCGGGCAACCCCATCGCGTCCGCGAGCCCGGCGACCAGCTCCCGGCTCGCCCGCTCGGTGGCCACCCGCTCCTCGGTCCGGAGCGCGGCTTCGAGCGCCGCGACGCTCGGATGGAGCGCCGCCGAGTCCTCGAGGCGAATCTCGACAATGGCGTCGCTCTTGCGGTAGACGGCCTGCTGCGAGCGCGAGAGCCGCGCGTAGTATGCGAACGGCACCGCTCTATTTGCCGGTAAAGCGGGGCTTTCGCTTCTCGAGGAACGCCTTCGCGCCCTCGATGCGATCCTCGGTCGTGCGGAGCAGCGTCGCCAGATCGTTCTCGAGCCTGACCCCTTCGGCCAGCGGCAGCTCGAGTCCCTTCACGACCGCCTCCTTCGCATAGCGGAGCGCCACCGGCGCCCGCTCGGCGAGCGTCCGGGCGAGTGCGAGCGACGCGGACAGGACCTCGGTCGCGGGGACCACACGCTCGACGAGCCCGATCCTGAGCGCCTCGCGCGCGTCGATGCGCGCCCCGGTCAGGATCATTTCGAGGGCCTTGCCGCGGCCCACGAGCCGGGGCAGGCGCTGCGTCCCGCCCCCGCCCGGAATAATGGCGAGGTTCACTTCGGTGAGGCCGAGCAGGGCGTCCTCGCTCGCGATCCGGATGTCGCACGCCAGGGCGAACTCGAGGCCGCCCCCGAGCGCGAAGCCGCGGACCGCGGCGATGATCGGCTGGCCGCAGCGGTCCATCGCGGCACGGAAGTCGACGCGCTGGCGCTGTGCCCGGAACTGGACGGGCACCTGGGGCACGACGAATTCGCGGATGTCGGCGCCGGCGGAGAAGGCCCGGTCGCCGGCGCCCGTCACGACGACGACGCGTGTCTCAGCGCTCTGGGCGAGGTCGCCGAAGCAGCGCGTCAGCTCTTCGCGCATGCGCTCGTTCATGGCGTTGTGGACCTCGGGGCGGTTGAGCGTGATCGTCGCGACTCCGTCGGCCAGCTCGTAGCGGATCGCCTCGTACGCCATGGCTCGCGTGCCTCCCGGTCGGCTCAGGTCTGGGGTGGTCGGCGACAGACGCCGCGCGCGACGAGCCCGGCGATCTCCTCGTCGGTGTAGCCGAGCTCCCGCAGCACGGCGTCGGTGTGCTGGCCGAGCGTCGGCGGTGGTCCCGGGTCGCGCGTGGGCGTCCCGGCGAAGGCAATCGGCTGTCCGATCATGCGCAGGCGTCCGACCTCCGGATGCTCGTACTCGTGGACCATGTCGTGGTGCTGGACGGCCGGGTGCCGCATGAACTCCGCCACCGTCTGGACCGGCGCCGCCGGAATGTCGTGCGTCCCGAGCACCGCGAGCCAGTGGCTGCGCGGCTGCGACTTGAACTTGGCGTCGATGAGCGGCAGCAGTGACTGGTTGTTCTCGAGTCTCGCGAGCCACGAGGCGAAACGCGGATCGTCGGCGAGGTGCTCGAGCTCGAGCGCCTTGCAGAGCTTCACCCAGAAGGCCTGGTTGCCGACCGCGAGGAAGAACCAGGCGCCGTCGCCCGCCTGGTAGAGGCGGTAGGTCGGGTTGTCGCGGATCAGCGTCGGCTTGCTCGGATACTCGATGGCCACGCCCGCCTGCAACGCCAGAACGCCTCGCAGCAGCGACGTCTCCACGCGCTGGCCCCGGCCCGTGCGCTCGCGCGTGAAGAGCGCCGCGAGGATCCCCTGCGTGGCGAGCGCCGCCGTGTAGTAGTCGGTCGGCGCGGTCCGCTGGTACTGGGGCGGTCCGCCGAAGCCCTGGAGTGTCATCAGACCGCCCAGCGCCTGGAAGATCGGATCGAAGCCAGGACGGTCGGCGTCGGGCCCGGTCGAGCCGAAGGCCGTGACCGAGGAGTAGATGAGGCGCGGGTTGATCGCGCGGAGCCGCTCGTAGCCGACGCCGAGACGCTCGGCGACGCCCGGGCGCATGTTCTCCATGACGACGTCTGAGCGCTCGGCGAGCTTGTGGACGATCTCGCGTCCCTCAGGGGTCTTGAGATTCACGGCGAGCGAGCGCTTCCCCCGGTTCCAGCCGAAGAAGCCGGGCAGCTCACGGAACGAATCGCCCTCGAGCGCCTCGACCTTGATGACCGCCGCGCCGAGGTCGGCGAGCTGCATGGCGGCGTACGAACCGGCGATGTAGCTCGTGAGATCGACGACGCCGACGCCGTCGAGCGGGGGTAGGGGAGCGGGCACGGGGTCGCGCGGTTCTCCGGCTACCTCGCGACGCGCCGGACGATCTGCTCGCGGTGGTAGTCGGCGTCGCCGTACATCGGCTCGAGCGCCTTCGCGCGCTTCATGTAGATGTGCAGGTCGTACTCCCACGTGAAGCCGATGCCGCCGTGCACCTGGATCGCCTCGCCGCACACCTTGCGCGCGGCGTCCCCGACGTACGCCTTCGCGACCGAGGCGGCGAGCTCGCCGTCCTCGGCCTTCGCGTCGAGCGCCCAGGCGGCGTAGTAGACGGCCGAGTGCGAGTTCTCGACCTCGAGGAGCATCTCTGCGCACTTGTGGCGGATCGCCTGGAACGAGCCGATCGGCTGGCCGAACTGTTCGCGCACCTTGGCGTAGCCGACCGCCATGTCCAGGCACCGGCGCGCGGCCCCCAGCATCTCCGCCGCCGCGCCAACGGCGCCGCGGCGCACCAGGCTCGCGAGCAGCGGCGCGGCCTGCCCGACGGTCCCGAGCACGGCGTCGGCCGCCGCGGGCACGTTGTCCATGTCGATCTGCACCCAGCGCGTCGCGAGATCCATGCCCTGCACCGGGGAGAGGGTGAGGCCCGACGCCGAAGGATCGACGAGGAACAGGGTCGGCCCTTCGGGCGCGCGCGCGGGAATCAGCAGCACGCTGGCCACGTGGGCCCAGGGGACGAAGCGCTTTGTCCCGGAGAGCGCCCAGCCCCTGGGCGTCTTCTCGGCGCGCGCCGACATCGCCACGGGGTCCCAGTCGAGGTCCGCGTCGAGGAGCGCCAAGGTCGCGCGCGCGTCGCCGGTTGCGATCGCGGCGAGCCAGCGATTCTTCTGAGCGTCGGTTCCCGCCGCCTCGACGGCCTCGGCGGCCAGCACGGTCGGCCAGTAGGGACCGGGATATGCGGCGCGGCCGAGTTCCTCGAGCAAGATCGCCGTCTCGACCATGCCGAGCCCGCTCCCGCCATAGGCCTCAGGCAGCGAGAGCCCGAGCCAGCCGAGCTGGGCCATCTCCTTCCACATGGTGTCGCTCTCGCCCCGCGGGTCATCCCACAGGAGCCGCACGGCGGCGGGCTTACAGTGCTCGTCCAGGAACGCGCGGGCCGAGTTTTTCAGCAATTGCTGGTCGGAGCTGAACGAGAAGTCCATGGCGTCAGACCTTCAGGCGGTCGGCGCGCACTTCCTTCGGCAGGCCGAGCACGCGCTCTCCGATGATGTTCTTCTGGATCTCGGACGAGCCCGAGTAGATCGTGCCAGCGCGCGACCAGAGGAAGGCGGTCGCGAACGTCCCGGGCTCGCCGGAGGAGGTGTCGACCTCCTCGAACTCTTCGCGCGCGACCATCAGCTGCCCGAAGGGCCCGAGGATCTCGAGCGC
>WNFH01000144.1_pt1 | contig 38557 bp, 32 predicted proteins | sample 5400411 | NCBI WGS metagenome assembly WNFH01 (sample SAMN13153347, study PRJNA577476) | soil metagenome | isolation source: 200 cm saprolite under Douglas fir tree site 2 hole 3 | place: USA:California | collected 2015-04-18 | reverse complement strand
TTTTAAGTCCTCGATTAGAATGCCAAGCGTCTTGAATGGTTTATATGGTGGTGTATTTCCGCTAATGAATTCGTAATACCTTCGCGCTACACATCCGACGGAACGAACTGAATGAAAGCCTACAGCCGTGAAACGGTCAAGCAAAAGACACTTCGCCGCCTCACTGATGTTTTCAATGACGAAATCAGATAAATGTTCAACTGCGCTAGCTGTTACAAGCTTAAGGGGATTCCGCCATAATGCGTTAATGCTGTAAGCCTGTTTTTCTTCCAGCACCCATACGTGAAGCTTGTTTAACTCATTAAATAGACGGTCGCGGAACGTGCCCAACAAATGAACCAACACGCTTTTGTCTTCTTGCGTCGGTGCTCTATCTGGTTCTCTCGTTAGTTGATCTAGTGCCCTAATTAACTCATTCGCAGCTGCAACAGAGTCCGGTAAGTCGGCTTGGTTTTTCTCCTGAGTACTAAAGCCTTGTAAGTAAGCCATGATCAAAGCTATGGCAGGCAGATCTCCACGAATGGGGCGGGTAACCGGTATATCCAGCAATTGCCAAACCTTTCCAAGCTCAAATAAGAAGTATCCGTTTACAGGACGCATAAACTTATCCTCTGCATTGGACGTAAAGAATAAATCGAAATCCATGTCAGGTTTTTATTATTTGCTTTTTGTTTCCACTCCCCGGTCACCTCTTCATCCGTTATCCGCCTCTGAAAGTCCTTCATCGTTGCATCCCACGACCTAAACGGTGATGGAAAACTGGATATCGTCACGGCCGATAACCTCACCGATGAAGTCTCCGTTCTCCTCCATCGAGAGTTCCGAGGAGCGCGTATCACAATAGAAGGGCAGGGCGCTATTTGTCCGCTGCTATCCTTGGGCGCACACGCCACAGCACAAGTCGACCCATCGAGCTATATTCGAGTCCGGTAAACCTCGGGTTGAGAACCGTACTTTCCGCCGTAGTGAAGAGAGGCATGATGGGGATGTCGGTCTCGCACAGAATCCTCTGCGCCTCGTCATAGAGTCTCGCTCTTTTTTGTTCGTCAAACTCCCCGGCGGCCAGCTCGAGGGTTTGATCATAGCGGGGATTTTTCCAGCGGGTGTTATTGTTGCCGCTGAGGGAGGTGAAGAGCTTCATGAAGTTATCCGGGTCCGGGTAATCTGCGCCCCAACCGAGCCGAAAGATATGTGGCGGGTCATTGCGGAGTTTGCTGAGATAGACCTTCCACTCTTGGTTCTCCAGACGGACCAAGACGCCTAGATTTCTTTTCCACATCCCTTGCACGGCTTCGGCGATGATTTTGTGATCCTCTTCCGTGTTATAGGCGAGGGTCACTTCCGGGAATCCCTTGCCATCAGGATAGCCGGCTTCTCTAAGGAGCCGCCGCGCTTCCGGCGGATTGTGGGTGAGGCCCATCTTGCCGTTGTAAGCGAGCATTCCCGGAGGGATCCAAGAGGCCGCGGGCTTTTCTCCGCCATGGAGAATATTAGGAAAGACGCTTCGGTCGATCGCCAGTGAAAAGGCCTTGCGCACGCGCACGTCATTAAAGGGGCGACGATGCGTGACAAAGCCGTAGTAGTATCCTCGAAGCTGCGGCACCAGACGAAAACCGGCCATTTTGGCCAGGCGCTCCTTTTCAAAGATCGGAATGCTGTGGTTGTCGATGAAATCGAGGCGCCCTTGCTCGTACAGGGCAAGGGCGGTGGTCTTTTCGTTGATCATGAACATCTCGACTTTTTCAATTGTCGGTTTGCCGAGGAAAAAATTGGGATTCGCGCTGAGCTGGATCTCGTCCTCGTGCTTCCAGGAGGAAAGAAGGAACGGGCCGTTGGTGACGATATTACCGGGTTCGGTCCATTTACTGCCGAACTTTTCGACAAGATCCTGGCGCTCAGGATAGGTGACCTCGAAGGTGGTGATGGAAAGGAAATAGGAAGCCGGATGTTTGAGTTGGACCTCCAGCGTCCAATCATCTTTAGCCTTGACGCCGACCTGGCCGGGGTCCTGGATTTTTCCTTCGGAGAATTCCTGGGCGTTCACGATGTCGAACAAGATGTAGGCGTACTCCGAAGCGGTCTTGGGGTCGAGCAACCTCTTCCAGGAATATTCGAAGTCTTTGGCGCTGACTTTCTTTCCATCGCTCCAGGTGACATCGTCTCTCAGATGAAAAACGAATTTCTTCCCGCCGTCGAGGATGTCCCAAGATCTGGCTACGACCGGCGCCGGTTTGAGATTCTTGTCGAATTCCGTGAGTCCCACCATGAGGTTGGCGATGACATTGAAAGAGACATGGTCCGTGGCCAACGACCAGTCGAGACTGGGAGGCTCCGTCCCGAGGTTGACGCGGAAGACATTTCCGTCGCTGGTCGGGGAAGATGACTTACAGGAACAAGCAAAAAGGAAGAGGCAAAGTAGAATCGCCTTACGGTTAAAGACTGATCTGATGGTCGCTAACAAGGGATATAATAGAACTTGCTTCTGTTAAATTTTGCAGTTATTAGTACTCCAATACCCAGAATTCTTCAAGCCAATAGAGGGGAAAATCATGACGGGCAAGGAGCTGCTCCAAAAGTACGTGGTTGTCGAAGGCCATCGGGATGTTTACGAGCAGCTTTATCGCGCTTCCATAGACGAAAAAACTCCGCTCCGGGATGTGATCGCTCCCAGGCTGATCCAGAACGGAATCGATGTCTGCGTCTACGCCATCAGCGGCGACTCCTATTCTCATACTCAGAACACCGGAAGATATTTGGAGACGGCCCTGGAAAACATCGACATGTTCCTTGAAGAGGCTCCCAAGTCCGAGGGAATGATCTCGCTGATCAAAACGAAATCGGACCTTCCGGAAAAGGTTCGGCCGGGAAATGTCGCGTTCATTCTCCACTTCGAGGGCGGGATGCCGCTGCAGGGGAGCATCCACCAGCTAAGAAATTTCTATCGGCTGGGCCTGCGTTCGATGCAGCTCACGTGGAACTTCCGCAACGAGTTGGGAGACGGAGTCTGGGAAAACCGCACCAGAGGCGGGCTGACTCGCTTTGGTGTGGCGGTCATAAAGGAAATGAATCGTTTGGGGATGGTCGTGGATCTTTCCCACATGAATCGCGAAGGCTTTTACCAATCGCTGGAAGCGGCCGAGGCGCCGCTCATCGTGAGTCACGCCAATTCGTGCGGCATGCTCGACCACCCGCGCAATTTAGCGGACGATCAGGTGAAGGCGATCGCCAAGCAGGGCGGCATCGTCGGCATCATGGCCTTGCCGGATCGCGTGGCGAAGAAAGATGCGACTCTCGAGGATTTGCTCAAACACCTCGACTATATGGTCAACCTCGTCGGGGTCGAGCGCCTGGCCTTGGGCCTCGATTTCATCAAGTATGATGGGCCGAGGACCCTTAAGGACCAGCACCATCCATTGCACGAGCGTACTTACGTTAAGGACTTCGAAGAGATCGAGGATATGCCCAAGCTGGTCGAGGGATTGATCCGCCACGGCTATAAGGAAGAAGAGATCGCTTTGATTCTTGGAGGAAATCACCTCCGCGTGCTCAAGAACATTCTGCCGGAGCAGTCTGTCATCTGAAGACGCTTACCAGAAGGAGGGCGCTTATGCGTCGTTTAGCTTTCGGGCTTATTTTAGTTTTGGGGCTTCTCATTTACCCAATAGGGAGCCAGGCCAAAATTGTCGTGGGACTTTCTTCGGTGAACATCGCGTTCCTGCCGATCTATGTGACGCAGGAAAAGGGTTTCTTCAAAGATGCGGGGTTGGACGTTGTTTTTGTAATGTTCAACGCCGGCACGACCAATCTTCAGGCCCTGGTCGGCGGCGACGTTCAGATTATGGGCAGCGCGTTTGTCGAGACCATTGGAGGTCGGGCGGCCGGCGCGGACGTCAAGAATTTTTGGGGGATTTGTAATCTCATGCCGTTCCAGCTCTACTCGAATCCAAGCTTCAAATCGATGAAGGAGGCGAAGGGCAAGAGATTCGCCATCAGCCGGTTCGGCTCCCTGACGGACTATCTGACGCGAGCGACGCTGCAGCATTTCGGCGTCGACCCGAAGGAAGTGACCATTCTTCAGATCGGCAGCACGCCCGCCCGCTTCGCGGCGCTCTCGGCCGGAGCGGTCGATGCGAGCATCGTCTGGTTCCCTGTCACCGAAATCGCGAAGGCTCAAGGGTATCTGAAACTTTTCGATCTGAAGGGGGTCTTTCCCGAATGGCCTTACGAGACTTTTGCGGCGCGCGAGTCGTGGTTGGCAAAGGAGAAAGAACAGGCTGTAAAGTTCTTGCGTGCGTACCAGAGAGGTGTGAGATATACCCTGGAAAACAAAGAAGAGGCCATCAAGGCGATCAAAAAGTACGTCAAGATGGACCCTGCCTATGCGCCGGCGGGCTACGATGAGTACCGCGACTCCTTTCCGGTAGACGGCAGGATCACGGAAAAAACGATTCCCACGGTGGTCGAACAAGAGTTTGAAGGCGGAAGATTGAAAAGGAAAATAACCGTGGACGAGATCATTGATCGTTCCTTTATGAGTCTGTTGGGAAAGGGATAGGGAGACGCAGCGGTTGACGGGCATTGTACGGCTCTGTTAGAAACGGCTGAGCAATGGGCAAACAAGGAGGCCGGATATGATTATCGATTTGGATTCGCATCTGCGCGACGGTTATGTGCTCGACGAGATCTACAAGCTCGAAGGCCCGTGGGCGAAGCTCAACCCGGTCAAGATGGGGAACGGTCAGGGCCACACGGCTAAATTCATTCACTCCCTCGATCCGATTACGGCACACGGCCGCGCGGCTCACAGCCATCCTTATATATATGATCCCAATTACGGCTGGCGCGGCGGAGAGATTGCCGCTCGGCAGGTCGCCGGCATTGACATGGAGAAGCGGCGCGAGGGCATCAAGAAGGAAAGCCTCGACAAGGAGATTATTTTTCCGACGCAGATCAGCATCGCCACGCAGAACATCGGGCCTCTGGGGCGCGAGCTCGCGCGCTGCTACAACAATTGGGTCGCCAAGCTGGTTAAAGGCTACGAAGACGTTTTTCTGCCCGTGGCGATGGCGCCGGGCGGCTACCCTGAAGCGATGGCCGACGAACTCAGACGCTGCGTCAAGGAGCTGGGCTTCAAGGCGGGCCATCTGGTTCCCTACTGCGGCAGCCGCAATCTCGACAGCTCCGACTACTATTCGTATTACGAGGCGGCGCAGGAGCTCGATGTTCCGCTCTTCTGCCACCCCAACAGCAACGGAGACCTGGTGGATCGGTTCGACAATTTCTTTAAGACGCACGTCCTCGGCCGCCCGATGAACTGCACGCCGGCGCTCATCGCGTTGGTCCTCGGCGGCATCTTCGAGAAGTTCCCGAGGCTGAAAGTCGCCTTCTTTGAGTGCAGCGCCGAGTTTCCCCTGTACTGGATGCATAGAATGGATGACGACTGGGAATGGGCCCAAGACTTCGCGCATCTCAAGGTCGATCTGAAAATGCCGCCCTCGGAATACGTCAAGCGCAACTGCTATTTCACCTGTGAGGCGGATGAGAAGGACCTATCCCGGCCCATCGCTGAAGTCGGTGAAGACCACATCCTGATGGCGACCGACTATCCGCACTTCGACTCCGAGTACCCGCACACAGTCTCGGCGATCCGGGCGCGAAACGACATCACGCCGAAGCAGAAGGACAAGATCCTCGGAGAGAACGCGGCGCGGCTGCTGCATTTTTAAGGGCGCGCAGGAAAGTCCCGCCGCTGCGCTGAAATTATTACGCCGTCTCGTCTGATCCGTGATTTGGCCGCGGCCGCCGAACGCGGTCGAGGCCAATGGAGCTGTCCATGCGTAGAGTCATCGGGATCGTTTTCACCTGCCTGCTGGCATGGAGCCCTTACCTGGAATCGCAGGCCGCCTCCGCGCCTGCGAAGTACGTCGTCGCCCATGCGGCGATGAATGCTAGAGTCGTTCCTCTCTGGGCCGCCAAAGAACAAGGCCTTTTCGCGAAGTACGGAGTTCCGTCCGACGTTATCTTTATCCGCCAGGCGCCGACCCTAGTCGCGGCGCTGACTTCCGGGGACATCCAAATCGGTTACACGGGCGGGACCGCTGTCTTGGGTGCGGCTGCGAGCGGGGTAGATCTAAAGATACTGGCCGGGTTCACCAACCGAGTTACTTATGATGTGGTGGTCCGTCCCGGCATCAAAACGGCCGAGGATTTGCGCGGGAAAACGTTCGGCGTCCAAAGCATCGGGGGGACGGTGTGGATGGGCGCGATCTTGGCCCTGGAACATTTCGGCTTGGACCCGGACCGAGACAAAGTGAATTTGATCGCTGCCGGAGATCAGTCCGTGCTTGCGCAGGCATTGCTGGTTGGAACCATCGATGCGACCGTGCTGGACAGCGGCATGAGCCGCCCGCTCCGTGAGAAAGGGTTCCCGGTCCTGGCTGAGCTCAGCAAGCTTAACATTCCCATTTCGAGCGTCGCCATCGTCGCGCGAGGAAGCTTTATTCAGAGAAACCCGCAGATCATCGACAATATGCTAAGGGCGCTGGTGGAGGCCGGGGTCTTCGTGCTCGCGCCAACTCGTAAGCCCACGGTACTGAGTCTCATCAAGCGCTACCTTAGAATCGGAGATCAGGATGCCGAGGAGGCATACAAGGATGTTCTTACGGGCATAGACCGCAAGCCCTATGCCTCTCTGAGCGGCTTAAGGAATATCCAACGGCTTATGAAGCTGCGCAATCCTAATGTCGAAAAGGTAAAAGTCGAGGAGCTGGTGGACGATCACTTCTTGAAAAAGCTCGACGAGAGCGGCTTTATCGACGGACTACACAAAACGTATTCCTTAAAGTAGGCGGGGTAACGAGACAAGAGAAGGTGCAGGTAGAAAAGAAGATGAGGGTTCCCGTGTTTAGATTGACGGGCATTGCGTTGACCGTACTTGTGGCATGGAGTTTCAGTTTTGAGTCGCGGGCCGCCTCTGCGCCCGCCAAGATCGTCATCGCGCACGCCGCCATGAATGCGCGGGTGGCCCTGCTCTGGATTGCACAGGACCAGGGATTCTTCGCCAAGAACGGGTTGACCACGAATACCATCTTCATCCGTCAGGCTCCGATTCTCGTCGCCGCGCTCACCGCCGGGGACGTTCAGATCGGCTACACGGGCGGCACCTCGGCTTTGGCCGCGGTGGTCGGTGGAGCGGACTTGAAGATGATCGCCTGCCTGACGAACTGGCTGAATTATGATTTGGTGGCCGGACCGAGCATCAAGAGCGCGAAGGATCTGCGCGGCAAGCGCTTCGGAGTGCAGAGCCTCGCGGGAACTGTCTGGATGGCGGGTATGCTCGGGCTCGAGCATCTCGGCCTCGATCCGGGCCGAGACAACATCAGCATGTTGGTGATCGGCGATCAAACGGTCTTGACACAGGCGCTCGAAACGGGCCAGATCGACGCGACCGTCCTGGACGGGGTCTTCAGCCGCAGGCTCAAGCAGAAAGGGTTCACGATTCTGGCAGAGCTGCAGCAGACCAAGATTCCCTTTTCCGGTCAGGGGGTGAACGTCAAAGGGAGTTATCTCCAAGGGCAGCGTGAGACGGTCGAGGCCGCACTCAAAGGTTTGCTGGAAGGAATCGCGTTCAGTCTCGCTCCGAAGAACAAAGGCGCAGTCGTCGAGACGATTTCACGGCGGCTCAAGCTGTCGGATTCGGCGGCCGCGGAGGACGGCTATCAGGACGTCATCGAGAATACCGAGAAAAGGCCCTTTCCGAACCTGGACGGGCTCCGCAACATCCAGCGGCTGATGAAGCTGCGCGTGCCGAGCGCTGACAAGATCAAAGTGGAGGAGATGATCGACGATCGCATTCTTCGCAGACTCGATCAAAGCGGCTTCATAAACCGGACGTTTGAAACCTATGGCATCAGGCCTTGATTAAAACTCTCAGGAGACAGTCAATGTACATAGACGGAGATACTCACTACTGGCCGGTCCGCTTTATCGATCGTGTGCAGCATCCGGGGCGGGGTTATGTAGAGATTAGAGAGGATGACGGCAAATTCGTGAGATTTGGGGAGCGGGTTCCCGGGAAGGTCGCCACGTATTACCGGGACGGGAAAGTGGTCCACTCCTTCAAAGAGGGGCGTTGGAACCTCGACATCCGCCGCGAGTATATGAGAAAGGACGGCTTCGATCTTCAGGTCCTGATTCCCGATAACCGGCAATTGATCTATGAGTTGGACCCTGAGCTCGGGCGGCAACTGGCGCGCGCCTACAACGACACGGTTGCCGAGGATATCGAAGGGCAGGAGGGTTTCATCGGCGTCGCTTGGGTTTATCTCCCGGATGTGAAAGAGGCGGTGCGGGAGCTCAGGCGCTCGGTGGAGGAGCTGGGACTCAAGGCGGTGAAATTGAGCGGCGGCTACGAAAACGGCGACCTCGACTCAGAGGTCCTGTGGCCCTTTTACGAAGAGGTCGCGCGGCTGGATGTTCCGATCCTGGTTCATCCCGGCGCGCGGGTCTTCGAAGAGCAGCACAGTCATCCCTGGCTGATCGGTGCCGAGCGGTACCAAGGGTTCCCGCATTTTCCCACGGCGCTGGGTTTTCCTCTCACGTACATGGTGACCGCGGCGCGGCTGATTTATAGCGGCCTGTTAGATCGCTTCCCATCGCTCCGCTTTGCCTTCTTCGAGGGCGGCATCGGCTGGGTGCCCTGGCTGATGACGACTTTAGATCACCATATGCCGGGCGAGGCGCCGATCTCCACCGCCGTGCAGCAGTTTTTTAAAGGACAGGAAAAGATCAAGAAGATGCCCAGCGAGTACTTCCGCCATTTTTATATCGCCGCGGTTTCATGGGAGCACTACCTGCCGGAGATCGTGAAGGTCTGGCCGGATCACAACATCATCACCGGCAGCGACTTCGATCACGGCGATGCCATCTCGACCTGGCCCAACACGGTGCGGCCGATCAAGGCGATGGCGGGACTCTCGGACGAAAACAAAGAGAAGATCCTGGGCGGGAATATGATGCGGCTCTTCAAGATGGAGAGCGGGCCGAAGGCCGCGCACTGAAACTCGTAGGCCGAGGGGAGCGCGCCTTCGGCTGTGGCCGATGGGTCAGTTCCTTTGAGGGCCGCCACCCAAAGCCCCAGGTGTGCTTATTGCTACGGTCCGGGCCTGCACCGATCCTGCTCGTCTCTACGTCCACAGCCTTACTCACGCTCCCCTCGGCCTCTCCCCGCCGCTTCGCCTCAGATCTGCCGGAGGCCGAAGGTTGCAATGGAGCCGCCGCCTCGTTGACAATAGGATGAAACTCAATGTAGAAATGTGTATAAAGTTTTGGATAAATAAATTAATCACTGCTTCTTAACGAGGAGGAGTTCATGGCCAAGAGTCTTAGAACCTTTTTGGAGGATTGCCGGAGAGAGATCCCTAACGAAATCGTTCATATCACGAAAGAGGTGGACCCGGCGCACTACGATGTCACCGCGATCATCAAGCACCTTGGGGCGACGAAGAAATTCCCCATTCTCATCTTTGACCATCCCCTCAATCTAAACGGGCGGGTCAGCAACGACTTTAAGCTCGTCATGAACTGCGAGATCTCCCAGCGCAAGGCCCAGATCGCGTTGGGTCTTCCGAAGGAGAGCACGCGGCCGCAGATGGCCGAGACCTGTTTGGAGATGGAGGAGCATCGGATTCCTCCGACCATCATCGATAAAAAAGAGGCGCCGGTCAAAGAGGTGGTCAAGGTCGGCCGCGATGTGGATCTGTTCGAACTCCCGATTATGCGCCATCACGAGATGGACGGCGGCCCGTACATCGTGCTCTCCACGGTGACGCGAGACAGGAAGACAAAGATTTACAACTGCTCGTATCACCGGATGGAAGTCAAATCGAAGAATACTACGGTCTGCTACGCATCTCCCCGCCATCTCTGGAAGATCTTCCGCGACCACGAGGAAAACAAAATGGAATGCCCGGTGGCGACCGTGCTTGGTCATCATCCCGCTTATCACATGGGCGCGTGCTATAGCGGACCGTTTGAAGTCAGCGAGTACGACGTGATCGGTGGCTATCTGCGCGAGCCGTTGCGTCTCACGCCATCCGAGACTTGGGGCGAAGATCTGTTGATTCCGGCAGACGCGGAGATCGTCATCGAAGGCGCTTTGATCCCGGGAAAGCGTGTCGTCGAGGGACCCTTCGGGGAGGCCCCCGGATACCTTGGCCCTCAGCGCTACACGACCTGCGCGCGCTATGAGGTTCGAGCGATCAATTATCGCAAAGGAGGCATGTACCAATCGGTGATCACGCCGGAGGGCGACAAGCCGTGGATGGATCTGCCGCGAGAGGGAGCGTACTTGCGTCGCTGCCGCGAGGCGATCCCGGGCGTGACCGCGGTCTGCAAGCAAGGACGGCACGCCCATTATAATGTCTTCATTTCGATGAAGAAGATGTCTGAAGGAGACCCGGGCCGAGCTGCGGCTGCGGCATTGACTTTCGACCACACGAAAAATGTTTTTGTTTTCGATGACGACATCGATGTCTTCAACCCTACGGATATTCTGTGGGCGCTCGCGACCAGGGTTCAGCCCCATCAGCAGGTTTCGATCTTGCAACCCCTTTTCCGCGGCAACTTTCTCGATCCGTCCTTGGTCGATGAGATCAAGACTTCGGGCATGATCGTCGATGCGACCCGGCCGCTCGATCGTCCTTTTTCGCCGGTCTCAAAGTGCCCCGATGAGGCGATGCAGCGGATTAAGCTCGAGGACTATATTCCAGGGGAAATTTTGCAACACATACCAACAGACAGGACAACGTACTGGTGCTAATCCATTTTGGATTTTGGATTGCCGATTTTCGATTAATCTAAAATCCAAAATCTAAAATCGAAAATTCTTGGAGGTAAAAGATGGGTCAAGCTGTAGAAGTGACTTGTCCGAAGTGCGCGAAGATGTTTGTTGTCAATCCTCATATGCTCGGTTCAGGCATGGATTTTCATTGTCCGTTCTGCGACCTCTATTTTCCGGAAAAGGATAGCCCGAAAATTCGCAAGTGATCCATCTTTGATTTTAGATTTTGGAATCTTCAGCCGGATCAACCTAAGGCTGACTAGCCTGAGGCTGGGGCTGATCCGCCTCGGGCGGAAAAATCGAAAATGGCATATAGCTAACGAATGAAGCCAAAGCAAGCCCTTAGGATCGCCGGCAAGTCCGCCCCACGTCTCGACGGCCTGGAGAAGGTTACCGGAAAGGCGGTTTATACCGGCGACATAGAATTTCCGGGAATGGCCTTCGCGAAGATCCTGCGGAGCCCTGTGCCTCATGCCAGGATCGTTAGCATTGATGTCAGGAAGGCCGAGAGCCTCCCAGGCGTTGTCACTGTGCTCACCCGCGATGATCTCAAAGGGCTCAACTATCAGTATGGAGCCATATACAAGGATCAATCCATCGTGGCGGTGGACAAGGTGAGATACGCGGGAGATCCGGTAGCTGCGGTGTTGGCTGTGAATGAGGACACTGCCGAGGAGGCTCTGAGATTCATCGATGTCGAGTACGCGGATCTTCCCACGGTGACCAGTATTGAAGAGGCCATCGCGCCCGGAGCGTCCTTGGTGCATGAGAAATGGTCCGGGCAAGCGGAGCTGCGCGGGTCGAGCTACGGCGCTCCGGAAAGATTCAAGGGCACCAACATTTGCTCCGTTTTCGCCTATAGCCGCGGCGATGTCGAGGGGGGGTTTAAAAAATCCGACCACGTCTTCGAGGACACGTTCCGCTTCCCCAAGGTGCAGCACTTTTCGATGGAGCCGCACACCATGGTGGCCCACTTCGGGCAAGACCATCTCACCGTTTGGAGCTCGTGCCAGGACCCGTTCGGCTTGCGCGACCAGCTCGCGGGAATTTTCAATCTGCCGCTGAGCCACGTGCGCGTGATCGTGCCGTACGTCGGCGGCGGCTACGGCGGCAAGCTCTACGTCAAGGCGGAGCCGATCGCCGCCGCGCTCTCGTGGAAGGCGCGCCGTCCCGTGAAGCTCGTGATGGGGATCAGCGAGAGCTTCAAGACCGTGACGCGCCATCCGGCGCGGGTCAGAATTAAAACAGGCCTTACGAAAGACGGCCGGATCGTGGCGCGGGAATGCGAGATCTACATGAACACCGGCGCCTACGCCGACGCCGGGCCGCGAGTCACGCAAAAGGCGGGCTACCGCGCGCTCGGCCCCTATCGCATTCCCAATGCGAAAGTGGACGCGCACTGCGTCTACACGAATACGGTTCCCGCCGGCGCCTTCCGCGGCTTCGGCGCGGTGCAGGTCGCCTGGGCGTACGAGTCGCAAATGGATCTTCTCGCAGAACGGCTTGACATGGATCCTCTGGATCTCAGGCTCAAGAACCTGCTCAAGAAAGGCGAGCCCTACACTCCGGGCGATACGCCGGTCGATTGCGATCTAAAGGAAGGTTTGATGAAAGTGGCGAAAGCCATTGATTGGAAGGCACAATCAAAGGCAAACACGGGAAAAGGGTTGAGCGTCTGCCTGAAAGACGCCGGCGGGACGTTCAAGATCGCCGGCGCCACGGTCAAGATGTCTTCCGACGGGAGCGTCGTGCTCCTTACGGGCACGGTGGAGATCGGCCAGGGGTCGAGGACCGCGCTGAGCCAGGTGGTGGCGGAGGAATTATCCACGGACTTGGAGCAGATCTCCGTCGCCCAACTCGACACCGACGTGACGCCGTACGATGTCTCCACCAGCGCGAGCAGCTCGATGACCGTCATGGGACTCGCGGTGCAGCGCGCGGCTAAGGACGCGAGAAGGCAGTTGCTGGAAGCGGCAGCGAAGGTCATGGGCTGCAAGATCGGCGACGTGAAGCTCAAAGACGGAAAAGTTCAGGGCAAGCGCGGCCATTCCCTGCTGTACGGCAAGGTGATCACCGACTACTTCGGCAGCAAGGCGGGCGAGATCATCGGCAAAGGGCTGTACCGCGACATCAGGACGAAGAAAGCCGCTCTGGGATCGACAACGACCTTCTGGGAAGTAGGTTGGGGCGGGGCCGAAGTCGAGGTGGACCGCGACACCGGAGAGATTCACCTGCACAAGTATGTCTCCGTAGCCGACGTGGGCAGAGCGATCAACCCGGTGCAGTGCGAAGGTCAAGACGAAGGGGGAGTCGTCTTCGGCATTGGCCACACGCTTTTCGAGCAAATGGTTTACGAGGACGGCCAGTTGCTGAATCCCAATTTAGTCGATTACCGGGTTCCCAACTTTCGTGACCTACCGGATGAATTCATCTCCACACTCGTAGAAAACGAAAACGGACCGGGGCCGTTCGGTTCGAAGGGAATGGGCGAGGGCGGCCTTTTGCCCGTTGCTTCCGCCATCGCGAACGCCATATCGAAAGCCGTGGGAATCCGCTTCTACGACCTTCCGATCACGCCAGAAAAAGTCTGGCGCGCCCTGCAAGCAAAAGAGAAATAGGCGCGACCCTAAGCCTTCTTCGTCTCATTCTCTCGGAAGCTAGGTCTATCTCTTGGGCGGGCGCCGGATGGGCCGATGTTTGAAGCCGTTTTTTCGACCGGACTCTGGCGGCTCCTATGAGCCTGCTTAGAGGCTGAGCGCTCTTGGCGATCTTCTTTGCGCGGGGATCCTTTCTCTAGCCCGAACAAGTGTTCCGAAAACGAAATCCGCCAGAGGAAGGACTACATTGAGATTGCTGAAGTGTCGCTTGTGATGCATGTGGTGATGGGCGTCCAGCCACGAAAACCAAGCCGTCTTCTCAAACCAACGTGAGTTGGGCACATGCATGCAGAAATGAAGATACTCATAGAGGAAGTAATAGAAAACGAGAGCCGCCATCCCGCCAAAGAAAATATTCATCTGGAGAAGATGTTGCATCCAAAGCACTACAGGCGCATGCAGGCCGATAATCAAAGGGGCATTCCACCAGGCGAATCGGATCTTCTTGCGGTTCTCTGCCTCAGACAGAAAATAGGTCGGGCCCGAACGGAAGATCCCGTGGTGGATCAAGGCGTGGGATCGAAACGGATAGGACCATAGGGGTTGGTGCATTAAAAAGCGATGCAGCAGCCATTCGAAAAAACTGGCATAGAGAAAAAGCGAGATAAAAGCTGCGGCCTCTGCCAAGTGGAAATTCATCTTTCCCTAAACATCCTCGCCCGAAAGGTTGTGGAGCCCAAGATCCCTCCGGGACTCGCATCCTAAAAAAAAGGGGCAAACCGACCTGTTGCCCCTTTTTTTCGTTACTGAACGATGAGAAAACTACCAGCGGTTACGACCGCCGCTCCTGTTTCCTCGTCCTCCATTTCCATTTTCACTTCCACCATCGCGCCTCGCCATAGGCTTGGCCTCGTTTACGACCAAGGTGCGCCCGTCGAATTGGCTGCCATTTAAAGCCTCGATCGCCTTTTGGGCCTCTCCTCCGGAACTCATCTCCACGAAGCCGAAGCCGCGTGATTGTCCGGTAAATTTATCCGCGATCACCTTGGCCGATTCTACGGTTCCGTGCGGCGCGAATATTTCCTGCAGTTTCCCTTCCGTTACGGAATAGGGCAAACCGCCAACATACAATTTATTATTCATGTTCTCCTCCTATAAGAGAATGTTTAATGTCTTTGACCCTGAGATCCAGATCACTAATCGGAGCAGAACATGGAGAACTTAATGGCTTGAAACCACGCTCTGGTCGGTTTTCCTTTAGGTATCGTTTCGCAAGGATAGACTGACTAGGGCCTTCAACTTTTGCTTCTTCCTATCTCAGGAGGCCCTATACTGAAGTAGAAATAGTAATCTACCTCTTTCCCTCCACTCTTTCAACCAGCAGTGGCCTTTTTCTTTGGGGCGAGTTTTGTGGTGTAAGCTAATCCATTAGGTGGAAGGAGTCGTGGCCCAGCAAGTTAACGAAGAGCGAAGATCGAACGGCTGGGAGTTTTGGAGCGAAGGTCGTGAAAGGAGATTAGATAACAAGCACTTGGCGACAATTCATACATGTGCGGAGCTTCTCGTTGGCTCTGATTTGGTCGGAGGCCCTTTTAACAGCGTCCGACGGATCATCGAAGCGCACGGCCGTTTCGTAGAGCTGAGTATTGCAGTTTTCGCAGAACCAGACGAAACGGTCCACTTCGTCGGGCCGGCGTTTCCTTTCGACCACCAGAGTCCATGATCCTTCCCCTCTTCTGGGTGAGTGGGGCACATTGGCAGGGAGCAAGAACAGCTCTCCTGCCTTGATGTGCGATATCTCATGCTTCCCCTGAGAGGTCATGAAGTGTAGGTTGAGATCTCCTTCGAGCTGGTAAAAAATCTCGTCGCCGGGGTCGATGTGGAAATCCTTTCGAGAATTGGGCCCGCGCGTGACGAAGGTGATGAAGTCCGAGTCCTCCCAGATGACTCTCCGCTGGCCCCAGTTCTGCCGGTTCTGTTCAATCCACTGCTTCAGATCGAGATTCTTTAGATGGGGAAACATGGGCGTCTCCTTCGAGGGTGCCCCGAGTATAAGACCTCCTGCGAAGGAAAATCAAGGAAAACAAATCTCTTGTCAAACTAAAGGTGGGTCGCATAGAATGTGTCCCATCCGGAGCGCGAAAGGATTCGTCAGTGACAGGGGATCGACCGTTAAGGGCGGACGATATCATTAAGGAGATTAAGCGGGCCGGCATCCGCTTCGTCGTTGCTCTGCCGGACCGGACCACCAGTGAGCGGCTGCTCAAACCCATTCTCCGTGATCCCGATTTCACAGTAGTCCAGGTGTGCAAGGAAGATGAGGGGATCTCCATCTGCAGCGCGCTCTACTGCACAGGGCATCGCGCTCTTCTCCTCATCCAGTACACGGGCCTTTTGGATTCGATCAATTCCCTGCGGGGGATAGCCGTGGAGGGGCGGAATCCGGTCTGCATGATGGTGGGCTTATTGGGAAAGGAGCCGGGAGTGCCGCCGACCCAATCGAAGCGCTACGGCTTAAGGATCGTGGAGCCGGTGCTCGACGCTATGGAGATCGAACATCACTTGGTGGAAACGACTGAAAATGTAGCCAAGATCGTTCCGGCAGTGGAGCAAGCTTATGACCGACTGGCGCCAGTCGCTTTGCTCATCGGAAGGGAGCCACAATAACGATGATGAAGCGCGACGAGTGTCTCAAGGTCCTAAGCCGCCATCGCACGAATGAAATCTTCGTGGCGGTTTACAAAGCGGCTCAGGAATGGATTCATATCTCCCCGAATGATCTTAACTACACCTTCACCGGGGCGATGGGTCAAGGCTCTTCTCATGCGCTGGGTTTGGCGCTGGGGCGACCAGACAAGCGCGTTGTTGTGTTGGATGGCGATGGGAGCTTGTTGATGAATATGGGATCTCTGGTCACGATTGCAAATGCGGCGCCGAAAAACCTGGTCCATTGTCTCTGTGCGAATGGCACCTATGAGACCAACGGAGCAGTATCTATTCCCGGTAGGGATCTTGTGAATTTCAAAGGTTTGGCGCGAGAGGCCGGCTATCCGAGAGTCTACGAATTCAGTGATCTGACGAGCTGGGACTTAGCACTCAATCACATCCTGAAGGAGGATGGCCCCATTTTTGTGGATCTCAAGGTTGAACCCGGAAAAGATTACCCGGAAGACTTTCGCCGCCTCTACAGCGTCCAATCGAGGGAAGCCTTCCGTCGCGCCCTTCAGAACTCCTAAAATATAGGCTGTAGCCTAGAAATCGAGCCAGAAGCGAGCTTCTCACCCTCTCGAACACTGCCGAATCTCTTTCTTCTCACTCTCAACCATGCCGCCACAGCTGATAGCTCTTTCGACCGCTTTTTTCTATGCTTCGGCTCTTCTCTCGGCTCGCCGGGGGTTGCAATACTCCACGCCTGCGACTGTGACATGCGTATCAGTGATCGTGCAGGGAGTCACCCTATGGTCTGCTGTCTTGCTGACTGGGGGTATTCCTCGAGTTTCATCTCTAGCCGCTATTCTCTTTCTTCTAGTAGGAGTCACGCAGTTGGGAGTTCGCCTCTTCGCCTACACGGGGGTGGCGAAAATCGGCGCCTCACGCAGCAGCGCGTTGCAGGCTATCAGTCCGCTCATTAGCGCTATAATCGCTATTGCAGTGCTCGACGAGAAAGCCAATGCCGCGGTTATAGGCGGCACGTTATTGGTTGTCCTTGGGATCATTCTGGTTTCTTGGAAATCGGAGGAGCAGATTCCGACTTTTCGCTGGTGGCACATGCTGCTGCCGGTGGCCGCTGCCTTTCTTACCGGAATCAATCACCCGATCAGGCGATATGCGCTGTCGCTCTCCAATGAGCCGCTTTTCTTTTCAGCGTTGATGGGCACCGCCTCATTGGTCTCCTTTATGGCATACCGTCTGTTTTCTAGTGGAGTTGATCGCCTTATCTGGCACCGAAAGTCGTTTTGGCCTTTCATCGTCACTGGCCTGTGCGAGACCCTGTCGATCCTGGGTATTATAACTGCCTTGAGCGTGGGGTCTGTTGTCGTTGTCGCGCCTATCGCTGGGACCTACCCGGTGTGGGCGCTGCTTGGAACGGTTATCTTCCTGCGGGAGCATGAGCGGGTCAAGGTAAAAACCATCTTCGGCAGCTTGAGCGTCGTGGCTGGAACAGTTGCCATCCATTCAGGGAGTTGATGGAGATACGTTTGCAACAAGTGGTTCGAGTAGCCGTCGTGTCAGATACTCATGGTTTTCTGGATCCTCGTATTGCCGAGGTCGTTGCCTCCTGCGATTTCGCCGTGCATGCCGGGGATATCGGCGGCTCGGTCGTATTGGAAAAATTACGTCCGCGAAAGGCACTGGTTCTGGCCGTGCGCGGTAACAACGATACCATTGAAAAATGGCCGCCGAGCGAGAGGAAAATAGTAGAGCGATTGCCGGTCGAGACTGTTATGGATCTTCCCGGCGGGCAGTTAGTCGTGGTGCATGGTGACCGGGCAGGTCCGGCGAGCAGACGCCATGCCCGCTTGCGCAAAATTTATCCCCATGTCCGTGCCATCGTCTATGGGCATAGTCATCACCGGGTTTGCGACCGTCGCCAAATCCCATGGGTTCTTAACCCTGGAGCAGCGGGCCGCTCCAGAACCTTTGGCGGGCCTTCATGTCTGGTTCTTGTGGCAAATCAAAAGAGATGGGAGGTCAAGCAGGTAAGATTTGATCCTCGCCCGGGGAAGATCAGCTCGCCGTAGAAATTTCGCCTGGGCCGGTGATGACGCAGATGGGCATGTAGGGTGTATTGCGCGCGTGGCCGATCCTTCCTTGATGATCGACAATGATGAGGCCGGCCCTGCCGCCGGTTTTTTCTTCGAGACCCGCCAAGGCCTTGCCGGCAGCCTCCATTGGATGAAGACCGGAACGCACGAATTCCAGAGCTGTCTTGGCCATCACTACTCGAATGATCGCTTCTCCAAGACCCGTGCAGGATACGCCTCCTAAGCCGTCGGCATAGGTGCCGCAACCTATGAGAGGTGAGTCGCCGATGCGTCCGGGAAGTTTATCGAAGATACCGCCGGTGGAGGTTCCTGCCGCTATCCTCCCGGTTTGATCTAATGCCACGCAGCCGACTGTTCCATGTTTCTTTTTCCATCGCATCCGCTCTTCGTCCATTACGAGAAGCTCGGGCGGATATTCTTGAACACCTAGTTGGCGCGCGAAGCGCAAGGCTCCCTCGCCGACCAGGAGTACGTGTCGCCCGTCGTCCAGAACTTTGCGGGCCAGTCGGATAGGATTTTTAACTCCGCTCACTGCGGCCACGGCCCCTGCGGAGAGGGCGCTGCCATCCATAATGGCGGCGTCCATCTCGACCTGTCCGAGGACGTTCAGAGTGGAGCCTGTGCCCGCGTTGAAAAGGGGATTGTCCTCGAGGGAAGTGACAGCGGTCTCGACCGCGTCCAATGCCGAGCCGCCGCTCTGGAGGATCTTCCATCCCGCCAAGGCACCCTGCTTGCAAGCTTCAAGACGGTTGGGAAGACTTTCTTGAGGAACTTGTCCGGCCCCACCGTGAACGATGATGGTGGCCTGGGCAGTCTTCATAAAAAATGAGGGATAACAACAAAGCGTACTCTTAGTGAAGCGTATCGTTATCACCAAAGAAGGAGCCACTCAAGTAGAGCATCCCTGCGTGAAAAACTACTTGTCATGAAAGTCCATGTCGCATAGAATCGCGGACCATCGGTGGGAACTTCTCAACCGCTCACTATGGCTGAAAAGAAGCGAAAGAAGTCGGGCACTGCAAGCAAGGGCAAGAGGCGAAGAAAGCCGGCTGGTTTATCAATCGGGTTGGCTGCGACTGAATTGGGCGCAGGAGACCCCCCCGAAGAAGTGGCGGAGCTGCGCCGCTCTGTAGAGCGGGATGGGGGAAAGGTCCTCAGCGCGTACAGAGAGCCGTACGCGGGCCGATGGGTGCTTGTCGCTGCTTTGCCTATCGATCAGGTGGAACCTACGCCTTATCAGCGAAATCTCTCGGACACACACGTTCGCAAACTTGAAACTGTGATCGGCAAGATCGGCCGCTTCTTAGATCCGATCATCGCGGTGCGGGCGAAGAGACCCAGTGAAGAGAGCGTAAGGTATTGGACTCCCAACGGCCATCATCGACTCTCGGCCATGAGGACGCTCGGCGCGAAAAGCATCACGGCAATCCTGGTGCCGGAAGAGGCCGTGGCCTACCAGATCCTGGCGCTGAACACGGAAAAGGCTCACAACCTGCGCGAAAGGGCTCTGGAGGTGATTCGAATGTACAAGGAACTTTCCACGATGGACGATGCGGTGGAAGATAGCTACGCCTTGGAGTTTGAGGAGCCCGCGCTGGTTACGCTTGGTCTATGCTATGAAGAGCGGCCGCGCTTTAGCGGCGGGGCCTACCACTCTATATTGAAGCGGGTGGATCAGTTTCTCAAAAAACCGCTGACTGAGGCACTGAAGATTCGCCTGGCAAGAGCAAAGGAGCTTTTAGCCCTGGATGATTTGGTGATCGAGAAGGTCGAGGCTTTAAAGGCTAAGGGTCTCACGAGTCCTTACCTGAAAAGTTTTGTGGTGGCGCGAATCAATCCGATCCGATTTAGACCTAAAGAGGCGGCGCCGCTGAGCTTTGATGAGGTGGTGGATCGGATGGCCCAGGCTGCCGCCAAGTTCAACACAGAAAAAATAAAGGTCGAGGATCTCGCTAGGTCTGGTGGAGTCTTCGAGGAAGGCAGCTAAACCGAGAACGACGATCAGTATTCTAAGGGGATGCTGTTTAAACGCCGCTCAAGCTCTTTGATTCTGCTTTTGCTCAGGGGAAAGGCGAATTGTTCGTTACGCATGCGGAGCCGCTGCTCTGAAACTCTGCGGATAATCTGAGCAGCCCGTCGGTAGTTCTTTCTCGATCGCACCAATCGCGCGAGCTCATGGGCGCCCGCGTTCTTGTGTCTCATCTCATCTGAGTGAATCTCAGCGAAAACGGAGGCGATCTTTTCCTCAAGTCTATTCCCGTTCAAATTCCTGCACACTGCGTAGAGTGCTCCGCCGCCTCCCTCGGTCAGTGTGATGGCTGCACGTTCCAGTTCCTCGTCTTTTCGCATAACCTCTTTTTTTCTGATGGCCTCCGAGCCGTGTAGAAATCCAGCGTAGGTTTTAGAATAATGGGCTCTGATTTTGGCCAGTCTCCTGTCCTCTGGCAGCCAGAGGAGGTCATGCGGTGTCAGCTTTTGGCCGGAGATTGTCTCGATCAAGTCCATGATGAGCGTCGCGTGCCTCGTCTCATCCGAGAGTTTTTCACCTAATTCTTCGTAGTGATGTCGATCGATACCCTTGTCCACGTGGGGGTAGAGCTTCTCCAGGCCTGCCAACAAGGGTTTGATTGCGGAATACTCTTTGAACGCTTGTGCTTTGAGCCAGCGTAGGTGATCTCTGGGTCTCCTCTTCTCTCGAAAATAGGCCCGGACGATTTGGGCTTCCGCGACTCGATAGCGTTGAGCTAATCTGACGAGTGAGTAAGCATAGAGTTTTATCTTGTCCGGGCGGTTCATGCGTCGTGGCATTATGGGGTCGGTGCAGGTACAAGAGCGCCGCACCGTTTGCAGGTGCGGAGCGACTCGTCGCTGTAAAATATCTTGTGTACCTGTGAAACGGGGTCGGCGCGGTAATCGCCTACGGCGACCTCGACTTCGTAGACCTTTTCCCCGCACGACTGGCAAAACCACATAAAGCTGTCCTTCTCGGCGGGTCGCCGTTTCCGTTCGAAGACGATGAACCAGGAATCCTCGGAAACCCGGGGAGAGTGGGGGACTCCGCCCGGACATAGGAGCATCTGTCCCGGCCGGATAACGGCGACTCTGCGCTCGCCTTCAGGCGTGATGTAGTGGAGGTGCTGCTCGCCGGCAAGCTGCAGCGTCACCTCGTCGCTGGGATCGACATGGAAGTCGAGTCGCCCCTTACGCCCGCGGCTCAGAAAGGCGAGGGATTCCGAGTCCTGCCACAAGACTTGCCGTCCTTGCCCTTGGGCTTTCGTCGCTTCGATGATCGTACTGAGATCGATGGTGGTTAATTCTTTCATAGGTTTTTCCTCTGTGCGACGTATATCTCCCGGCAGAGGGAAGAGTCAAGAATCATTCGAACGGCAGTGCCGCATCCGTTTTCGGGGTTTCCTTGACACGAAACCAGGCAAGACGTAAGTTGGGTTGTCTCGCCGGAATCAGATGAGTCAATTTTAGGAGGCTGCATGGCGCGCGCCGAAAGAGCCGGAGTTTCCGAGAACGTCGTAGCTTACCGAGGTCTCCGAGACTGGATTGAGCGGGTCGATAAGCTGGGCGAGTTGCTGAAAATAAACGGAGTCCATTGGGACAGAGAAATGGGCGCGACCACCCAACTGCTTACACAGGGCAGTAAAGGAAAAGCGCCGGCCGTTCTTTTCGATGAGGTCCCGGGATACCCCAAAGGCTTCAGAACTCTCTACGGCCAGTTCTCCTCCATCAAGAGAGCGGCCCTGACTCTGGGGCTGCCGATGGAATACGAACGAAAGGTGGAGATCGTCAAGGCTTATCACGAGCGCATGGAAAACATGAAGTTCATCAAGCCGAAGTTCGTGAAGCGGGGACCCATTCTCGATCACGTTCTCGAAGGCGATGATGTGGATGTGCTCAAGTTCCCTGTGCCGATTCACCACGAGGAGGATAAAGCCCGATACATCGGAACCGCGGACTTGGTTATCACCAAAGATCCCGACAGCGATTGGTACAATCTGGGAGCCTATCGCTGCCAGGTCTATGACGGCAAGACCATCGGCTGTCAGATCACTGAGGGTAAACACGGGAGGATCCACCGCGACAAATACTTTGAGCGGGGTCAGAAGGTAAAAGTTGCCGTCGTGTGCGGGCAGGACCCGCTTCTCTACATGCTCTCGGCCAGCCCTCTCCCGAGCGGGGTCTCCGAGTACGATTTCGCGGGCGGTCTAAGAGGAGAACCCGTAGAAGTTGTTAAGGGTCCCTACACAGGCTTTCCCATCCCCGCGGATGCAGAGATCGTTGTCGAAGGGGAAATGGTTCCGGGTCAGGCGAAGCCGGAAGGGCCGTTCGGGGAATGGATGGGCTATTACTCCGATGACGTTGTGCCGCGTCCCTACATCGACGTGAAGACGATTCTTTACCGCGACAACCCGATTCTCACATGCGCGCCGCAGCACAAGCCTGTGGACGAGACCGGCTTGCTGAAAGGCATTGCAGGTGCGGCGGAGATCTGGAAAGCATTGGAGGCCTGCGGCCTGCCGGATATCCTCGGAGTGTGGAACCACGAGGGCGGGCCGGCGACGCGCTTCACGGCGATTCAAATCCGCCAGCGCTATCCCGGCCATTCGCGCAACGTCTTGCACGTGGCTTCTTCTTGCGCCGCAGGGGCCTATAACGGCAAATGGACGGTCGTGGTGGACGAGGATATCGATTGCTCCGACCTGGATCAGGTCCTCTGGGCGATGTGCACGCGTTTCGATCCGGTCACTGACATCGACATCATTCAAAAGGCCTGGTCATCCGGGAGAGACCCGATGTTTCTGCCGGGAAACTTCAACAACCGCATTCTCATCGACGCCTGCATTCCCTACGACCGGAAGCTCAAGGGAAAGTTTCCCACCGTGGTGGACGTGAGCCCGGAGCTTCGGGCAAAGCTCAAGGCGAAATTGGGCAAGATCCTCGGCTCGGTTTAGTTTCAGAGAACGAAAAGAAAGAAGAGGCTAGAGCGTGAGAGACAATCGCTTTCAGGGACTTTTCATTCCTCACATCACCCCGTTTACAGAATCGGGTTCTCTCGATCTTGAGAGCCTGGAGCGGCTCGCGCACCATTTCGCGAAGATCCCAGGGGTAGCTGGTCTCGTTTCGTGCGCGCGAATCGGCGAAGGGCCGGTCTTGACCCCCAAGGAAAAGGTCGATGTTTTTAAAGTCGCGGGAAATGTTTGCCGGAGAGAAAAATTGCTTCACATTGCTGCGATCACGCCGCAATCTACGGACGAAGCCATTGATCTCGTGAGGCAAGTCGAATCTCTCCCGGTGGACGGGGTGATGATTTTTCCTCCTCTGCTGCTGGCCTGGGGCAAGGTGGGTGGCGATCTCAAGGTTCGCTTCTTCGAGGACGTGGCGCGCACTACCAACCTGCCGATCGTTCTTTTCCAGGTGCCGGTGGCGAGCTATTGGTATGACCCGGAGACGGTTTGCCGGATTGCCGAGATCGAGAAAGTTGTCGCCTACAAGGAGGCGTCGTTCAACATCACGCTCTTTTCCGAGACGATGCGGCAGTTGGAGCTGCGGAGAAGTCCGATGTCGGTTCTGACCGGCAATGACCGGTTTGTGGCCGAAAGCTACATGTTGGGTGCGAAGGGGGCCTTGATCGGCGTCGCCAACCTCGCCACGGATCGCTGGGGCGCCATGGATCGCGTGGGCCGGATGGGGGATTACCAAAGAGCGATGGCGATACAGGAGGAGCTTCGTGAGCTTAAGGAGCTCGTCTTCGGCGAGCCGATTGTCGAGGCGGTCTCCCGCATCAAGCTCCTCCTGCGCCATGAGGGACTGATAAAGACGGCCCATGTCCGGCGCCCGCAACTGGGAGTGACGGCGGAGGAGGAGGGGCGGCTGATTTCGGCCTACGGAAAGATCATCGAGAAGGCGTCTATTTCTCCTCGAGCCGTCTCCCTTTGATGCCGGCGAAACGAAAACTGTTAGCTCTTTTCATATTTCTTGCCCAGAGCGATTTCCCATTCGAGATAGCGTCGCATCGCTTCCTTGTCTCCTGTCACCGAGGCCGAGAGCACCACGTCCTGTGGCTCGACGAGCATTCTCGTTAGCCCGCTCTCTAACGGCTTTCGCTCCCGCTTCCAATTCTCCACCCCGCCTTTTAGAACCGAGACCCGCCGGTAACCAAGCTCGCGTAACGCAGCCGCTACGAAAACAGATTGCTCCTCGTTGGGGCAAGTGACAATGAGGGGCGATTCTCGATTGGGAAAAATCTGGGAGATCTTTAGCTCCAGCCAACCGCGCGAGATCCAGCAGGCGCCGGGGAGATGGCCAGACTTATACTCGGGGCTCAAGCCCACGTCGAGGATCGTCAGATTCTTGTCCTGAGCTATGCCGGCTGAAAGCTCATCGGATTGGATTAGCTGGACCGAGTCTCTCGCTCGTTCCAAAGCTAAGACTTGTCTCGGTGGCTCTCCTTTCTCCAGTCGCAGCCCACTTGCTATCCATTCTCGTGTTCCACCTGCGAGGGCGCAGACGTTTTTGAATCCCATTCTGCGGTACCAATAGGCGGCCATGACCGACCTTGCCATACTATCGCACGCGAATACGATCGTTCCGGAGCGAAGCGGGACGAAATCGTCTGCCCGCTGGATTGCTTGGCCGCCGGGGAGCCAGAGAAAACCCAGGATGTGCCCATCCCTATATTCCTCAGCCGAGCGCACATCGATGGGGTAGAGCGTCAAATGCTCTCGATGGGCGAGGAGATCCTGAAGCTCGGAAACTGAAATCAAAGGAATGCCTTCCTCCGCTGCGATGCGGGCCGCCTGATTTCCTGCTGCCGCGCAACTCACCGCCGAAGGACCGGGACCGCTGCGGGACGGATTTTGTTCCAGCTCAAGCCCGGCGAGGAGCCATCCCATCGTGCCGTTTTTGAGCGCGCATACGTTCTTGAGTCCCATGCGTCGAAGCGTCTGGGCGCCGATGATGCTCCGCGTCCGGCCGGCGCAGTTGATCACGACCTTGGTCTCGGGATCTTTCGTGAGATCGGCGGTCCAAAGGACAAGATCGCCGCCGGGGACGTTCAGCCCTCCGGGAATGCAGAATCGGCCATACTCCTCCGGCGTGCGCACGTCGAGAACGAGGACGCGCCCTCCCGCATCCAGGAGTCTGTGAAGCTGCTCGGGTTCGATCTCCGGGACTTTCTCTTCGGCGTGGATCCGTTCGCCGAAATCCTTACTAGGGACATTGACTCCAGTTGCCTTCGACTTTCCAGAGTCAACCCAGGAAGTAAATCCTCCTTCAAGGTCGACGACGTTTTCATAGCCGAGGAGGCGGAGAGTTTTGGAGGCGAGGCTCGCGCGGTTGTCAGAATCGCCGACAACGACGATACGTGTCGAGCGGACGGGGACTAGCTGCGCGAGGCGAAATTCGATATCACGCCGCGGCAGCGATGTCGCGCCGGGAATGTGGCCGGAGTTGAATTCGCCTGGCTCGCGGATATCGAAGAGAACGAAGCTCTCATCGTTGTCCGTAAGCTGCTTCAACCTCTCACAGGAGATGGGTTCGATAGCCATCGGCACCTCAATATAGGATCTTTGCCATTGATTTTAAACTGGATTGACTTTGCCCTTGCTTTGGATAATATCCGCATCGATGCATCCGTCAGAAAGGAGAAATCATGTCCTACACTAGCTGGCGCGGCGTAGTCGGTTTGATCAAGCCCACGATGAGACCGGGCTCTCTCGAGGAATTCATTCGCCTGCTTCCTGATGGGATCGGAGTCATTCCGCTATTTGTAGGGATTCGCAAGGGGACGGAAGATGAGTTCCGCGAGGTGATCGATGCCTATGAATCCAAGGTAGCCGAATTGGCTGAGTACAAGGTCGATCTTATCCATCCTGAAGGGGCGCCGCCCTTTATGGTTCACGGCTACAGAGGAGAAGCGGAGATCATCGAAAAGTGGGAAAACAAGTATAAGGTTCCCCTCGTGACCGCTAGCATGACTCAAGTCGAAGCGTTGAGGGCACTGAAGTCGAAGAAGTTTGTGGGCGTGACCTATTTCAGCGGGAAGATCAACGAGATGTTTTCCCGTTACTTCCAGGAGGCCGGATTTGACGTCATGGCGATGGAAGGCATCCCCGTAGCCTTTGAAGATGTAGGGAGGCTTTCTTCCCAGGAGGTTTATGCTCACACGCGCAAGGCCTTTTTACAGCATCCAGGAGCTGACGCCATCTATATGCTGGGTTCCGGCTGGCGGACTCTGGATATTATTCATCTGCTCGAGGAGGACCTTCAGGTTCCTGTGGTCCATCCGGTTCCGGCTCGCGTCTGGTCGGTTCAAAAGAGGCTCCACGTGAGGCAGCCGGTCAAGGGTTACGGCAGACTGTTGGAAGAGATGCCGTAGTTCCAGGAGGTTTCCGCTTATAGCTGTGTCAGAAGAAAAGCCCGGCATAATCACATGGCAGGTTACGCGTGACAAAATTACTTGGCTATGACAAATCTAGCAATTAATCATGTTGACAGAACTAAAGTTCTTATGTAAGTGTTACGCATCCAAAAAAGGTTTTCGAGCATTTCGGACTCGGCCAACAGAGGAGGCAGACGAATATGGCTTACGATGTGCCGCAACTGTTAACTATGTCCCAGGCTCAACTCGACGAACTTTTCACCAAAAGCACGCCCGGGGAGATTCCCGACGGTGAAGCGGATGGCACCGCGATCGTCGCCCCCGGCACGAAATATAGCCCTGAGATCGCCAAATTCATCAACCACTTCGCGTGGCAGGGCAAAGTATTCGATGCGAAAAAAGGCGTGTTGAAAAACCGGATTCTACCGTTTGGACTCAACGCCATCATCGCCAAGGTCTACAAGGGGCAAAGCTGGCTCGACAACAAGGAATGCATCGTCCTCGACTACTCCGAGACTTCGCTGGTCGCGCACTGGATTCGCGATGAAATCCGCCAGATCGCGCCGCGTTTGTATCTGGGAAAGGTTTACTGGGACAAAAAGCGGCTGATCGATTTTGCCCTAAAGTTTTAACGATCGTCGTGACGAAGCAGAAAACGACATCGTCAGGGACAGTCTTCAAGTTCTTCAATAGGCAGCAACGCAAGGCGCGCTGTTGCTCGGCATGGATTCGCGGTGCTCGCCTTTAGGAGAACGCTGGACTTTCGCAACTGGCTCGCCAACATTGCTTGTCCACCCGTCCGTAAGATGGACGGAGGCAATACCTTCGAAGACGTGCGATTATTATGGCAAAATCCGAACCCTCGGCTGATGCGGCGGCAAAGAGCTTTCTCAAACCTGAATTTTCCCGGACCAGAGTGATCTGCGCAGCCGTTTACTCGGAGCTAGAGGGTGGAGGCTGAATCCGTATGACCGACACGAACGCAGCATCGCCGATCAAAAATGCCTTAAGCCGAATAGGTTTGCTAGCTGTCGTCGTATTCGTTGTCGTTCTGGCGGCTGGCGGTTATCTTCTCTACCATTTTTGCGTGGACCAGCCTGTCGATTACCAAGATAATGTTGAGCACTTTAAATACGGCTCTGTCGGCAGTGAACACGAGTTCGGAGTGCCGTATTGGATCTGGAGAGCCCTCCCTGAGCTTTTTGCCGACAAGCTTCCGGGCAAAGGTTGGGAATCCCTGGGCTTTGTCTTTGAGAAAGGAAAAGATCTGCCGGTCGGCATGTCGAAGCGCCGGTATCTCGGTTTCGATTTGGTTTGGCTGAACTGTGCCTTTTGTCACGCCGGGACGGTGCGCGAAACGCCGGAGAGCGAACGGCAAGTTTATGCAGCCATGCCGGCCAACACTTTTGATTTTCGCGCCTTCATGCGGTTTCTTTTCGCCACCGGAGAGGATCGGAGATTTACGCCGCAGGAAATTCTACTTCAGATCAAAACAATTCGCGCTAGAGAAAAGTTGGGCGATCTGCCTCTTCTCGACCGCCTGGTGCTGCGCTTCTACGGAATCTACTACATGCGCGAGCGGATTCTGACACTGCGTGGCAGGCTCAACTTTATTAAAGAGGAGCCGGAGTGGGGACCGGGACGTGTCGATACTTTCAATCCGTTAAAAGCCTATTTCAACTTTCCGATCGAGCAGCTTCCTAAAGAGGAACGGATCGGGACGACGGATTTCCCCTCTATTTGGTATCAGGGACAACGCGAGAAGCTTAACATGCATCTGCACTGGGACGGGAACAATGTTTCCTTGGAAGAAAGAAATCGCAGCGCGGCCATGGGCGCCGGAGTGACCCCGCCGACTTTGGACCGCGATAATATTAAACGCGTAGCCAATTGGCTACGCAAATTGCCGTCTCCTCCCTATCCCTTCAAGATCGATAAGGAACTGGCTGCGCGGGGCGCGCCGGTTTACAAGAAATATTGCGCGGACTGCCATGGCGCCGACGGAAAGAATTTTAGCGGCAAGTATGTCGGCAAGGTGACGCCGATCGACGAGATCGGCACTGACAGGCACCGGCTGGATTCCTATACTTACATTCTGGCGGTTAATCAGAATATGATTTTCGCCGGCTATGACAATGAGCGTTTTCGGAACTTCCGTAAGACTTATGGCTACGCCAACAGTCCGCTCGATGGCGTCTGGTTGCGCGCGCCGTATCTGCATAACGGGTCGGTGCCCACTCTGCGGGACTTACTGGAGCCTGGCGACAAGCGGGCAAAAACTTTCTATCGCGGCTACGACGTCTACGACCAGAAAAAGGTCGGGTTCGTTTCCGATGTTAAGGAGGAGAAAAGCCGCAAATATTTTCTCTACGATACAAAGGAGCCGGGTAATTCGAATAAAGGACATGAGGGATACCGGTACGGGACGCAACTTTCTTCGGCGGAGAAAGATGCTTTAGTCGAGTATTTCAAGAACTTTTGAATGGTCGGTCGACGGGATCCGGCAGGGAGGTCAAATGGCTGAAGGAGAGAAAAAACGAAGCAGGTGGAAAATTTGCCTCGCAGTTGTCGTGTTGCTAGTCATTGCGGGCGGCATTCTCGCCTGGCAGAAATTCTTCCGCGAGGAGCCGCAGCCGGAATGGGTCAGGTCCACGCCCGATATGCGTTTCAAGTACGGTTCCATCGGCGCGGAATACGATGCCGGCATCCCGTACTGGATCTTCTACGTGCTGCCGCGCATGTTTCCGGAGAAACTGCCCGGACCGGGCGGTTATGCATCACTAGGAGTTGCGTGGGAACAGGGACAGGAGCTGCCGATCGGTTTCACAAAAAAAGTGATCGGCTTCCCGCGCGTGGCCAACAACTGCGCCTCTTGCCATACCGCAAGCTATCGCAAGAGCCCTAATGAAAACCCGACGTTTGTGCCGGCAGGCCCTAACCACACGCTTAACCTCGAGGCGTTTTTTCGTTTCGTAGTCGATTGCGCCAAGGATCCGCGGTTCAACGCGGATGAAATCCTAGGTGAAGTCAGGCTGGTGTACAAACTGTCATGGCTCGATCGGGCCATCTACCGTTACATCCTGATCCCGATCACCAAGAAGCGCCTGCTGGAACGCGAGAAGCAGTTCGCGTGGGTCTATCGCAAAGACTTCCCCGAATGGGGCCGCGGACGCGATGACGCCATGAATCTCACCAAGTACTTCTTGATCCGCGCGCCCATGGATAACAGCATCGGCCCGACCGACATGCCGTCCATCTGGAACCTGAAAAAATACCAACCCGAGAAAGGCATGCTCATGAACCTCGCCGGCGACAGCCACGACGCGCACTCGGTGATCATCGACTCCGCGCTCGGACTACTCGGCGCCGCGCCGCATAACAAGGAGGACTTCCTGGAACAGGTGGCGTGGCTTGAAAAATATCTGAGCGAGCTGCCGGCGCCCAAATACCCGTTCCCGATCGATCAGGCACGAGCCGGAGCCGGCAAGGCTGTATTCGATCGGAACTGCGCAAGTTGCCACGCGAGCGAACGCACCGGTACGCGCGTGCCGGTGAACGAGGTCGGCACCGATCGCGAGCGCCTTGCCACTTGGAGCAAGCAGGCGGCGATCGAGTCGAACAAGATCGTACGCGGCTTTGGCATCGAACGCCGCGGGCTCGTCGAGAACGAACCGAGCGGTTATATCGCGTCCTTCCTCGACGGCATCTGGCTGCGCGCACCCTATCTGCATAACGGCTCGGTGCCGACGCTGCGCGATCTGCTCAAGCCCGTCGCTGAGCGTCCGAAAGTGTTCTATCGCGGCTACAATGTTTTCGATCCGGTCGACGTCGGCTTTGTAACACAAGGCGCGGAGGCCGAGCGCGTAGGCACGAAGTACGACGTGCGCGAACGCGCCAGCGGTAACCAGGGGCACGAATACGGCACGCGACTGCCCCCCACCGAGAAGAATGCACTCATCGAGTATCTTAAGACTTTATAACGCATTTGATTCATTATTTTTTCTTCAGCCAGAGCAGATTGATTCACGTCTGACATGGTAACGAATGCTACATACCGGGATACGCCTTCCATTATCCATAATGAGATAACGACGGTCAGAGCGGGTCAGAGACTAAGATATTCAGATCTGACAGGCCGTGAAAAGCGCGATTACTTATTTGATCAAGGGATACGGCCGACGGCGTACGGGAATTACAAGGATGAGGCACGGCCCGAGGTCATAGGCGGGCTGGTCCAGTTCTCGAAGTCGGCGCTGGAATCAATCGCACATCATTTGCTGAGCCAGAGTCTCACGCGCGTTAGCGACGAATTGGAGGAGCCCAAGCCGAAGCTTTTCCACACTTACGGAACCACGGCCAAGATAGCGTTTACTCCTGAGCCGAACACGCCGTACACGGGAATCCTTTCTCAGAAGGCCCATGGTCTTGCACGATTCTCCTATGCGGGCTCCGTGATCGGCGTGGGCATTGTGCCGGGTTTGGGACTCAAGTTCCTGATCGACGGCGATCATCCGTCAGAAAATCTGGTCGTCATGAGGAAGCTGGACCGTCAGCAGCCTCTCTGGCGCTTCTTCAGCACGCATTCTCACAATTCCGTCTTTCAAAACCCGTTCACTAATATTCTTCCTTTCCCGAGCTTTACCAACGTGATCATGAGGGCGGTAAATAAGAGATTCGAGACGGTGGCGGAAAAGGGCAAGGGGCTCCATCAATCGCTGGAAAACTTCGCCAGTGTGCATGCGAACGGCAGTCCTGTTGCGCAAGACAGGATCGTTGCTCCCTACCGGGTCATCTTCCGCCCGACAGGACAGGCGACCGCGTCTTCCGATCCGACAATCGATTTTAGGGACGACCTTGCGCAAAACATAAAAATCGGAACTCCAATTTATGAAGTCTTCGCCCTGGGGGAACCCCAGGAAATGGAGTTAAACAGAAAGGGCGTGAGCAGAGTGGAGGACTTGCTCGCTCATGGAGAGAAGATTGGCACGATCAGGACAGAGTCGGAGTTCATCGCCTCCAAATACGGCGATTATCGATTGTTCTTTAAGCACAGCGATAGGTTTATCCAGGACGATTATAGGAAGTAGGCGGGGTTCTATGTTATGTAGTGTCACCGAAAATTCTGTAACACAGCCGCTAAGCCGTCCCTTTTGAGGGAGAGCCGCTTCAGTTAAGGATCTCGGTGGGCCAACCAACTTGAATCCGCCATCGTGGGTGGAAGAAGGGAGCTACAATGAAAAGCCAACAGTTGTTCAGCGTATTCGTCCTATTCATTATCGGAGTGGTCTTCACTGGCTGCGGGCAGAAGCCGGGCAAGGTCTTGGATGAGGCCATGAAGGCGGGCCGCAAAGCCGACAGCTTGCGCGCGGCCGACGAGGACTACTTCCACGACATGGATCGCGGTGTTCAACTCACCGCGAACGAGATCAAGGGTCGCAACACCTGGATCGTTTGGACCGGGGGCAACGACCGATTCTGGGATTACTTGGCCACCCACAGCCTGGGCTCGCTGGATTTTTTGAAAACGCTGTCTTCGCATCCGGATGGCAGTATGAAGCACTTCAGCCGCGATAACCGCTGGTACTATCTCGGCCTCGTCAACGAGCCGTGCTTCGAGAAGGCGACGGGACCGCGGGCGGACCGCTTCGGGCTATGGCTGGACACGCGCCGAAAGGACTGTCCGCCGGACCCGTTCGAAAACGAGCAGAAATATCCGGGAGTGAAAATCGGGGCGCGCGGCAAAAACATTCCCGTGGGGTCGTACTACGGCTACGCGACGGGAATCGTCGGTTTGCGTCTTTTTCCCAATCCGGATTTCGACGAGAAGGCGCAGAAAAACTGGAACGCCGAAGACTTCTATACCAAGCCGGAGTACTACGAGCGGAAAGACTTAGTGCGTCCCTACCGCGTGGGCATGTCTTGCGGTTTCTGTCACGTGGGCCCCAGTCCGGTCAAGCCGCCGGCCAATCCTGAAAATCCCAAGTGGGAAAACCTGAACTCCAACCCCGGCGCTCAATACTTTTGGGTCGATCGGATTTTCTTCTGGAAAAAGGACGGCGCGAACTTTATCTTTCAGTTGTTCCATACATCTCTCCCGGGAACAATGGACACATCGCTCATCTCGACCGACTACATCAACAATCCGCGCACGATGAACGCCGTTTACAGCATTGGGCCGCGCCTGGGTCCGGCGTTACGATGGGGCCAGGAAAAGCTGGCCGGCGGGGGCCTTAAGAACAAACAGTTCAACGACTACCCTCAAACCGCCAGTCTCTCCAAGTTTTTCAAGCCGTCGGATACGGTCTGGACGCCGCGCGTGCTCAAAGACGGCTCCGACTCGGTCGGAATCCTCGGCGCGCTGAATCGCGTCTATCTCAACATCGGGCTCTTCAGCGAGGAGTGGCTGCTGCATTTCCGCGCGCTGGTCGGCGGCAAGAAGATCTCGCCCATCAAGATCGAGGACGCCCAAAAGAACTCGAGCTATTGGAATGCAACGGAAGCCCAGACGCCGGATACCGCTCTGTTCTTCCTAAAGACGGCCAAGCCCGACCTGCTCAAGGATGCGCCGGGAGGAAGTCAGTACCTGACACAGGACAAGACAAAGTTGAGTCGAGGCAAAGTTGTTTTTGCCGAGCGTTGCGCGCGTTGTCATTCGAGCAAGGTCCCCGAGGCCCCGGCGAACGTGGACGAGTCCAAATGGGAGCAATACTGGGCCTGGACCAAGACCGATGACTTTAAAACCAAGATGAGAGCCATGGTCACGGCCGATGACTTTCTTGAAAACAATTATCTCTCGACCGAGCGCCGCGTGCCGGTCACTCTTCTCGAGACCAACGCGTGTAGCCCCTTAGCGACTAACGCGCTTGGCGACAATATCTGGGACAACTTCTCGTCGGAGACGTATAAAAAATTGCCGTCCGTCGGGAAGATCACGGTCCATAATCCGATCGACGGAAAGCCGTGGGAGTACGAAATGCCCGCCGGCGGCCGCGGTTACACGCGGCCGGCGTCGCTCATCAGCGTGTGGTCCACGGCACCGTTCCTGCTCAATAACTCAGTCGGAAAATTCCGCTGGGAGGCATCCGTGGAAGCGCGGCTGGACTCTTTTAATGACTCGATCCAGCAAATGCTCTGGCCTGAAAAGCGGAAGAAAGACCTTGACGTCATCAAGGAGCTCGGTCTGCCCGAGTCGAAAGCGCTCGACGTACCCGGCTTCATCTATCGCACGACGGCAACCACCTATATAAAGATTCCGGTTGGCTACGTGCCTCCGGAGTTCAGGGAGTTCCTTAACTGGGGCGACTGGCTCCATCAGTTCTTGCCCTGGCTTCCTTGGCCTTTCAGCGCGAGCGAAGGAATTGTGATCGGTCCGATTCCGAAGGGGACACCGATCAATTTGCTCACTAACCTCGATCTCGAATCGGACAAAACGAAGCTGCTCGCTCTCCTGCGCAAGATGCTCAAGGCTTTAAAGAAAGTCCAAGGAGCGGACGACGAGGAGGCAGTCAAGGTGTTCAAAGACCCGGAACTGAACCTCGTTGGGGACCTGCTCGCCCTGAGCAAATGCCCGGACTTCGTGGTTAACAGGGGTCATTATTTCGGCACAGACATGCTTAAGGAAGAGCCCGGCCTCAGCGACGACGACAAGTTCGCCCTCATCGAATATCTGAAGACCTTTTAGGAGGATGCAGGCAGAAGGCCAAAGAGGATGAACGCAGCGACCGACCGAGAGGCGGCGTATGAATATATCGTCGTCGGTTCAGGTGCCGGCGGCGGTCCGGTTGCGGCGAATCTGGCGGAGGCCGGCCACAAGGTCCTGCTCCTCGAAGCCGGCGGCGACCCCTTGCGTCTAGCCAGCACGCGATTGCCCGAAGACTACAACGTTCCCGCCTTTCATGCCTTCGCGTCCGAGAACGAGGGGATGAAGTGGGATTTGTTCGTGCGCCACTACGCTGACGATGAGCAACAAAAGCGCGACCTGAAGTTCATACGTGAACGCGACGGCGTGCTCTATCCGAGAGCCGGTACTTTAGGCGGCTGCACCGCTCACAACGCGATGATCCTGGTCTATCCTCACAACTCCGATTGGGACCATATCGCGGAACTCACCGGGGATTCATCCTGGAAGGCAAAGAACATGCGCAAATACTTCCAGCGCATGGAGAACTGCCGCCATCGGCCGCCGTATCGCTGGTTGAAGAAGTTTCTGGGCTTGAACCCTACACGTCACGGCTTCGGCGGCTGGCTTTCCACGGAGAGGGCCGATCCAATGCTGGCGCTCGGAGATCAAGATATGATGGGGGTCATCACGCAATCGGCCATAAAGGCGTTCGAAGAGATGGGGGATCCACTCACGCAGGTCGAATGGGCCCTCGAATCGCAGCATGATCCTAATGACTGGCGGTTAGTGCAGTCGAATTCGTTCGGCGTTTGTTACGCGCCTTTCACCACGCGCGAGCATGTTCGCACTGGAAGCCGTGAGCGCATTTTGGAGGTGGCCGGGAAATATTCCGACAGGCTCAGGCTCGAGCTCAACGCTCTAGTCACCCGGGTGCTTTTCGATAATGAGAACCGTGCTATCGGCGTGGAATATCTGAAGGGTGAGCGTCTATACCGAGCTCATAGCAATCCGAGCCGGGATCTGGGAGAGAAGCGTCAGGCATTCGCCTCACGCGAGACGATCCTATGCGGGGGCGCGTTCAACACGCCGCAGCTTCTCATGCTGTCCGGCATAGGCCCGAGGCAAGAGTTGGAACGGCACGGCATCGAAGTGCGGGTAGACCTCCCGGGCGTCGGCAAGAACCTGCAGGACCGCTACGAGGTAAGCGTCGTCAACCGCATGAAAGAGGACTGGAAGGCTCTGGCCGGTGCCAAGTTTGATACAGGCGATCCACAATATGCGGAGTGGCTGGCAGATAAAAGCGGCGTCTACACAACGAATGGAGGAGCGCTCGTCGTCATCAAAAAATCGAAGCCAGATCAGCTTCCCGATCTCTTCTGCCTCGGGCTGCTGGCGAAGTTTAAGGGATACTTCCCTGGCTATTCGGACGATGTCGCTAAATATCACAACTACTTGAGCTGGGTCGTGTTGAAGGCCCATACGATCAACAATGCCGGCACAGTGAGACTGCGCTCGGCAGATCCCCGCGACACGTCTTTGATTAACTTTCACTATTTTGATGAAGGGAACGACACCGTGCAAAAGGACTTGAACTCAGTCGTGGAGGGTATCCAGTTCGTGCGCAAGATGACCGCGCGGATAAGCGAGCACATCGAAGAAGAGGAGCTACCGGGAAAAGAGGTCCACAGTGAAAAAGAACTGCAGCAATTCGTCAAGGACAGCGCTTGGGGCCACCATGCCTCGTGTACCTGTCCGATCGGACCGCGCGAGAAAAACGGGGTCGTCAACGGCAATTTTCAGGTCTACGGCACGAAGAACCTGCGGGTCGTCGATGCTTCGGTCTTCCCCAAAATTCCGGGCTTTTTTATTGTGTCATCGGTCTACATGATCGGAGAAAAGGCGAGCGACGTCATTCTCGCGGCTGCTTAGCGACGGTCCAGCAGTGTTTTTGCGCTGTCACCGGCTGTAACGACGCCGTGTGATGCCGGGAAAGGGGCTTTGATGAAGTCCACAAAAAACAGTGAGGGTGCGTCTCGGAAGCAGATGCCTCATGAAGCCAACACAGAAATCATGGCCGGATGAGCGTCTCGATGCCGCACGCCTGATAGGCGATCCGGAAGTCGATCAACTGGTCGAGCGGGTGTTGGGGCCGGACGAAACCTTCTCTGGCGTCGGCCGCCTGGGTTACAACCGCCTCCTCGACATCGCGGACAAACTTCTCGAAGCGCCGGAACTCGGCTTCGTTGAATCTTCCCGTGTGCGCCAGCAATTGAAAGCGTTTCCCCAACAACTCGTGGACTATTTTGACCCGCTGGAGGCGCCCGACTGGGTCGATGAAGCGAAGCTGGCTTTGGTCAATCGCGTCTGGGAGGAGAACACTCTCGGCATCCTCAGCGTCCTCTATGCGGCTGCCCTGCCTTACTGCTATCTCATGGCAAAGGGCATTCCCAGCCTGTACAAAACTGAAAGGCTGCTGGAGCAGAAGTATATATTCCAGCGTCTCTACGAGACCGGCCTGATGCTCGATAGCGTCATGGGAGCCGGCGGCCTCAAGATCATTGCTGACTTCGGCGAGGAGCGAGATGGGAGCGCCGAATCGGCGCCCAGGCGTTACGTTTGGGGAAAGGGATTCATCTCGGCGAGAAAAGTGCGCTTCCTCCACGCTTCCATGCGTTTCATGCTTACGCGTCCGGATCTGTTCCGGCGCCGTGGCAAGCTCGAGGATCCGGCCAGCTTTTCGGAGCGGCTGAGCCGTCAGACCGAGCCGTGGCCGAAAGCAAAGCTCGGCCTCCCGGTCAACCAGGAAGATCTGGCCTATACGCTTCTGACTTTCGGTTACATCATCCCGATCGGCTTGGAGCGCTGGGGATGCAGGCTTTCTTTGGAAGAGAAGGAGGCGTTTCTTCATACCTGGAAATTGGTCGGCCACATCATGGGGATCAAGGCGGATTTGCTGCCCGACAACTGCGACGAGGCCGAGCGCCTCTTTGCGGCTATCAAGAGGCGTCAGGCTGCGGCTTCGCAACCCGGCACAGAGCTTACCGAAGCGCTCCTGAGATTTTTGCAGGACTATCTGCCGCGGCTTCCTGGGATCAATGAGGCGCTGCCTACGGTTCTCATGATAGACCAGTTGGGCAAAGAAGACGCCGGCAAAATTCTAAGCGAGGAGCGGAGGCGGGCGGCCGAAGGTTTTTTCGTTAACGCCGTCTACCGGGCGGCGCGCGCCTCGGTGTGGCTCTATTTCTTGGTCCGCAACCGACTCTTCCGGCGTTTCCCGACCGCTGCCGGTTTTATGGGCGAGATTTTTCATCAAGCCGGGGATGAGTTCATCAATAGCTGGCAAGATGCCTACCGTCGCAGTCCGTTTTTTATTCCGGCTGGGGCTGAGGGCGGCGGAAAACAGGCGTACGATGTCGGTGAGGGTTTCCTTAAGCAGCTGACGCTATGGCGCAGGAGATTGTTCTATACCCTGGTCGCGGGTGTTGCCTGTCTTGTCGCCGCAGCCGCAGCCTTGTTGTTGAGCCCGTTCCTTTATCTGTTGCTGATGCATCGAGCGGCGGGCATAGCAGTCTGGTCGAGTGTCGGCGCGCTGCTGCTTGGGCTTGCGATCCTAAAATTTGGTGTTCCCACGGTGGTTCGCAGACGTCCGCTGCCTTCCGATCTCAAACATATGTGACCCGAGAACAAGGGTCTCTTCGGCACCGCGGGGCGAGTTCTGGCCGTCCAACCGCCAGAGGTGGAAGTCTCTCCGTTGAAGCGCGTGCTGCTGCGGACGATCCCGGAGCTGGCGCCGGAACTCGCGCATGTTGTGAATGCGTTTGATCCGTGGGCGCGTGAGCGCGGGGAGTACTATTCGTTGGGATGGAAGGCACGGGTCGGAGCTGAGTCAGATGAGGCATTCAAGAATTCGAGATGAATCCTGCACAGCCTGCCGATGTATGTTTTGAGCAGCGGTAGGCCTCAATTAACGTGCTTGTAGCTTTAGCAATCGTTGCGGAGGCGCCCAACACAGGGCGCAGCCGGCTGCTGCGTCGTGGAGAAACTCAAGTTGCCAGATCCGTTGCTGCGTGATCTGCGGCAGAAATAGTGGGAATGTTATCGTAGCCGAGTCTGGGTTGATACTCTTGTCATGGAGGGAATCTGCACGGCCTTTACGGTCGGCTACTTGAGGATATTCCGTATGCACAGAGGATTCTAAGGGAACTGGTGCGGTGACTGAATAGGTACCAAAAACTATCTGGGCTAGAGCAGAATTGGCGTTAGTGACGGCAACTAATACAAACGTCTTTAATAGTGTTACCTGTGGATTTCATCGAGGGGAAGAAGACTGAGGGCCCGGGG